>Ga0075467_10000959_pt1 | contig 23641 bp, 22 predicted proteins | sample DEB08_DNA_9_FD_75067 | JGI IMG/M metagenome (GOLD analysis project Ga0075467, IMG submission 75067) | Aqueous microbial communities from the Delaware River and Bay under freshwater to marine salinity gradient to study organic matter... | ecosystem: Environmental > Aquatic > Marine > Coastal ... | reverse complement strand
GCGCGACAGCCTTGGCGTGCCATATGATCCCATCGCGGTTCCCGGAGAGACCTTCGCCCTCTACGATGCGGCACCCAACGGCGAGGGGTTGGCCGGGCTGCAAAGGCGCTGTCAGGATTTTCTGGATGATCTGGCGGGTCCCGCAGTCTTGGTGACCCACGGCATCACCGGACATATGCTGCGAATCCTCTGGATGGGTTGGGATGTTGATCGCCTTGGCGATCTGCCGGGTGGGCAGGGCGTGGTCTTCCACCTTGCAGACGGGCAGCATCAGGTGCTTGGCGCCGCTGATTAGGCGGCTATGGCGATGCGGACGGCGGTGGAAAATGCCGACGCTTGGCAGCTTATTTCCGGGGCAGGCCCAAACCGCCGCCCGAGGGGCTTGCATGCGTTGCGCCCTTTGGGCTACACGCTGCGGCGGACGGGTGGTTAGCTCAGTTGGTAGAGCGTTTCGTTTACACCGAAAATGTCGGGGGTTCGAGCCCCTCACCACCCACCATTCCCCCTTTGGGCAGTCGCCAAATCGGCATGAACGTGGCACCGATCGCCCGGTGTGTGCATGAGCGCACGGGCGCTGTTTCGTCATCGCCCTGCGCAGTTCCGGTAAAATCGTCTAATCTGTCCGCATCGACGACTTACCCAAGGACCATGACCCATGAGCTGGAACCCTGCGCTTGATCCGCATTGCCCCACAGATGACGAGGTGGACGCCATCGACATGGTGATCGTTCCGCGTGCGCGCGATCTGGGCGATTTCGAGGTGCGGCGCGCCTTGCCTGCGCCGAAACGGCAGATGGTCGGGCCGTTCATCTTTTTCGATCAGATGGGCCCGGCCGAATTCGTGACGGGGCAGGGCGTCGACATCCGGCCCCACCCGCACATCGGGTTGGCCACGGTTACCTATCTCTATCAGGGCCGGTTCCACCATCGCGACTCATTGGGAACGGACCAATGGATTGAACCGGGGGCTGTGAACCTGATGACGGCAGGCCACGGGATTACCCATTCCGAACGCATCGACGGCGAGATGTTGAAAACACCCTACAGCCTGTCCGGCATCCAGACATGGATTGCGCTGCCCAAGGGGGCCGAGGATGGTGCGGCTGCCTTTGCGCATGCGGGCAAGGAGGAATTGCCGCTCTTGCAGGGGGAGGGCAAGGAACTGCGCTTGATTCTGGGAACGGCGTATGGCGCGCGCGCGCCCGTTAGCACCCCATCCGAGATGTTCTATGCCGACGCCATGCTTGAAGCGGGGGCGGCCATTCCCATGCCTGACAATCACGAGGACCGTGGCGCATATGTGTTGCAAGGCAGCGTCGAGATCGCGAACCGGGTCTTCGATGCAGGACAGATGATGGTGTTTCGTCCCGGCGACCGGGTGAGCATGAAGGCCGGACCACAGGGCGCGCGCGTGATGTTGCTGGGTGGTGAAACGCTGGAGGGGCCGCGCTATATCTGGTGGAATTTCGTAGCCTCCAGCAAAGAGCGAATCGAAGACGCGAAAGAGGCGTGGCGAAAAGGCGATTGGGAACACGGCCGGTTTCAGTTGCCGCCGACCGATCATGACGAGTTCATTCCATTGCCGGGAAAATAGCATCGTCACGCGGTGCGGTTCACGATGATCGGGGCAAGGGCGGGCGCTGCAAGAACCGATCGTCTGATCCGGCAGGCGGCGTGCCGGCAACATCGGTCGCCGGTCTGCGGGGCGGTGACATGGCGCAGAACTGGTGCCAGCAGCCCTGCCCATTGCCGTCGCGCCATGGTTGGCGGGCCATTCTGGCGGGGATCACGCGCGGTCTTGATACCCCTGTCGCAGGGTCGCCGCACCGTGGGTGTGAAAAACCGCGAATTTGGGGGTTTCACCCGCTTGACCCCGGCGCGTGGTGGCCCTACACCACCCGTCACGCCGGGGAAGCCCGGCGGCATGGTGAGCGGTTGTAGCTCAGTTGGTTAGAGTACCGGCCTGTCACGCCGGGGGTCGCGGGTTCGAGCCCCGTCAACCGCGCCACCACCATGCCGCCCGATGCCACCCTGTGCGATGCGCGGTTGTAGCTCAGTTGGTTAGAGTACCGGCCTGTCACGCCGGGGGTCGCGGGTTCGAGCCCCGTCAACCGCGCCATTTCTCCTTTCTTGATCGTCCCTGACGGGCCCCGCGGCGCGATGGTGGCGCATTCGTGGTCCGGCTTTACGGTGGGGGCTGTCTGCCCCGGTCGCGCCCGAATCCGTTGCAAAAGATGCGCGCAGTGCCGGACGGTCAGGCCGTGGTTCCCTCCCTTTTGACGAAGTTGATGCTCAAAACGTGGTGCGCCGGGATTGGCGTGCTACGTTATGCGGTATGCGGTGGTTGGCGATCATTCTGGGAATGTGGGCGTCTGGTGCAATGGCGCAAGACGGGCCTGCAAGGGTGTCCCCTGCCATGGTCCTGCAGTGGGCGCAGGCCCCATGGCTTGGCCGCGATGCACTGCTGGATCAGTTGGCGGTTGACCTGTGGGGGTTCAGGCCAGACAGGCCGCGACTGGACGTTGGCTTGGTCCCCGAGGACCCATATTTATGGGCGATCACAGGAGGTTTCGGCGCGGCGCGGACGGCAAGCGACGTGCCGGGCGGCATTCTGGCCTGTTCGCGGTATGGCACGGCAACACGGGACATCTTGACCGCGTCAAGCCTGACCGACCCCGTAGCTTTTCAGTTGATGGGCGCGACAATGGCGGCCTTCGACGATGCCAGTGCATGGCCCGAAGGCGCGGTGGCGCGGATGTTTTGCATGTTGACGTGGGATGATGAAACGCGGGTCGCGATCTTGGATGAACAGCAAGTCTTGCCCCTGCTTCAGGTGCAATTCGCGGACGTGACGCGCACGGGCGACGCCGAACATTACGGCGCAAACTGGCAGGATTATGCCCCGATCTATGGCGCGCGCGGCTATCTGTTGGAGGCGCGTGCCGGGCCCCGGACCGCAGCGGTTCAGGTGGACCGGATGCGCGTGGAATTGCGCGTGACCCATCAGCGGATCACGTTCCGGGCCTTCTTGATGGGTGGCGGTGTCTAGGTCGGCAGGGGCGTTGGTGCGGGGCAAGTGACGTCATGGCCCCCGTGCCGTCTCATCACATCCCGCGCCATATCCAGCCACCGCCAAATATGCGTGTCCCGTCAGCATCATAGAACACGCACGCCTGACCGGGCGAAACACCGTCTTCAGGATGCAGAAGTTCCACCAGCGCTTCGGTTTCGGAGATCGGGCGCAAGATTGCCTCGCGCGGGGCGCGGGTCGACCGGATTTTCACCGCCATGGGCCATTCGGCCCGTGATGTCAGTGGCGCATCGCCCAGCCAGTTGATCTCGCGGACGGGGATGGTGCGCGTGGACAGCGCATCTTTCGGGCCGACGATCACGTGGCGCGTGGCCGGATCGAGCCGGACCACATAAAGCGGGTCGGCCAAGCCGCCCAGACCAAGGCCCCGGCGCTGCCCGATGGTGTAATGGATCACGCCATCGTGCTGGCCCAGCACATTGCCCGCCATGTCGACGATATCGCCGGGGTCGGCGGCCTCGGGACGCAGTTTCTTGATGACCGCGGCGTAATCGCCATTGGGGACAAAGCAGATGTCCTGACTGTCGGGCTTGTCGGCAACGGGCAGCCCGTACTTGGCCGCCAACGCGCGGGTATCGCCCTTGGAGGCAAGATGACCAAGCGGGAAGCGCAGAAAGTCGAGTTGGTCCTGCGTCGTGGAGAAAAGGAAATAGGACTGATCGCGCGCGGCATCGGCGGCCTGATGCAGTTCCGCCTTGGCGGGTCCCTGCAGGCGCTGGATGTAATGGCCGGTCGCCATGCAATCGGCGTCCAGATCGCGTGCGGTGTGCAGCAGGTCCTTGAACTTCACGCGCTCGTTGCAGCGGATGCAGGGCACGGGCGTGGCACCCGCCAGATAGCTGTCTGCGAATTCGTCGATCACGGCGTCCTTGAACACGTTTTCATAGTCCAGAACGTAATGCGGAAAACCCATGGCTTCGGCGACGCGGCGGGCATCATGGATGTCGCGACCTGCACAGCAGGCACCCTTTTTGGCCAGTGCGGCGCCGTGGTCATAAAGCTGCAGGGTGACCCCCACGACATCATAGCCTTCATCTGCCAGCATCGCCGCCACGACCGAGCTGTCGACTCCGCCGGACATGGCGACCACCACGCGGGTATTGGCGGGCGTTTTGGGAAGCCCAAGCGAATTCAACGTGACGGGCCGATCAAGCGCCATGGGACTGCCTTGTCTTCAGGAAAGGAATTGAACCCGAATATAGGAAAATCCCCCGTATTCACAAGGCCCACGCTTACAGGACGTTAAACCTTGGCATGGCACGGCTGATCGCGAAAGACGGTGAGCGAGGACAACATGTATATTCGGCGGATACGCGGGCCCCATGCGGTGACCCTGCCTGATGGCACACAAATGACACGGGCCGATCTGCCTGATCCGCGAACCCGGCGTTGGGTGGCCAGCCGCAAGGCCGCCGTGGTCAGGGCGGTCACCTGCGGTTTGATCACGGCAGATGAGGCAATGACCACCTATGGCCTGTCCGCAGAGGAATTGGCGGGCTGGACCGCTGCGGTATCCACCCACGGTGAAGCGGCCCTGCGGGCGACCGCAGTGCAACGGTATCGGGAATAATGACCCGGAAATCCATAAGCAGTTCCAATACCTGTCCAAAAAGGTAACTTGTAATTAACCATTTGAGTAAACGGTAGCAGCATCGTTAAGAAAGATTCGGAGATTACCCAATGCGTGTTTTGCTTGTCGAAGACGATCCAACTACGTCGAAGAGCATCGAGATGATGTTGCGACATGCGAACCTGAACGTGTATTCCACCGATTTGGGCGAGGAAGGCATCGATCTTGCCAAGCTCTATGATTACGACATCATCTTGCTGGATCTGAACCTGCCCGACATGAACGGGCATGACGTGCTGCGGAAACTGCGCACCGCGCGGATCACGACACCAATCCTGATCCTGTCGGGGGCAGATGACACCGACAGCAAGCTGAAGGGTTTCGGGTTCGGTGCAGATGACTACCTGACGAAACCGTTCCACCGGGAAGAGCTGGTCGCTCGTATCCACGCAATCATCCGCCGGTCCAAGGGCCACGCGCAGGCCGTCATCCAGACCGGCAAGATCGACGTCAATCTGGATGCGAAGACCGTCGAGGTGGGCGGGCATACCGTGCACCTGACCGGCAAGGAATATCAGATGCTGGAGTTGTTGAGCCTGCGTAAGGGCACCACTCTGACCAAGGAGATGTTTCTGAATCATCTTTACGGCGGCATGGATGAACCTGAGCTGAAGATCATTGACGTCTTCATCTGCAAGTTGCGCAAGAAACTGAACGTGGCGACCGAGGGCGACAATTACATCGAGACGGTCTGGGGGCGGGGGTATGTATTGCGTGATCCCGTTCCGGAACCGGCGGATATTGCCGCCTCTGCCTGATCCAATCTGGACCTGACCGCGCCGGCCCCATATCACTTGGGTCACACTGGTGCGGAAAGGACGACGATGGAGGGGGAGGCAGAGAAGAGCGCGGCTGTGGCGGGCCTGACGTCTGCGCAACGCGCCGCGATCGATAGCCTGACCTTCGATCAGGCAAAGGCCCGGCTTGCCACGTTGGCTGAGGCGATCGACCGTGCGGATGCCGCTTACTATCGGCAAGACGCGCCGGAAATCCCAGACGCGACCTATGACGCGCTCAAGCGCGAAAACGCGGCGATCGAGGCGCGGTTTCCCACCTTGCGCCGCGCGGACAGCCCCAGTGAAAAGGTAGGCGCGGCCCCGAGCGAGGGGTTTTCAAAGCTGGCACACCGTGTGCGGATGCTATCGCTTGCCAACGCCTTCACCGCAGAGGATGTGACCGAATTTGTTGATGGCGTGCGCCGCTACCTTGGGCTTGCGGCCGATGTGCCCTTGGAATTCACGGCGGAACCCAAGATCGACGGTCTGTCGTTGTCGCTTCGCTACGAGTCCGGCGCCCTGGTCAGCGCGGCAACCCGGGGCGATGGCAGCATCGGCGAAAACGTGACGGCGAATGCCCGCACGATCGGTGACATTCCCGCTACGCTGCACGATGCGCCCGAGGTGTTGGAGGTGCGCGGCGAAGTTTACATGTCCCACGCTGATTTTGCGGCGATGAATGAACGGCAGATGGCTGCGGGCGACAAGACTTTCGCCAATCCGCGCAATGCCGCTGCGGGGTCGCTCCGGCAACTGGATGCCGAGATTACCCGTGCTCGCCCGCTCCGGTTTTTCGCCTATGGCTGGGGCGAATTGTCGGCGCCATTGGCCGATACGCAATTCGCGGCGATTGCCCGGTTGCAGGAATTGCGGTTTCCGACCAACCCCTTGACCGTCCTGTGCCAGACCGCCGATGCGCTGCTGGCCCATTACGCCCAGATCGAACAGGCCCGCGCGACGCTTGGCTATGACATCGACGGGGTCGTCTACAAGGTCAACGATCTTGCGCTGCAAGGCCGCCTTGGCATGCGCTCCACGACGCCGCGTTGGGCTATCGCGCACAAGTTTCCCGCCGAATTGGCCTGGACCCGGTTGGAGGCGATCGACATTCAGGTGGGCCGGACCGGCGCGTTGTCGCCCGTGGCGCGGCTGACCCCCGTGACGGTGGGGGGCGTGGTCGTGTCGAACGCGACCTTGCACAACGAGGATTATATCGCCGGTCGTGACAGCAAGGGCGCCCCCATCCGCGAGGGGCGCGACATCAGGGTGGGCGACTGGGTGCAGGTCTATCGCGCGGGCGATGTCATCCCGAAAATCGCCGATGTGGATCTGGCAAAACGTCCAGACGACGCGGTGCGCTATGACTTCCCCACGCAATGCCCCGAATGCGGCTCAGCCGCCGTGAGGGAGGAGGGCGATGCCGTCCGTCGTTGCACCGGCGGGTTGATCTGCCCGGCGCAGGCGGTGGAAAAGCTCAAGCATTTCGTGTCCCGCGCGGCTTTCGACATTGAAGGGCTGGGCGCGAAACAGGTGGAGTTCCTTTACGCGATGTGCTGGATCGCCGAGCCTGCGGATATCTTTACCCTTCCGGCGCGCGACGCGAATGATGACCGGTTGGTGCGCGATCCTGCCAAGACCGTCAGGATCGCGGGCGACGGTGCTGACCACGACAGGCTGGCCCTGTTGGCCGATATGCTGCAGGGCGCGGGTGTTCCCGTTGACGCGAGCGACCCCGACCATATCGCGCAGGCCATCCGGTATATGGCGCGAAAACCCTTGGCTGTGCTGAAGGGCTGGGGCGACACCTCGGCCCGAAACCTCTTCGCGGCGATCAACGCCAAACGCACAATCCCATTGCATCGGTTGATCTTCGCGCTTGGGATGCGCCATGTGGGCGAGGTGGCAGCGACCGATCTTGCGCGCCATTTCGGCGAATGGTCCGCGTTCGTGGGCGTGATCGATGCCGCGGCACCCGCCGCCGCGGCGCACCGCGCGGCGGAAGAAGCCGTTGACGCAGAACGGCAAGAGGCATCGAACGCAGGTCGCCGCGCCAACATCGCGGGCGTGCGCAAACCGTTTTGGGATGCCGTGGACCCTGCCGCGCGGCGCGCGTGGGAAGATCTGGTGGGCATCGACGGCATCGGGACGACTGTGGCGCTGTCGCTGGTCACAGCCTTTGGGCAGCCGCGCGAACGCGCATCCATTGACCGGCTGGTTGCGCATCTGACCGTCTTGCCCCCCGTGGCCGGGCGAACCGAAGGCAGCCCTGTGGCGGGCAAGACCGTGGTTTTTACCGGCACGTTGGAAAAGATGACCCGCGCCGAAGCCAAGGCGCGCGCGGAGGCTTTGGGCGCGAAAGTGGCAGGATCGGTCAGCGCCAAGACGGACCTGCTGGTCGCTGGCCCGGGGGCGGGATCCAAGGCCAAAAAGGCCACAGAACTGGGCATCACGACACTTGATGAAGATGAATGGCTTGCCCTGATCAACGGGGGCGCGTCTGGCGATGGTTAGATCGCAGGGCCGTCCCGAAATCCTGTGGCCGCTGTTTGCCGAACTTGATGTTCTGGATGGCGTCGGCCCGAAAACAGCAAAGCATTACAAAGGTCTGGGCGTTGAGACGCCAAAGGATCTGCTACTGACACTGCCGATCGGGGGGATTGAGCGCAGCGTGAAACCTTCGATCCGCGATGTGCCGCTCCCAGGGATGGCAACCGTGCCTGTCACGGTCGGGCGCCACCGCAAGCCCGCCGGGCGCGGTCCCTACCGGATCGATGTCGAGGATGCCGAAACCGCGTTCCAGTTGGTGTTTTTCCACGCCAAGGGCGACTATCTGGAGCGTATCTTGCCCACCGGCAGTCGCCGCGTGGTGTCGGGCCGGGTGGAACTTTTCGATGGCGTGGCGCAGATGGCCCACCCTGACCATATCTTGCCCGAGGCAGATGCCGGATCCATCCCCGCCTATGAGCCGGTCTATCCCCTGACGGCGGGGGTGACGCAAAAAGGCATCGCCAAGGCCGTCGCCTCGGCCCTGCCGCGCGCGCCATATCTGGGTGAATGGATCGACCTGCCGCTTCTGAAGAAGAAAGGCTGGCCGGCATGGCCCGACGCACTGGCGGCGGCGCATAATCCCACAGGTCCGGCCGATCTGTCGCGCAGTGCGAAGGCGCGGGAACGGCTGGCTTATGATGAACTGTTTGCCCACCAGTTGACGCTGGCGATGGCGCGCCAACAGGTGCGGCGCAAGAAGGGGATCGTGACCCAAGGCGACGGCAGGTTGCGGGCCAAGGTGCTTGCATCGCTTCCATTTTCACCAACCGGCGCGCAGATAAGGGCGATCGATGAGATCGCGGCCGATCTGGCCAGCCCGCTGCGGATGAACCGACTTTTGCAGGGTGATGTCGGGGCGGGCAAGACGCTGGTCGCGCTGATGGCGCTGCTGGTCGCGGTCGAGGCGGGCGGGCAGGGCGTGATGATGGCGCCAACCTCGATCCTTGCGTCGCAGCATTACGCCGGACTGAAACCTCTGGCCGAAGCGGCGGGCGTCGTGATCGCAAGCTTGTCGGGCCGGGACAAGGGGGCAGAGCGCCGTTCGAAACTGGCGGCGCTTGCGCGGGGCGATATACATATTCTGGTCGGCACCCACGCGGTTTTTCAGGACGATGTGGCGTTTGCCGACCTGCGCCTTGCCATCGTGGACGAGCAACACCGCTTTGGCGTTCGTCAACGGGTGCGACTGACGGAAAAGGGGGCGGCGGTGGATACGCTGGTCATGACCGCCACGCCCATCCCCCGCACCCTCAGCCTTGCGCAATATGGCGATATGGATCTGAGCGTGCTGGATGAGAAACCGCCCGGACGGACACCCATCAAGACGGCGCTGGTGTCGACCGCGCGGATGGACGAGGTGGTGCAACATCTGCGCGATGCCGTGGCCGAGGGGCGGCAAGCCTATTGGGTTTGCCCGCTGGTGGAAGAGTCCGAGGTGTTTGACGCGACCGCATCCGAGGAACGGTTCAAACATCTCCGCGCGGCCTTGGGTGAGGGGGTCGTCGGGCTCGTTCATGGCCAGATGCCACCTACCGAGAAAGACGCGGCCATGGCGGCGTTCCAATCGGGGCAAACGCGGGTGTTGGTGGCGACCACGGTGATCGAGGTGGGGGTGGATGTGCCCAATGCCTCCATCATGGTGATCGAACAGGCGGACATGTTCGGGTTGGCGCAGTTGCACCAGTTGCGCGGGCGCGTGGGGCGGGGGGCAACCGCCTCGACCTGCCTGCTGATGTATCGCAGCCCCTTGGGGGAAACCGCGAAACGGCGGTTGAACGTGCTGCGCGAAAGCGAGGACGGGTTTCACATTGCCGAGGAAGACCTTGCCATCCGGGGGGCGGGAGACATGATCGGAACCGCGCAATCGGGGCTGCCCCGGTTCCGGGTGGCGGATCTGGAAAGCCAGACCGCCCTGATGGAGATTGCGCAGACCGATGCCCGCGCCCTGCTGGAGCTGGATCCGAAGATGGCGGGGGGGCGAGGCCAGTCTGCCCTGACGTTGTTGTGGCTGCTGGAACAGGACAAGGCGATTCGGTTGATCACGGCTGGATAGTTAATAAATCTCTCTTTGTTCGCAAATGTTCTCATAAAGTTCTGGACAATACTTGGTTAATATGAGAACAAAGGGACAACACCAGCAACGGAGATGCCCCGATGACCCGTCAAATCACCACCATCCTCAGCAAGTCGCGCGATACATTGCTGGCTGATCTGGCGGGTGTATTTGCCCTTGCGGCGATGACCGTCGGGTTTCTGCATTTGCCCGGTCTGATCTGAGTTACTGCCTGCGGTCCTGCTTGGGTCACTCGGCGCGGCATTGTCCCCAATGCGTTTGCGCCGATTACTGCCTCAAGGGTTGAGATACTGCCCCGTATCATCGCCCGCCCAAGCCCTGAAAGACACGCATACTCCGCCGCCATCCGTCCCCGGATGCGCGGCGGTTTTTTTTGAAACAAGGGGGCCTGAAATCGGCCACAGGTCTTGGGACGGTGTCGCGCGTCAGGCGCAGGCGGATTGTTCCGCTTCGCCCATGGCTTGGGCAGTCGCCTCGAGCGACAGCAAGATCGAGGCGTGGCGATTGCGATATTCGCGTGCAGGCTCCAACACGTCAAAACCCGTGAATGGGGCGTCGGGGGGCGGCGCGCCATCCTTGAGCATGGCGCGCAGTTGGTCACGCGCGGTTTCCACCTCGGCACGTGTGCGTCCGATGATGTTCTGCCCCATCAATGCGGCACTGGCCTGACCAAGCGCACAGGCCTTCACATCTTGCGCAAAGCGGGTGATGCGGCCATCGGCCATGTCCAGATCGACCGTCACGTTGGACCCACACAACGGCGCACGTTTCTTGACACTGGCCTGCGGGCTGTCCAGTCGGCCCCGATGGGGCATGTCGGTGGTCAGCGCCAGAATGCGCTGTGAATAAAGCTTGATCAGGTCGGTTTCGGCGGTCATGGCTTTGCCTTTCGGGCGCTTGGCCTATAGGTAGCGGCGCGGAGACGATTTGCAAAGAGGCGCGCCGATGACCTTTGACCCCACGACCCTGCGTTACAACGACGCCGGATTGATCCCCGTGATTGCGCAAGACGTGGCCTCGGGCGCGGTATTGATGCTGGCGTGGATGAACGGTGATGCCGTGGCGCGCACGTTGGAGACGGGGCGCGTGACGTATTGGTCCCGCTCGCGGCAGGCCTTCTGGGTCAAGGGCGAAACAAGCGGTCACGTTCAGGAACTGGTGGATTTGCGCATTGATTGCGACCGCGACAGCCTGCTGGCCGTGGTGCGCCAGACCGGCCCGGCCTGTCACACCAACCGCGCCGTCTGTTTCTACACGGCCGTGCGCGACGGTGCCGAAGTGGAATTGATGGCCCCCGAAGCGCCCTGAGGGGCGCCGCCTCCGGCGGACATATTTCAGAAGCAAAGAGGGGTCTCAGAGCCCAAGCATCGCGCGGATGTCTTGCGGTGTAGCGCCCGCCTGACGATAGGTGCGGATGCCGCGGGCATCGTCGCGCTTGGCCAGACGCCTGCCTTGATCGTCGCGGATCAGGCGATGGTGGTGATAGATCGGTGGCGAAAGCCCCAGTTCCCCTTGCAAGAAGCGTTGCAGGAAGGTCGCTTCGAACAGGTCTTCGCCGCGGATGACATGGGTGACGTGCGTTTCCGCATCGTCGATCACGACGGCGAATTGATAGCTTGCCGCCATCTTGGGCCGCGCCAGCACCGGATCGCCCACATGGGTCAGAAGGTAATCGGCCGTCACCTCGTGTTCGCCGGCATGGGCGGGGCCGGTTTCGGTGAAGGCAGGCATCGCATGGGGCGGGCCAACGGTTTTGGACAGATCATAGCGCAGCGCGTCGGTCGGTTGTCGGTCGTCATAGGGGCGCCCGCGGCAGGTGCCGGGATAGATGCGCCCGTCCGGGCCGATATCCGGCACGCCTTCTTGCGGTGCCGAGGCGGCGGCGTCGATGTCGCGGCGCGTGCAGCGGCAGGGGTAGACCGCGCCTTGCCGGGCCAAGCTGTCCAGCGCGTTGCGATAATCGTCGAAATGATCGGATTGGCGCCGCACCGGTCCGTCCCATGTGAGCCCGAGCCACTGCAGATCCTCGAAGATCAGCTCCTCCCATTCGGGGCGCGCGCGCGTCTGGTCCAGATCGTCAATCCTGAGCAGGAACTGACCGCCGACCGCGCGGGCCATGTCGTGGGCCAAGATCGCCGAATAGGCATGGCCCAGATGCAGCGGCCCGGTGGGCGACGGCGCAAAGCGGGTAATCACGGACGGCGCAGCGTATAGACCCAGGCGTTCATCCCCATGGCGGGCAGGTGCGGCCCGTGCTGCTTGTCAAGAAGTCTGGCGCGGCCGTCGTCTTGCACCGCTTGCAGGGCGGCCGGGTATTGCGGATCGTCAAGCGCATGGTCGTTGAAGGAGAACACCATCAAGCCACCGGGCCGCAGGGCATCGATGCATTGGCCCAAAAGGCTGGCGGGCGCGGCGCCTGTGCCAATCACGCCCACGGCGGCAATCGCGTCATAAACGGGGGGGATCCGCGGCGGGTGATCCGGGTCACCCAGCCACAGGTTTCGGTACACACCCCGCCTGCGGGCCTGATCCAACATGCCTTGCGACACATCGGTGCCATCAACATGAGCGAACCCCGCGGCCGCCAGTGCCTGACCGGCCAAGCCGGTGCCGCAGCCGACGTCAAGTACCTGCGCATCCGATGGCAGACCGGCCTTGATCAGGGCTTGGGCGCAGCGGGCCGGTGTCACGTAGCCGTTTTCGGATACTTCCGCATCATAGCTGGCGGCCCATTCATCATAGTATCTGCGCCGTGCGTCGGCATCGCCGATGGTATAGACAGTCTTGAGATAAGATTTTGTCATGCCCAAATGCTAGCGCGACACATCATTGCGCAGCAAGAGCCGTGTGTCCCAACCAGTCTTGCCACGCATCCTTGGCGCGGTCGGTATAGGCTTTGTAGCGGTCCTTGCGCCCACGGCGACCCGACTTCAGGCCGTCCACGGGTGGGAAAAGGCCGAAGTTCACATTCATCGGCTGAAATGTCTTGGCTTCTGCCCCGCCGGTGATGTGGTGGATCAATGCCCCCATGGCGGTGACCTGAGGCACGGGTTGCAGAGGCTCACCAAGGATATCGCTGGCCGCCATGCGGCCGGCAAGAAGCCCCATCGCCGCAGATTCGACATAGCCCTCAACGCCGGTGATCTGTCCCGCAAATCGGATGTGCGGGCGGGATCGCAGGCGCATCTGGTCGTCCAGCAATGTTGGCGAATTCAGGAACGTGTTTCGGTGAATGCCGCCAAGCCGGGCAAAGCTTGCATCTTCGAGGCCGGGGATCATTTTAAAAACAGACGTTTGCGAGCCGTACTTCATCTTGGTCTGGAAGCCGACGATATTGTACAACGTGCCCAGCTTGTTGTCGCGGCGCAGTTGAACGACGGCGTGGGCCTTCACGTCGGGTTGGTGCGGGTTGGTCAGACCAACGGGTTTCATCGGACCAAAACGCAGCGTTTCGCGCCCGCGTTCGGCCATCACCTCGATGGGCAGGCAGCCGTCGAAATATCCAGCGGTCTCGTCGGGCTTGAACGCTGTTTTCTCGGACGCAAGCAAGGCGTCGATGAAGGCTTCGTAGGTCTCGCGGTCCATCGGGCAATTAAGATAGGCTGTCCGCTCTTCCTCGGTCTCGCCCTTGTCATAGCGTGACTGCATCCACGCCTTGGACATATCGATGCTGTCGGCATAGACGATCGGCGCAATGGCATCGAAAAAGGCCAGTGCGTCCTGACCGGTTTCCGCCGCGATGGCTTGGGCCAGAGTGCCGGAGGTCAGGGGCCCGGTCGCGATGATCCAATCACCGTCAACCGGCAGGGCCGTAATTTCGCCGGGCACCACCGTGATCAGGGGGTGGGCGTGCAGTCGTTCGGTGACCGCGCGGGCAAACTGTTCCCGATCGACGGCAAGTGCGCCTCCGGCGGGCAACTTGTGGTGGTCGGCCATTTCCATGATGATTCCGCCCGCAGCCCGCATTTCCCAATGCAAAAGACCGACTGCGTTCTGTTCGTCATCGTCCGAACGGAACGAATTGGAGCAGACCATCTCGGCCAGGTCGCCTGATTGGTGGGCGAATGTTCCCACATGGGGGCGCATTTCGTGGATGGTGACGGGAACGCCCATCTGGGCGGCCTGCCATGCGGCCTCGGACCCGGCCATGCCGCCGCCGATGATATTGAGTGTGCGTGTCATGCATGGCGATGTAGCCGCCATGCACCGTGTTGTGAAGGGGGTTCCGGTCAGGCCGTCAGCGCCTGATCATCTGGATCGTCGGCAAAGATATTTGTGACCATCATAAACTCGGGCGGCGTGGCGATCGGTGCCAGTGCGGCCGGGGTTGCGGCGTCCTCGGCTGCGATTCGCGTCCGGCGATTGGTCGGGGTCAGGACCACGCGGCGGGGTTGGACGCTGTGCCGAAATGCTTTGCGCATCCGGATGTCGCGGTTTTCCGGTTCGGCATAGGTCAGCATCAGCGCAGCAATCAGTGCCAGATCACGCCAAAAACCGCCCAATTCCTCCTCCAGCCCCAGCTGAAGCATCGTCAGGTAAGACGCAAAGAATGTCAGAAGGCCCAGGATAAGGGCCGCGCCGCGCATCCACACGCCGATCATCACCAGAAAGCTCAGGCAGAAGACAACGCATTTTGCGATGATCTCCGCCAACAGCGGCGGGGCAATCTGTGATGTGAGCACCGTCAGGTTAGTGCCGGGAATAATCTGGAGCGCGACCGCAAGGAAATAGGACGCGATCAGAATGCGCAGGGCATTCTGGGCCGCAACACCAATAATGATCCGGTCAACGGACGGGTTCGTCATGATCTTCGCTCCTCAAGCCTGCCGGACGCGATGGTCAAATCCGGCAACACACTGTTTCGAAAATCATGATTGTTGCTAAATGCGGCAGGGATGTGGATGAATTGTGTCTTCTATCCGCAATTATCGCTCCGTGACCAAGCTATTGTGTATTTTCCCGAACCAATCGTGCAGCTCGGGAAAATGTTACTCGGATTCGTCCGCCTTCGGGCTGTCGTCGTCTTCGCCCTGATCGGCGATCCATGCGACGGATACCACGACTTCACCCTTGCCGGTGTTGAACACCTTGACCCCACCGGCACTGCGCGAACGGAATGAAATCCCTTCGACCGGCACCCGGATGGATTGGCCCTTGGATGTGGCAAGCATGATCTGATCGTCCATCTCGACCGGGAAGGCGGCCACGATTTCGCCACCGCGCATCGCCTTGTCGATGGCATTCACACCCATCCCGCCGCGTCCCCGGACAGGGTAATCATGGCTTGAGCTGAGCTTGCCCAGACCAAGTGCCGTAATCGTCAAGATCAGATCCTCGGCTGCCGACATCTCCACATAGCGTTCGTTGGAGAAGTTGGGATCGGCGGGCGCGTCCTCATCTTCGGTGTCGGCATCATCGGCCAAACCGGCCATGGCGCGCCGCATTTTCAGATAGGCGGTGCGTTCTTCGGCAGATGCCTCGAAGTGGCGGATCACGGCCATCGACACGACGCGGTCATCGCCAGACAACCGGATGCCCCGCACCCCGGTGCTGTCGCGGCCCTTGAACACGCGGACGTCGGTGGTTGGGAAACGGATGGCCCGGCCGGAATTGGTGACCAGCATTACATCATCATCTTCCGAACAGATCCGCGCATTGACCAATTCGACCGTGCCATCTTCGGGCAGCTTCATGGCGATCTTGCCATTGCGCATGACGTTTGTGAAATCCGACAACGCGTTGCGACGGACATCCCCGGCACTGGTGGCGAACACGATCTGCAGTTCGTCCCAGTGATCCTCGTCCCGGTCCACGGGCATCACCGCGGCAATGCCCACCCCGGCGGGGATCGGCAGAATGTTCACAATCGCCTTGCCCTTGGATGTGCGCGATCCCTGCGGAAGGCGCCATGTCTTCAGCTTGTAGACCATGCCTTCGGTCGTGAAGACCAAAAGCGGCGTGTGCGTGTTGGCGACAAAAAGCGAGGTGACGACATCGTCTTCCTTCAACTCGCCGCCCGACAGGCCCTTGCCACCACGTTTTTGCGACCGGAAATCCACCAAAGGCGTGCGTTTGATGTAACCGCCCTGCGTGATCGTGACGACCATATCCTCACGCTCGATCAGGTCTTCGTCGTCCATATCGCCGGACCACTCGACAATCTCGGTGCGGCGCGGCACGGCGAATTGGTCTTTCACTTCGGCCAGTTCCGCCGAGATGATGGCCATGATCCGTTCCCGAGAGGCAAGGATCGCAAGGAAATCCTTGATCTTTTCAGCCAGTTCAACCAGCTCGTCGGTCACTTCCTTGACGCCGATCTGGGTCAGGCGCTGCAGCCGCAGGTCCAAGATGGCGCGGGCTTGTGTTTCGGACAGGTTATAGGTGCCATCATCATTCATCTTGTGGGTCGGATCGTCGATCAGCTTGATGTAGGGCGCGATATCGCCCGCAGGCCAGCGGCGGGTCATCAAGGCCAAACGCGCGGAGGCGGCATCGGCGGACTGCCGGATTGTGGCGACGACCTCATCGACATTGGAAACAGCAACGGCAAGCCCGCAAAGCACATGGGACCGTTCGCGCGCCTTGTTCAGCTCAAAGGCGGTGCGGCGGGCCACGACCTCTTCCCGGAAATCAAGGAACGCCGTCAGGAACCCGCGCAGCGTCAACTGTTCAGGCCGCCCGCCATTCAGGGCCAGCATGTTACAGCCAAAACTGGTTTGCATCTGGGTAAAGCGGAACAACTGGTTCAACACGACCTCGGCGGTCGCATCCCGTTTCAATTCGATCACCACACGCACACCGATCCGATCGGATTCGTCTTGCACTGCGGAGATGCCCTCGATCTTCTTTTCGCGCACCAGATCGGCGATCTTTTCGATCATGCTGGCCTTGTTCACCTGATACGGAATCTCGTCCAGAACAATCGCGTAGCGATCCTTGCGGATTTCCTCGAACCGGGTCTTGGCGCGGATAATGACGCTGCCGCGCCCTTCCAGATAGGCCTTGCGCGCGCCCGCCCGACCAAGGATCAAGCCGCCCGTCGGGAAATCGGGGGCCGGAATATACGCGATCAATTCCTCGCTGCTCAGGTCGGGCTTTTCGATCAGCGCCTGACAGGCATCGATCACCTCACCCAGATTGTGCGGCGGAATGTTGGTGGCCATGCCAACGGCAATGCCGCCCGCACCATTGACCAGCATGTTCGGAAAGCGTGCAGGCAGAACCGTCGGTTCCTTCTGCTTGCCGTCATAGTTATCCTGAAAATCGACGGTGTCCTTGTCGATATCCGCCAACAGATAACCAGCCGGCTTATCCATCCGCACTTCGGTATACCGCATGGCGGCGGGGTTATCGCCATCCATGGAGCCAAAGTTGCCCTGTCCATCCAGCAAGGGCAGCGACATGGAGAAATCTTGCGCCATCCGCACCAATGCGTCGTAGATCGCGCTGTCGCCGTGGGGGTGGTATTGTCCCATCACATCGCCCACCGGGCGGGCGGACTTGCGATAGGATTTGTCGAACGTGTTGCCCGTTTCGTGCATCGCGAACAAAATGCGACGATGCACCGGTTTCAACCCGTCGCGCAGGTCGGGAATGGCGCGCGAAATGATGACGGACATGGCATAGTCGATGAAGGACGTCTTCATCTCATCCGTGATGTCGATCGACGGCCCACCGTAAACGGGCCGCTCGGGCGTGGATTCGTCCATGTTTTCAGGAGTTTCTGGCGTATCGGTCAAACTGGAGCCTGTCTGCTGTCGCGGATCTATATGTTGTTGTGAAGTAGTATAGAGGGCCGGGATATGGGGTGCAATGCCCCCGGCGCCCCACGGTTGGCAGCCGTCCGATCAAAGTGACAACATACTGTTTTTGTTGATTTTAAATCAGTCCGTGTCAAACTCACGTGCAAGACGTCAAGACAAGGAGCGGCCGATGGCAAGAACCGAGACTGAATTGATGCTGAAGGGGTACGGGCTGACCACGGCCGAAATGACCTATCGGATGCCCGATTTCCGAAATGTTCTCAACACCTTCGTCTGGCAGGACTACGACCTTGCGCCGGACTATCCCAAGCTGTTCGGGTTCATCGAATATTGGCACGATCAGATCGAGGGGCCGCTGCATTCCGTCCGGTTTGTCCACCGCAAGATGATTTCACCCGGCGAATGGCGCAATGTGACGGGGGAATTCAGCTATCACTAAGGCCGGTGCCCGCAAGAAATAGGTTACAAGAATCCGCGATTTGCCGATTTTTTGTAACCTATCTTGGGATCAATCGGGCGTGGCGCGTGCCAGCATTCCGAACAGATCGCGGGGGTCGTCGGGATCGGCCAGCAGGTCAAGCCTGTCGAACAGGTCGGTCGCCTCCAACTTGTCGCGGACATAACGCAGGGCCGAGAAGTCCTCCACCGCGAAGCCGACGCTATCGAAAAGCGTGATCTGCCGATCGGACGTGCGGCCGGGTTTGTCGCCAAGGATGACCTGCCACAATTCGGTGACAGGGTGGTCCGCAGGAAGTTGTTGGATTTCCCCTTCCACCCGTGTCTGGGGCGGGAATTCCACGAAGATATCGGAGCGCAGCAAGATATCGGGGTGGAGTTCCGTCTTGCCGGGGCAATCGCCGCCGATGGCGTTGATGTGCTGACCCGCGCCGACCATGTTGTCGGTCAGGATTGTCGCAAGTTGTTTGTCGGCTGTGCACGTGGTGATGATCTGCGCACCCTCGCAGGCGTCTTGCGCACTGTCGCAAGCGATCAATGTCAGCCCGTGACCTTGCAGGTTTTTCATGGCCTTTGCAGTGGCTTGGGGGTCAATGTCGAACATGCGCACAGTATCGACACCACAAATGGCCTTGAAGGCGAGACATTGAAATTCGGATTGGGCGCCATTGCCGATCATCGCCATGACGCGCGCATCCCGTGGGGCCAGATGGCGGGCCACCATGGCGGATGTCGCAGCGGTCCGCATCGCTGTCAGAACAGTCATTTCTGATAACAACATCGGGTAACCCGTTGCCACATCAGAAAAAAGCCCAAAGGCCGTTACGGTCTGTAACCCCTCGGCGGTGTTCTTGGGATGACCGTTCACATACTTGAACGCATAGTGTTCCCCATCCGAAGTCGGCATCAGTTCGATAACCCCTTCGGTGGAATGGGAGGCAACGCGCGGCGTCTTGTCAAACTGCGGCCAGCGGCGAAAGTCAGCCTCGATATAGTCGGCCAGTTCGCACAGCATCTGTTCAAGTCCAACATGATGAATAAGCGCCATCATGTTGGCCACGCTTACAAAAGGCACGAATGCGCGAGCAGAGGGGGTGGGCAAGCTCATGCTGAAAAGCTCCGTGTGGGGCGGTCAAAGACGCGGCGGCCCATAAGGGATGCGGTCAGATCGACCATCAAAGATGCGGTGCGACCCCGATCATCAAGGAAGGGGTTCAGTTCGACGAGATCAAGGGAGCTGACAAGACCGTAGTCATGCAAGATCTCCATCACCAGATGCGCCTCGCGGAAGGTCGCGCCGCCCGGGACCGTGGTGCCGACCGCCGGGGCAATCGCCGGGTCAAGAAAGTCAACGTCCAGCGAGACATGGAGAAAGCCGTTCGCGGCCTCGACCTTGTCCAGGAATGCCCGCAACGGGGCGGCGATGCCGTGTTCATCGATTGCGCGCATGTCGTGGGCCGCGATGGACGTTTGCGACAACGCAGCGTTTTCCGCCGGATCAACGGATCGCAGCCCAAGGTAGCAGACGTTTTCTTGCGGGACGACGGATGGCAGTGGCGGAAAGACATCAAAGCCATCGCGCCCGGTGACATAGGCCATGGGCGTGCCATGAAGGTTGCCCGATGTGGTCGTCAAGGGCGTGTGGAAATCAGCGTGCGCATCCAGCCAGAGCACGAATTGCGGGCGGTTCTGTTCTGCCGCATGGGCCGCGACGCCTGCCACCGTGCCGAGTGACAAGGAATGGTCGCCGCCTAGGAAGATGGGAAAGCCCTGCGCCATTGCCGCATGGGCGGCCTGCATCAGCGCCTCGGTCCAGGCGATGGTTTCGGGCAGGGCATGCAGTGCGGGGTTTGGCGTGGTCACATCGCGCAGGGCGGCCGGTGTCACATTGCCAAGGTCACGGGTGGGACGGCCAAGGCTTTCCAATGCGTGAGCGAGGCCAGCGGTCCGAAATGCATCGGGGCCCATCAGGCATCCCGGCGTGCGCTTGCCGCTATCGACGGGCGCACCGATCAAGAGGGTGGTGGTCATGCGGTTTCCTTTCGCGTTGCGGGGACAAAACCACCGGTATGTGTTAGGAGGAAGGCTTCATATTGCGCGAATGGTGCAAGGAATAATCATAATGTCAGCCAAAACCACCGAAATGGACGATACAGATCAGCGTTTGCTGGCGGCCCTGAAACGCGATGGGCGCGCGCCGTTGTCCGACCTTGCGGCCGAACTGGGCGTATCGCGCGCCACAATCCGTGCCCGGATGGAGCGGATGCAGACGCGGGGCGTGATCCGTGGCTTTGCGGTGCAGACCGCGCAAGATGTGGCCGAGGCCCCGGTGCGCAGTCTGATGATGCTGGCGATATCGGGGCCGGGGGCCGAACGGATCATGCAGCGACTGACGGGTCATCCGGCGGTTCGAACGGTGCATTCCACCAACGGCAAATGGGATCTTATCGTGGAACTGGGCGTGCAGACGCTTACCGAGTTGGATCAGGTGTTGTTCGAGTTGCGCCGCACACCCGGCGTGGACACGAGTGAGACGAGTATCTTGCTGAACACGCGGGCGGGCGCGCGGCGGCGTTAGCCCGCCGTGCGTCTCCGGTTGGCAGCGGCAAACCAGATCAGCGCAAGCACGACGCAGGCGATGCCGTTCCACGACGCCATGGACAGGCCGAACATCTCCCACGAGACCTGATCGCACAGCACAAGCTGGGGGCCGGTATTGGGGTTCAGAAGCTCTTCGATCGACATGTCGGTGACAGATTGCCCGCCACCCGAGGTGCAGCTGGTCGGCCCCTCCCACCAATCGCGTTCAACGCCGGTGTGATAGAGCGCAATGCCCGCATTGCCCAACATCGTCAGGCCACCAAGAAAGGCGATGAACGCCGAGGGTATCGCCGCGCCAAGTGCCCCAAGCGCAATCGCGGCCACATGCGGCCAGCGTTGCCAGAGGCACATCGCGCAGGGCAGCAGCCCGGCCAGATATTGAAACCCGAAGGCCGCCATCAGCAGTCCGGCAGATCCAAGCCCCGCGAGAATTATCAAGGTGCGACGTGTCATAGGAACCTTATGGCATAGAAACCGCCGCCAAGCAGAACAATGAACAAGATGAACATCAACCCCAGACGGCGTTCGATGAAATCTCGAATGGGTGCACCGAATTTCCAGAGCAGCCAGGCGACGATGAAGAACCGCAGGCCCCGCGCCACGATCGAGCTGATGATGAATGTGCCAAGCGGCAGGCCGGTCCAGCCCGACATGATCGTGATGACCTTGTAGGGAAACGGGGTCAGGCCCGCGATCAACACAGGCCAGAAGCCCAGATCGTTGAAGCGCTGGTTGAATTCGGCCATGTATTCGGCCTTGCCCAAGGTCGCGAGGATCGGCTGACCAATTGTGTCGTAGGCAAAGTAGCCGATGGCATAGCCCGCCATGCCGCCCAGAACCGAGGACACCAGACAGACGCCCGCGATGACGAAGGCGCGCCGGGGTGCTGCCAGTATCATGGGGATCATCAAGATGTCCGGCGGGATCGGAAAGACCGAACTTTCCACAAAACTGACAATCGCCAGCGCCCAAAGCGCGTTGGGGTGGCTGGCAAGCCCAAGTGTCCAGTCGTACAGCCGACGCAACATCGCAATGACCTCAAAATCTATCCAGTCAACGCGATGCCCCATTGACATGGTGGGGTCAAGCTGCGGCGTTTCCCCGTTAAATTTCAGCGTGACAAAACCAACCGCGTGGTTAACAATAATTGCGGAAGAATGGGCTGCGACGCCATTTTCTTTGTCAGAACATGGCGCAAACGCCAGTTTAGGGAGGATATCATGACCATCACGCTGAAAACGGCGGCCGTCGGGCTTGTGGCCACGGGATTGGGACTGGCGGCAATGGCGGGCGCAGCGGCTGCGCAGGCCGAAGTGACGCTTCGCTGCCAGCACTTTCTGTCGCCCATGGGATCGGTACCGCAGTTCTTCATGGAGCCGTGGGCCGCGGCGATTGAAGAGCAATCTGGCGGCCGCATCGACGTGGAGTTGTATCCCGCGATGCAACTGGGCGGGGCCCCGCCCGCGCTTTATGATCAGATCCGCGATGGCGTGATCGATTGCGGTTGGGCGCTGCCTGCCTATACGCCGGGCCGTTTCCCGGAATCGGAGGCAATGGAACTGCCATTCATGACCACGATGAGCGCCGAGGAATCAAGCCGCGCCGCGTGGGAGTTTTCGGAGCAGTACCTGATCCCGACGCGGTTCAGCGATATCCATGTTCTCGCGGTGCATGTGCATGGTCCAGGTGTAATCCACATGACCGGTGCCGCGATCGAAAGTCTGGCCGATTTTGATGGCAAGCAGTTGCGGGGCCCGTCGCGGCAGGCAAACGCCCTGCTGGAACGTCTTGGTGCGACGCCGGTGGGCATGCCGGTTCCGGCCTTCCCCGAGGCGCTGAGCCGTGGGGTGGTTGATGGCGGCGTGATCCCGTGGGAGGTTGTTCCCAGCCTGCGTGTTGAGGAACTGGCCGAGTATCACACCCAGATCGGTGGCGATCGCGCGCTTTATAACACCTTCTTCATCTGGGGTATGAATCAAGATACCTATAATGGGCTTCCTGATGACCTGCGGGCCATCATCGACGCCAATTCCGGGATCGAGACGTCGGCGGCTGCCGGAGCCGCGATGGACCATGGTGATGATATCGCGCTGGCGGCCATCACTGCGCGTGGCAATACCATCGTCACGCTTGATGACGAGATCGTGGCCGAGTTGCGCGAAGTTGGCGACGAGGTGATCGCCGCGTGGATCGAAGAGATGAACGGCCTTGGGCTGGACGGCACGCAGATTGTCGCCGATGCGCGCGCCGCAATCGAACGGAACATCGGCACCGCGGACTAAAGCGACCTGATGTCACCGGGACCCGGGCGGAGGAGGAGCCGCCCGGGTCGTTTTCTTTTAAAAAGGTGCAGGCTTATGACGGTCATCATCGCGGGCGCGGGGATTGGCGGGCTGACACTTGGCTTGTCGCTGCATCAGGCGGGCATACCGTTTCGCATCGTTGAACAGGTGGCCGCGCTGAGGCCGATGGGGGTGGGCATCAACCTGCAACCCCATGCGGTGCGCGAACTCCATTCCCTTGGTCTGGCGGATGCGGTTGCGGAGATTGGCCTGCGCACCGCCGAGGTCGCTTATTTCAGCGCGCAGGGGCAGCCGATCTGGAGCGAGCCGCGCGGCTTGGCCGCGGGATACCATTGGCCGCAATATTCCATCCATCGCGGAGAGTTGCAGTTCTTGCTGCTCAACACGCTGCGTGCCCGCG
>Ga0075467_10000957_pt1 | contig 23677 bp, 23 predicted proteins | sample DEB08_DNA_9_FD_75067 | JGI IMG/M metagenome (GOLD analysis project Ga0075467, IMG submission 75067) | Aqueous microbial communities from the Delaware River and Bay under freshwater to marine salinity gradient to study organic matter... | ecosystem: Environmental > Aquatic > Marine > Coastal ... | reverse complement strand
GACCATGGACTGAGCATATTCAGAGCTATCGAAGATAAAGTCGATATTGATATTTTGCGAAAACTGGCCTTGGTAGCTGGCCACAGCCGCGCGCACAGCAGCCACAGTTTCAATAGCATTGGCGTTGAGTCGCTTGCGCACATCAATGGCGATAGTTTTTTGACCATTGATAGTGCTGAAACCACTGGCATCTTTAAAGGTGCGGCGTATGTCAGCGATGTCACCCAAGGTAATCACACCGTCGGCAGTAAAGCGAACCGGGAGATTGCGAATATCTTCTGTGGTCTCGATAAGGGCCGGCACCTTTATGCCAAAGCGACCCTGGGCTGCATCTATCTCACCCGCGGGGATCAGCAGGTTATTGGCGGCCACGGAGCGGAGCATTTCATCGGCGGTGATGTTGTACTGTTCGAGACGATAGGGGTCCAGAACCGCCTCAACCACTTCATCACGGTGACCAGAAATATCGGCTTTCAAGACATCGGGAAGCATCTCAAGTTTGCGCTGAAAAAACTTTGCAGTTCTGTAGAGTTCGCGCTCAGAGACCTGCTCCCCTGAAAAGGTGATCACCACAGTGGGTTCTGGGCTGGGGCTCAGTTCATTGACTATAGGTTCTTTGGTCTCTTGGGGGAATTCCGCCTTGGCGCGATCCACAGATTCTCGGACCTCGGAGACCACTTTATCTATGTCTTCGCTGATATCGAACTCGGCCATAATATAAATGGCACCCTCTCGGGCAACGGCGTTGATTTCTTCAAGGCCATCCAACGTTTTCAGTTCTTTTTCTATAGGTCGAATCAGTAGCCGCGTACCGTCTTCCGGCGAGATACCATCGTGTCTGACCATAATCATAACCAAGGGCAGAGTGACGTTGGGGTTAACCTCTACTGGCAGGGCGATGCGAGCCATGGTGCCAGCAAATAATACCAGCAGCATAATCGACAGCGTAGCTCTGGCATGGTCGACAATCAGATTAAGAAATTTCATTGATTTTAGTATTCCTGTTACTGACTGCCAGCGCTATCGAAAGAAGAGCTATTTGGAGAAGAGCTGGTTTTGTAAGAAACAGAAACCTGCTCAGCTTCAGTGACATAGTTTTGCCCGACCGTGACTAAGGCCACCCTATCAGGCAATCCAGTTACCCAAACCCCGCCACTATTTTCACCCACATTGGCCACAGATAAGGTCTTGATAATGCCCTGGTCATCCACCGCGCGAACCACCAAATGACCAGCATCATCAAGCAGCACCAGACTTGAGGGAATAAGGTGCGCTGCCAGAGGCTCTGATGCAATTTTGAGACTTCCAGACATGCCCGCCAGAAAGCGTAACTGCGGATTGGCAACCGTCGCTTCAATTCGGTAACTACGGGTCACAGGATTAGCCTGACGCGACAAATAGCTGATCTCACCGCTCAGAGTCTCACCGCCAGCCAGAGTTAATTGCGCACCTCGAGCCAGAGAAATTTTACCGATCTCTTGCTCAGTGATCTCTGCAGAGACTTTTAAAGGGTTGAGCTCGACCACCTGAGCACAGAGCTGACCCGGCTGAACAAAGTCTCCCACTTCAACAGGACGTCGCTCAACAATCCCGGCGAAAGGTGCTTTGATCGATAAGTTATCCAGATCAAGGGTACTGCGTTCGAGGGCCACCCGAGCGGATTCAAGTCGGGTTTTGGCCTTGGCAATAGCCAGCTCTGACTGGTAGCCGCCCTGCTCAAGTTTTCGCGCACCCTGATATTCGATAGTGGCTTGTTTGAGGCCCGCTCTTGCGTGTTGAAGACGCAGCTTGCGATCTTCCTGATCCACTTCGCAGAGTGTCGCACCAGCATCAACCAGAGCACCCTCAGCTGCAGGCACAGCGACAATTCGGCCCGCAATCTGCGCTTTGACATCCACCGAACGATTAGCTTCAGTTCGTCCACGCAAGATCAGTTGCGGCTCATAGGGTTGGATCTCAAACCAGTCAGCCTGCACATTAGTGAGCTTTGATTCGACTTTACTAGAGTTATTCTCAGTGGCCGGAGAGGCAAATAGTCCAGACATCAACCACAGCGCTATGGCCAGGGCGATAATTAGTGATACACGCACATTACTGTTCAAGGGTAATCTTCCAATTTTGCTAGTTACTGTTAAAGCTCTGTCTACGGCAGATTCTGCTGTACAGTTTACTTTGGTTTCCCTGAGATGTTGAGAAAATGCGATTTGAATTGCCCCAGATGAGAATTTCCATGGACCCAAAAGTAGTGCGCTCGGTTGGGTTTTAGACTTGAATTAGCGCTAATAAAGCTAGGTATTAACCGGCATTTAGCGAGCCGCAATGTGATTTCCATAACAAGTTGCCAGCCTTTAGCGTGTCGCAGTTGGCATTTAAGTTTTACTTGGTTGAACTCTGCTATTGCTTAGGGACAATGGGGCTCAAGTAGGTCAGCTATTCATTCGCTGGGACACACAAAAGGGACTTTCAAAATGGACATTCAAAACACCGCAGCTGACGCAGTAAAAGCTCAACCAATAGATAACAAACCTCATAAACGGCCTATTAAATTGACTTTACAGCCGACCAAATTATTAACCTGCCTACTTAGAGGCATGCAAATCATCATCGCGTTAAGTCTAGCCTCAGTATCATCAGCGCAAGCCGAGCTAATAATGAATGGCAGCAGTATTTACACTGACTTGGGCAAAGATCAGTTTGCCGCGGCACTTTATTTGGAGACACGGCAGAAAAACCCTAGCGCCGCTCATTCCATGGAAGGTGAAAAACGCATGGAAGTGCGCGTTTTAAACAATTACTCCAAACGCCGCTGGTTCAATTTGTGGATGCAGAGCATCTCAATCAACAATAGCCGAGAATCCTTTTCTGAGTCTGCCCAAGACCTGATGACCTTAATGCAAGCTGCTAAGTCGGCGCCGCAAAAAGGTGATTTTATCGAGTATCTGTCGAGCCCTGATCAGGGCACATCAATGCGTTTTAATGGCACCGAACTCGTTGCAGGCTTGCCAGGGGAAGTATTCAGCCTTTTACTCAACACTTGGATTGGTGCAATCCCGCCAACTACCAGCTTTAAAGATGAGATTCTCGGCGAGCAGCGCAACCCAGAGGCAGTTGACTTGCTCGACAGGATTACCACAGACCCACAGCGGGTGAATCTGGCGGCATCCTGGATACTACCGCCAGAACCTGTGGCTAAAGCAGTTGCCAAGGTAAAGCCAAAGTCTGTCAGCAAAGAAAAGCTCAAAGTCAAAACCGCGGTTTCAGCTAAGCCAAAAGTCCTTCCAGCATCCATTGAAAACCAACCGGTAGCCCCCAAAACCGCGGCAGTAGCAACTGCCACGGTAGCAACCGCGGCCTTGACTGCAAATAAACCTTCTGCAGCAGCACCCAAGGCGGAGGCTGACAGTAAAAAGACTAAGACTGACAGCCTTGCTAAGACGTCGGCTGAAACCGCTTCGACTGTTCAAGAAGTTGCCGCTGACACTGAAGACGAAGTCGAATTTAGCATTGCCGAAGCCCTGGCTATGCGCGACTACACGCCCTTAGTGGTGCAGGCGATCTTCAAGAAGATCCGCTATCCCAGCCGCGCTATTGACAAAGGTTATGAGGGCACCGTGCGCATGTCGATCCTCGTGAATAAATCTGGCGCCCTAGAGAAAGCCACTGTAGCCCAGGAGAGCAGATACTCGATACTCAACAAAGCAGCTATTAGTGCTACCGAAAAGGCGGCACCCTTTCCTGAGCTGCCAGCTGCACTGAATACAAATCAATTCGAAATCACCGTACCCATAACCTTCAAACTGCAATAACAAAGCCGCGGCACAGTCTCTCTGTGCCGCTAACCTGTTAAGCTACTGGCCAATTTTTCAGCAAGTCGCTATAATCCGCACCTGTTAAATTTAACCCTTCTCTCGGCAGTATCAATACCACTATCACGGATTTAAAATCATGAGCTACAACGACGTCCCAGCAGGCAATGATCTACCCAACGATATTAATGTAATTATCGAGATTCCAGCGAATCACGATCCGATAAAATATGAAGTCGATAAAGACAGCGATGCGATCTTTGTCGACCGTTTTGTAGCTACGCCAATGTTCTACCCAGCTAACTACGGCTATGTGCCACAGACTCTGTCAGAAGATGGCGACCCACTGGATGTATTGGTTGTATCCCCTTACCCAGTAGTGCCTGGCGCAGTGATCCGCAGCCGTGTTGTAGGCGTTCTCAACATGACTGACGAGTCTGGCGTCGACGCCAAGCTTCTCGCCGTGCCACACACAAAACTGACCAAGATCTATGATCATGTTCAGGAGATTGCTGACTTACCTGAGCTGCTGCTGAAGCAGATCGTCCACTACTTTGAAAACTACAAGGCTCTCGAGCCAGGTAAGTGGGTTAAGGTAGATGGCTGGGACAATGCTGAAGCGGCGCGTGCTGAAATTATGTCATCTCGCGAGCGCTATTTGGCTGAGTAATCTCTGCTTAGCTTGAAGCAAAAAAAACCGGCACCCGTATTGATTGCCGGTTTTTTTATGCTGGTTAATCTAACAACCTTACAAGCTAGGCCCCGTCCAACTCCTCAAACAGTACATCACCATTTAACCCATGCTTGCGCAGGACATCGCGCAGCCTTCTTAGAGCATCGACTTGGATCTGACGAACACGCTCTCTAGTAAGGCCGATCTCGCGTCCAACTTGCTCCAGAGTCTCCTCCTGATGATGCAGCAGACCAAAGCGTCTAACTAAGACTTCACGCTGCTTTTCTGGTAGCTGAGTGAGCCACTTATTAAGTACTTCGGAAAGATTTTCGCCTTCGATCTGTCGCTCAGGGCTACTGGCTCCCTCCGCGGAAATGGTTTCGATAAGACTCTTTTCATTCTCAGCAACCGGTATATCGATAGATGAAATACGTTCGCTGAGACTGAATATCTTCAGTACATCTTCCACTGGCTTATCCACCTCTTCGGCAATTTCTTCCGGTGTCGGTGTATGATCGAGCTGTTGAGCTAGCTTGCGCGATGCGCGCACATAGACATTGAGTTCTTTCACTATGTGCACTGGCAATCTAATGGTCCGAGTCTGATTCATCAGTCCGCGCTCAATAGTTTGCCTAATCCACCAGGTTGCATAGGTGGAGAAACGATAGCCCAGTTCGGGGTCGAACTTTTCTACCGCACGCATTAGGCCGATATTACCCTCCTCGATTAAATCGAGCAGTTCGAGGCCACGATTGACATAGCGACGCGCGATTTTAACCACTAACCGCAGATTGCTTTCGATCATACGCTTACGCGCTGATTCATCACCTTTGAGGAGTTTTCGAGCGAAGAAGACTTCTTCGGCTGCCGTAAGTAACGGAGCATAGCCAATCTCTTTGAGATAAAGACTGGTGGCATCAATAACCTGATGACTGACTTCCGATGAGCTTCCTTGATCGTCGTTTTGTGTTTTTCTTAGATCTACTTTTAACGCTGATTCCATAACGTTATCATCCCTTTAGTGTTACTCCATGTTCCAAGTCACCATCTAGTGACCTCTCCAGAACTGTACCGCTTCCTTTTTTACATACTGCTCTTTTCCAACTACTACTAACTTTTTTCTAACTACTACTAACTTTTCCACCTAATGCGGGCGCTGAGTTAACTCAACAAGGTTGACGATGTAGCTGTCCGATTTATCAACCTCTTATCTTAATAGCCTTTTTACTTCGACAGTCTCTTTCAAGCTTCTACTTTAAATAGCCTTCAGGATCCACTGGATACCCGTCTTTGCGTATCTCGAAATACATCGTACCATCAGAACCCAGTCGAGAGATAATTTCTGTCTGCCTAACTGTCTGACCCTCTCTGACCATAATCTGGTCATTGTGGGCATAGGCACTCAACAATATCTCACTGTGCTTAATGATAACCAGCTTACCATACCCGCGTAAACCCTCTCCGGCATAAACTACAACCCCCGGGGCTGAAGAGCGCACCGCTGCTCGGCTGACGGACTTAATTTTTATTCCCTTGTGGAGCTTAGGAAGGCTATATGACTCAACTACTTTGCCTTTTATAGGCCATTTCCACTGCCAATTAGTCCCATACACCACCGGACTAGAGGCAGATTTAGGCTTGTTAGTAAGGGTTTTTGTGACTGCTGGAGGGTTTGCAGCAACGCCGGGTTTGACTTTTGGCGCTGCTATTTTAGTCTTTTTCACTGATTTGTTGACCGTCTTGGCCGCCGCGTTACTAATTTTACTGGTATCCAATGACAACAGTTGGCCGCGACTAATAACGAAGGGTTCTCTTATGCCATTGGCCCGCGCCAGCTTGCGGAAATCTAGATCATAGCGCCAGGCAATAGAATACAGGGTCTCTCCAGATTCAACCTGATGCACCAATATGCGGTCGCTGGGCGGCGCTGAACGGCTGCTCACAGGCGCCGCGTTATGACTGCTACAGCCAGTCACTAAAATGATGGCTGTCAGCGCTAAAGCAGAAACTAGAGTAGAGGCTAATGATGCCGACTTGGTTGTCAAATTAGACTACCTACAGAGAGTTATAGATGTTTAAAAGGGTTCTTCCTGAAACCTTGATCCAACATATTCTAAACCCAGCACTAAAATCAAGCCCAACAGCATAGCACTGACACTGAGCAGGGTTTGGGCATCGGCGCCAACCAACGCTGTATATTGACTTGGCCAGAGATTTTGCGACGCCAACACTATGGTCTTACCCGAGTGGCTAAGGACCGAATCGAGCACTAATTTCCACGGCCAGATAATATTTAAACTTCCCACCAAAAAGCCGCACATAGTGGCAATAACCGAGACTTCGTAACGCGCCAAGAGCCAGGAGAGGAAGCGACTAAACAGCGCCAAACCTATAACGCCGCCGAGGGCAAATACACTGAGAATGTCCAGTTGCAACCCGGCAATGGCGCCAATGAAAACCGGATAGAGTCCAAGTAGAACAAGGATAAAAGAACCTGAGATGCCGGGCAAAATCATGGCACAGAGAGCAATGCTGCCGGCAAAAAACATGGTTACAAGACCGCCTTCAAGCTGCACAGCTGGCGCCACTGACAGCGACCAGGCGATAGCCACACCGATCACGAATAGCAGCATATCCCGCCAGCGAGCAATGCGATATTGACGCAGGAGATAGATCACTGAGCCGGCAATTAAACCAACAAAAAATGACCAAACTGGCAGCGGGTGTTGTGCCAGAAGGTACTGCATAGCCACCGCCAGAGAAAACAGACTGGTTAAGATACCACCGACCAAGGTAATCAGAAAATTGCCGTTAATATGCCGCCAGGCGGCGGCGAGCCCCTGAGACCTTAGGATCTTGAGTGCCTGAAGATTCAGAGACTTAATGCTGTCAATTAGCTCCATATAGATGCCACTGACAAAGGCTATTGTGCCGCCCGAGACACCGGGAACCACGTCGGCTGCGCCCATAGCCAACCCTTTGGAGAAAAGTAACAGGTATTGTTTAAAACTGCGCATGGTTACCCCAAGGCTTATTCTGTAAATATCTTCTGTGCGTTTACCATGCACCTAGTAGCCAATGGCTTTATTGGGCTAGGCCACCCAGCAATGGGACAAATTTAACCTGCTCAACAATCTCTTCTTCAAACTCGGATGAGCTGCCGATGCGGCGCAGAACCCGCAGATCCTGGACATCCCCAGCACCTACCGGAATCACAAGTATTCCATCCGGTGCCAACTGATGTAGCAGTTCGTCTGGAATCGCCTGGGGCGCTGCAGTAGCAATAATGCCGTTATAAGGCGCGTGGCGTTTCCACCCGAAACTGCCATCGGAGAGTTCAGCGGTGATATTGCGTAAACCGAGCTTGCGAAAACGCTCTTTAGCCTTTATCAGCAGTGGCTCTATACGCTCCACTGAATAAACCTTGTCCACTAACTGCGCCAGAATAGCCGCCTGAAAACCAGAGCCTGTGCCGATCTCAAGAACCTTTTTAAGCGGTCCGCCAGAGAGCAAAATCTCAGTCATCCGTGCGACTATATAGGGCTGGGAAAGGGTTTGCGAAAAGCCGATAGGCAGAGCCGTATCTTCGTAGGCGCGATGGGCCAGTGCTTCGTCGAGAAAGATATGCCGAGGCGTTACCCGGAAGACATCGAGAATCCGTTGATTGGTGATACCCTGATCTTTCAATCGCTGAATCAGCCGCTCGCGGGTACGCTGAGAGGTCATGCCGACACCAGCCAAATCAATTGAGTTCACACAAAATCCTCTATTCTTAAAGACGCCTAGCGCTTATAGGGTTGGTTTAAAATTAGCCTACAAATATATCACAGGGACTCTACTGGAGGGCGGAATAATTCAGCGATCTCACGGAGTATCACCGTCGCAAAACAGCCCCCAGAGAGATCGAAGCTGAGTTCCAACTGATCCACAGCCAGTCTCTGCCAGTGCATATTTTGCGGTTTAAGTATCAGTGCCCGACGCTCCTGCTTGAGCCCAGCGTGCTCCAGTGCATAGCACCAGGGCTGCCATGGCGCTAAAACCGCCTGTTCTAATATTTCGAGATCTCCACTGGCCGCTGAGCGACCGCGACCCCAGAGCGGACCGCTAGGTTCAGGCTCATGTTCAAAGCACTGGGACCAGTTGTTCTGCTGGAGACGCTCGGCCAGTACAAGGTTAAATAGCCAGGAACGCGCCGCCGAAAGATAAATGCCCGTGCCACGGCGATTACCTTTGAGCTGATCGCGCTCGATCAGATCCTGGACCTGATGTAAATTGCCACAGTCGTGGCCAAAGCGCTGCTCACCAAAATAGTTAGGCACGCCGTTGCTGGCAATACTATTGAGCCTGGCGTCAATATCGACGAACTGCTGGTCCAGCGAAGCAAACTCTCTGAGGATCAGCTTAAAGGTATTGGCCTGATGCATACCGCGGCGCAATTTTTTATTGTTCCTCGCCATACTGAGGATTTCAAAATCACCGTGGACCAACTGTTCTGGGAGAAGTTCTTTGCCAGGCAAATAGAGACTGAACCACTGGGTGGTCACGGCAAAGCGATCTTTCATGCCACAGTAGCTCACATCATTGCGCTTAATACCGGCAAGCCCAGCCAGCAGCCCCGCCACCCACTGCGTATTTTGATCGCGCTTGCGGATATGCACAAACAGATGTTCACCTTCACCGCTGGGTTCAAAACCGAGTATCTCATCGACCTGAAAATCCTCTGGCTGACTGCGGTACTGGGCGCGGCCAAAGGTTGCTGGAAACAAGCGCGGGAAACGCTGAAAATCGAATGCTTGAGACGTTTGTGCTTGAGAGTCTTGTGCTTGAGATCCGAGGGCTTGCGAGTCGATGATATTTAGTCCGAGAAAAGTTGTGTTTCGGTGGAGCTGATAATGTCAGCTGCTGTACCGCCTTTAACAAGCGTCTAACAAGAGACCAATAAAGCCACGGCATGACAGGCGATACCTTCCTTGCGCCCGGCAAAGCCAAGCTCTTCAGTGGTGGTCGCCTTGATATTAATTTGATCAATATTACAGCCTATATCCGCCGACAGATTGAGGCGCATCTTGTGCAGATGGGGCAACATTTTTGGCTGCTGGGCGACAATAGTCATATCAGCGTTGCCCAGTTTATAGCCTTTACTGGTGATCATGGCGACCACCGCTACTAATAGCTGGCGGCTATTAGCACCCCTCCATTTAGCATCTGTGTCGGGAAAGTGCTGACCTATGTCTCCCAGCGCCACGGCGCCGAGCAACGCATCAATCAGGGCATGAATCAAGACATCGCCATCTGAATGGGCAACAAAGCTATGCTCATAGGGGATACTCACCCCACCCAGTATCAATTTATCCCCGGGACCGAATTTGTGCACATCGTAACCATGTCCTATCCGCATTGTTCAGCCTCCTGTTGATTCATGATCGCCGCAGCGATAATCAGATCTTCGCGGTGCGTAATCTTTATATTGTCGCGGCGACCTTCGACAACTTTTGCCTGCTCACCCAAATACTCTATGGCCGAGGCCTCATCAGTGGGCATCTGGCCATCACTGAGCATGGTCTCAAGGGCTTTTATCAACAGGCCATAGCGAAACATCTGTGGAGTTTGCGCTGCGCGATAGAGGCTGCGGTCTGGGGTTGCTTGAATATGATTGCCGGCGTCAACTGTTTTCAAGGTATCAGTTACCGAGGTGGCGAGTATGCCACCTACAGCATGATCGGCTAACTCGCCGATCAACTTATTAATATCGCCACTAGTAATACAGGGTCGCGCCATATCGTGAACTAACACCCAGTCATCGCTGTCAGCTCGGTCACCGATAGCCAGCAACCCCTGCAGTACAGAGTGCACTCGTTCGACACCACCGGCAACAAGCTCGACCCGAGTATCAGCGGCCGCGGGAATCTGCTGCCAATAGGGCGAGGTCATATCACTGGGGACAATAATTTTCGTAATGCAGGAAATATTTAACAGACGACTTAGACTGTGCTGAGCGATTAAATGGTCACCGAGACGCTGAAACTGTTTCGCTACCTCAGCACCAAAGCGCTGACCACTTCCGGCGGCGGGAACAATGGCCCAATAATTGACGGCAGTCATCGCTGACTGTCCTGAGTTGACCGCGTTGGCTGATTCTTATCAATCACCAAATAGAAGGTCTCACCCTGCTTGATCATACCCAGATCGGCACGGGCTTTTTCTTCAATGGCATCGAGATTATTTTTTAGACTTTCCACATCAGTGGCAATTTGTTGATTGCGCTGACGCAGAGTTCGGTTTTCATCTTCCTGTTGCTGCAGCTGACGGTTGAGCTCTGCGCGGTGGGCGAGACTGCCCTCACCGACCCACAGTCGCCACTGTAGACCGGCCAGAAGAACAACTAAGATAATGATTAACCAGCGCATGCAGGCATTCTATTCGCTTTTCAGATATTTGCCCAACAAGCGCTGCGCTCTTCCCCTGAAAATCAGTAGAGAGCACAACAGCTGTCGGACCATAATGCCAACGCAGGGAATTACTGAGCGGCTTTAAATTCTGCCAGACCGCGATACTGAGCCTGCTCACCCAGCTCAGCTTCGATGCGCAATAGGCGGTTGTACTTAGCAACACGGTCCGAGCGACACAGTGAACCGGTTTTAATCTGGCCCGCAGCAGTGGCTACAGCAAGATCGGCAATAGTGGTGTCTTCAGTCTCGCCAGAGCGGTGCGAAATTACTGCGGTGTAGCCCGCCTCTTTGGCCATAGCTATGGCATCCAGAGTCTCTGACAGAGTACCAATCTGATTGAATTTAATCAGAATGGAGTTGGCTACGCCGAGCTCGATACCACGACGCAAGATGCTAGTGTTGGTAACAAACAGATCGTCACCAACCAACTGAATGCGCTCGCCGAGCTTTTCAGTCTGGTACTTCCAGCCATCCCAGTCGGACTCATCGAGACCATCTTCAATGGAGATGATCGGATAGACATCACAGAGCTCTGCAAGGTAATCACTAAAGCCTTCAGAGCTAAATACCACGCCTTCACCGGAGAGGTTGTAGTGGCCATCTTTGTAAAACTCCGAGGCGGCACAATCCAGCGCCAAGGTAACGTCTTTGCCCAACTCATAGCCAGCAGCTTCAGTGGCAATCTGGATCACGGCCAGTGCGTCAGCATTAGACGCTAAATTTGGGGCAAAACCACCCTCATCACCCACTGCAGTATTCAAACCTTTGCTGCTGAGGACTTTTTTCAGCTGATGAAAGATCTCGGTACCCATTTGGAGTGCCTCAGAGAAGCTTTTGGCGCCAACTGGCTGGACCATAAACTCTTGGATATCAACGTTGTTATCGGCGTGCTCACCACCGTTAATAATGTTCATCATCGGCACAGGCATGCTGTACTGGCCTGGAGTGCCGTTAACATTAGCAATATGGGCATACAGGGGAATACCCAAATCAATCGCGGCAGCCTTGGCGGCGGCCAGAGAAACAGCCAGAATCGCATTGGCGCCCAGTGAAGCCTTGTTCTCAGTGCCATCGGCATCGATCATAAGCTTATCGAGCTGGCGCTGATCAGCCACATCCTGGCCAACCAACAGCGCTTTGATAGTAGTGTTGATATTGTTTACAGCGGTCAATACACCCTTACCCAGATAGCGGCTGCTGTCGCCATCGCGCAACTCAAGCGCTTCACGGGAACCGGTTGATGCTCCGGATGGGGCATTGGCGGTGCCGACAACGCCATTCTCCAAAATCACATCCGCCTGCACAGTAGGGTTGCCGCGGGAATCGAGAATTTCAAACGCCTGAATATCTACAATGTTGCTCATTTACTATTTTCTCCAGTATCTATGGTGATATGCGCAAAGAGGGCTGCACATGATGATAGGTAACAATTGGTCTAACTAAACCCTGGGTTAATAATTGAGAGCCAAGGGTAAAACGTCATAGGGCGAGTTTAAATAATACCTAGATCGTCCTGAGATTTAATCAGGTCATCAAAGGCTTTCATTTGCGCGAGAAACGGCTCAAGTTTATCCAAGGGCAGTGCACTGGGGCCATCACAGCGTGCTTGATCCGGGTGGGGATGCGCCTCAAGAAACAGGCCGGCGATGCCCACGGCAATACCGGCACGACCCAGCTCAGCTACTTGATGGCGACGACCGCCAGAGGCTGCGCCCAAGGGATCTCTACACTGCAATGCGTGAGTCACATCAAATATTAACGGCAAGCCGCCACTAACATCTTTCATGGTGCGAAAACCGAGCATATCCACCACCAGGTTGTCGTAGCCCATGCAGGTGCCGCGCTCGCAGAGCATGATCTGGTCATTGCCGCACTCACGGAATTTGTCCACTATATTGCCCATCTGACCGGGACTTAAAAACTGTGGTTTCTTAACATTGATCACCGCACCGGTTTCCGCCATAGCCTTGACCAAATCGGTCTGGCGGGCAAGAAATGCAGGCAGCTGAATCACATCACAAACTTCAGCCACAGGCTTAGCCTGTTCAATTTCATGGACATCGGTGATCAGGGGAATATTAAATGTCTGTTTAATTTCCTGAAAGATTTTCAATCCTTCGTCGAGGCCCGGGCCGCGATAGGAATTAATCGACGAGCGATTAGCCTTGTCAAAAGAAGCCTTAAACACATAGGGAATGCCGAGCTTTTCTGTGGCACGGACATAGGCTTCTGCAATCTGCATGGCCATATCACGCGACTCAAGCACGTTCATACCCCCAAACAACACCATAGGTGCATCATTGCTAACGCCTATATCGGCTACCTGAATCGTCACTGCACTCATTATTTGGCTTCCTGACTAGATGACTGCTTTTGATAGCCCATCGCCGCGTTAACAAAGCCTTCAAACAGCGGATGACCATCACGAGGCGTGGAATTAAACTCCGGGTGGAACTGGCTGGCAAAGAACCAGGGGTGATTAGGCAGTTCGATAGTCTCTACCAAGGTCTTGTCGTGAGACAGACCGCCAATCACCAGACCGGCTTCTTTCAGCGCCGGCAAGTAATTATTGTTTACCTCAAAGCGGTGACGATGACGCTCTTCCACTTGGTCAGCGCCATAAATACTCTGGGCCATAGAGCCGGGAACCAGATGACAAACCTGAGAGCCAAGACGCATGGTGCCGCCCAGATCAGAGTCTTCGGTGCGCGACTCTTTATTTCCAGAGGCATCGATCCACTCAGCAATCAAACCGACCACTGGGTTGGTTGTTGCGGGATCAAATTCGGTGCTATTAGCTCCTTCAAGACCGCAGACATTGCGCGCATATTCAATAATCGCAATCTGCATACCCAGGCAGATGCCGAGGTAGGGAATATTGTTTTCACGGGCTGTTTTAACCGCGAAGACTTTACCATCGGTGCCTCGAGTACCAAAACCACCCGGCACCAGAATAGCGTCGACGCCATCCAACAATGAGTGATCCTGCTCCAATCGCTCAGAGTCAATATAGCGAACTTTAACCTTGGTCTTGTTGTGAATACCCGCGTGAGTCAAGGCTTCAGTAACGGACTTGTAGGCATCCAGCAGCTCCATGTATTTGCCAACCATGGCGATAGTCACCTGACCGTCGGAGTGCAACTGGCTCTGAACCACAAAATCCCACTCACTGAGATCCGCATCAGGCACGTCCAACTCAAAGCGATCCACAACAAACTGATCCAGGCCGCGTTCGTGAAGCATGCGTGGAATTTGATAGATACTCACGGCATCAATCACCGGAATCACCGCTCGCTCTTCAACGTTGGTGAACAGGGAAATTTTCTGACGCTGACTCTCTTCAATTGGCACTTCAGAGCGACACAGCAGCACATCGGGCTGCAGACCAATGGAACGCATCTCTTTGACCGAGTGCTGGGTTGGCTTAGTCTTAGTTTCGCCGGCAGAAGCGATATAGGGCACCAGCGTGAGGTGCAACAGCAGCGCACGCTTGTAACCCAGCTCAACTTTAAGCTGACGAACCGCTTCAAGGAAAGGTTGTGATTCGATATCACCGACAGTGCCGCCAATTTCAACCACGGCTATATCAGCATCGCCAGCACCGGCGTAGACACGGCGCTTAATCTCGTTAGTCAGATGCGGAATAACCTGCACAGTGCCGCCCAGATAATCACCGCGACGTTCGCGACGCAGAATCGTTTCGTAGACCTGGCCACTGGTGAAGTTATTATTCTTGGTCATCTTCGAACGCAGAAAGCGCTCGTAGTGACCAAGATCCAAATCCGTCTCAGCGCCATCTTCAGTAACATAGACTTCGCCGTGCTGATAGGGGCTCATGGTTCCGGGATCGACATTTAAATAGGGGTCGAGCTTGAGGATTGTGACGTTGAGTCCGCGGGATTCCAAAACAGCAGCCAGCGATGCTGCTGAGATACCTTTACCCAAAGACGAGACAACACCACCGGTAACAAAAATAAAACGTGTCATAAAGACCCTGTAAAACCACGATTCCGCGCTCAAATAGAAGTGCACTCCTTCAGAACAGAATCTAGAAAAATGTAATCGAGAAAGGCTTGTTTGGTCGTAAAAATGACCGAGACCCACCCTACCTAAGATGGGAGAGTAGATTAACAGAAAGGCATAGAGGTTTCTACAGAGAGTTTGTCTGCCAGAAGATTTTTAAGCCTTCTATTTCAGGCCCAGCCTGCCATCCCTCGCAGACCCATAAATCCCCCACAGCGACCAACTGCTGATCACTGTAAAGCAGCGGCACTCGCGCTCGCCACCAAGGCTCTAAGCCAAACTCCTGAAGCAATTTTTTAAGGCTATTGGAATGCTCGCGACCCGCTGGTTGGCAGCGCTCACCACCGCGGCGAAAGCGCACTTGCAAGCCTTCAATACTCTCTATGCGCAGACCTTCGCCAAGCACTGGCTCAGTGATCAATCGATTGCCGTCGGGGAGTATTAGGGGTTCCTGCGCAGACCAAAATAGGCAGAGATCCAAATCGGCTTTGGGGCGCCCACTGAGCCTCAGCAAATAGAGACGTTGACGGTAGCGGCAAAGTTGAAGATCAGCCCGCACCACTTTCGGCTCGCTGTCCTCCCGAGCAGTCAGCAGAGAACTCATCACTTCATCGATAAAGCTTTGTGCCAACGCCTTCAGCCCATGAACTTCAGGCCAGTAACGCAGTAGGTTTTTCTGCCGCAGCGGGTCCAGCTGAATAAATTGGGTTAAGTCCAATGACCAACCGCCCTGCTCTGGCCGCGGATTAAGTAGAGCAAGATCTGCTCGCGCCACCGAGTCGGCAAGCTGATCCGCCTGAGCGCTCTGCTCGGCACTGCGCATAACACCCTGCACATAGTCAGGCCAGCGCTGCGCCAGCAGAGGAATTACACTGTTGCGCAAATAGTTGCGATCAAACTGTTCCTGTTGATTACTCTCGTCCTCAATCCAAGAAAGCTGCTTAGTTTGGGCATAGGCCTGCAAACTCGACTTTGTCCGATTAAGCAGCGGTCTGATCAATTTACCAACTCCGACGGCCCGGGTTTGCGGAATCCCCGACAGGCCCCTGGCTCCGGAACCACGCAATAAACGGAACAGCACCGTCTCAACTTGGTCATCAGCATGGTGCCCCAAGAGCAGCAGACCATCTTCGATTAGATGCTTTTCAAACAGGCTGTAGCGAGCGTCTCGCGCCGCGGACTCGAGCCCGGCGCCAGTTTCATTGACCACTACAGATTCGCTAATTAGAGGCACTCCCAGAGAATGGCAGAGAACTTTTGCATGTCGCTGCCAATCGTCCGCATTCTCAGACAACCCGTGATGAATATGTATTGCAGTGATGCGCTCCGGGGGCAGCAGCTCACAGAGCAAATGCAGTAATACGGTGGAGTCGAGGCCACCACTAAATCCCACGAGAATCTGTGGCGCCGCCTCAAGTTGCTCACGCCAATCGGCAAACACTGCTGCGGCAGTCACCACAGGCTGTTGCTTCAACGCGGCTTTATTTTCGAGCCCAGCATTTAAGCTCCCTTTACTCAAGGCTGCTGCTCGGCATCTTGGTGCTCGGCCTGATATTTTTTGAATTGATGGCGGGTCAATAAATTGCAGTTCTCCGTGGCCGGATCAAAGGTAATTAATACATCGCCCTTGCTCAGCTGGCGTTTCACCTGATCGATTTTGCTGTCCAAACTGACCTCCTGGGAGCCGTAATCAGTGCCCTCACGCAAGATAAACTCTTCGATAATCCCGTAGAGGATTTCTGCACTTAACATTTCTGCGGGAATTTCTATCACTTTATCGGCTTCCTAAATTGCATTAGCTCGGACGTTAATTGATTGAAACATATTTATCCAATCAGACAGTTTCAGATTCATCTGACCTGCATAATAGTGCCATAATCATTTGCAGTTAAGCAGAGGAACGAAAAATGACAGATTATTTAGTATTAACGGTGATCGCCGATGACCGCGAAGGCATAGTTGAGCAGATTTCTCAGACTATTATTCAACACGGCGGCAACTGGATGGAAAGCAGTATGGCGCGCCTGGCAGGCAAGTTTGCCGGCATCCTGATGGTGGAAGTTGAGCCCGCTCAGCACGCTGATCTCGAGCAGGCTTTAGCGGCACTCTCCGCTCATGGAATAAAAATTATTGTCGAGCAGAGTGCGCCAAGCCAGGAAAAAGACGCAGATGTAAGCTGCATCGAAATTGTCGCCAATGATCGCCCGGGTATTGTCGGTGAAATTTCAACACTGCTGGCGAGCCATAATGTAAGCCTCATCTCTCTGGAAACCTTCTGTGAAAGCACACCTATGTCAGCCGGCATGATGTTCTACGCCCACACCTATCTGCAGCTGCCAGAGGGAATGACTGGAGACCAGTTAACCGCCATTCTCGAAAGTCTGTCGGATGATTTGATGGTGGAGATTGTCGACGCCTAAGTCGCCTCTTAAAAAACCATGCTCGATATTGTTTTATACCAGCCGGAAATTCCGCCCAATACAGGGAATATTATTCGCCTCTGCGCCAATACCGGTTTTCGATTGCATCTGATCGAACCTCTGGGCTTTGATCTGGATGACAAAAAGCTGCGTCGCGCCGGTCTCGACTACCGCGAGTTTCAGTCTTTAAAAGTCCACGCCAGCTTTGAGGACTACCAACAGAGTCAGCAGCCAAAAAAGATTTATGCCCTCAGTACCAAGGGGACAGTTTGCTACTCCTCGACCCGTTTCGAAGAGGGGGATGCACTGTTATTTGGCCCTGAAACTCGCGGACTGCCTGAAGATGTTCGCGACGGTTTGGGTGCAGAGCAAGTATTGCGTCTACCTATGCAGAAAGAGAGCCGCAGTCTCAATCTCTCCAACACAGTCTCAATTATTGTCTATGAAGCTTGGCGACAGCTGGATTTTGCCGGCGGTGTCTAGAATACACAGCCAATAAGGCCATTCCGTGACACCGGCAGAGCAGGTATCATAGGCCGCTGTCACGCAGTATAAAAAACTACTCTTAGCTTGAGAAAAAATTAATGAGTTCAGCAATCGGCCTATTTTACGGCAGCTCGACCTGCTACACAGAAATGGCTGCGGAGAAAATTTGCGCCCAGATTAACAGCCAACACAGCGACAGCGTCAGCCTGCACAATATCGCCGACCAACCTCTCAGTCTCATGGCAGATTACAACCTGCTAATACTGGGTATCCCCACCTGGGACTATGGCGAGCTGCAAGAGGACTGGGAGAGTCACTGGGACGAACTGGAGCAGATCGATTTTACCGGCAAACGCGTGGCGGTTTATGGTCTCGGTGATCAGATCGGCTATCCGGAATGGTTCCAAGATGCCCTGGGCTATCTCTGGGCCAAGGTAAAAAACCGCGGCGCCACCATGGTCGGCGAATGGCCGAATCAAGGTTATGAATTCGACCAGTCCAAGGCCCTCACCGACAACAAAGCGCATTTTGTCGGCCTGGCACTGGACGATGAGAACCAGCTGGATCTCAGCGATGACTATATTAACCGCTGGTGCATGCAGATCTGCTCTGAGTTCGGCCTCGGGCAATGAGTAAACCGCAACCCAGTGCTACGCCCTGGTTTGACAGCGCCAATCCGCTGCCCCGAACACGCAAAACAGTCACTGTTATAGGTGCCGGAATCTCTGGCTGTACAGTGGCTGCGGCATTAAAAAAGCGCGGCTTTCAAGTAACGGTTGTCGACCGCCACGGCCACGCCGGCGCCGAAGCCTCAGGTAATCCTGAAGGCATTGTCTACCCCAAGCTATCTCCCCGAGACGACCTCTTGCCCCGCGTTAATCTCGCCGCGATTCAATTTGCCAGCAACTATTACCAACCCTTCTGGGACAGTGGCTTGGGTCGCCAGTGCGGTGTACTGGTGGTGCCAGAAAATGACAAGGCTCGCAGAGACTTCAAACTGATTAGCCAGCGCTACGCGGATCAGACTGAGATGGTTAAAACCATTGCTCATGAGCAGCTGGAAGCATTGAGCGGCGTGCCTTTACAGGCTGAGTCAGCTCTTTATTTCCCCCAATTGGGCTGGCTGCCACCGCAGCTTATCTGCGAACAACTGCTTAAGCTAAATGATATTCCCTTAGTGCAGGCGGATATCCAGCGTCTCGAATACAGCGAGCAACAGCAGAGCTGGCAGCTGCGTGACACCAATCAGCAATTGGTATTGGAAGGCCACAGCGAAAGTCTGATTATTGCCAGCGCCTTCGACTGCACACAGTTTAGCCAGACAGCTTATTTGCCCCTGCAGAAAATTCGCGGGCAGATCACCCAACTGCCCTGCACCCCAGAGAGCAGTAAAATGAAAATGGTGATCTGTGGGGAATGCTATATCACCCCCGCCGAAGAGGGTTTGCACGGCTGCGGCGCAACCTATAACAAAGACCTGTTTATCACCGAACTTCGGGATATAGATCATCAGACCAATCTGGCACAGATCGCAGCCACAGATGCCGGGCTAGCAGCAGTGCTGGGTAACCCAGCCAAGGAAAGTTTAACCGGGCGGGCTAACTTTCGCTGCACCACCTCGGACTATCTGCCGATTGCCGGCCCGGTACCGGATCGGACAGCCATGCTTGAGGATTACGCCAAATTGCGCCGCGATGCTAAGACTCCTATGACAACCCCCGGAGTCTACTTGCCCAATCTTTATGTCAATTGCGGCATGGGGTCTAGAGGTCTGAGCTATGCACCACTAACAGCAGAATTACTGGCTGCAGAGATTGCCGGTGAAACACCCGCACTCTCTCAAGAGCTCTGCCAGGCTATGCATCCGGTGCGGTTTTTAATTCGAGATCTAAAAAGAAATCGTATTTAAAGAGAACGGTGTCTAGGGTAAATTCTATATAGAGTAACCGGCGGCTAAAGAGACGTACCGCCATGACGGTGAATATAGCTGGCCATAACCGTATCCATGGTGACTATATGATTGAGCAGCCACTTGGGAAATCTGTCTGCTGCGTAAATACTGAGATGGTTGATTGTTTCAATACTGCAATCTCTGCTCCAGAGACTGTGCTCATCCTTCATCCACTGCAATACTCGCCGATGCTCTTCACTGTGCTCACCTCTAGCAGGAAACCCATATTCCTCCATGGACTCTTCTTCCAGTTCAAAATGGCGAACCGTGTCCGACAGCAGGGTCTCCATCAGCTGCTCTATTTCGTCGCTGTCGAGCTGGCTGGTCTTGATTTCCATTTCCGTCTCTATTTCATCACCAAGCTCATCAACCGCCTCAGATCCTGAGGCGCCGAAAAGCCGCAGCGCCAAGGCACTATCCAACAGGCGTTTTAAGGCATTGGCATCATCAAACGCTTTGCGGTGTTCACGGTTCATAAACTCGAGAGCTACCTGAGGAGTGCATTCAAAATCAATCATAGGCCTTGGAATATTATTAATATACGCAAAAGGCTAGCAGATTTTGACGGCAAGCCTATTGATGGCCATCAAGGCCATTGGAGATTAATCTTTTTTAACTTATTATTTAGAGCCTGATACAGCTGTAACCTAACCCCCCCGAGAATGGATCCCTATGAAATATATTGGCGCCCACGTCAGTGCCGCTGGCGGCATCGAAAATGCACCACTGAATGCCCATGCGATAGGTGCCACAGCCTTTGCGTTCTTCACCAAAAATCAGCGCCAATGGCAGGCCAAGCCTCTCACTCAAGAGAGTATTGAGAAGTTTAGAGAGAACTGTGAACGCTATGATTTTTCACCTGAGCAGATCCTGCCTCACGATAGCTACCTGATAAATCTTGGCCACCCTGAAACCGAGGGGCTGGAAAAATCTCGCGAAGCCTTTGTCGATGAACTGCATCGCTGTGAGCAACTGGGGCTCAAATATCTCAATTTTCATCCCGGCAGTCATTTACGAAAAATCTCGGAAGACCAGTGCATTGCCAAAATTGCCGAGTCGATCAATCTCGCCTTGGAGCAGACCTCCGGAGTCACCGCAGTAATTGAGAACACTGCCGGACAGGGCAGTAATTTGGGGTTCAGTTTCGAACAGCTGGCAGCAATGATCGATGGTATCGAAGATAAAAGCCGCATCGGCATCTGCTATGACACCTGCCACGCCTTTGCCGCAGGCTACGACATGCGCAGCACCGATGGCTGTGAAAAAGTCTTTGATGATTTTCAGCGCATCGTCGGCTTTGACTATCTCTGCGGCATGCATCTAAATGATTCACGCTCTGAATACGCCAGCCGCGTCGATCGCCACCACAGTCTTGGCCACGGCAATCTCGGGCTCAATGTCTTCCAATTTATTATGCAGGACAAGCGCTTTGACGGAATTCCATTGGTTCTGGAAACCATAGATCCGTCAATCTGGGCCGATGAGATAGAGTTGCTGCGGAGCTTTCAAACCGCGGCTTAACCGCTAATTACTCTTGCTCTGATTTGAGTGCCGACAGTAGCCCCTGTTTATAGACCTCGGCGCTGGCTTGGCGGTCGCCGATCTTTTCCAGCACAGCCGCCAGATAGATCGAAGCCTGAACCGAGGGGCGCAACTTAACCGCGGCGGTGAGATAGTCTTTGGCCTTGCCCCAGAACTGCAGACGCTGACAGATCCGCCCTAGCGCCAATAGCAGATCAGCATCTTCACTGTGCTGCCCAAACCATTTTTCAGCTACCATCAGCTGCTTTTCTGGGTTCGCTGATTCGAGTTCGCCGAACTGCGTGACCAGCAGTGGATGCCACTGTCGATTTAGCGCTTTGGTCACCAGCGCCTGCTGTTTTTCCACCAACTGCACTCTGCCTAGACTGGCAGCATAACTGGCGATAATCAGTGGGTCGCGCTGCTGCTTTCTGGGAATTAGGCACCAGATATCCTCTAGCTGAGCTTGCTTTTCACTAACTGAACCGCTGCCCTCAAGCACTAAGCTGTCAAGTAAATTGCAGTAAACGTCCTGCTCTAGACTCGCCAAATCCTGCTCACTGACAGCTTGAAAACGTTTTAGATCGCGCAACATTTTTTGCACAGCAGCCCAGTCATGAGACAGATAGTGGGCATCGGTCAAGAGTCGTAAAAGGGCTTTGTCACGAGGGTTTTCAGCATAGACTCCCTGCAGAATTTTTAGCGCCTCCTCGGGTTGTTCTTGCAGCAGGTAGGTTTCGGCCAGGGCCTTGTCGGCCATAAAACTGCTCTTGGGATAGGCCGTTTTTAATCGCTGCAGAATTTGCCGAGCCTGATCAAACTGTTCATTATCTGCGGCCGCTCGAGCAGCGAAGAGCAAGTTAACCACTGGCATAGACGATTTGTCCGCAGACTGAGACAGCAGCTTTGCCGCCTCCTGCCAATCGTCACCGGCAAATAATAATAGCCCTTCGGCAGTCTGGTTCTGATTGCGTGCACTGCGGCGATTGCGCCACCAGGACCTAAAACCGCCAGCGCCCATGATCCAGCGCCAAGTTAACAGCAACCAGAACAGCAGTACTGTGGCGGCCACATAGATAAGCAGCCCAGTCCAGGCGCTCATCTCAACAGTGAACTCAGCAAAACTTAACAGCACATAGCCACTGCCAAACTGCAGCACCCAGACTGCCAGCGCGCCCACAAGAAGGGCCAGCACCAGCAATAATAAAAGCTTTCTCACTGTTCGGCTCCCTCGTCAGCAGTGCCGCCATGGCGCAAATTCAGGGCTGTTTGGATCGCATTCTGAGATCCAGAAATATCCGGAAGCTGCTGGCTCACTGAGCGTTCGGCAAGGGCTTGCAGCCTCGCGATCAAGGCTTCGGATTCACTGTTTAACTGAAAGTAGCGGCGCAATAATGCCTCAGCTTTATTGAGACTGCTGCTATAGATTATTTGCTCTTCACGAAGCAGTGCACTCTGCGCCTGCTCCAGTAGCAGATAGAAATTCTGACGCACCATGGTACGTTCGGCGCGACTGAGCAGAGGCTCAATTGGTTGCTGGCGCTTTTGCAAGACAATTAGGTTGCCAAATTTTTCACTAAAGCGCTCGAGAGTCTCGGTCAAGGAGCCCGGCGCCTGCTGGCTATTTTGTACAGCCTGAGCCTGTTGAGCAGCCTCGGCATCAGCACGGGGCTGAAGGATAGACAATGTCTCAAGGGCCGATGAAATCGCCTGCAACTCCAGGTAGATACCTTCTCGATCGACGATTTCAGTCATGCGCAGAGCGGCAATATCAATCGCCAAGGCATTGCGCACCGCCAGCAATTCAGGATCATTGATCTGAATAAAAATACTGTCGACGCTTTCTAAAATCGCCAGAGGATTTTCTATACTACGCTCTACCTGGAGGCGTTGATTGGCCAAGCGCACTAGATAGGTAGCCTCTGCTAACAGCCAATCACCTCGAGTCGCGGTGCCCAGAGTTAATATCTGTTCGGCCTGACGATTAGTCAGCAGGCGCAGTGAGTAGAGTTGGTCCTGTAAAGCTTTAATAGTTTGCGACTGCTCTTGGCTCGCACGGATGACAGCTTGCTGCTGTCTCTCAACGTTGTTTTCAAAAGCGATTAAATTGCTTTGCAGACCCTCGGCTAAAACCGAGCGCTGCTGCCACTGCATCCAACCAAACCAAGAAGACCCGGCCAGAGCGGCGATCAGCAACAATAAAAGAATAGTTTTAAACCAGGGGAAGGGGTTTTTAGGGGATTTATTCACAGGGGCTTGAGAGGCCTTGCTCTTGGCAGATGGCTTATCGGCTACCGAAGAACCGGCTTTCGCGGACTCTTTTTTGTCGCTGGCCGCAGGTGCAGCGG
>Ga0075467_10000955_pt1 | contig 23699 bp, 19 predicted proteins | sample DEB08_DNA_9_FD_75067 | JGI IMG/M metagenome (GOLD analysis project Ga0075467, IMG submission 75067) | Aqueous microbial communities from the Delaware River and Bay under freshwater to marine salinity gradient to study organic matter... | ecosystem: Environmental > Aquatic > Marine > Coastal ... | reverse complement strand
GTCTAAACCACGACCGGCCGCAACTCTACTTTTAAAGGTTCCGTAAATATTGTCAACCTGGCGAATCAAGATTCTACGTTCCGAAGGACTTAAATCACGATCGATGGTGCCGATATCGGAGTGAGTATTCGTTTTTACTGTTTCGATATTAATTCCCAGTTTCTCATTCATAAGGTCTTGCGCGGTAAAAAATAAGCCAAAGGCGCCGATGCTACCTGTTACGGTGTTGGGCTGCGCCAAAATGGTATCGGCAAAGCAAGCGATATAGTATCCACCACTAGCGGCTACGTCTCCCATCGAGGCTATTACCGGTTTTTCGGCGCGGGCAAGGTCTACTTCACGCCAAATTACTTCCGAGGCAAGGGCGCTACCCCCAGGACTGTTTACTCTTAAAACAATGGCTTTTACTTTGTCGTTTAAACGCGCTTGACGCACCGCAGCAGCAATACGATCAGATCCAATAACATACTCGCTGCCTTCGCCCCCACGAATTTCGCCTTGGGCAATAATAACAGCCACTCTTTGGTCGCTATATTCGCTGTTGCCATTTAGATCCAGTTGTTTGGCATATTTAGCGGGGCTAATGAAGTTAATCGCGCTAAATTTTTCGCTTTCGCTAGATTGGCTAAGAAGATCTTGAATTTGATCATAGTATGCTAAGCCATCAATTAAACCTAGTTCTGCCGCTGCATGAACGTTAGTTAGTAAGCTATCTGCCGTAAGGTTCAGCTGGGCGATGCTGATGGATTTGGATTCAGCTAAATCACTAAGGTAAGTTCCCCAAAAAGAATTTAGCAGTTCGCTTAATTGCATGCGGTTCGAACTAGACATTTCATCGAGAAGGTAGGGTTCTACGGCACTTTTAAATTTGTTACCAGTGGCTCTAAGAACAACGGGTTTTACGCCTAATTTCTCTAGTGCTTTGCGGTAATAAGTAACCGAGGCGCTTAGTCCTGAGAATTCTAAAATACCTTCAGGATTTAAGAAAAAGCTGTCGGCAACGGAGCTTAAATACAATCCTTTTTGCGTCAGTATTTCACTGTAACCGTAGATGAACTTTCCAGATGATTTGAAATCAATGAGGGCATTGCGAATTTCTTTAAGCGTTGCATTTCCTGCTAAGGGCACGCCACCATCGAGATAGATACCGATAATTTTCGGATCATCTTGGGCTGCCTTTAAAGCACTAATTATACTGGTAAGACCATTGGCTCTTTCTGGACTGCCTGAAAGCGGGTCGAATTGCGCGAAGGGATTGTCTTGGGCCCGATCTACAAAAGTGGCATTCATATCAATATGAAGAATGCTTTTGTCTTTAATTTCTAATTCGGGACTACTAATAGAAGCGATAGAGGCAAATAGCAGGAATATCAAAAAGAGCAGTATGGCGCCACCAATAATGGAAGCGAGTAACATTTTAAGGAAGGATTTCATTGGAATATATTTAGTTTTGCGTTTATACAGCAATATTAAGTATTTGTTCAGTTTGCGAGAAATAAAAAGAGAAGCACATTTGCTGCTTGGCGGAAATTTAGGAGATGTGCGAAGGACTTTCGAAAAAGCTGAAGAATTTTTGTTGGGCTCTTTTACTATTCTGAGCAAATCTAGTTTATATCAAAGCGAACCTTGGGGTATGGAGAGTGAAAATCTATTTCTCAATCAAGTTTGGAAAGTAGAAACAGTATTAAATCCGCAATTACTATTAGAAAAACTGCTAGCGGCAGAGCTTCAGTTTGGTAGGGAAAGAGTAAAGCCTAAGGTTGAGGGATCCTATTTTGACCGGACTTTAGATATTGACATTCTGTTTGTGGGTGATATGGTTTTAAATTCTGATAAACTTGTACTACCGCACCCTAGATTACATTTACGTGCCTTTACTTTGCAAGCTATAGCGGAGGTAGACCCAGATTTTATTCATCCAGTTCTGCTAAAATCTACAAGCTATCTATTAGAAAACTGTACAGATAATGTTAAAGCGCGCAAGCTTGATTGAAGGGAAATACATTGCCATAGAAGGAAATATCGGGTCGGGAAAAACTACCTTAGCCAAGCTTCTATCGGAAAAGCTTAATGCGCGTTTGGTTTTAGAAGAATTTGAAGAAAACCCTTTTTTAGGTCGTTTTTACGAGGATAAGGAGCGATTTGCCTTTTCGGTGGAAATGTCCTTTTTGGCAGATCGTTATCATCAACTCAGTAATTTGCCAACTACGCAAGATTTGTTTTTACCCAATTTAGTGGCTGATTACGCGCCTTTTAAGAGCTTGATTTTTGCCCAGAACAATCTTCCAGAGGCAGAATTTCAGCTTTACCGTAAATTTTGGCATATGGCCTTTAGTAAGGTTCGACAACCTGATTTGTTAATTTTTCTTCATCGTCCACTCAAATCATTATTGACTAATATTGACAAAAGAGGTCGGTCTTATGAAGAAAATATGAGTCATGATTATTTATTGAGCTTAAATAAAAGTTATGCTAGCTTCATTAAACAAAACTGGAGCTCAAAAATCATCGATCTAAATGCGGATGATTTTGATTTTTTACACTCCGAAAGTGATGTAGAACGGGTGGTTGACGAAGTTTTGAAGAAATCCTTATAGCCGGTAAAAAAAATATTAGCTTTTCAAAATTAGAATTAACGCAAAAAAATTGCGTTTCGGTCACTTTTAGTACCTTTGTGAAGCATTTATAGATGCAAAATATAACCCACTTATAATTATGAAAAGAATAAATTTACTTTTCGGACTTGCTCTTTTTAGTCTCGCTGCAACCGCTCAGAATGAAGAGGTGGTCCTTACAGAAGCACATCAAAGTAACTTTCGTACTTGGTCATTAGGCTTAAATGTTGGAGCTACTGCCTCTTTAGGAGATGCGGCTAGCTATTTTTTCGGTGACAAAACAGATCTAACACCAAGTGGTGTTGGTGGTTTTGAAATCGGAGTACGTGGACACTTAACCAAATGGTTCTCACCTATGATTGGGGTTTCCGGAACAGGTGGTTTTCACCAAACTTCTGGTACTGCTTTAAATTATTACTACGAAGGTGATTATTTAGACGGTGACATCAGTTTAGCATTTAATTTAACCAATATGTTTTTGTATGGTAGACAATACCAAAGAAAACATGCCATGATATTTACGCTAGGTCTTGGTGCGACTTATCTAGCCGCAACTGGCTTTGATGAAGCAGGTACTCAAGTTAGTTCAGTTGGTGGAGATAAGTTGGCTGCTGGGAGAGCTTTCACCACTATGCTTCCATTAAAATTATGGTACAAACGCCAGTTGAATGAAACTTGGGATTTAGATATTCTTTACCGCAATACCTTTACTCTTATTGATGGAGCAGATGGTCTTCTGAGAGGGGTGAATTCTGATTTCTTCGGTTACTTCGGTGTAGGTGCTACTTATAACTTTGGCGACAAGGAGAAAAAGAACATCGTTTATTACAGTCCTTACGAAAATCTTTTTGCTGACCTGAAAGAAATTAAAGATAACTACGGTAAACTTACCAATGACGATGATGGTGACGGTGTAAGTAACCTATTCGATGTTGATAACGCTACACCAGCTGGTATTAATGTTGCTGCCAACGGAGCTCCAATGGATAGCGATGGTGATGGAATTCCTGATTACATGGATGCTGATCCATTCACGGCTAAAGGTGCTAACGTTGATTCTGAAGGTCGTACTATCGATTCTGACGGTGATGGTGTAGGTGATCACATGGATGTTGAGCCTAATACTCCTAAAGGTGCTTTGGTGAACTTCAAAGGTATTTCTGTTGCTAGTGCTGCCAATGGTGGTGGTGGCGGTGTAGGGGCTTACATGCCTTCAGTATTCTTTAACTTTAACAGCGTTTCTGTTACAGATGCTAACTACTTAAGATTAGCCGCAGTTGCTAATGCATTAAAATCTAATCCTGATGTGAAAATTGTATTAACTGGTCACAGTGATGCAACGGGTGCAGAAGAGTACAACAAGACTTTAGGTCAGCGCCGTGCTGATGCAGTAGCAAAAGAATTAACGCAAGTATTTGGAATTGATGCTTCTCGTATCGAAACTAAATCTAGTGGTGAGTCTGAGCAATTAGCTCAAGGGCACAACAACATCAACCGTAGAGTTGACGTATCTGTAAAATAAGATAAGTTCTAAACATTTTAAAAGGCTCCCAATTTGGGAGCCTTTTTTAGTTTAATCCTAAATGAACTTAAAATAGACGAGGAACTAAGGGCGGGGTATTTCCAAAGGATAAGCGCTAGATATCGCTAATTCGAAAGACTGTTTTTGGGCGTCTTCGAGCTAAGTCGGTTTGAGTTTTAATGGATAGTCGAACTCATGTTATAAGGTCTTGCGGATATAATCCCAAAGAACAATGCCAGCACTAACAGAAATATTTAAGGAATGCTTAGTGCCAAATTGCGGGATTTCAATAGCGCCATCGCAAAAACTCAGCACTTCATCGCTTACGCCACTTACCTCGTTACCAAAAACGAAAATTTGCTTCATTTCTAAATTGGGCCGCCAATCATTAAGCATGATAGAATTAGTAGTTTGCTCTACGGCCCATATTTGATAGCCATTTGCCTTGAGTGCCGCCAAGCCAGATAGGCCATGGGGCATCGCTTCCCATGCCACCGAATCGGTCGCGCCTAGGGCGGTTTTACGCATTTCTTTTACGGGTTCGGGACTAAGTCCGCCAAGGTAGATTTTCTCGCAACGGAAGGCATCAGCACTGCGGAAAACGGATCCAACGTTTAAAATACTGCGAATATCATCTAAGGCAATGCAGAAAGGATGTTTCTTACTTTCTTTAAATTCTTCCGCAGTCATTCTATTTAGCTCGCTCATGCGTAACTTTCTCATAGCTTATAGTATTTTAGCCAAAGATCAAAAGTACTTTAATTGACTACGAAAAGTAAGCAAGAGACGCCTTTAATGCGGCAGTATAACGAGATAAAAACCAAGCATCCCGATGCTTTGCTTTTATTTCGGGTGGGCGATTTTTACGAAACATTCGGTGAGGACGCCATCCGCGCAAGCAAAATTTTGGGAATTGTTTTAACCAAACGAGCCAATGGCGCAGCGGCTAAAACCGAACTGGCGGGTTTTCCGCATCATTCCTTAGATACTTATCTGCCGAAACTTGTGAGAGCGGGACTCCGCGTGGCTATCTGCGACCAGTTAGAAGATCCTAAACAAACCAAAAATATAGTGAAACGCGGCGTAACAGAATTGGTTACTCCAGGCTTAACCACCAACGATCAGGTTTTACAAAGTGGGAGTAATAATTTTCTTTGTGCCATCCATATTACCGGAGGCATGCAGGGAATTGCTTTTTGCGATATTTCTACGGGCGAACTTATGGTGGCCCAGGGAAGTCATGAATATATCGATAAACTGATTCAAAGCTTAAGACCGGCGGAAATCATTTACTCACGCACCAAGCGTGATGTTTACAATGAATTGTATCAGGGTAAGCATTATTCGTATTCGCTCGATGATTGGGTTTTTCAAGAGGATTTCGCCCAGCAGAATTTATTAAGTCATTTTCAAGTTAGCTCTCTTAAAGGCTATGGGATTGAAGATCTGCGTGAGGCGATAATTGCCTGCGGGGCGGTTTTTCACTATATGAAGGAAACCCAGCACAATCGCTTGCAACATATTAGTTCTTTAAGTAGAATTGATCACCGTGATTATGTGTGGATGGATCGTTTTACCGTGCGAAATTTAGAGATTTTCGACTCTAATGCGCCCAATGGTAAATCACTATATGATGTTATAAATTTCACCGCTTCTCCCATGGGTTCGCGATTGTTGCAGCGATGGATGGCGATGCCTTTGCTGGACTTAACGCAGATTGAAAAACGGCAGGTAGTAGTGGATACTTATTATAAAAATATCGATCTTTTAGAAAGCACACGCGATCATTTGGCCGAAATCAATGACTTAGAGCGCTTGGCGGTAAAGCTTAGCACCGGTAAGATTTTGCCCAAGGAACTGCTCCAATTGAAAGAAGGCATTATGCTTTCAAATGAAATTAAGAACTTAGGCACTGCTGTAGATGGCGATCTAAAAGAGTTTTGCGATAAGTTGTGGACAGGCTTGGATTTTATTGCTACGATAACCGATCGACTAAAGGAAGAGCCTTCCAATAATTTCAATAAAGGAGAAGTAATGCGTCAAGGCTTTTCGGCCGATCTGGACGAATTACGCGAATTGGTTTATCATGGAAAAGATAAGCTTTTAGGGATTCAGAATAGAGAAAGTCAGGCCACAGGTATTACCAATCTTAAAATTGCCTTTAACAATGTTTTTGGCTACTATTTAGAGGTTCGTAACAGTCAGAAAGATAAAGTTCCGCAAGAGTGGATACGCAAACAAACCCTGGTTAATGCAGAGCGTTACATTACCCCTGAGCTAAAAGAGTATGAGGCAAAAATTCTAGGAGCGGAAGAAAAAATTGTTAGTCTGGAACAAGGATTATACGAGGATCTTTTAAATGAATGTCGAAAGTCATTAGCGCAAATTCAGGCCAATGCCCGCTTGCTGGCTCAAATCGACTGTCTTTCCGCTTTCGCAGAATTGGCCAAGAAGCGGAACTACCATTTGCCCAGTATAAATCATGGAACCAGCTTGTCCATTACGGATGGTCGTCATCCCGTTATTGAGCAAAGTCTGCCTAGCGGAGCCGAGTATATATCCAATAGCCTAGAGCTAAATCGGGAAGAACAGCAACTACTAATGATTACCGGCCCGAACATGTCGGGTAAGTCGGCATTACTTAGGCAAAGTGCTTTAATCTGTTTGCTTGCGCAGATGGGTTCTTTTGTGCCAGCGCAGGCTGCCGAATTAGGTTTGGTCGATAAGATATTTGTGCGCGTGGGGGCTTCTGATAATATTTCTCAGGGTGAATCTACCTTTATGGTAGAAATGAATGAGACGGCCAGTATTTTGAATAACCTTTCCGAAAGGAGTTTAGTGGTTCTCGATGAAATAGGACGCGGTACAAGTACTTACGATGGTATTAGCATCGCTTGGAGTATCGCGGAATTTTTGCATGAACATCCCAGTCGCGCTAAAACGTTATTCGCTACCCATTACCACGAGTTAAATGAAATGGCAAATCTGTTTGAGCGCATTCATAATTATAATGTGAGTGTGAAGGAGGTAGGCGATAAAATCATCTTTATGCGCAAATTAAGGCAAGGTGGTAGTGCGCATAGTTTCGGAATTCATGTAGCAAAGATGGCGGGCATGCCTAATTTGGTTTTAAACCGTGCCGAAAAAATATTGGCCGAATTAGAAAGTAGTCGGGCGAAGGGAAAGGACGCTGGGCAAGCTGTTAAGCAGGCTAAAGATGATATGCAGCTGAGCTTCTTTAAGTTAGATGATCCGATTTTAGAAGATATTAGAGTGGATATTCAAAATTTAGATATCAATACTCTTACTCCAGTAGAGGCCTTGATGAAGTTAAATGAAATAAAGAAAAAAATTGGTCTATAATGTTGTGTGGTTTTTGAAAATCATATTATATTTGCCGTCCCAAACGCAAGGAGGGAAGTTCTTTTAAGAAGCCTAATTGAGAAATTAGCAAAATGCGAGAGTAGCTCAGCTGGTAGAGCACGACCTTGCCAAGGTCGGGGTCGCGGGTTCGAATCCCGTCTCCCGCTCAAAAACCCCTCTTACGAGGGGTTTTTATTTAGGTTCGCCCTGGTGGTGGAATTGGTAGACACGCGGGACTTAAAATCCCGTGACCATTGCGGTCGTGCGGGTTCAAGTCCCGCCTGGGGCACAATCACAAAATCAAAACCCTTGTTAGTCAATAGATTAGCAAGGGTTTTTTGGTTTGTAAGTGGTTAGTCAATTGCTAATAAGTCGCACATGGGTACAGCCTATCAAGCACTAACTTTGTGTTGAATTAACATTCCTAGCTGACTTTTCGGGCGCGATCTTTAAAATGACAAAGCCTGACAGCTAGCTTGGGCTCTGTATTGCCCTCATTCAGCTTGAAATCAAACCCAGCTATTTTTAGACATTTTTCTCCCATTACCGAATAAAAAAATAAATCTTTATCAGGGCGAAATGAGTTATAAAGCAATGCTATAGCATCTTTCGGATAGACGATATTTAGCCCATTAAAAGACTAAGGGCAATACCTTAAGATACCTTGTCGTAAAAATCCCCAAAAATTTTAAGATGTGCTTTAGCTGTTGGGAATTGTCTGTGTTAATATTAATGGAAAAGGATGAAGGCCTAATTTCGGTTTGCTGGACCTTTAGAAGCACACTTCTTTAGAAAATGATGACTAAATCATGACTTTTTCCTACGTTTTAAACTTTTCTAAAAAAGAAGCCAAAAACCACTCCTCCCATACCTCTGCTAGTCTAAACTTTTTCTTATTTTTAGACTTCAACTAAACTATATGTTAGAAAACTTAGCAGCACTGCAGGCGTCCTATCAAGAAAAGGGCTTTGTGGTAGTGCGTCAATTTTACACAAGGGGAGAGATGTCACAGCTAAGGGCTAGTATGTTACAATACTGTAAACTGTACCCAGACTATTGTGTGCCTGAAATGTCTGCCGGCAAAGAGGGGAAGCTGCTTTTTCAAGCGCTTGATTTTGCAGAAAGGATAGGCTTTATGAAGAGTTTCTTAGAAAGCCAAAAGCTACAAGTGCATTTAGAGAGCTTACTTAAAGAACCAGCCCATCTATTCATTGAAGATTTCCATTTTAAAGAGCCTGGGGGTGGTGCCTATGATCCTCATCAGGATATGCAGAGCCCAGTGATCCAGTGGGTCAATGAGAGATACGCTCCAAGTGTACCTATTGATAAGTTGGTTACTATGTGTTTAGCGGTAGATGAGCATACTATAGAGAATGGCTGTATGCAAGTAGCTGCAGGAATCCACAAGCAAGGTGGGCTTGGGCCTGAAGGCGGCGTACTGGAAAAAGAGATTGTTGATAGTTTAAATTTTGAGCCTATTGAATTAGCTGCTGGAGATGCACTTTTCTTTGATGGCTATTGCCCGCATGGGTCGGCGGTGAATACTTCGAGTAGTTCTAGAAAGGCCCTGTTTTTATTTTTTAACCCCAAACGTTGTGGTTATCAAAGGAAAATGGCTCAAGATTACTTCTTGCACGATAAATTTAAACTTAAGTAAACTAAATAAGATGGGGGATGTTAGTTTTCGCCAAAAGGCCCTAAAAAAAATCAGCTCGCCAGAGGATATTAGCCAAAGCTTAAAGGTGGTTAGGCCCAGGCATATTGCAGTATTCATTGGTCTTTCATTAATGCTAGTATTCTTTCTGCTATGGGGATTTAGAGGCTCTTTACCCATTTTTGTAGATGGCTCGGGAATCTTAATTCAAGAGAAGGGCTTAAGGCAGGTAAAGATTCCATTCGGCGGAACTATTGATACTCTGGCGGTAAATCTAGGAGATACCATTCACAAGGGGCAACTTTTAGCAACAGCCGAGCAAATAGATCTTCAATTTGAGGTACGTAAGCTAGAAGCCGATTATCGCATGTATGAGAAAAGACTAAATCGTTTTGGCAAGTTGGTAGATCCTCAACTAAAAAGGCAAAGGGAGGCAAATCTAAAAGCTAGTATCAGCTCTATCAAGGATAGCCTAAAACTCATTAAAACGCAGATTGGAAAGGCCAGCACTAATTTTGATCGTACACGCTTAGCTTCTTATCAATCCTCATTGGATTATCGCTATCAAAAGCTAAACCTTGCCTATGTAGAGGCCAAGAATTTTGAGCTCAACGATTTTCTAGAGGCTAAGAAAGAGATGGAGGCGCTACAAAACACCCTCAACCAGAAGCGCAGTGAATTGCGTTTTAAGAGTCAGATAGAAAGCCCATACAATGGAATGATCGTAGAAGTATCACTAGATGATGGCGACATTTTTGATCCGGCAACAAACTTAATGACAGTAGAGAACTATGATGATCAGCAAGGCCTATTAGAGGCCAAATTCTTTGTAGACGCAAAGCTTACCAAAAAGCTCCAGAGCGGAATGAAGGTCTATATCAGTACTAGTACGTTTTCTAAAGAAGAGTACGGTTATATTATTGGTGAGGTAGATAAGGTATCAAAGTATCCTGCTACTAGGGAAGGTCTTTACCGGATCCTGAGAAATGATGAACTGGTAGAAGAACTTAGTTCAAGCAACTTGCCCGCCTATTTTTCAGTCAATCTTTTGCAAGACAGCACAAACTTTTCGGGCTTAAAATGGTCAGCAGGCACAGGTCCCAATGCCAAGATATTGGCGGGTTCACTAGCTGAGGCTCGTGTGCTCATAGATGAAAAAGCGCCTATTAATCTTTTATTCCCTTTCATCAATGCGGAATAGGAGGTTCAAAACACCAGCGTTTTTGCAGATGGAGGTCACGGAATGTGGTGCTGCCTCTCTTGGGATGATATTGGGTTATTACGGCAGGCATGAACGGCTAGAAGATCTCAGGAAGGCATGCGGTGTTTCTAGAGATGGCTCAAAGGCTAGTTCTATAATTAAGGCGGCTAAGGAATATGGCCTTAATTATAAGGCAGAGCGTTGTGGGATTAAGGAATTAGAATCTCTTGATAGGCCAGTCATAATTTTTTGGAACTTCAATCACTTTTTAGTTTTAGAGGGGTCTAATGACAAATTCTTCTTTTTAAATGATCCAGCCTTAGGTCGCCGAAAGGTAGGGCGAGATGAGTTTGATGAATCTTATACGGGAGTTGTTTTAAGTTTTAGTATATCAGAAAACTTTGAGAAGCAAGGCAAGCCTTTTTCGCCCTATCGATCTATTTTTTTTTTGTATCAAAAAACAGGGGCTTCTCAATGGTTAATTTTAGGTCTTGGTTTAATAGCCATGGTTCCTATCGCCATTCTCCCACTCTACTCCAAAATATTTGTAGATCAGATTGTTGTCAATAATTTCCAATCTTGGCTAGTGCCCTTAGTCTTGGTGATGATGGCAACCCTACTGATTAAGATTATTATTCAAGCCTTACAAGCCAGTATTCTGAGCCGGCTCTACGTGCGTGCTCATACATTATTGTCCTTTCAGTATATTCAAAAACTGATGGGTTTACACGCCCGGTTTTTCTTGAATAGAAGTGCTGATGAATTAGCAGCACGTATGGGTCATATCCGTAAAATTAGCAAGTTCCTGATTCAGGATCTCATATTTGTAGGGGTGAATATGATTAGCTTGTTCTTCTTCTTGCTCATCCTTTTCTTTTTAAATAGCTCTTTAGCCCTAATGGTACTATTCTCAGCCATTATCAATATGGTGGTCTTGCAACTTCTTTCACGAAAGAAGGCAGAACTTAGTCAGATATTAAGTGTGGATGAAGGTAAATTGATCTCTACTACAATCAAAGGTATTCAAGGGGTGCAAAGCTTAAAGGCGAATGGAAAGGAAGATGATCTTTTTCAGAAATGGACTGGAATAAAAGCTAGAGTTATCAATATAAAACAGAATCATAAGGTACTGCAAAGTATTATCGATGTAATGCCAGACTTATTGTATCTGTTAAATTATACCTTGATCCTGTTCTGGGGAGGTATAATGGTGATGAATGGTGATTTAGAGCTAGGTAGCCTAATTGCCTTTACGGTATTCATACAGTTCTTCTTTCAACCTTTGGAGCGCTTGGTCGATACGGTCAATACGTCTAATGATCTTTCAGGTAGTCTCACTAAGGTAAATGAGGTGTTAGATTCTGAGCAGCCCGATACTTCTGGAGAAGGCTTATCCACAGAAGAAGATGAAGGGCTTGAAGTAAAGATCGAGGGCTTGAATTTTAGGTTTAGTAAGAATGCTGATTTATTCTTCAAGGACCTCAATCTGGCCATTGCCCCTGGTGAAAGGGTAGCTTTTGTTGGAGGCTCAGGTTCTGGAAAGTCAAGCTTGGCGAGAATTATTGCCGGTCTTTATGAGGCAGAGGGGGGAGATGTTTTTATCAATGGCAAGCCATTGAATGCACTGGATAAGAACTCTTATAATAGGTCTATTGCCGTAGTAGATCAATATCCTTTTATGTTTGAGGGCAGAATTAGGGACATTCTTAGTTTTTGGGATGACTCCGTAAGTGATGAAGAATTAGCTAGGGCTTGTCAAGTAGCCGATATTTATGACCATATCATGTCCTTAGAAAACGGTTTTGACTTTGTGCTAAAGGAAGACGGTAGAAACCTCAGCGGAGGGCAAAAGCAACGATTAGAAATTGCCAGAGCTTTATTACTTCAGCCGCATCTGCTCATTATGGATGAGGCTACAAGCGCTTTAGACCCTATCACGGAGCAAGTGGTTAGTGAAAAAGTTCAGGACTTAAAATGTACGACAATACTCATAGCGCATCGCCTCAGCACAATAAGGGACGTGGACCGCATCTATGTCTTAGACAAAGGAGAGATCATAGAGGTTGGCAGTCATCAAGAGCTGATGGCTAAAGGGTCGTTATATACTAATCTAATTTCTTCTGATGGCTAAAACAGAAAGGACAAAGGAAGAGATATTCAAAAGGAGAAGCACCCAGGCGCTCGGAGCGGTAGTGCGGGAAGAGGAGGCGGGTTTCTCTTCAGAACGCCACCCTTGGGAAGACCTATATAAAGTCATTGCTAGGCGTTTGTACCTAGATAGAGTTAGAGCACAGCAGCCGTTATTAAAGGGAAGTATCGCTGAGAATTTAAAGGAATTTGAGCTCAGCTATAATATTGCTCATAGGGAGGTTAAGCTCAAGGGAGACTGGTACAGACGTATGCCAGGAGAGCTATTACTGGTTGATAAGGATTCACAGGCCTATTTGTTGCAGTCTAAGAAGGGCAATAGTATAGTACTGCTCAATGAGAAGGGAGAAGAAGTGCGCTATTCCACAGATGCCTTTGCTCAAGCTAATATGAAAGCCTTTCAGGTGTTGCCGCTCTTGGCGGATCGAAAGATCAGCAAGCGCTACTTATTGGCCTTTATCATTAAGCACAATAGAAGCAAGGTGATAGGAATACTATTGATGAGCCTTTTGGTTTCAGGTATAGCGTCCGTCTTCCCTTATGGTATTAGTGCTCTGTTTAATTGGGTCTTGCCATCGGCGGAGCGATTCTTTCTGCAACAGGTTTCTCTTTTACTGCTATGCTTAGTGATAGTAAGGGTATTATTTAATTACAGTTTGAAAATCATCTCCTATAGCTTTGAGGATTTGAACGAATTTTATTTACAGTCCGCACTTTTAGATAGAGTGCTAAAATTACCACTCCACTTTTTTGATGAAGAGAGTTCAGGCTCACTCAGTTATAACATCATTGATTTTGAATCCTTTATCTATTTTATCAGTTCGGTCTTATTCTCAGCTTTACACCTTATGCTTTTTAGCCTTTTCAACTTAATCGTTATGTTGAGCTTTAACGCCTCCATGACGATGATGGTAATTGTTTTATCCATCCTTTATTTGGGTTTATCGCTTTGGGTTCTTCACAAGCTTTTGCAAGAAGACCGGAAACAACGCTCTAGAGCCCTCTTTCTTGGTTCAATGGTCATACAGTTTTTTAATGGTATCATTAAAATCAAACAAGCTGCAGCAGAGTGGAAGGTAATTTCATTCTGGAGTCATTACTTTGCGCAACTGAGAAACAAAGACTATTTCTTATTTTTACGTGAGAGTAGGTTTAGATTTTTTAGTGAAGCTATTCCTTGGATTGGGCAAATCATGCTATTCAGTTGGTATTATTTGACTGATGGGAACTTAGCACTTGGTAGCTTTTTGGGCTTTAATGCGGCTACATTTAATTTACTAATTTCTTTGGCCACCTTGGGCTTTATCGGCCTTAAGGCAAAGAAAGCCTTACCGCGCTATGAATTTTTGAAGAAAGCCCTACAAAGTCCAACAGAGCTAAGTAAAGATGGGAAAAGCACGGGGTTGAAAGGGAAAATAGAAGTGCAGCATGTATCATTTACCTACCCTAATCAAGAGCAGGAAATACTCAAAGATGTGAGTTTTACTATTGATAAGGGCTCTAGTGTAGCCATTGTAGGACCTAGTGGATCGGGGAAGTCTACCCTTCTAAAAGTATTACTAGGCTTTTACGAGTTGAAGAAAGGAGCTGTTTTTTATGACGATCTAGATTTAGACACATTGAACTTGAAAGCTTTCCGACAGCAGTTGGGAGTAGTCTTGCAAAATGACCGATTGTTTGAAGGAAGCATTTATGAGAATATAGTAGGCTCCGCCAATTTAGGTATTGATGATGCTTGGCAGGCAGCTGAAATGGCCTCGGTAAATAAGGACATCGAGGCTATGCCTATGAAAATGCATACCATGATTAGTGGTAGTGGAAGTTTATCTGGAGGACAGGAGCAGCGGATTTTAATAGCACGTGCTTTAATTGCTAATCCTCAGATCTTACTCTTAGATGAGTCTACCAGTGCTCTTGATAATATCGCCCAAAGGCAAGTAATGAAAACACTAGACGGATTGTCCATTAGCAGAGTAATGATTGCACATAGGCTTTCTACTATTATGCAGTGTGATAAAATCATCTACCTGGAGGATGGACGCAAGCTTGAAGAGGGGAGTTATGAAGAATTGATGAACAAACAAGGAGCATTTTATAAATTGGCTAAACGTCAACTAGTATAGATTATGAAGGGTGTATTGCATTTAGAGCTTCCCAAAGCATTTTCAATGGCTGTTAGGCCATTCCAAGGTCGCGAAGCACAGCAATTGATAGAGAAAGCTTATCATTATCAGCAAAGAGATCTCAATCCTCATTTTTGGAAATATGTACTTGTGCAAATGGGGGAAGAAGATTTGGCCTATGACCTACTAAATAAGGCAGACTCAGCCATGTCTTCATACACCAAGTTTATCAAGACCATAGAACAAAAATCTGAGGCTATAGATGAGGTAACACTGGCCCTTAGTGGAATAGTACTTAATCCTGATATATTAAGTATTGGGGATTTGAATGCCTTGGCTATCCGTCTCAAAGAGGACCACCTTTTAGTGCGCTATTTTGATCAACTTCTTACTGATAAGATGTTCCGTGAAAATTATCTGATCAGCCTGGGATGTGAGAGTGAAACTTCTCTCTTTTTGGCCATTTTATTGGGATATCGCTTAAAGAAAAAGAATCCTAAGGCTTTGCTATGCATAGGCAGGCATCATTTTGAGAACTTCTCCCTACTCAATCGATTAGAGGCTATAAAGGCCAATGGGGATCTCTTTAAGTATATAGATGCCATCAGCTATTATGATGAGGCTAAGGCCGATACTTAACTTAGTTTAATGGCGTACTTTCAGGGGGGGGCAGCATCGAATCTTAAGAACGTGGTCCTGCCAAAAGGAGGAGAATATGTGATTCATAAGACCACTTACGTTCCTCAGCTGGCTAAACCCAAAAATCCACTATACTGGCAGTCTTTAGATGACTATTGGCAAGACCTTGATTTGCATCCAGAAAAACTGCATTACAACTATCCCTTGATCAATAACCAATGCTATTATTCTAAATGCAGCTTTTGTGTTCAAATTAGGAAGCATATGTCTGTAAAAAGCTTTGAGGAGCAAGATGCTATGGATAGAAGCATTGCGCACTTATTGTATTTGAGGGACCGCCATGGTCTCAAGTATTTCTCGTTCATGGATGAAGCTCTACGCCCAAAGGATTTAAAAACCCTAGTTAATCATCAAGAATTTAGAAAAGCAGGTTTCTTATGGAATATGCGCCTAATAGCGGATGCCAACTTTAAGGAAGATTTGATTGAGGATTTGTATTCGGCAGGCTGCAGGGAAGCTTTATTCGGCTTGGAAACTATTCAGGAAGATACGGCCATGGATATGGTCAAGGTTTCACAGCGATCAGAACTAAAGCATATCGTAACTTTAATTTTTAAATTTAGCAATAGAGGTATTCGCCTTATTTTGAGTATGATCTATAATTTCCCAACAGCACCTAAAGATGAGGATAAGGTATTGATGGATTTTGCACGTAAACTAACACACTTAAACAATGGAGTAGATTTCATCTTTAATCAGTTTTCTCTTTTTGGCAATACCCCAGTTTTTGAGAATAGACAAGATTATGGTATTCAAAAGATATATGACCCAGGCGCTCAGGAGGATCTCTATAATGTCTACTCCTATGAAGCCCAAGAACGTGGGTGTAGCATCGATGATAAGCGTGATTTCAATTATAAGTTAATACAATTAGACCTAAAGGAAAAAGACTATACTCGAAGTGACTTTGCCAATCTCTACCCCAGGCTCAATGATGCTCATGCCTTGTACTATTCATCTTGGGGGTTTATATATCGCGTTAAGCATCAAGCTGGTCTATATCAGGAATTAAAGAATCAAATTCTAGATGCAGGATATGATTGATTTGGTGATTGGCAGCAACTCCTATCTAGGGATCAACCTTTGTAGAATACTGGATCCAAGAAAAACCCTTTTAGTGTCAAAGAGGAGTAATGATAAGCTCAACCGAGCTTTTACATTTTTGCCTTGTGATTTAAGAGAGTTTAAGATAGAAATTTCAGAGCAAGTAAGTAGGGTATTTATATTGGCCCGCTCAAACAGTCCAAAGAAAGAGGATCAGATTAGCTTTTACCAGAATTTGGAAGCCAGCATACTATTGCTGGCGGCCCAAAATGTAGACTTGGAGATTCATTTTATAAGCACAAGCTTAGTATATGCTTCACATGAATATGAGCCTTATGATAAGCATACAATTGCTGCCCCAGAAGATCTGTACGAGAAGATGAAACTCGATTTTGAGAAATGGCTTTATTCTTTGATAAGCTGGCATAAGGGTATGAAGTTAAGGGTGTACCGAATTCCGCTACTTATAGGAGGATATTTACGTTCTGCTGATCGGGAGCGTCAACTCTTTTATGCTTTTTATAATGATATACGGCAAGGTAATCTATGGTTCTTTTCAACTCCAGAAAGTAAGCACTATGGCACAGCTTGGTTAGATGTAGAAGTATTGTGTACGCAGATGATTATTGCAGATGAAGCTAAGGGCTATCATTCTTACTTGCCCTTTTCTGGTAATCTGAGCTACTATCAATTTATGCGTCAAGCCCATAAGCGACTGATGTTTCCAGCGATGAGGTCGCGTAGTTTGCCGCCCGCCTCTTTTATGCAAATGGCTTCTGAGGATCAATGGGGCAAAGAAGATTTTTGGACTGTTTTTAAGGTATAAAAAAAGCAAGCTTAAGCTTGCTTTTTATTCTTGTAGAAGAATTAGAGTCATCCTCTAACTCCCATTGCGGCAGATCTTCCACGCGGGCCACCCGCGACCCCGCCAACAATTTGGTCTAGTTCTGCCTCGTTAAGTTCTTCTTTGCCAAATTCTAAATCCCACGCCTCATTAAGTTCATTTTCTGAGAATTCAAAACCATGCTCTTTAGCAATAGATTCATAAGTGTTCCATTCCCCTTGTGGGATTGCTAAAAGTTTGCGGCCAAGCTCATTATCATTATGAATGTGCTTGATCCATTTTTGTGCTGATTCAAGTGCCATATTATAAGTTCAATTTAGTTTAGGGTCCAATTTACTTTTTTTTCTTCTGTAAAGCAAATAGATCGTTCAGTAACAGGTCCTTGCCTGGTTTCTATCTCAAAACTTTGACAGCCACCATTTAGTCTTAAGCTCTCCGTTTTACCAGCATATACCTTACTGTGGTAAACTCCATTGTGGTATAAGTATATTGGCTCTTTATGTTGATTGATAACTTGTAATTCATATACTGGTGCTTCTGTTGAAGCTCCCCGTTGAGAAGGCGCAGGCGCAGGTGATGGCATAGCTAAAGACTTACTTTTTTGCATTTTAGCCATTTTCTGGAAGAGGGACTTTGTGGAGCTATTGTCCATTGTAAAACTAAGTAAGCTCGAAAGATTAAAGTCATCAATATTTTGGTCCTTTTGTATCCAAGTGCCGGCTGCACTCAACAGTCCTAGATTACTAAATACTTCAGGTGTTTTACCTGTCTTAGCTTCAAGTACTACTAGCTTATCATAAAACTCTATGAACTTACTGATGCTACGCGTTATGATAGCATCATGTAAGTCTTTATCTGCTTCCTCTGCTAATTTTAAATGTGGACTTGCTGCTGAAAGTTGAAAAGCTTCTTGAACTGAGCTTAACCGCAATTGATCTTTTTTAATGGCTACTTTGTCGATTATTTCCATTTGAGCAAAGCTCGTAAAGGAGTAAATTACTAGTAGGGCGCTGAAAATATATTTAATCATATTTAATGTTCTAAGTGTAAATCAAAGATAGAAAAAATGTGTGCCCTTGTTTTTATAAGCTTAATTAGTCTTAATGAAACTAAGTTTCCCAATGTGTGAGCCCGTGCTTAGGTCTAAAATAGAGACAAAATGCATTTGATTTTTTGCTACTTCAAGATGGGTGGTTTGTGAAGTGAGGATAGCAGAAACCTTTCGGCCGTCTAAAAGATAGACTTCGATTTTTATGTTCCTGTTCTCGCGTAAATAACTATCAAAACCTTGAATTAGCTCTAGATCGGTATCGCTAATATTCGCGTGCTTGTCATCTAGAAATTTTTCTAATTTTTTAACCATTACCCGCATTTTAATGGCGTAGCGATCTTTCCCTACTGAGCCATAATACTCAATTTGCTTTTTGGAAAATTTCAACCAATCTGTATATAGCTTGATGGGCTCGGCTCTAAATTTTTTTTAAAAGCTCATTTCCTGAAATGTCTTTCTCTTTGAGTTCGTTAGAGCAGAAGTCAAATAATTTATTATGCAACTCAAGGAGCTCAGCGTTTATTTTAGCATGCCTAGGCTCATTCGATCGAATCCACTTCCCAAATGCAGCTTTTGTGTTGAAGGAGGCTTTAAAGACAGAGTAGCTTGTTCGCATTCGCGAGTAGCGTCGATCTTTAGTAAGACGAATTAAGATTGCCTGTCTTCCGTCTGCAGTTAATTTATGGTTTAACTCAATTTTTAGTGAAAATCCCATATTACCGATATAAATGTATGATTTTATTGCATTTGAATGCATCTTGCTTCATCTTCTTAAAAATGTAACTAGCTATTATACATGTATTTGATGTTGTTTCGATGAACTGAGAAGAATGTAGATGAAGTATAATCAAGTCCCGCCTGGGGTACGCTGATAATGAGATCGTTAGCGAAAGTTAACGATCTTTTTTGTTTTAGGGTGTTTTGGAGTTTGCACACAATTTGCACACAAAGAGTGGAGACAACTTTTAGGCAAAAACCTTTCTGATGAAAAACTATAGATCGATATTTATTTTCATGCAGGTTCTTTCATTTGGCTTACTATTGGGTAGTTGTCAAAGTCAAGAACAAAAGAGTGCAAAAGCCTTAGTCATCTTGTCGGGTAAACTTAAGGGTTCGTTTTTTAAAGAGCAAGAAGCAATTATTGCATTTAAGGATAGTCAGGATAGTGTTTATATTGAAAGAGTCGTTATTCCTGACTTTGACATACCCGCATACCCTGGTGATAGTATAGAGGTTTTTGGGTATCCTACTGAAATTAAATTTGGGAAGCTTTACCGCTATTCAAATACGATATATGAAGAATACGAATATATTTTGCGTGAGAACACATTTACCAAAAAGGCGCTATTTAATAATGGGGTACTGACTATTGGTACTTTTGACGCTAAAGGGAATCCGCTATCTTTGGAGTACTATACTTATCAGTCTGAAGCCGAAGATATCGTGAAGATCTATCCGATTGGTTTGCCAAATGATACTGCTTTTTCAATGGGAGGCGATTTAGGTGAAGACTCTCTTTCTGTGAAGGGATATAACGAAGTGTATTATTATCAGGCTATTAGGTAAATGATAGTGCCTGATTAGAAACGCAAAGCTAGATCGAGTCGATTAAATCTGTCGGATTTGATACTCGCAAATTTTCTAAGTTTGAGGCAAGACCTAAAGAATGCCCAAAACTAAAAATCCTCTCCTCCGTTACAAGCTGCTTGACCAGTTTTTCCGAAACATCGGAAGAACCTATACTTTCTCAGAACTTTCAGATTCACTTCAAGATGAGATATTGGCACTGGATATAGAAGCCAAAGATCAAAGGAGGTTTAAGGGCGGAGATTCTTCAGATGCTTTTTCGAGTCTTTTATCAATCTCCCAAGTAATCTGAGCAAAGAAGCAGTAAAAGAAGCAGTAAGTCACCAGAATGTTTCAAAATACTCAGAGTGTTCTTGTCTTTCAACAAGGCATTAAGTACAAAAATCGGGGCAAAATAAAAAAGAAATTCCTGCCATGATCTGTAAATGGCAACACGGATAGGCTTTCCAACAGTTTGACACACCTGCATCTAAGCGAGTGAGAAGTTATTTCAATTATCTGTTGTGAGAAATTGACTAAATACTTGAATTATAAGCATCTAAAAGCAAGGGTCAAAGGTTTTGGTGCCTCATAATATCTTCTATTCCAAAAAACATTAAATTAGCCTTGAGGTAATGTTTTGAGCTTACTGGGCTCGCGGTCTTGGGAATGACTGATTTACCTCCTTAAGGAATGGGTTGACACATATTGGCATTAATAATAATTTGGAGACCCTTTTCCGACTATGAAATTATTCCTGTTCTTTTCCCTTTTGTTGGCTAACAGCAATTCTGCGCTGGACCTAAGAAATTTTCTTTGTTCAGGGTTCAAAACCTTTCACTCGGATGCCAAAGTATACGGGGATTTCTGGTTTGGGTTCCTTATTCAAGGCTATTCAGTTAAAAGGTTCAGTCAACTTGAACCGATTCATCACACTATTTTCAAGGCTCGTGAAATTTCAAAAAGTAAACGCGTCTCAGAGTGGCCAATCAATCTTACTCTACTGACAGTCGAAAATTCCTGCCTTATATTTAGAGCTCGAAAGAATAATCATATTTAAGGCAAAAATGATCAAAGGGAAAATAACCCTTTCTCAACTCGAACAAAACCTGTCCAAAGCAGCATGAATAAAAAAACACTGTCGGAAAGAGATATATGCACCAAGTTCATCACTCCTGCGATTGAAAAATCAGGTTGGGATAAATTGACACAACTATTAGAAGAGGTTTCATTTACAGATGGTAAAATCTATGTGCGAGGAAAACTGACCGCAAGAGGTGCGAGAAAACGTGCCGACTACATACTCTATTACAAACCGAATATTCCTATTGCCATTGTTGAAGCTAAAGACAATAAACATTCGGTGAGAGCAGGAATACAACAGGCTTTAGATTATGCTAAAATCCTTGACATACCCTGTGTATTCAGCAGTAATGGTGATGGTTTTGTGTTCCATGACCGAACAGAGACTGACGGAAATATTGAAACAGAATTAGACATTGATAGCTTCCCTTCACCTGAAGAGCTATGGCAGAAATACATGAAGTATAAAGGAATTGAAACTCCAGAAGCGGAAAAGGTTGCTGCCCAAGATTACTATTTTGACGGCAGCGGCAGAAATCCAAGGTACTACCAACAGATTGCGGTAAATCGAACGGTTGAGGCTATTACAAAGGGACAAGACAGGATTCTTCTGGTTATGGCAACTGGGACTGGAAAGACTTATACAGCCTTTCAAATTATTCACCGACTTTGGAAAAGCGGAAAGAAGAAAAGAATCTTATTCTTAGCAGACCGAAACGCTTTAATTGACCAAACCCGAAGAGGAGACTTCAAGCATTTCAAAGATAAAATGACGGTGGTAAAACACCGTATGATTGACAAAAGTTATGAAGTGTATTTGGCATTATATCAAGGATTGGCTGGGGCTGACGAACAGGCTAATGCTTATAAACAGTTTTCACCTGAATTCTTTGACTTGATTGTTATTGATGAGTGCCACAGAGGAAGTGCAAAAGAAGACAGCTCTTGGAGAGAAATCTTAACGTATTTCAAGAAAGCAACTCATATAGGTTTGACCGCCACACCGAAGGAAACCAACGAAGTTTCTAACAGTGAATATTTTGGTGACCCACTTTATACTTATTCGCTTAAACAAGGAATTGATGATGGTTTCCTTGCTCCTTACCGAGTTGTTCGAGTCAACCTGAATATTGATACTGAGGGTTGGCGACCAGAACAAGGCAAAAAAGACAAGGATGGCAATGAGGTGGACGACCGCATTTACAACCGAAAAGACTTTGATAGAAACTTAGTTATTCAAGAGCGTACCGAAGCGGTGGCACGTAAACTAACTGAATTCCTAAAAGGTTATGACCGCTTTGCGAAGACCATTGTTTTTTGCTCAGATATTGACCATGCAGAGAGAATGCGTTCTGCATTATCCAACCTTAATGCTGACTTGGTGGCTCAAAACCACAAATACATCATGCAAATTACGGGTGACAATGATGAAGGGAAACGAGAATTAGACAATTTTATTAATCCAGAAGAAACCTATCCCGTTATCGCTACTACTTCTGAGTTGATGACCACTGGCGTAGATGCGCAGACCTGTAAGGTGATTGTGTTGGATGCAGAGATAAAATCCATGACCAAATTCAAACAGATAGTGGGCAGAGGCACCCGGATTAATGAAGAGTTTGGCAAAATGTATTTTACCATTCTAGATTTTAGGAACGTTACCGACTTATTTGCCGATAAAGACTTTGATGGCGACCCAATACGCATAAAGCCCGTAACGGAAAATGTAGATCTGTCTCTTGTCGTTACAGAAGAGGAAGATGGAAAGCTAACCGCCGTGGACCAAGTTACGGGGGAGAAAATTGAGTTTGTGAAAGCAGAGCTACGGTACCCCGATGGCTCAAAGGTAGCGGGAACTTGGGCCAACAAAGTAAAGGAGCCCAGAGAAAAGGTTTATGTAAACGGTGTCGATGTTTCCGTATTGATAAGCCGTGAAATGTATTTTGACAATAACGGCAAACCGATTACCACAAGCTTGAAAGACCATACCAAAGAATTGATCAAAGGACAATATTTTTCTTTGGATGATTTCCTAAATCGTTGGAAGAGCACCGCTAAAAAAGAGATCATTATCAAAGAATTAGAAGAGCAGGGTATTTTAGTAGAGGCTTTACGGGATGCAGTGAATAGAGAGGTAGATCTTTTTGATTTAATTTGTCACGTAGCCTTTGAACAACCGCCGCTTACCCGCAAAGAAAGAGCTAACAACGTAAAAAAAAGAGATTACTTTACGAAGTACGGAGAACAGGCGCGTAAAGTACTCGAAACGCTTTTAGACAAATATGCCGATGAAGGAGTCACCAACATTGAAAGTATGGACATTCTGAAAGTGAAGCCACTTACCGATTACGGCTCGCCTTTGGAAATTATTAAGCAATTTGGCAGTAAAGCAAAGTACTTAGAAGCAGTTAGAGAATTAGAACAAGAACTTTATCAAACAGGAGCTTAAAATGTCAGATATCATTATCTATAATACCTCTGATGGAAAAGCAAGCGTAGCATTATATTCACGTGATGGCGATGTTTGGATGAACCAAAATCAGTTGGCAGAACTTTTTGACACCTCAAAGCAGAACATCGGCCAGCACATCAAAAACATACTAGAAGACAAAGAGTTAGAAGCAGTTTCAGTTGTAAAGAATTTCTTTACAACTGCCACAGATGGTAAAAAATATGAAGTAACTTTTTATTCCCTAGCCATGATTTTGGCTCTAGGATTTCGCGTGAGAAGCCCGCGAGGTACGCAATTTAGGATTTGGGCCAATCTAAATCTGAGAGAGTACATG
>Ga0075467_10000952_pt1 | contig 23735 bp, 28 predicted proteins | sample DEB08_DNA_9_FD_75067 | JGI IMG/M metagenome (GOLD analysis project Ga0075467, IMG submission 75067) | Aqueous microbial communities from the Delaware River and Bay under freshwater to marine salinity gradient to study organic matter... | ecosystem: Environmental > Aquatic > Marine > Coastal ... | reverse complement strand
CTTGGGCCAACAGGGCCGCACTGCCATTGGGCGCGTGACGAAAACCGGCGGTTTGGAACGGGGTTTGGTGCAAGCGGGTCAGCGTATCGGCTACCCGTGCAGTATTGGTTTTCCACGCGGTGCCTGGGCAATAATGATAGGCGATCCAACCTTGCCCTTTGCCCAGCAGTTTGGGGGCAAGGCCGAAAGGTGCCAGCAAAGATAAGGCCGCAGCCTCGGCCGCAGGATCATTGGGAAACAGCGGGCTGTCGCCGCTGGGGTGATAGTGTTTGATGACCATATCGCCTGCGCGCCACACCGCATTGACGCGCCCGCCTTGGAGCCGGGTCCACGGCTGATTGAGCATTGGAAATGCCTGAGCCACCGCATTTTGCAGGGTTTTGTCTGGGAAGGCAGCGGGATTGGGGGCGGGATTGGGCAAGGTCATGGCGCGCGGACGCTAGCCCATGGCGGGGACCTTGGGCAAGAGGTTGGGCCGCATTAGTTTGGGCTGCGTAGGGCGGTTATTTCCTCAGCTGAAAGGGAAACGCCACCGGTTAAGATAAGACGAGGGCCGGAGGGGCCAGTCTGCACCTCTTCAATGCGGGCATAGCTTTCGACCGGGGTGGTCGCGATTTGCACGCCTTGGGTATAGCTTTCCAGGCTGAGGCTGTAGGTGCCAGTTGGTAGTGGTGCGCCAGTTACGCCCGTTCCGGTCCAAGAGTAGGGGCCGCTTTGGGTTGGCACATCCTCACGCGCGACAGTATTGCCGAGCCGGTCTTTGACCACCAAAATCGCGCGGTCCGCCCCGGCCGGAGGGGTGGGTTGCAAGGTGATCGCAGTGCCATTCATATAGACGGGGGCGGCGCTGCGCGCCTCTTGACCAACCCACGGGGCGAGTTGCGCCATGCCTTGAACCCCCATCAGCCCCGCAAGTGCATCCAGCTTTTGGTTGGTCAGGGTTTGCTGTTCGACGCTGGAAAACGTAGCGAGCTGGACCGCATAATCGGCCGAATCTATCGGGTTTAGCGGATCTTGATTTTGAATTTGCGTGGTCAGCATTTTCAAAAACGTATCGAAATCAGAGGAGATTTTGGCGTTTGCACTGGTCTGCTGGGGCGCTGTGGTAACAGGGGTTTGAAAGGGTGATGTGGTGATTTCCATGATCTATCTTCCTGAAGGGGGATGGCCAAAAGGCGGAGCTATACGCGAAGGTCTAGGCCTGAGGTTTTAAGGCTGCGTGCGTTTGGTTTTGGCGGGACCGCTATTTCGCCATTTATGCCAAAAGGGTGTGCGGCAGCGTCTTGGTTTTTGGCTTGCTGTGGCGGGGATTGATCACCCCAGCCGCCAAAGCTGAAGGACGTGCCTGCAAAGCCGGATTGACGGAGGTCTGCGGTAAAGCTTTCGCTGTTGCGGCGGATAAGCTCCAAGGTTTCGGGACGTTCGGCCTGAATGACGATGCGCAGTTTGTCGCCATCGGGGGTCATCAAAATCCGAAGTTTTCCCAGCTCTTCCGGCGCAAGCGAGAGTTCTGACGCGGTGGGTTTGCCCAGGGCGGCGTGCTGGCGGATATGCTGGATCAATGCGGGCATCGGCACGGGGCTTTGCAGGGCGGTTGTTGTGAGGGTCGGGGGCAGGGTGTTCGGGTTGGCATGGCTCGGTATTGGAATTGAGTTCGCAAAGGCCTGTCGCTCTGTAATTGCGGGTTTGGCGATTTCGGTTGGCGGCGCTGGTGTGGGGGTGTCGGGCGGTAGCTCTTTCAAGATTGGTTGGACAAGGGCGGTGATTGGCCGCGCATCACTGTCTGGGCTCGTTTGGACGGTTGTTGGGGCAGGCACCGCAGTGAGAGCCGCAAGTGCGGGTATCGTTTTCGGGCTGGTCGCCACAAGGTCATGGTCTGCGGGGAAGGGTACCTTCAGGTCAGCTTGGGGTGTGGTGCTGCGCGTGTTCAGGGAGGTGGCCCGAAGACTGTTTGCAAGTGGCGTTCGGACGATGGCGGCGGAAGGGTGCGATTCGCTTGCCTTATAGGCTGAAAGCGCCTCTGCAAAGGCTAACGCGCATGGATCGGTCATGGATGTTGGCGGCGTCAGCGCGCGTGCAGGCATAGATTGGGATGCCTGTTCGGGACTGCTTGTTGAGTGGGCGAAGCCGGGGAGGCTTGAAAGCGGCGCGGCTGCGTGTTCCGCGCCTTTGGGATGCGCCAAGTCTGTGCTGGTTTGCGCGATTTTCGGCACGGCGGACGGCGTGGGTATAGTGGTGTTGGCCGGGGCTGTGTCTTGAGAGGCGGGCGCGTCTGCGCTTGGGTGGGGGAGGAGATTTGTGGCCATCGGCCCAGCGATGGCCATGGGAGGTTGGTTTGAAGCCGACCGATTGAGCGCATCCAAAGGGGAGGTTTGGCTAACGGGTTGCGCCGGTTGGTCGGTTTCGGGAAGGGTGGAGGTCCTGTTGGGAAGGTTTTGGACATCGGCTTGCAATGGGGTGCCAGCGGGGGGGACTGGTTCCGCAGGCTGTGTTGGAAGCATTGCTAGCGGAGCGATTGTGTCTGGCAAAGCCGTCGCGTGCAGCGGCGTTGCGGTAGCGTTGGGGCGCAGCGGGACTGTTGGGCTGTCAGCGGGTTTCGCCTGCGTTTGGGCGTGAACGAGAGCGCTGGGGGCAGGTGTGGCCATGTTTTGGAGCGGAATGGCAATAATACCAGCGAGGTCAGCCTGATCGCCTAGGGACTGCGGGGCGGCGCTCAGAGGTTCATTCGAATCGGGCAGTGGCGGGGGCTGCCTGTCAAAAGGCACCGGGCTATCGGTCGCATCTGGTTTGGTCAGATCTGGGACCAGTTGCACGGCATTTGCAGGGACGGGCGCCGTACAGGCAAAAGGCGACTGGGGCCTAGGACATGAGGTTTGGCCCATAAAAGCAAGAAATGTGCCATCACCGGCAGGCGTAACCTGCGAATTTCCCGGCCCTAATGGCAGAACTTTGGCGGTGGTCGCGCCCTGATGGTCAATCTGTGTCATTCTGATCCCGGCTTCTGCCGCCCCTTGTCCCGACTTGAGGTCACTATCTGCGCAACTGGTTACTGGTTGTTTACCGAGATCCGTCACAATCCAGAAAATGCAACATAACTCAGGAGCTGACATGACCCCGACACCCCCACCGCTTGTGACACGCGCCCCGCCCACCCCGCCGCCCCGTCAACCGATCAACCCGCCGCTCAACACGTTGCGCGAAAAGGCAGCCGAGCTGGAAACGGCATTTTTGGCCGAAATGCTGGGGTTTGCGGGGCTTGGATCTGCGCGCGAAAGCTTTGGTGGCGGGATTGGGGAGGAGCAGTTTTCGTCATTTATGCGCCACGAACAAGCGCAGGGGATGGTGAAAGCGGGAGGGATTGGACTGACAGAGGTGCTGTTTCGCGCCATGTCGGCAAATGATTCGGCGATAAATTTTGCAGGAGGTAAAGATGGAAAAGAATGAGAGCGCTTTGGAGCGGCTGGAAGCGGTGGTTGGTGAAACGGCGGTTGCGGTGCGGCAGGGAAATCTGGCTGTGATGGGTGATTTGGCGGCGCGAACCAATGCGGCACTGGATGAAATTGGCCCGGAAACGGATGCGGGCAGGCTGGAATCGCTGCGCGCAAAGGCGTTGCGCAATATCATTGTACTAGAGGCGGCGGGCCGCGGCGTTAGGGCGGCGCGTCGCCGGTTGACCGAGATTGTGGGCGCGCGCACGGGGGTGCAGACCTATGATATCGAAGGGAAAACCCACAGAATCGGAGGGCCTGCAGGGGCGTTGAAAACTCGGTTGTAGAAAGTTTTCGATGGGTTTTTGTAAAATGTGCTGCATTGGTTTGGTTCAATAATCATGACCTTAGGACTCTATTAGCGGTTTGCGTCGATCAATGAGCTTGCAGCCCAGATGGGTTGGCGCCTTGGCCGCAATGTCAAAGGCAATGGCAAAATGCCCCTCTCGCCATCTGTGGATGGTTTTTTCAGCCGTGCGCAAAGCGCCGGCCCTTAGAAGGGACTTAATATGTCTTCGATTTTGACGAACAATAGTGCAATGGTGGCCTTGCAGACGCTGAAAGGCATCAACAAGAACATGGGTCAGATCCAAAATGAGATCTCGACGGGCAAATCCATTTCAACGGCTAAGGATAACGCCGCAGTTTGGGCAATTTCCAAAGTTATGGAAAGCGATGTAAAGGGATTTTCGGGCATTTCTGATGGGCTTGCTTTGGGATCTTCGACTATTTCCGTGGCGCGCCAAGCCTCGGAAACCGTCACGTCACTGCTGACCGATATCAAAGGCAAGATTGTCGCGGCTCAAGAAGGTAACGTTGACCGGGACAAGATACAGACCGATATTTCGGCTTTGCGCGATCAGATCAAATCGGTCACAGGCGCTGCGCAGTTCAACGGCTTGAACATGGTGAAGGGCACTGAAGATGTCAGCATCCTGTCATCGCTCGATCGGTCCGCGGGTGGGACAGTGTCGGCCTCGCAAATCATCGTAAACAGGCAGGACTTGTCGGCGGGTGCTGGCAAAACGGGTACCATCGCTGCGGCGACAATTTCATACGGCGGTATCGCGGCACCTTCGGCCACGCCAACGCCAGCGATCACGGGGGTCACGACGGCTGCTGCAGGTAAAAACGCGACCATCACGGTTTCGGCGGCGACTGCAACGAGCAACAACTTTTCGCTGAATATCAATGGCACGGCGATTAACTACACGACCGATGGCGTCCAGACAAACACGCAGATGGCAGACTTTTTTGCTGGTGCGGTGAATGCGTTGGGCCTTGATGGGGTGACCGCCACGTCGGCAACCGGGACTTTGACCATTTCTAACACCAATGCTTTCAAGGGCATGGAAGTGACTGCACAAGGTGCGCAGTTAGCCTATGGCAACGTCAACGGTTTTGCCCGTAGCGTCACGAACTCTGTGGTTGAGCAACGTGCTGAAACGATTGATTTTTCTACCACTGCAGCCCCTTTGAATGGTGACAGCTTTACGGTGGGTATTGCCGGAAAGACCTACAGCTATACCGCCGGCAAGGGCGAAACGATGGAGGATATTGCGCGAGGTTTGAAAACGGCAATTGATTCCGAGGCAAGTGTGGGGATTATGACCGAGGTCCAGAAGAACGCAACAACTGGGCAGTGGTCGCTGGCAGTTGATGATGCCACGGGCGCACGCGCGTTGGCACTGACCGTGACCAAGGGCGGTGAAGCATCCGGTGGCTTGTTTGGGCTTGATGCGATCAATGTGACGACAATGGATGGCGCTAAGGCAGCACTTTCCAACATCGAAACCATGATTGGCGCGTCGATTGATGCGGCTGCCTCTTTTGGTTCGGCGCAAAAACGGATCGATATTCAAACCGACTTTATCAGCAACCTGTCGGATGCGTTGAAATCGGGCATCGGCTCAATGGTTGATGCGAATATGGAGGAGACCTCTGCGCGGTTGCAGGCGTTGCAGGTGCAGCAGCAGCTTGGGGTTCAGGCTTTGTCGATTGCGAACCAGTCGCCACAGTCGATCTTGTCGTTGTTCCGGTAAGACCCGGCCCGGTCGGGGCGCAATTGACCATGCGCCCCGGTCGTTTCGCTGATTTTCCCCAATTCCGGAAGGACCTGCTGTGAATATGATGACCACCCTTGCGCGTAACGCTTATGCCCGCGCCGATGTACCCACGCGCAATCCGCGTGCGACTGAATATGAATTATTTGCGCGCATGACCCGCGCTTTGTCGACTGCCTGGGCGCAGCGGGCGCAGAACCATGCAGCTTTGGTTGCGGCATTGCATGACAATGCCAAAATGTGGCGGACCCTGGCGATTGATGTTGCCGATGTCGGCAACGAACTGCCGTCACCTTTGCGCGCACAGTTGTTCTATCTGTATGAATTTACGACTGACCACAGCCGCAAGGTTTTGGATGGGACCGTTAGTGCCGAGGTTTTGGTTGATATCAATGCCGCGGTGATGCGCGGGTTGCGCGGGCAAGGGGGTGCGGTATGACCGGCCTTGTCTTGAAGCTGGGTCCGCATGAGCGCGTGCTGATTAACGGTGCTGTCATTGAAAACGGGGACCGGCGGTCAAAGCTGGCGATCATGACACCGAACGCCCATATTTTAAGGTTGCGGGATGCGATCCACCCTGAAGAGGTGATAACACCTGTGCGCCGTGTGTGTTATATCGCGCAATTGGTGTTATCGGGGGACGCAGAGCCTGAAAATGCCCGACTGCAATTGTTGCGTGGGATTGAGCAGTTGAGTCAGGTCATGACGGATCATGATAGCCGCTTGCAGCTTAATCAAGCGAGCGCGAGTGTATTGGAAGGCAACCACTATCAGGCTTTGAAAGCATTGCGGAGCCTGTTGCCGCGAGAAGAGCGGTTGTTTGCCGCCTGCCCGTCATGAGCTTTGCGCCGATCCTGCCTTTTTCGGGATATTCTGGGTGGGCATTTTTAAAACGTACCATGCCTGCCCAGACCAAGGCCTTTCAAGCATCGCCAACGGTAGCGCGGAATGAGGAGTATTTTCGCGCCAAAATCGTGTCAATTAAAACAGGCGAGGCATTGGTGTCGGACCGCAGGCTTTTGACCGTGGCGCTTGGGGCTTACGGGTTGGAAGGGGATATCGACAACCGGTTCTTTATTAAGAAAGTGTTGGAAGAAGGGACGCTGGATAGCGGGGCCTTGTCAAATCGGTTGGCCGATAAACAGTATCGGGCGCTGTCATCCGGCTTTGGGTTCGGCGACTATGCAACCCCAAGCACGCAGCTTTCGGATTTTGCCGATAAAACGCTTTCTGCGTATCGGGCCCGGCAGTTTGAAGCGGCTGTCGGCGAACAAGATGACAATATGCGGCTCGCCTTGAACGCTGAGCGAGAGTTGAAGGTATTGTCGGCACGCGACGTTAGCAACGATACGAAATGGTTTTCGATCATGGGTAGTGAGCCGCTGCGCAAGGTTTTCGAAGGGGCTTTGGGGTTGCCAAGTCGTTTTTCTGCGATTGATCTGGACCAACAGCTTTCCACCTTCAAGGACAAGGCGTCCCGTGCCTTTGGCAGCAGTGAGATTTCGCAGTTTAGTGATCCCAAAAAGATTGATGAACTTGTGCGTAAGTTTTTGGTGCGTAGTGAGGCTTTGGCAAGCTTTTCGGCCATTTCTGCCGGGGCGATTGCACTGACATTGCTGCAAAGCGTTAGGTGAGATGGTCGTAGTGGTGCTTATTTTCGACCCAAGGCAAGGCAGGCTTCCAATCGTTTGAAACTGTCGGCGGCACCTGCGGCGGAATCCTCCGCCAGAAAAGCATCTAGGGCGGGCCAAACTTTTATAGCGGCGTCAACGGATGGATCGGAGCCGCTTGCATATAGGCCAGCTTGGATCATCATTTCTGCACGCTCATAGGCGCCCAGCAAGCGCCTTGCCTCAGCGATAAGGGCGTTTTCAGTCTCGTTTGCTGCATCGGGCAGGCTGCGAGACACGGAACGGAGCAGGTCAATCGCCGGAAACCGCCCGCGTTCGGCAATAGCGCGGTCCATCACGACATGGCCATCCAGCACGCCACGCAGAATATCGGCCACCGGTTCATCCATATCGGAGCCCGCAACCAAGACGGTGAAAACCGCCGTAATATCGCCCGAGCCTTCAGCGCCCGGTCCAGCCCGCTCGGCCAAAGACATGATGGTATGCGAGGTTGAAGGGGGAAAGCCCCGAAGATTGCCTTGTTCGCCTGCGGCCAAAGCGACTTCACGATGTGCCTCGGCAAAACGGGTTATGCTGTCGGCCAAAAGCAAGACATGCAGGCCTTGATCGCGAAAATGTTCGGCCACGGCCATCGCCGTCCACATGCAGCGGCGACGAACCAGCGGGGATTGGTCGGAAGTGGCCGTAACAACGACCGCGCGCGCCATGCCTTGAGGGCCCAAAACACGCTCGGTAAATTCACGCAATTCGCGGCCACGTTCGCCGACCAAAGCGATCACGACAACATCTGCGGTTACTCCGCGCGCAAATTTTCCCAAAAGCGAGGATTTGCCGACGCCGGACCCGGCAAATAGGCCAATGCGCTGACCCCGCACGAGGGGCAGCAAGGTGTTGAAAGTAGCCGTTCCTGTTTCTAACCGCGGCCCAAACGCGCGGCGGGTTGCAGGGGCAGGGGGGGAGGCGCGGAGCGCGCGCGGGGAAGGCCCCGGCATGAGAGGGCGCCCATCAATCGGCTTACCAAAAGGGTCAATGATTCGCCCGATCCAACTGTTGTCGGGCGCAATTTCGGCGCGACCTGCGATTTCGACGGTGTCATGTATCGCCAAGCCAAGGCCCGACCCATCCGGCAAAACAGTGATCCCCGCTTTCGACAAGCGCAAAACCTCACCGCCAATCGTGCCTTCTGCGCTGTGGATAAGAACCCGGTCACCAAGGCTAGTGCCTTGAGAAAGACCAGTAATTTGCAAGGTCTCCCCGGTTAGTTCGGCAATGCGGCCGACCCGTTTTGTGACGGCGACCTGGCTGATCCGGGTTCGCAAATTTTCAAAAATATCGCTCATTTGGTTCCTCTTCTGTTCACGCTTACCCTTTCTAAAGGAATCACCCTTAAGCCTTAGTGAACTGTAATCGAGGGAGAAGCCCCGATGTTGGAAAAGCTAGAAATTACCAGAATGGCGCAGGCTTTGGCAGCCCATGCGGGGACACGGATGGGTGTGATTGCCCAGAACGTCGCGCATGCCGATAATCCGGGGTACAAGTCCCGCGACTTGCCGGATTTCGCAAAAACCTATGCCGATCAATATGGTCAAGGGATGCGGGTGACGCGATCTGGACATTTGAGGGAAGGCGGCACCGCTGCGCTGGAGGCGGTAGTTTTGCGCGGCGCCGATGCGCCCAACGGCAATTCGGTGTCGCTGGAAGGCGAAATGGTCAAGGCCGCAGAGGTGCGTCAGCAGCATGATATGGCGCTTTCGATTTACCGCGCCACGTCAGATATCATGAAACTGGCACTTGGGCGGGGGCGGTAAATCATGGCCGACCTTATCAAAAGCTTGTCGATAGCGGCGTCGGGAATGGAGGCACAGGCCCAGCGTTTGCGGCATGTGTCCGAGAATATCGCGAATGCCGATACGCCGGGTTATCACCGCAAAACCATCAGTTTTCGCGATGCGGTTAATGGCGACGGTGTGGTGCCGGGGCCGGTGCGTCTTGACCGCAGCGAGTTGACACAAATCTATGATCCCAGCCACCCGCTGGCAGATCCATCCGGTCACTATGACGGCTCTAATGTTGATTTGGTGATTGAGATCGCTGACGCGCGTGAAGCGCAGCGCAGCTATGAGGCGAACCTCAGACTGTTCGATCAGGCGCGTCAAATGACGCAGAGCCTGTTTGAAATTCTACGTAGATAAAGGAGATCCAGAATGGATATTAAAACCTCGATTGCAGCACAAACCTATGCGCAGGCCCGTCAGGCCGCGGCCCCAGAGCCACAGCCTGACGGAGCTGCAACAGTGTTTGCAAAACTTGCTGAGAATTTTGCAACGACATTGATGACGGGCGAGGCCACGGCCAAGGCCACGATGGTGGGTGACGCCGACCCGCATGCCTTGGTGCAGGCTTTGGCCGCCACAGAAACCGCGATTGAGACGGTCGTTACCGTGCGTCACAAAGTGGTTGAGGCTTATCAAGAAATCCTCAGGATGCCGGTATGACCGAAGGGATCATTTTTGACACTTTACGTCAGGCGCTTTGGGTTGCCGTGCTAATCTCGACCCCGCTTTTGAGCGTGGCCTTGATTGCCGGGGTTGCCGTTGGCCTGTTCCAAGCGCTGACCTCGGTGCAAGAAATGACCCTGACATTCGTTCCAAAAGTTGTTGCGATGCTGGTAGTTTTTTGGGTGTCGATGAGCTTTATGACATCGACCCTTATCAGCTTTTTCACCGACCGCATCATTCCTCTGATTGCAGGAGGTTTATGATGGAAGCCGGGATTTACACCACGCTGACGCGCCAATCTGGTTTGATGCGTGAGATGCAGGTGGTGGCTCATAATATTGCGAATATTTCGACCACCGGGTTTCGGCGCGAGGGTGTGATATTTTCGGAATATGTCAAGCGGATGGAGGATGGACCGTCTTTGTCCATGGCGCTTGGCAACGCGCGGCGTATGGATTTGCGGCAAGCGGGGCTGGCACAAACCGGCGGCATCTTTGACTTTGCCATTCAAGGCGAAGGCTTCTTTTTGATTGAGACCCCGCAAGGCCAATCTTTGACCCGCGCGGGCAGCTTTATGCCCAATGCCGAAGGCGAGTTGGTGAATCCTGATGGGTACCGTCTGCTGGATGCTGGTGGCGCGCCAATTTTTGTGCCGCCCGATGTTGCGGCGGTTGCGCTTTCTACCGATGGCACATTGTCGGGTAATGGGCAGCCGATTGCGCAAATCGGGCTTTGGCAGCCGGGGGATCCACTGAAAATGACCCATGCGGGTGGCACCTTGTTTATCAGCGAAACGGTGGTGCCTGCGGAAACCACGACACTCCTTCAGGGGTTTGTCGAAGAGAGCAATGTCAATCCAATTTCCGAAATCGCGCGGATGATCGAAGTGCAGCGCGCCTATGAGATGGGGCAAGGCTTTTTAGAAAAAGAGGATGAGCGCATGCGTGGCGTGATCCAGACTCTTGGCCGTTAGGAGGGTAAAATGAAAGCGTTACAGATTGCAGCAAGTGGCATGGCCGCCCAACAAATGCGGGTGGATGTTGTTTCCAACAACCTCGCGAACATGTCGACCACCGGGTACAATACCCGCCGCGCCGAGTTTGCAGATTTGCATTATCAGCAGCTTGCGCGGCCCGGAACGGTGTCGGCCCAAGATGGCTCTATGCTGCCTACGGGGGTTCAACTGGGTTTGGGTGTCCGGGCGTCTTCGGTGTCTGTGGTGTTGGCGCAAGGGGCGTTGTCGGCCACAGCCGGGGATCTGGATGTAGCTATTGAGGGCAAAGGGTATCTTGAAGTGACGCTGCCCTCGGGCGCTACGGCCTATACCCGTGACGGTGGGTTAAAGCGCACGGGAGATGGGCTGATTGTGAATGCCGAAGGGTATCAGGTGAACCCCGGCATTACGATTCCATCGGATGCGAGCAGTCTGTCGATCAATGCCGAGGGCGAGGTTTACGCCTATTTCAACAGTCAAACACAGCCGCAGCTTTTGGGGCAACTTTCCTTGACCGGCTTTACCAATGACAAAGGGCTTGAAGCGATTGGGTCCAACCTATTTGTGGAAACCCCCGCCTCAGGGCCGCCTTTGCAAGGGACCGCGGGGCAAGACGGCTTGGGCACTTTGCGCCAAGGCTATCTGGAAGAAAGCTCGGTTGATGCCGTGCGCGAGGTGACCGAGTTGATCAAAGCGCAGCGCGGATATGAACTGAATGCCAAAGTCATCACGGCTGCCGACCAAATGCTGTCCGCGACCACACAGCTACGTTGATGTTTCGTATATTCGCCCTTTCGTTGCTTTTCGGTACGCCCGCTGTGGCCGAAAGCTTGATTGCTACGCGCATTGTGCGTGCCCAAACGCTTTTGTCAGCCGCGGATGTGACACTTGTTGCGGCCGAGATTCCGGGCGCATTGACCAATCCGGCAGATGTTTTGGGGTTGGAGGCGCGCGTCACGCTCTATCCTGGCCGTGCTGTTCGGGCGGGCGATATCGGGCCGCCCGCCTTGGTTGAACGTAACCAATTGGTGACATTGGTTTACGCGGCAGGCGGTCTGGGCATAACCACAGAAGGCCGAGCGCTGGCGCGCGGTGGCGTTGGCGACGTGATCCAAGTGATGAATCTGTCGTCGAGAAGCATTCTTGCGGCACAAGTGACTAAAGACGGCACTTTGCGTGTTGGCTCAAATCCTTAAGGACTTAAAAGATGCGATTTTTGCTTTTTGTGCTGCTGACGATTTCGGCCTGTTCCAAATTGGGCGAGATGGGCAAGGCCCCATCGTTTTCGCCGCTTGAAGGCAGCTATCAACATCATGCGATGTATTCGACGCCGCTGCCAAAATTTGCAGACCCGTCTGGCCCGACCGAGGCATCTTCGCTGTGGACCGCGAAGAGTGGATCTTTATTTGATGATCGGCGTGCTGGTAGGCGGGGTGATATTTTAACGGTTGTCATTCAGATTGATGAAAAGGCCGAGATTTCGAACGCTTCAGGGCGTAGCAGGACAGGATCGCAAACCATGGCTGTACCGGATTTGTTAGGGATACCACAGCGGATTAATGAAAACCTACCAGCGGGTGCGTCATTGAACAGTGCGGTCGCAACTTCATCGGACTCAAGCTTTGATGGTCAAGGCTCGGTCAAGCGGAATGAAAAGCTGACGTTGAGAGTGGCTGCCACTGTTGTGGAGGAGTTGCCAAACGGCGTTTTGCGCATTGAAGGACAGCAGGAGGTGCGCGTGAATTTTGAACTTCGAGAGCTTGTTGTGACAGGCTATGTGCGGCCGACGGATATTTCGCGGCAGAATGAAATCACTTATGATCGCATTGCCGGTGCGCGGATTGCCTATGGCGGCCGCGGCCAGATCACCGATGTGCAGCAGCCGCGATATGGCCAGCAGATCACCGATATCGTTTTGCCGTTTTAATCACTATGATCAGGAAAATTCTCCCATTGATTTTGGCCTTGATCGGACTCGTTGCTGGCGTTGGCGCGGGCGTGTTTTTGCGGCCTTCGAAAGACCACTCCCACGCTGAACCTGCCGCCACAGAAGAGGCCGCGGCAAAGTCCGATTTTGTCAAACTGAACAATCAGTTTGTCATTCCGGTTGTTGAGGGTGGGCGTGTGGTGTCGGTGGTTATTATGTCCTTGAGCGTTGAGGTGACTTTGGGCAGCACCGAAGATGTTTTTTCAAAAGAACCAAAGCTGCGCGATGCGATGCTTCAAATCATGTTTGACCATGCAAATGCCGGTGGATTCAAAGGCGTGTTCACGGATGGCGCAAATCTTACTTTGTTGCGCCGGGCGCTTACAGAAAGCGCACAGAAGATTTTGGGGGATATCGTGAAAGATGTGTTGATATCTGATCTAGCCCGGCAAGATGGCTAGCCTATAGTTGAGCTATCGGCGGGTTGCAGGACCAAAGGAAACATTCGCTGTCACTATACACGTTTTGGCAGTTTCGCGCCTGCCTGCGGGGGCGTTGAAAGAGCCTGAATGCTCCTCCCAGTTCATAGAACAAAACACATTTCGTCTGGCCCGAAGCAAATTTCAACTTTTCATTAAAGTTGTTTGAATTTTCTTCAAAACTTCAGCGCGTCCAAAGGCCGTCTGGGCGTTTTGGCGCGCTTCCATCCAAACAGCGGTTTGACGGGCCAGGACGAGGTTGATCTCTCGCCGTCTTGCATCGGCCCAACGCTGGTAGCGCATAAGGGTCGCGGCGTGGGTCAAGTCATTGGCCTCGTCAGACGGTGCTGCCGCCAAGTCTTCTAGCCGTTGCAAGCTTTTGTATCGCTCCGCGGCAGCAGCTTGCAACTTGGCCAACTGCGTGTCGAGGATCAGATCTGAAAGCGCTGTCAGACGTTGAAGGCTGGCCTTTTTGTTCATTGCGGTCACCTTTTTGAAAGCGCAGCTTTTTTGCGCATGGCTTCGGAAAAGCGAATAGCGGCAGCGACGGCGCGGTAGTGATCGGGGTGAATTTCTTGTCCTATTTCCAAATGAGCAAAAAGCATGCGCGCGGTAGGTGGGTCGGAATGCAGCGGCACCCCGGCCTCGGCCGCTTTTTCACGGATGCGCACGGCGATGTCATCAACGCCTTTGGCCAGGCAAATTGGCGCTTGGCCAGACTGTTTGTTCCATTTCAAGGCGACGGCAAAATGGGTGGGGTTTACGATAACCACGTCGGCGGTTTTGACATCAGACAGCATGTGACTGGTAGCAATATCGTGCGCTCTTTGCCGCCGTCTTCCTTTCAAATAGGGGTCGCCTTCAGAGTTTTTATGCTCATCCGTAATCTCTTTGCGCGACATTCTGTTGGAACGAAAATGTTCGGCCCGTTGCCAAAAGTAGTCAATACCACCGATTGCGAGCGCCAAGACCGTCACCAAAGCCAGAAACTTGACAACCTTTTGAAGCAAGAGAGCGGTAGAAATCGCGGGTGTCAGATACATCATATTGACGAAATCGGTGGCCTGAAAAGCAAGAAAACCAAAAAGAAGAGCCGATATCACTATGAGCTTCACAAAGCTTTTCACGAATTCAAACAAGCCTTTGCGGCCAAATTTGTTCTTGAAACCTGAGATGGGCGAGATGCGGTTGAGTTTTGGTTCCAACTTTGACGGGGTGAAAAGCAAGGCGCGTTGAAGGATCATTATCAAGACCGCTGCAAGCGCCGGCAAAAGAAAGAAGGCGGACAGCGCGCCTGCAAAACTGAACAGGATACCCAAAAGACTGTTGCCAGCACCTGCCAAAAGCTTAACCGAAAGACGGTCTGCTTGGCCCAAAAGCACACTTGCTGCTTCACCTGCCTTGACCAGCGCGGCACCGCCAACCGTTACGCCAGCCAACAGTAGCCCGGCATAAGAGCCTGCGGAGATCAGATCATTCGATCGCGGGATCTCGCCCTTCTCGCGGGCGTCATCGAGCTTTTTCTGTGAGGCCTCATGTTCCTTGTCAGAGGCGTCTTGATCGTCGCTCATGGCAGGCCCGCAAAGGGGTTTTCAAGATAGATGTTCAGCATATCGACCCAGAGTTTTAGCAAAAGTGGCGACGTCATCGCCAACAAAACCAGCCCGCCGAGCGTGAGAGCTGGCGCCCCAATAAACACCACCATCAACTGCGGCATTGCGCGATTAATGACACCCAACGCGATGTTGTAGATCACCGAGGCTGCAAGAAACGGGGCTGCCATCGAAAACGCTAGGGCGAAGGCGCGGCTGACTTGGGACAATCCCCAAGTCGCGAGGTCTGCGCCATTGGGGAAGCGGCCGGGAGGTAATACATCATAAGATGAGATGAAAACCTCAGCGATGCGGACGTGCAGGCCAGACACGACCGCGAGTGCCAGCCCGGTCATGACAAAAATATGGGACATGGTTGGTTGTTGTTCAGCGCCTTGGCCGCCAAAGAGCTGCGAAAGCGACGTCGATTGTGCGGTCAGTGTACCTGCAATTTGCAAGGCGTGAACGAAAAGCCGCAGACCGATTCCGATGGTGAGGCCGGCCATTACTTCGGTCGCAAGTGGCAAGGCCAGTGCGCCCTCGAGTGGGGTCATACGGTCCAGAACGGCAGGCAAAACGACAATTGTGTAGCAGAGACCAAGGGCCAGCCGAATGCGCTGGGGGACAGAATGTTCGCCAAAAGCTGGTAGCAAGGCCATGGCCGCGCCAACGCGCAAAAACACCAAGAACGCGGCCCAAAGCCAGCCTTGGGTCAGGTTGGCGCCGGCTGTCAAGGTTTGCAAAATCTCAGTCATGCGGGGACTTGGCCGATCATTGCGGGGCGCGCCTCGAGGCCGATTTCTTCATAGGAGAGGACGGGTGTTGAGAGACCGCGCGCGCCAAGCACCGTGCGAATGAAGCGGCGGCGCAAAGATGAGGTGACCATCGCGGGCTGCAGACCGTTTTCGGCAGCTTTGTTCAGCTTTTCTGCCATGTTGTTGGCCAGCTTGCTGAATTGATCGGGCGGCAGTGCGACATCGCGCTGTCCTTTTTCGCCGTCAATTTGATAGGTCGAAAAGGCCTTTTCCCATTCAGGCGCAAGCTGGATCAGAGGGATTGTGCCATCCTCGCGACGCAAACCCGCGACCAGTTGAAACCCAAGCCTTTGTCGGACATGTTCGCAAATTGCCTCGGGGGTGCCTGCGCCGCGCGCTTCGGCAATGCTTTCCAAAATCAGGGGCAGGTTGCGGATGGACACGCGTTCTTCCAACAGCAGACGCAGCACGGCTAATAGAAGATCGACGGGAACTTTGTCTGGCACAAGTTCGGCCAAGAGGCGGCGGTTGGCCTCGGCGCGGGTGGGTTCCGACAGGTTCACAAATTCGTCCAACAGCCTGCGCAAACCGCGCATCGACAAAAGCCGTGAGAGGTTGTTTTTCAGTACCTCAAGCAAATGGGTCGCCAAAACCTCGGTCGGAGAAACGACGGTAAAGCCTTGAATGGAAGCGTCTTCTTGGGCGTCAGGAGGGATCCAGCGGGCGGGCGTGCCGTAAACCGGTTCGCGGACATCCATACCATCGGGCGGCGGCAGGCCATCTGACAGAAGCGCCAAGACCCGGTCAGGCAGCAGGCGGTCGCGCACCTGTTCGACCCCTTGCAAGCGGATGCGGTAGGTGCCAGCGGGCAAGGACGCCTCATCCGTCAGGCGGATTTCGGGCAGAATAAGACCAAAGGCACTGGCGATATGATTGCGCATATTGCCGATGCGGGTATCCAGCCCGGTTGCGGGATCCAGAACCATTGAGACAAGATCGGGTGCAAATTCGATATGGATGTCGTCAAAATCAAGGATGTCGCCCAGTTTACGCTCGGCCATGGGCAGAGCTTCGGGTTCTTCAGGTTTTGGCTTTGTGGCTTGCCCCGCCACCCAATAGGCTGCACCGCCCAGAGCCATGGCGCCAATCATGAAAGGAAAAAACGGCATCCCCGGCACCAAGGCAAACAATGCCATCAAAAAGGCGACCGTTGCGAGCGCGCCCGGATAGCGGCCAAGTTGGGAAAAGAAGGACACATCGGCCGCCCCAGTTTGCCCGCCACGGGCCAAAAGAAGGGCTGCACCGATGGAGATGATGACGGCGGGAATTTGACCGACAAGACCATCTCCAACGGTCAAAATGGCATATGTTTCAAAAGCTTGTCCTAGTGGCATGTCGTGAACGACTGTGCCGATGATCAACCCCATCAAGATGTTCAGAAGTGTAATGAGCAAACCTGCGACAGCATCGCCTTTGACGAATTTTGAGGCACCATCGAGTGAGCCGAAAAAGTTGGTTTCGGCCAATTCGGTTTCGCGCCTGCGTTTGGCCTCGGCATGGTCAATCGCACCGGCTGACATGTCGCTGTCAATCGCGAGTTGCTTCCCGGGCATCCCATCAAGCGCAAAGCGTGCGCCCACTTCGGCCATGCGACCGGCACCTTTGGTGATGACCATGAAGTTCACGATCAGCAAAACGCAAAACACCGCGATGCCTAGCAAAACCGACCCGCCCATGACGAAATTGGCGAAACCTTCGATCACCTTGCCTGCGGCGCCTGTACCGGTGTGACCTTGGCCGATGATCAGCTTGGTCGAGGACACATTGAGCGACAAGCGCAGCATCAAGGAGGCCAAAAGGATCGTGGGGAAAGCTGAAAATTCAAGCGGGCGCTGGATGAAAAGCGTGACGGTAAACATTAGAATAGCCAGCGCGAAAGACACGGCCAACCCGATATCCAACAGCCATGCCGGGACGGGCAGCACCATCATCACGATCACGGCCATGAGGGCGAGGGCTAGCAAGATTGTGGGCTGAAAGACGGTGCGCAAAGAAAGGCCGTTCATGGCGCGCCCCCGATCAACGGGCGGATATGGGTCGGCGTTTGTAACAAGGGGCCGCGCGCAGACACCAGCCCGAATTTTTCGTAAACTGTCGCGACCCGTGTTTGTGGTACCTTTTGTGCTGTGTCAAACCTTGTGTCTGGGGCGTTGTAAGCAGGGCCGGTATGGGCGCGATTCTGGTCAAAAATCACCTCTAACCTGCGGACATAAGCCTCCGCCCGCGTCGCATCGCGGGAATGGTAGCGGCCGACCGCTGCGCGCCAGTCGCCGGTTTCTTGATAGAGATTTTGCAAGAAGGTAGCGGCGTAGAGCGCATTGTTTTGGGGAGAAAACATCGCCTCGAGGTTTGGAAAGGCTTGTGCATGCCAGCGGATGTTTAGCTGAAAACAGCCAATATCAATATTGCTTTTGCCTTGTTCGATCAGCCCTTTGACAAAGGTGATGGCCGAGGCTTGATCGGGGAACCACTGCCCTTGCATATCGGCCATAACCGCCCAAGGCCACGCGACAAAACCTGACGTATCGGGCCGCGTATGCCCGGTTTCCGCAAGGGTCACGGCCCGCAAGATTGACAGGGGAACGCCGGTTTTGCGTGCAGCAAATTGCGCTGCCTCCTCACACAAAATGGCGGGTTGGGTGATTGCTTGCCCTGCCCACAGAACACATAGCAGTGCTAAAAGCGTACGACGTAAAATAATATACATTACAGTCCTGTGCCACTTGCGGGCGTTCTGCCCTAGCAGAGGACTTTAACTATGATTCCTTTCTAATGTGTGACCGAGGCCAGAGGTCTTGCAGGCTTATGGTGCCCGAAAACCAGCTTCGGCCATCAGCGCATCAGAGGCGGTTTCGACCTCGTGCTCCAACCGCTCCATGAAGGCGGAGCTGGTCAGACCCGGCGGGATTACTGGCAAAAACTCAACCACGGCCAGCCCGGGTTTGCGCATAATGCCGTGCTTAGGCCAAAACACACCGACATTGGTGGCGACCGGCACGCACTCTTGGGCCATTTGCAGATAAAGCGCGGCCGTGCCTGCCTTGTAAGGCGCTTTTACGCCGGGGGCGACGCGGGTGCCTTGGCTGTAAATGATCAGCTGCCCCAGTTTTTGTTTGCCTTCTTTGACCGCTTTCATCATCCGGGTGATAGCCGCACCGCGCTTGCCACGATCGACAGGGACGCAGCCGATCCGCAGGCCAAACCAGCCGACAACCGGGGCATAGACCAGTGCCTTTTTCATGATGAACCGCCCGCGCGGGACCGCGTGAAAGATCATCAGCACGTCGAGAAAGCTTTGGTGTTTTGCCGCAACCAACGCGCCATGTTCGGGCGGAGTGCCGCGCACCTCGCAGCGCATTCCGGTCAGAACACGCAAGGAAAAGATAACCCAACGGCAATAGGCATGGCACGCGGCCAAAGCGCCTTCGGTGCTGATCAGTGCATAAGGCAGGTATAAAATACCCACCACTGCCAACGCGACATACATCTGGATGATGAAAACCAGCGATAGCAGCCATTGAAGTGCAGAGCGCATCAGGTCAGTTCCTTTAGTTTGCGGAAGGCGGCAAAGCGGGTGGCGAAAAAGGCGACAATGGCGGCCAAGGGGGGCAGAATAAAGGGCCAGAGCCAGCCCGCGCCTTGAAAGCCCAAGCCAGTCAGAAACCCGCCTGCCACATCGGCTGAGGGTAGAAAGGCCACGCCAATCATCCCCAAGCCTGCGCCGATCGCTGAGCCGGTCAAGGTGCGCAGGGTAAAGCGGCGGACAAACGCGCGGGCGATATAGGTGTCACGCGCGCCGACCAGCCGTAACACGCGGATCACTTGGGCATTGGCGGCAAGGGCTGCGTTGGCGGCCAAAGTGATCATCGCGGCCATGGTCGCGCCGATCAGCACGATCGAGGTGAACCCCAGCAATCGCAATCGCCCCGCCGCCAAAGCCAGCGGTTTGCGCCAACGGGTGTGATCATCGAGTACAGCGCCCGGTGCCTCGGCGGCGAGGCGTTGGCGCAGGCCTTCGCTGTCATAACCCGCAGCGTCCTCGGTGACTTCAATCAAGCGCGGAACGGGTAAGGCATCAAGCGGTAGGTCGGGGCCAAACCACGGCTCCAGCAGGGCGCGTTGTTCGGCATCAGTCATCGCGCGGGCGCGTTCAATGCCGGGGGTGGTGGCCAAAACATCCAGCACAATGCGGGTTTGCGCATCCATTTGCCCGGCAGGCGCTGAAATGCGGATGGTGGCACTGCGCGCGAGTGCGTCACCCCAACGTTCGGCAAGCCGCCCGGAGGCGAGGGACAGGGCCATCGCGAACACGGCCAAAAATGTCATTGCGGCGGCGGTAAAGCTGGTGAGCCAAGAGGTATGGCCCGAGGGGGGGACCACACGGTCAGCTTGCACGTCGCCACGGAAAATCTCAGTCAAGGCCAGCAGCTTCACAAATCGGCCCCCGCAAGTTGTACCCGGCGTTTCGATATGCGCAGCACGCGGGCTGGCACTTGCTGTTTGGCGGCGCGTATCAGGTTCAGATCATGTGTGGCGATCAGAATCGTCTTGCCCATTTTGTTCAGCTCTACCAACAAGGTCAGCAGGCGCAGCGACATTTCCCAATCCAGATTGCCCGTCGGCTCATCCGCCAGCACGACATCGGGTGACATCATCACCGCGCGGGCAAGAGCGGCGCGTTGACGTTCCCCGCCCGAAAGCTGTGGCGGCAAGGCATCGGTAAGCTTTGCCAAGCCAACCCAGTTCAGCAAATCTTCCAGATCCGCCGCCGCCGATTGCCGCCCGGAAACGATTGCGGGCAGGGTGATGTTGGTGGCCAAGGGCAAATGATCGATGAATTGGCAATCTTGATGCACCACGCCGATGCGGCGGCGCATTATCGCCACTTCATCGCGGTTCAGGCTGCGCACCTCACGGTCAAACAGGGTCACGCGGCCGGCTGTGGGCAGCAATTCAGCATAGCAGAGTTTCAGCAGAGTTGATTTCCCCGCGCCCGATGGGCCTGTCAAGAAGTGAAACGATCCGGGTGCCAGACGCAAACTGACTTCGGACAGCAATTCCCCCCCGCCATAAGAATAGGCGACATTTTCAAAAGCGATCACAGGATGCTCCGTTCGGTGCGGGGTCTCATGCAGCGCAATGCGGCATGTTTGTTGCAGTTTTGCCTAGAGTGAGGGCAGTTTCAACGCCCTATTGTACGCAGAATGAGGACAAAGGCTTGGATATCCTTAATTTAATGTCTACAAAGTGGTATGGGACAAGTAGCTAAGGTGCGGAGAAAAAGCAAATGAGGCTTGTTTGCCCGAATTGTGATGCACAGTATGAAGTAGATGACGGTGCCATTGCAGATGCAGGGCGCGATGTTCAATGCTCCAACTGTGGGCATACTTGGTTTCAATTACCCCCCGATTTAGAAGCAGAGATGGACGCCGAGGACGCTTTGTTTGGCACACCGGCTGCGCAAGTTGCACAGCCCCTGTCTTCGCAAGCGGTGGTTTCGCCGCGCCCCACGGTTGGGGACGATGCCCGCGGTTCGGTTGCTGGCAAGGCTGGCGGCCAAGCGATGGTTTGGGATGATGACGCGGCTGAAGAGAATGGGGCGGATGAGGACGCAGGGGCAAAGAATAGTGCTGCCCCCGCACCCAAAACCGAACGCCCTGCAGATGCCAAACCAGCAGCACCTGCGCCGATACAGGCGCCGCCCGCAGCGTCCGCCCCACCCCCTATGCCTAACCCGCCGCCTTTGGCGAGCCCACCACCTTTAGCATCCGCAGGTCGGGCTGAAGCCGCAAAAGCGGAAGAGCCTGCGCCGCAACCGCTGGCTCCGCGCCGCGGTTTGGACGAAAGCCTGATGGCAGTTCTGCGAGAAGAAGCAGAGCGTGAGACATCGGTACGCCGCGCGGAAACCCCGCGTGCGTTAGAAACCCAGCCCGATTTGGGGTTGGAGGAAACCACAGGTGCGGCGAGTGCCGCAAAAGCCGTGCGTGATCGTTTGGCGCGTCTGCGTGGGCCAGAACCGGAACCCGACACTAGGGACAAGCCAACCGCCCGTCGCGATTTGTTGCCCGATATCGAAGAAATAAATTCGACCTTGCGGGCAAGTACGGAGAACCGCCGCGGCGATGAATTGGCTATGGCTGATGTAGAAGCGGATGACTCTGCCAGGGCAACTGGGTTTCGCAGTGGGTTCTCGCTGATGTTGTTGATTGCGGTTGTTTTGATTGCGACCTATTTGGCGGCGCCAAAAATCGCCACGCAATTGCCAGCGACAAAAGGTGCGTTGGAAAGCTATGTGTCGCTGGTCGATGCAGCACGCGTTTGGTTAGATGCCGCGATGCGAAACGCAATTTCGGGGCTGCAAAACCTGACGGGCGGCAAGGAAGGCTAACGCGCCCCTAAACGCCTGAGCTGGCATTTGCGTGCCGCATCAATATAGATCCAGCAACCGTTTCAGATACTCACGCTCAGATTCAGGGCGGGCTTGGTCGCCTTGGCGGCGGCGAATTTCGTCCAGCAAATCTTGGGCGCGGCGGTAGACGTCATCGCCTTGCAACAAATTGCGGTCTGACCCGATGCGCGCGCCATCACCCGGTTCGCGCCCCAAGGGGTCGCGGGCGGAATTGGGGTCGGCGCGGCCCACGGCCTCACCTTGCCCGTCATTGCTGTTTTCGCGGCGCTCTTGGGCCATGGCCTCGCCCAGATTGCGCATGCCTTCGCGCATCGATTCCATGGCCTCGGCTTGACGGTCCAAGGCTCCGGGCAAGTCACCGTCGCGCAAGGCCTGTTCGGCCTCTTCCATCGCGCGGCCTGCGTCATCAAGGGCTTGGCGGCCTGCCTCGCCTTGTTCAGACCCGGCACCGGGCAGCATATTGCCGTTCAGGCGGCCCAAGCGGTCGCGCAAATCGCGCTGGCGGTCCTGCAGGCTTTGGCCTTGGCCCTGGCCTTCGCGGCCCGTGCCTTGTTGGGATTGGCCTTGCTCGGATTGGCCGTTTTCGCCTTGCCCGTTTTGCTGACCATCTTGGCCCTGCTGGCCGTTTTGATCACCGGGCTGTTGGCCTTCTTGGTCGTTTCGCCGGCCGCCCTGCTCACCCTGATTTTGCAGCTCAGAAAAACTGTCATCCGAAAGGTCTTGTTGATCGCGCAAAGTTTCGCCCAAATCTTTCATCGCTTGTTGGCCAGGGCCGCCCTGACCGCCTTGGCCTTGGGTCACTTGCATGTTTTCCATCAACTGCCGCAGCATTTCCATCAGCTCGGCAGCCTCTTCCATCCGGCCTTCTTCCAGCAGCTTTTGCAGCTCTTTCAGCATGTCTTGCAGCTGGTCGCCGGTGATTTCCATCGACTCTTGTTCATTGGCGGCTTCGCCATTGGGGTTGCGCTCGGCCTCTTGGGCAAGCTGGCGCATGTAGTCGTCCATAGCCTCGCGCAGTTCTTGCATCAGTTTGTCAATCTCGGCCGGGTCGGCGCCGTTGCGAATCGCCTCATCCAGTTGGTCTTGGGCGCGTTTCAGTCGTTCGCGCGCGCTTTGCAGATCCCCCTCTTCGATCAAGAGGGCGATATCCCAAAACGCCTCGGCCAGCGCATCGCGGGTTTCCACGGTCAGCGCATTTGCCTCATTGTCCAAGCGCCGCAATGCCACGCGCAGGCGCAGGTAGGCCTTTTCGTTACGGATAAGACGTTCGGGGCGATGGGTTAGCGCCTTGAAAATCTGCGCCGTGCGGACGGCGTTGCTGCGCGACCAAAGCAAATCACGGCGCATCTCGATCACGGCGGCGGCCAACGGATCAAAGAAGCGCTTGCCGGGCAGGGTGACGTGCAACGGGGGCGAAGTACCAGTTTGGCCCGGTGTGTCGGTGACGGATAATTCGATTTTTACGGGCAGGTTGGCAAAGACGTGTTTGGACAGGTCATCCACCAAAGTTTCGGTGAAATCAACGCGCTGCCCGCTGATCGGCAAGGGCAAATCCAGCGTGACCGGGTCAGTGTTTTCAGGTACGGCAGCAAGGCCATAGCGACGGTCAATGGCTGCCATATCCAGCGAGATTACGGCCTTGCCGCCGGTCACGCCAAAATCATCCTTGGCCTCAAACGGCAGCTTCAAACGACCATCTGCCTCTCGCGTCAGTTCGCCTTTGGCGATGACACTGGGCGGGGCATCGCGGCCTGCGATAATGGCCCAAGTGCGGGCGTTCGGGCCTTCAATCGCCAGCGTGCCGTTTTGGGTCACTTCAAAGTCTCGGGTGGGCGCTGT
>Ga0075467_10000947_pt1 | contig 23767 bp, 18 predicted proteins | sample DEB08_DNA_9_FD_75067 | JGI IMG/M metagenome (GOLD analysis project Ga0075467, IMG submission 75067) | Aqueous microbial communities from the Delaware River and Bay under freshwater to marine salinity gradient to study organic matter... | ecosystem: Environmental > Aquatic > Marine > Coastal ... | reverse complement strand
TGCAGCAGGGCAAGGATAAGCCCGCGCTGTAGGCTGTGAGGTTGTCTGGGGTTTAAATCGTCAATTGTGCCCCCAACTATGATGCTAATGTCGCTATAATGCGTCGCTGAATTTATTGGAACTGCAATGCCGGACCATGCCTAACAAGTTTCCCCTGTGGAAGAATATAATAATCCTCTTGGTTGTCACCTTTGGCTTTGTCTTTGCCGCGCCAAATCTCTATCCACCGGATCCTGCGATTCAGCTGTCGGGACAGAGCGGTGCTATGCAGATCGATGCTGCGGTATTGCAAAAGGTTGAGCAGTCACTAGACGAAGCGGGTATTGCCCACTTTGCCGGTGAGTCCGATGGTGAAGCACTGTTGATCAGGTTAAAGGATATAAAACTGCAGCTGCGCGCCAAGGAAGTGATTCAGGCGACCATGGGCGGTGACTATATTGTTGCACTGAATCTGGCGCCAACTACTCCAGACTGGTTGCGTGACCTGGGTGGTGTGCCGATGAAACTGGGTCTTGATCTCAGTGGCGGTGTGCACTTTCTACTAGAGGTTGACCTGGCCTCAGCCCTGGCAACTCGTCTTGAGAGCGATCTCGAAGACGTTAAGGCGGCGCTGCGCGAAGAGCGCGTTCGCTATCGCAGTTTTGAACTGAGCAATAATCAAATCGTTGGCCAGTTTCGCGATGTAGAAGAAGTAGCTCGCGCCAAGACCTTAATTCGTACTAATTTGCGTGACCTGCAGCCACAGTCTCAGCCGGGGCAAAACCCACTGACACTGGTGCTCAATCTGAGTGAGATCGCCAGTCGTGAAATTGAAGATAACGCGATAAAACAAAACCTTACTTCGTTGCGCAATCGCGTTAATGAGCTGGGTGTCTCCGAGCCCATGGTGTCCCGTCAGGGTAAAAACCGCATTGTGGTCGAGCTGCCCGGTGTTCAGGATACAGCTGAAGCTAAGCGTATTATCGGCAAGACTGCCAATTTGGAATTTCGCCTTGAGGCCAGTGGCCGTGTTGGCGAGGTGTTTGATTTCCGCAACCCCAAAGGTCAGGGCCCAGATGCTCGCCTTGAGAGCAAGGCCGTGATAACCGGTGAAAATGTCACCGATGCCCGCGCCAGTTTCGACGAAAATGGTCGCCCTCAGGTCAGTATTACTCTTGATGCCAAAGGTGGTTGGCAGATGGGTTATGCCACGCGAGACAATATTGGTCGCCGTCTCGGTGTGCTGTTTATTGAGTTCAAAACCCGATTAGAAAAATCTATCGATGAAAACGGTGAGTTGGTTTTGACACCTGTGCCTTTCGTTGAAGAAAATATTATCAGTTTGGCCACAGTTCAGGCTCAGCTTGGCAAGCAGTTTAGAATCACCGGCCTCGAGCAGCGTGAATCCTCTGAGTTGGCTCTCCTATTGCGTGCCGGTGCCTTGGCCGCGCCAATGTACATTGTTGAAGAGCGCACTATTGGCCCCTCACTGGGTGCTGACAATATTGCATTGGGTGTTAAGTCGGTGGCTGTGGGCATGGCTCTGGTACTGCTATTTATGTTGGTGGTCTATCGTGGCTTTGGTGTCTTCGCCAACATTGCCCTAGCGATGAATTTAGTGCTGCTGGTGGCCTTTATGTCACTGCTCGGTGCGACACTAACCTTGCCCGGCATTGCAGGCATAGTGCTCACTGTGGGTATGGCGGTGGACGCCAATGTGTTGATTTTCTCGCGGATTCGCGAGGAGCTGGCTGCTGGGGCGTCGATTCAGGGCTCTATTAGTGCTGGTTATGACCGCGCCTTTGTATCGATTTTGGATGCCAACATCACCACATTAATTGTAGCGTTGATTCTGTTCTTAATTGGCTCTGGTCCGGTTCAAGGTTTTGCCGTGACATTGTCTATCGGCATTTTGACCTCGATGTTTACCTCTATTGTGATGACCAGAGGGCTGGTTAATCTGGTCGTCGGTGGCCGCAAAATCAAAACCCTGTGGATTTAGGAAGAAGATTATGACTAACTTAAAAATCTATAACTTCATGGGGCTGCGTAAAGTTGCAGCGATTTTTTCCGCTGTGCTGCTGATCGCTTCGGTAGCGTCTCTGTCCAGCAAAGGATTAGTGCTGGGTTTGGATTTTTCCGGCGGCACGCAAATTGAAGTGGGCTACGAACAGCCAGCTGATGTTGGAGCGATTCGCCAGCAGCTTGAAGGCGCTGGTTTTGAAGGCCCGGTGGTTATTCAATACGGTTCTGAGACCGATGTATTGATTCGCTTGCAGGGCAAGCCTGAGCTGGGCCTGTCGGAAAAGGTCTACGACGTTTTAGAAGACGGTAGCGAAGCAGTTGAGCTGCGTCGTGTTGATTTTGTCGGGCCGCAGATTGGTGAAGAACTGCGTGAAGATGGCGGCCTCGGTATGCTCACGGCATTGGCCGTGGTGATGCTCTATGTAGCGATTCGCTTTCAGCTTAAATTCGCCATTGGCGCGGTGTTAGCACTGGCCCATGATGTGGTGATTACCCTCGGATTTTTCTCTATTGTTGGCCTTGAGTTTGATCTCACTGTATTGGCCGCAATATTGGCAGTGGTGGGTTATTCGCTAAATGACACCATTGTTGTATCTGATCGCATCCGAGAGAACTTCCGCAAAATTCGCAAGGCGACACCGGTAGAAGTGATCAATGAGTCACTCTCGCAGACATTGTGGCGCACCATTAATACCTCGGTAACCACTATGTTGGTGCTGCTGGCGCTGTACTTTATTGGCGGTGAGTTGATCCACAACTTTGCCGTTGCGCTGATAGTCGGTGTAGGCATAGGTACCTATTCTTCAATTTACGTTGCCGCCACGGTTATGCTGGCACTCAAGGTCGATCGCGAAGATCTGCTTGAGCCAGTTGAGGGCGAACTGGTGGACGACCTGCCTTAAATCCGTAGTTGCGCATTCTGATCTCGATCCACTGATCCTTGGCCATACAGCCTGTGCTATCTTAATTAGATTGTACACAGCTCTATTGGCAACGGACGTTGGGAGAATGGGCGATGAGCCAGCATGAAACAATAAACTATCTTGAAGTTCCGGCGCGGGATCTGCCCGCGAGAAAAGTTTTTTTCAGTACGGTGTTTGGCTTGACCTTCACTGACTATGGTCCTGAATATACGGCTTTTTCCTATGCCGCTGAGCAGGCAGCTACTGCCGCCAATGAATTTGCCGGGTCGACTAATAGAGCGGTGACGGAGTCAATATGATTGTGGCTGAGATATATACGTGGGCTCCTGTCTCTAAAAACTCTCTTTCAGAGGGTCTATCTAAGCTGCTGTTGAGTATTGTTACCAGCTGCCTACTCTCCAGCTGCGCGCTAATTCCGCAATTGACTAAGCCGGCAGAATGTCCGGCGACAGCAGAAATTATCCCGCCACTGCCTGAGCCCCAGAGCTGTCCCGAGCCCCAGGTTATCGAGCGCATAGTCACCAAAGTTGTGGTTCCAGAGCCAGCGCCACAGGCGACCACTGCAGGGAAATTGCATTTGCCTATAGTGGGCGCCGTGGAGTGGGCAAAGATTCAGCCTGCGGGTCTATGGATCGAATCGCGCATAGATACAGGTGCGGACACCACGTCTATACACGCCGAGAATATTCAGCTGGTGGAAAAAGATGGTAAGCGCTATGTGCGCTTTGTCTTGATCGATGCCGTCACCGGCAGTGCCCACCAGCAGGAGTTGAGGTTGCGTCGCCGAGTGCTTATTAAGCAGAGTGGTGGTGCCGATGAGCGACGCTATGTGGTCAGAATGTGGGTGATATTAGGTGAAATCCGTTCGAAGATTGATGTCAATCTCTCCGACCGCACCGACTTTGAATACCCGCTCTTGATCGGACGCAATTTCTTGATGGACAACGTGATTGTCGATGTCAGCCGCCATCACACAGCGACGGTGCGCCCGGAGATTAGCAGTGATTAATTCGCGGATTCAAATTGGCCTAATTAGTGGCCTATTAATCGCCCTGGGGGTCGGGTTGACTCTCTATAAGGCGGTGAGTCTCAACTTGCCCCTAGTGCCAGGTGAGTATCGCGAAGTCTGGACGGTGGAGTCAAAAACCAGTTTTACACCCGCTGGTGGCCCAGTTAATGTCGGTCTGCGCCTGCCTGCAGCACTGGCTGGTTGGACTATTTTGGACGAGCATTTTGTCTCTTCGGGGTTTGGCTTTTCGATTATGCAAGAGCCGGAAACTGTCAGCACCGCGCGTTGGACCCGTCAATCCCTTGATCATCCCACCACTCTCTACTACAAAATGCAGATCTACCGCGCCCGGGCTGACCGGGAGTTGCCTGCCCTAGAGGTCGAGGTGCCGGTTAAGCCGCTGTTAGAGGCGGACCAACAGGCCGCGATGGATAGAGTGGTGCAGCGAATTCAACAGCAGTCCTCTGACCGAGAGAGCTTTACATTGCTGCTACTGCAGGAGCTACTCCGTGAATCACAGAACCAGGATATTCTGTTTTTGCTTAACTCCTACAGCGGCGACTCTCTGGAGATGATTTTACATAGCCTAGCCAGCGCAGGGATTCCTGCCCACGAGCTGCGCGGTATTGAGCTGGAGGATGGTCGCCGTCGTCAGACCCTTAGCTCATTGATTGAATTGTACAGCGGTGAGAAATGGATTATTGCCAATCCCAGCACTGCAAGGCTGGGCCTGCCGGACAATTTCTTTATTTGGCAGCGCGGTGATGGCGCCATTTTAAATCTCATTGGTGGCCGCAATTCTAGTCTTGAGTTTGCTTTGGTGAGCAATAGCTTGCCGGCTAAAGCTGTGTTGGGAATGGAACAGCGCGCCGAGGAATTTGCCCTGCTGGACTTTTCTATCTATAGCCTGCCAGTAGAGCAGCAGGGTATTTTTAAAGGTCTATTGCTGATTCCAGTGGCGGCTCTGGTGGTGGTTGTGATGCGGCTATTGGTCGGAGTGCAAACCTCTGGCACCTTTATGCCTATATTGATTGCGCTAGCCTTTATTCAAACTACCTTATTGGTTGGTTTAATTATTTTTCTTGTCTTGATCGGAAGTGGGCTATGGATCCGCTCTTACCTTAGTCGTCTCAATTTACTGCTGGTGGCGCGGGTGGCCACAGTTATTATTGTGGTGATTTTGCTGATGGCAGCACTGGCTGTCACCAGTTATAAGCTCGGCCTTGATCAAATACTGACGGTGACTTTTTTCCCCACAGTGATTGTCGCCTGGACCATTGAGCGAATGTCGATTCTCTGGGAAGAGGAGGGCGGTCATGAAGTGCTGATTCAAGGCAGCGGCAGTCTGCTGGTAGCGGTGCTGGCCTATTTGGCCATGTCCAACAATTTGGTTGAACATCTGACGTTTAATTTTCCAGAGTTGACCCTGAGTCTACTTGGGATGATTTTACTGCTGGGAAAATATACCGGCTACCGCCTCTCCGAACTTTATCGCTTCCGCGATTTGGCGGGTAAGGAATAACATGAGCCTGCTGGTGTCGCCCTTAAAATTGCGCGAGCTGGGTATTCTCGGCATGAACAACCGCAATATTGGTTTTATCGGTCGCTATAATCAGCGTAAAAACTACTGCCTTGCAGATAATAAATTGAAAACCAAAAGTGCCGCTATCGCCCGTGGTATCGCAGTCCCTGAGCTGATCGGCACGGTGGATTATCAGTTTCAGGTCAGCACTCTCAACAAGCTGCTCGAGGAGCGCGATGCTTTCGTGATCAAGCCCAGTCAGGGTAGCGGTGGCAAAGGTATCCTGGTGATTGTCGGGCGTCGGGGTGACAAGTTTATTAAGTCCAGTGGTGCCCTGATCGATGATCGCGAAGTGCGTCGCCACAGCTCTAATATTCTCGCTGGCTTACACAGTCTCGGCGGTCGCAACGATAGCGCCATGATTGAAGCGCTGATCGATTTTGATCCGATTCTCAAGGACTATAGCTATGAAGGTGTCCCGGATATCCGGGTGATTGTCTTTCGCGGTGTGCCGGTGATGGCAATGATGCGCTGCGCCACCCGCAGCTCCGATGGCAAGGCCAATTTGCATCAGGGCGCCGTAGGGGTCGGTATTGATATAGCCACTGGGAAAAGTGTCTGCGCGGTCCAGAACAATCGTATTGTCAGTCAGCACCCGGATACTCATATCAACTTTGATACCTTAACCATTCCCCATTGGCAGCAGTTACTGGAATTAGCATCTGGTTGCGCCGGCATGGCGGGGCTCGATTATCTGGGTGTGGATATAGTTCTCGATCGTTTGCGCGGGCCCATGTTGCTAGAGCTTAATGCGCGACCGGGATTGGCTATTCAGGTGGCTAATCAGGCGGGTCTGAAGCATCGGTTATTAAAGGCGGGGGAGATTGCTGATGGATTTTTTTCCGCTGAAGGCTCTCTCTCTGCTGAAGGCCCTCCATTCGCTGAAGGCTCTCCATCCGCTGACGGCTCTGACAATGCCAGTCAAAAGATCGCTCTGGCACGGCAGTATTTCACTGCTCAGACTACTTAGATACTCATAAGATAAGGTTAACCAGTTCTAGGCTGCGAGGGCTAGTGCAAGTGAATTAATCAATTGCCGGGCAAAAAACGGGTGTTCAATATAGTCAACTGCTCCAAGGGTCATTGCTTCAACGGCTTCTTTCGTTGACCCCGGGCGCACAGTAATAAAAATAGTGGGTGGCACGCCCTGATTGGCAGAGAGTAATTTTTTGAACAATGAAACGCCGAGCATATCGTCGAGCTCGGTTTCAATAATCAGGCAGTGAGAACGTTGTAACTGATGACTTTTCGCCAAGCTCTGACCGTTTTTATAGAAACTGATTTGAATATTTAATGCCGATAATAGGCCGGCGATTTTCTGATGCACTGTGCTATCACGTGCGACTAAGGCCACGACTATATCGGAACGCCTTATCTCGGGTCGGATGCGTGCTGAGTAATAGTTTTCAGTCTGGCTATTGCAAGTGATCTGACTACCTGTTTTGGGGGTAAGATCATAAAGATGGTTAACCACGTTTTTTACGGCTCTTAACTCAGTGTTTAGAAAGCCAAATGCTGTCATGAGATCGGTGCCAGTAATATAAGGACTTGTACTTATATTTGTGATCCTAGGCAACAAACCCATTCAACATAACCTCGAAATCCTTATGTTTGTAGGATACGTAGTTACCGCAATAAATTACGCAAACCCCCTTATTGTCTTGTTGAGCCCCTTTGTTATGCTCTGTCTACCAGATGTGGATAACTTGATTGTCTGATTTCTCGGTACTGGTCACGGTATCCGCTATCTCTGAGTTTAAGTAGCCGCTGTGACTATTTATTCACTAGGTTGGTCTCCAGGAGTGTATATGGAACATCGTATGGCAAGTCGCAGATCCTTAATGCCGAGCACGGAGCAGTGTTTGGTCGAGATTTACTTAGCAGACAAACAGATTGCGATGTGCCCGGTTAACAATATAGGTATCGCAGGTTTAGGTATCGACAGCTGTCCCGAGACACTGCACTCGGGAATGTTCCTAAAGATTATTGTTGCAGCCCCCGACAGTGCACGACTGCTATATCCAGATATGAATGCTCTTGTTATCTGGACCGATGATCAGCAGGCAGGTCTTATGTGGGCGGGTAGGGGCGATTCAACTGAGGCCGGACAATCAGTCTGGCCGGCCTAATTTTTAATTATCAAAAAATTCGAGCTTTGAGCTTCGAGTTTCTAGCGTTGAGGTTAGGGGATATAAATTTAAATGGAGTGAGAGAGCGTAATTCTATACTGGTAAAGGGTATCAATCAGAAGCTGTTGAGAATATTTAACGGATTAATTATTAGCGACTTACAAGGAGAGTTAGAAATGGAATCAGCAACCGCAGTGGCCAAATTGAATGGTGCGAAACAGATTACCTGCAATTATTGCCTGGCGAGAAAGAGCTGCCTTATCAGCACATTAAATACCAATGAAAATAGTGAACTATCCAGTCTCATCAATCACGAAAAACCGATGATGAAGGGGCAGCGTTTATTTCTACAAGGGGATAATTTTCAATCTCTCTATCTGATTCGATCAGGTTGTTTTAAATCCTGCATTGTTGACGAGTCCGGTGAAAGACAGGTGACGGGCTTTCATTTTTCCACCGATATTCTCGGTATAGACGGCATTGACTCACGAAAATATACCTGCGAAGTCGAGGCGCTGGAAACCTCAAGTGTCTGCAGTCTGGATTTTGATTGCTTTAAAGACTCATCGCTAAAGACCAATCAGAAAGTTTACAACCGGCTGCTCTGTGCGGTGAGTTGTATGATGTTTCGCGAGAGCCATCTGATGATGGTGCTGGGTAAAATGAAAGCCGAACAGCGCCTGGCGCACTTCTTATTGGATATCTCGCAGCGCATGCATGATCGGGGCGAATCCGCCCACGAGTTTCGTTTGAGTATGGCACGCTACGATATCGCCAACTATCTGGGCCTGGCTGTTGAAACAGTCAGTCGTCTATTTAAGCGCCTCGAAGAACAGGGGTTGATTGTTGCGAACCGCCATCGCGTGCGGCTTATGGATATGGATGGTCTGCACTATGTTATAGCTGGTGGCTATTTGGATCGTCGCGTCGAGAAACCATTGCCTTTAACTGCAGCGGGTTAATGGAGACCAGAGACTGTGTGGAGTGATTTGCTAGACCTCCTAGCATCTGGCCCTGGTCTATCCGACAGCCTCCTTATGCTCCACTTCGACCACCATCTGAACCAATTGTGCGAGGGTTTTGGCCTGCATTTTTTCCATGGTCCGGGCTCGATGAATTTCCACTGTACGCGGGCTGATACTAAGTTTTGATGCCACAACTTTGGTGATATTGCCGGCCGCAATAAGGCGCATGATTTCATATTCGCGCTTAGTCAGGCTATCGATACGCGCCTGTATCGATCGCCGCCGGTTGAGCTCATCTAGCGCCTCACTATTGGTCTTGAGGGCGCGATTAACACAGTCAATAAATTCCTGATCGCGAAAGGGTTTTTGCAAAAATTCCAAGGCGCCGTTTTTCATCGCCTGCACTGCCATTGGCACATCACCGTGACCCGTGACAAATACCACCGGCAAGTTAGCGTTGTTGCGTTTAATCTCCTGATGTAAATCCAGCCCACTCATATCTGGCATCCGCACATCCAGTATCAGGCAGCCCACAAGAAGATCTATAGGGGTTTTTAGAAACTCTTCTGCGGAATGATATTGCTCTGTGCGCAAGCCGGTCGACTCTAGGAGCATAGACATTGAATCGGCAACATCAGGATCATCGTCAACTATATAAACCGTTTGCTTAGTGTTCATCGGACTGTCCTTTGAGGGTCGGGATTATAGGCAGGGTAAAAATGATCTCTGCGCCTTCCTTATACTGGTGATTAACTTTCATTTCGCCACCGTGGTGGCTAATGATTGAGTGGCTGATTGCCAGCCCCATGCCCATACCGTAACTCTTGGTCGAAAAAAAGGCGCGAAACAGCTTGTCGCTGTGATCGCGATTGATACCAACACCACGATCACGCACCCTTATGGTGATAAAGCCGCTTGGATTATTTTGGCTAATAATGGTGATGCATTTGTCTTCTGCTGAAGTATTGATCATGGCGTCACAGGCATTGCGGATTAAATTCAAGATGACCTGCTGAATTTGGCCGAGAACAACTTCTATCATTGGCAGCTGCTCGCAGCAATCACATTGAAAGCGGATTGCTCGGCACTCCACATCCACCTGAGCCAGTTCGATAGTGTTTTGGATAAGGTTGTTGATATCAGTGAGTTGGTGATGGGGATTCTGTTTGCCCACCAAAGTGCGAATATTGCGGATAATTTCGCCGGCTCGCTGGGCCTGCTTGTCAATTCTGGAGAGTGTCGGCAGCAGCGCCTGATTATCTAATGGGCCTTTTTTAAGCAGATTGCGACAGGCTTGGGCATACATTGAAATAGCGGTTAGGGGCTGGTTGAGTTCATGGGCTATGCTGGTCGACATCTCACTGGCAATGTGCAGCCGATCTAGATGAGCAAGATGATCCCGGGCCTGCTGCACCTCCTCTTGGCTCTTACGCAAATGCTCTTCATTGATTTTACGTTCTCTGATGTCGCGCATAATGCCGGTAAAACTGCGCACCCCGGCGATGACTATTTCTGCGACGGTCAATTCGATAGTCAAAGAGCTGCCATTCCTGTGTCGTGCCTGTAGTTCTTGATTAAAACCACCAGCGTTGTTGCCCGCTTCTAGATATTCGCTAATATCGTTTTCGCTGCCACCAAACTCTGCATCAGGCAGTAATAGCCAAATATTATTGCCGACTAATTCGCTCTCGTGATAGCCAAAAATTTTTTCCGTGGTTTTGTTAACGTGGGTAATGATGCCACTGCTATTGATGCTGATGATAGCTTCAATGGCATTGTCCAGAACCGCTTGGTTGCGTGCCGCAGACTGGAGCAGTGAGTTTTTTTCTTGCAGGGCATTGTCACGAATTTTAATGCCGGTGGTGATTGAGCCAATATAATTGCCGCTCGGATCCCGGCGCGCTTCGCTATGCCATGAAAAGATAAAGCGCTCACCAGTTTTTGAAACTATAGGGTAGACATACTGTTCCGAGTTGTTGTGGTCGTGGTGAATCAGGCTGTCGAAAATGGTTTTGGTTTTTTGCTGCCAAGAGCTCGGTAGGCACTGTGAAATCCAATTGACGCCTAAAAGATCGCTTAATGAATAGCCCAAAAGTGTGCATGTATCGTCGCTCAGGTGTTCGATATTGCCGGCGGCATCAAGCAGCAGCGCAACGGGCCTTGGCAGCTCAAGATAGTCCATGATGATGTCTGTGGTGTCATGCATAACAACAATACCTGTGCGAGTAATATTCCCCAGCTGTGCCTGAGAAGGCAAAAAATTGGCACAGATCAACAGGCTGCTGTGTGGCTATTTTTCAAAGATTAGCTAGATGGGAAGTGAGCCTAACTGGATAAACATATAGACGACCTCTGATTTGATTTCCAGTGTTTGAAAAGCCTTTCTGACTCTTTCTTGACGATCGTTCAATAGCTCATAAAAAGGTGGTTTTAATTGCTGAAAGGCTATAAAAAATCTGCTTGATACGGGTCAACTTTGTTTTCTCGCAGACTTTTACAGTCACTGCTGAAGACACAAACCACTGGCCTGACTATGAATATCACAGAATTTACTATAGAGGTAAAACCCCAGCTTCCCGAGTCTATTGCCGGACTCGCAGAGCTGGCTGAAAATCTTCTCTATAGCTGGCAGGGTTCGATCCGTGAGTTATTTGTTGTTCTCGATCGCGAACTCTGGATCAGCTGTCACCATAACCCCACGCTATTTTTGCGCCGTATCGATGAGAGTCGTTTGGCGGCAGCTGCTGAAGATCCGGAGTACCTAGAACAGTATAAGCAGGTCATGACTTGGTTTTACAACTACTGTAATTCAGGGGCTAAGGCACTGGCTGAGTCTACAAGTCCGCTGCCTCAGGGAACGATGGTGGCCTATTTTTGTGCTGAATTTGGCTTTCATGAAAGCTTTCCAATTTACTCTGGTGGATTGGGTATTCTCGCTGGTGATCACTGCAAGGCGGCCAGTGATATGGGTATTAACTTTATTGCGGTGGGCTTGCTCTATCACGAGGGGTATTTCACCCAAACCATTGATGCCGAGGGTAATCAGATTGCTCAATACGGATATCAATCATTTTGTGACTCTCCAGTGAAACCAGTGTTCGATAGTGCCGGTGAGCCGGTGCATATCAGTGTGCCTATCGCAGATGACCAGGTTTCACTGAGGCTCTGTACAGTCAGTATAGGGCGTATTCAACTTATTTTGCTCGACTCGGATGTGTCTGAGAACCGGCCCGATAATCGCCTGATCACTCGCCAGCTATATGGTGGTGACAACAAAACTCGATTGCAGCAAGAGATGGTTCTGGGTATAGGTGGAGTGCGCGCACTAGCCGCTCTTGGCATTGTGCCGACGGTATGGCATATCAATGAAGGTCATGCTGCTTTTTCCTCGGTTGAAAGAACTCGCCAACTGTTGCAGCGCAATGCCGAGGCTGGAAGCAAATCCAGTGATAGCTGTCTGGACTTTGATGGCGCTCTTGAGCAGGTCGCATCATCAACCCTATTTACCACTCACACGCCGATTGAAGCTGGCCATGACCGTTTCGATAGACCTGTTATAGAGCATTATTGCAGTGCCTATCTGCGTGATCTGCCAATCGATCTTGAGCGCTTATTCGCCCTCGGGCAGTCGGGAGAAAATCGACAGCAGTTTAATATGACGGCTCTGGCATTGCGTGGCTCGCGATTTCACAATGCCGTAAGCCGTATTCACGGCGCTGTGGCGTCAGCCATGGAGCAGTCTATGTGGCGACAGATTCCGGCAGCAGAAAATCCTATCAGTTACATCACCAATGGTGTCCATGTGCGTAGCTTTATGCATAAAAAGTGGGCTGCGCTATTTGACCTCAAACTGCCGAACTGGCGACAACAGCAGGATAATAGCGACTATTGGACGGCGCTTAACAATATTGATAACCGCACCTGGTGGAACACCCACTGCGAGATAAAACACAGCTTGCTTGTGGAGATTGCCACCCGCCTCCAGCGTCAGCATCAGCGCAACGGTTTGAGTCAGGCAATGATCGAGCGCTGTACCCGTTATATCAGTCACAGTAATGGTGATTTGCTATTGATCGGCTTTGCCCGTCGCTTTGCCAGTTATAAGCGCGCCGGGCTACTATTTTTGGAGCTAGAGCGACTCTCGGCGCTGGTCAGTGATACCAAACGGCCGGTGATTTTTGTCTTTGCCGGTAAGGCCCATCCAGATGATGAGCCGGGCAGGGCTTTGATCAAGCAGCTCTATGAACGCTCTCTGGAACCACAGTTTATCGGCCGTATTATTTTGCTTGAGGGCTATGATATTGCTCTGGGGCGGGCTCTGGTATCCGGTTGCGATATCTGGCTCAACACTCCGGAGTATCCTCTCGAAGCCTGCGGTACTTCAGGAATAAAAGCAGCGATAAATGGTGTGGTCAATCTGAGCATTCTCGATGGTTGGTGGGATGAGGGTTTCACCGGTGATAATGGCTGGGGCGTCGCCCCTCATGCCCCTGATTACGATCCAGATTACCGCGATCGCCAAGAGGCGATCGATATACTGGATATTCTACAAAATCAGGCTATTCCGGCCTGGCGGCAGCGGGATAATAATGGCTATCCCTCCCGCTGGCTGGCGCTATCTCGTGCTTCCATGAGTTCTACTATTACTCGCTTTAGTGCCCAGAGAATGATCTGGGACTATATAAAGACCCCCTATTTGGCCGCGGCAAATCAGGGTGCAAGGCTGGCAAGTCCGGGCACTGCCCAGAACTTGGCCAACTGGAAAAAGCGCGTTACGGAAATGTGGCCGGGGGTGCGGGCTCACTGTGTGGAGCAGCCAGTACCGGAGATCCATTTGCGCGATACTCTGTCACTGGCTGTGGCTGTGAACCTCAACGGGCTCAATCCGGAAGATATTTTGGTTGAGTGCCTAGTGGGAGATTTTGCTCAGGAACAATTTGTCGCCGATAGTTGCGTACGACTGGTGCACCAGACCGGCGAGCATTTTCAGGCGCGTTTTGAGATGGATTGGACGCCGGGCGACTGTGGTCTGAAACAGTATCGCCTGCGGGTCTATCCATATCATCAATTGCTTAGCCATCCATTTGAGCTGGGGCTTATGCTCTGGTTGTAGCGTATGGCTAATTACAGTTGGTCAAGACTAGTGTTGTTGATTAAGACAAGCGCTAAATCTAATCTAAACCACCACCTGTTCAGCAGCTCACTGCTAGCGACTAATTTTTTCAGTTATATCTAAACAGCGGCAAGCATAGCCATATTCATTGTCATACCAAGCGAAAAGATTGACCATATTACGCTGCAACACTCTGGTGGCTAGGCCATGAATAATCGCCGAATGGGGGTTGTCGATAATATCGCTGGAGACTAGCTGCTCATCGCTGTACTGGATGATGTTTTTCATCGGACCTTTAGAGGCCTGAATAAAGAGCTCATTAATATCATTGCTATCGAGCCCATCGAGTTGGCCTTCATCACTGAGCTCGGCACTGATATCGATTAGCGCCACATTGGCAACTGGCACTCGTAGTGCCAGTGCTAACAGGCGATCTTTAAGCTCCGGTAAGACCAGAATGGTGCAGGCGTCGGCGCCGGTTGAGGTGGGAATAATATTCAGCCCGCCGGCTCGGCCACGGTGCATATTTTTTCTGGCTACATCGACCAGACTCTGGCTCGCGGTATAGGCGTGGACAGTGGTTACCATCGCCCGCTCAACGCCATAGCTGTCGATCAGCACTTTGAGCACAGGTGCTAGACAGGTGGTGGTGCAGGAGGCATTGGAAATAATTCTGTGCTGCTGGGCATCGAATTTATCTTCGTTGACCCCAAGCACCAGAGTGATATCCGCATCTTTGCAGGGGGCGGTGATCAGCACCGACTTGGCGCCAGCATCAACATGTCGCATAGCGTCTTGGTAGCGAGAGTACTGACCGCTGCTTTCAATCACAATATCTATACCCTGCTCAGCCCAGGGCAATTTATTTGGCTCACTGTGCTGGTAGAGCGGGAAGACTTCATCGGCAATAGATAATCGGTCTTCGGTGACACTGATGCTATGCCTCAAGGGCCCATGCACAGAGTCATATTTAAGTAGGTAGAGGAGGTGGTCCTTTGGCATCGGATCGTTGAGCGCGACAATCCTAAAATTCTTATAATCACCATCCAGATAGCGTCGTAAAATTAGCCTGCCAACGCGCCCGAGACCGTTGATAGCAATATTTTTCATGGTGGTAATCTCCGCGTATTAAAGGCTTTAATGTCGAGAGTTTTTTTTACCATCCCATGAGACCAACAATATCTTGAGACTGGATTGATACCTGTCAATTTTGAATATTCTAGCGGCAGGCCTAGCTGCCCGTGGGGCGCTAGTTACAGCGTCCAGAGTCTCGATTTAGGCGCATAAATTGCTCTGCTATGCCGGGCTCCAACTGCTGCCATTGAAACCGCCACAGCCAGTTATTGCCCACTATACCGGGAGTGTTGGTGCGATGGCCGGTACCAAGACCGAGCAGATCCTGAAGTGGAATAATCACCAACTGTGCCACCGAGGCTAATGCTTTTTCCAGCAGTGCTCTGGGTAAATTTTTAGGGCCACAATGGAGATAATCAGTGACCTGACGTTGCTGTTGTTCGGAGAGGCCGAGAAACCATCCAAGGCTGGTGTCGTTGTCATGGGTCCCACTGTAAAGCACTGAGTTCTGTTTTAGGTTCTCCGGTAGATAGGGGTTGTCGGCATTGCCGTCGAAGGCAAACTGCAACACCGCCATGCCGGGAATCTTAAACTGATCCAAAAGTGCTGTGATCTCGGGTTCCATCAGGCCGAGATCTTCGGCTACCAGAGGCAGTTCTGGCAGTTCAGTATGCATGGCGTTAAGTAATTGCTCTGCTGGCGCTTCCTGCCACTGACCTTCAGCTGCGGTATTGCTGTTTGCAGGAATTTCCCAGGCACTGTAAAGACCTCGAAAATGGTCGATTCTCAATAGATCAAACATTTTTAAGTGCACCTTCAGGCGTTGAATCCACCAGGAGAAATTATCCCGCTGCAAATTTTTCCAATGATAATGAGGGTTGCCCCAGTACTGCCCGACAGCGGAAAAATAATCTGGTGGCACGCCGGCTACCACTTGCGGTTGGCCCTCTTTTGTTAACTTAAAATAATCTCGATTGGCCCACACATCGGCACTGTCATGGGCAACAAATAGCGGCATGTCGCCAAATAGAAGAACACCCTGCTGGCTGGCATAGTCGCGAATCGACGCCCACTGTTTAAAAAATAAAAATTGGATAAATTTCAGCTGTGAAATTTCTGTCTCGAGTTGTTGCTTGGCCTGTTTTATGGCCTCGCTGTGGCGGTCTCGCAGAGCGGTGGGCCATTTGTTCCAAGGACTCTGGTTATGTTGCTGGCGCAGGGCCATAAACAGTGCGAAATCATCCAGCCATTCCCGAGACTCAGTGCAGAACTGCTGATACTCTCGATACCGGTGATTGTCGGGAGGTATTTTTTTGAAATAGTTATGGGCTGCTTCTAGTGCCGCCTTGTGCTCGATACTGGATAACTCAATATTGGACTTCAACAAGCCATTTTGCTGCAGCCAGTGGAGGCCAATATAACGTCTCTCCCCAGCGAGGGATGAGAGACATAGATAGGGTGAGTTGTCACTCTGTGTTGGACCCAGTGGAAGCAGCTGCCAGATACTGAAGCCGGCACCGGCGATCCAGTCTATAAATCTGCAGGCTGAGTCAAAAAAACCGTAGCTAGCTGGATGTTTATCAGACTCTTTTCCTCGCTCATTTTTGACTTCTTCATTGTTCTCTCCATTGCGTTCGCTATTGTCCTCAAGCTTTATCTGCGAGCTTTCTGGCAGCGCTGTAATTGGCAGCAGCACGCCGCTGCGGCGCTGGTGGAAAATGGCTTGAGATCCCGTTGCACTGGTTTTTCGCATTAATATTATTCCGCCCTGCGCATGACTCCGCCCTGATGCACCTCATGGCAAACTCCATCTCCAGGATAACTGTGAGTAAAGGGACGCTGTAGATAGTCTGGGGTTGGGAGGACAAGCAGGGAATAGAGGGCTGTCAGGTGCATACGAAAGCGCTCATCAAAGGCGCTAACTGTCTCTGGCGGGTTGTCCCCGCCGGGCCACCAGAACCAGTCAGAACCTTCGCAGACAGCCATTTGACGCTCTGCCGCGAGCTGCTCCTCTGCACTTAGGCGCTGGCTCTGCAGCACCTTATCAAAGCTGTTTTTGGCGTTGATCAACATATCCCAAGCGCGATTTTTATCGGCACTGCCAATCCAGGTGGTGAGGTTGCCATAGACCCAGCTGCCAGCAGTGAGATGCTCCAGTTGTTTGCTATGACCTTGGAGGCACTCTGAGAAGGTTGTTAGATTGAGATTCGGATGGTCGGCGAGTTGGCGATAGAGCCCGCGCAAAAAATAAAAGCCATTATGATGGTAGTGCTCCCAGGCATTTTCGCCGTCCATAATAATCGTGGCTAGCGCATCCGGTTGCTCGGCGCAGCGCTGAGCTATCTCCTCGAGACGACTGATAAAATTGGCCACCGCATCATCAGCGTGCCACTGTGAATAGGTAAAGCCGATAAGATCTGAAAGGTGGTCATCGCGAAAAAAACAGCGAATAGCGCGATCGCCCACGGAGTAAGCGCTATACAGATTGGTGTCGGAATCGTTGTTCTGTTGCCCGGAGTTTTTTAGGCTGTTACTCAAAACACCAGTGCCACTGGCAGTCCAGGCAAAACCACTGTTATCTAGCACTGTTAGGCTGGCGTCACTCAATGCCCCCTCGCCGGGCCAGCAGCCGATGGGTGGGGTGCCAAAATACTTTATAAAGACCTCTTTACCGGCTTCGATGTGCCACTTTAAACGCTCTTCACCACCGGGATATTCTGTGGCATTGGGCATAACAAGATGGGGCGTGGCCTCTTTGGCGCTGTTTAGATCCACCAATAAGGGGCCGATTGGATGACCATAGGGGGTCATGGACAGTTCGATAACCTGGCGCTGGGCGAGGGCGCGATACCTGGGTATAACCTGACTAACTTGATCGCTGACAATACGCATCAGCTGGATGCGGTCGTACATGGAATAATGCCTTTCTAGAGCCATCAGTTTCTGCACCCGGGGATCATCTCTGCGCACCGTTTCTCCTAGCCAGGTGAGGTGAAACCAGACCAGAAGGTCGGTGAAAAAATCGTCGCAGATATAGGCTATATGACTGGGATTATCGAGAATATGGCGGCCAATATTATTCAGCGCAATATAGGCGTCGAAGTGCTGGCCACTGTTAAAATTATGATGGTCGAGGCAGCGTTTGACGAGGTTATATTTGGACTCTTGATCGATCGTCGGTTCTATCAGTGCTCGGAGAAGCGGATCTAAGGGCGGCTGGTTATCGACAAAGTAGCGGTTGAACTGCTCGCTATAGCGATCTATCTGCAGCAGTAACAGTGGACTAAAATTGACTACGGCGTTGCTGCCCGGTACCTGTTCGAGATGTGCAGCCATATCGGTATAGTCTTTGAGTGCCCGCAGATAGGTCCAGGGCTGGTCACAGACCCCAGAGACGGGATCGCGGTACTCTGGTTGGTGCATATGCCAGCAGAGTACAACATTCAGTGATTTAGCAGAATCTTGTGTTTTATCTAGCATGATGAAGTACCTGTCCGAGCATATCTGGTGTTACCAGAACAACTCCGTCGGGGCTGACATAAAAGCGTTCGGCATCGTCCTCTAAATTGTCACCGATTACTGTATTGTCGGGCAGCACAGCGCCCTTATCGATAATGGCTTTATTGATCCGGCAGGACTTGCCAATCCGCACTTCCGGTAATACCACTGAGTTACTTACCCGACTGCCTTCATCGACACTCACATTGTTAAATAACAGTGAGTGGCGGACGATTGCGCCAGAGATAATACAGCCACCGGAAATCATGGAGTCGATAGCAATGCCGCGGCGCTGAGGTTCATCAAAAACAAATTTTGCCGGCGGAGTTTGTTCGCGATAGGTCCAAATTGGCCACTCGCGATCGTAGAGGTTGAGCTCTGGGGTGATGCCGATCAGTTCAAGGTTAGAGCGCCAGTAGGCGTCCACTGTACCCACATCGCGCCAGTAGGCCTGAGGCGGTTGCTCCATTTTATTCGCTGAGTCACCGGAGGCCCTGTTAGGGCAGTCGCGCAATGTATCGCGAAAGGAATAGGCATAGACCCGGTATCTTTCGATTAGCTCGGGAATCAGATCTTGCCCGAAGTCATGATTGGAGTCGATATTGTCAGCGTCATTGATCAGCTGGTCGATAAGAAACTGGCTGTTAAAAATATAAATACCCATGGATATAAGCGATCGACCTGGATTGTTGGCGATACTTGAGGGCTGCTCTGGCTTCTCCTCAAACTCGATAATTCGGCCCTGTGGGTCAACGTTCATAACGCCGAAGGCACTGGCTTGATCTGTGGCCATTTCAATGCAGCCAATGGTTAAGTCGGCGCCTTTTTCCACATGCTGTGCCAGCATTGGCCCATAGTCCATTTTGTAAATATGATCTCCGGCTAGAATTAACACATAGTCGGCGTTGTGATTGCGCACTATGTCGACATTCTGATACACCGCATCGGCGGTGCCCAGATACCAAGAGCTCTCTAGGCGTTGCTGGGCGGGCAGCAACTCGACAAACTCATCGAATTCGCCGTGCAGAAATCCCCAACCGCGCTGTATGTGCCGGATTAGGGAGTGGGCTTTGTACTGAGTGAGCACGCCAATCCGACGAATACCGGAATTAACACAGTTGGACAGGGCAAAATCAATAATTCGGAACTGTCCGCCAAAAGGCACTGCCGGTTTCGCTCGCCAGCGTGTCAGTTGATTCAATCTTGAGCCACAGCCACCAGCCAGAATTAATCCGAGAGTATTTTTTGTCAGCCGGCTAACGAAACGGCTGTTACTCGCTTCACGTGTTGCATGTGGAGCCCAGTGTTTATCCATGACAATTTGATTCATTATATTTCCTGTTTTTTACGCAATAAAAAAACTAACCTTAGGTAGAAGAAAATTTGACCATCTAGTGGCTTTTAGAATGTTGATTCGGGTCAATACCCTCAGGGCTAAATTTGATGACGATTGCCTCCCTGTTCGCAGTCGCCGACAAGTCTAAAGGAGTTAAGAGAAATGGATGTGAAACAAATGATGACCAACCAAGTATCGACCTGTAATGACAATACACCATTGAGTACTGTAGCTACGACAATGTGGAATAACGACTGTGGTTCAGTACCTGTGGTGGATGAAAATAACCGCCCTGTAGCCATGGTCACTGATCGAGATATTGCCATTGGCGCGGCCCTGCAGCAGAGGCCGCTGTGGGAGTTAACACCCAATGACATAACCGATAACCAACAGTTGCATAAATGCCATCTCAACGATGATGTGCAGACAGCATTGGATATCATGCGTGAGAACGGTGTTCGCAGACTGCCCGTGGTCAATGATCAAGGAACCCTAGCGGGAATTGTCTCCTCAGGAGATATTATCGCCAGGGCCAACAGCGCAGAAAATGCCGAGTTGCCGTTCTATAGTACCGAGGGCATGCTAAAAGCAGTTGTCGGACAGTCTCCATCTATGCCTTTAATGAGCTAAGGATCTGCTATTAAAAACTCATCTGATTCAGTGTCTAGTGCACAGAAAAGTAGCAGTTCAACCGCTGCAAGTACCATTACCGAACCCATGCAGCGGTTGTTGGAGATGCGTCATCACGACCCCTTTAGTATTTTGGGCCGCCACTGGATTGCCGACAATCACTGGTGTATTCGCGTACTGTTACCCGGTGCTGTCAGTGCGTCAGTCGAAGGGCCAGCTCTGCCAATGCGACGGCTTGGCAATACCGATATATTCGAGTGGATGGGCAACGATACTATTCCACAACATTATTTAATTCATTGGCAGGACTCTCAGGGTGACTCGCATTACCGCTGCGACCCCTACAGTTTCAATGCGCAATTAAGTGATATGGATATGCACCTTTTCGCCGAGGGCTCACATCAACATATCTATCAAAAACTCGGTTCACATCTGCATCGCATCGATCATGTTAATGGTGTGTTATTTGCCGTTTGGGCACCCAATGCCCAGCGTGTCAGTGTGGTTGGCGATCACAATAATTGGGATGGCCGAGTCAACTCCATGCGCTGTCGTGGTGGTAGTGGCATATGGGAATTATTTATTCCCGGCCTGGCAATAGGTACCCGCTACAAATATGAAATTCGCCATGCCGATAGCGAACATATTTTCTTAAAAGCCGATCCCTATGCTCAGCGCTCTGAGCTACGGCCTCGCACCGCGTCAATTGTAAGCCCCGAGAGCCGCTTTAGCTGGTCCGACCAACTGTGGATGGAGCACCGAAAATGCAGGGACTGGCAGCACGCGCCGATGTCGATCTATGAACTGCATGCCGGATCTTGGCGCAGGGCAGAGTGTGGCGGCTTTATGAGCTGGAAAGCTCTTGCCCATAGCCTGATTCCCTATGTCAAAGAACTCGGCTTTACCCACATTGAACTGATGCCCATTGCCGAGCACCCACTGGATGAATCTTGGGGCTATCAGACTACCGGTTACTATGCGCCTAGCAGTCGTTTTGGCAGTGCCGATGATCTGCGTTACTTTATTAATTGTGCTCACCGCTACAACATCGGCGTTATTGTCGATTGGGTGGCAGGGCATTTTCCAAAAGACGACCATGGCCTAGCTCAGTTTGATGGCTCGCCACTTTATGAGCATGGCGATGCACGGCGTGCGGAACACCCAGAGTGGGGCACGCTGACATTCAATTTTGGTCGCAATGAGGTCAAGAACTTTTTATTGGCCAATGCACTCTATTGGTTTCGAGAATTCAATATAGATGGTCTGCGCGTTGATGCAGTGGCTTCAATGATCTATCTTGACTACTCGCGGCAAGACGATGAATGGGTCGCTAACCAATATGGCGGTAATGAAAATCTTGAGGCAATTGCTTTTTTGCGTGAACTCAATGAAGTGGTGCACAAGCAATTTCCTGGCGCAGTGATGATTGCCGAAGAATCTACGGCCTGGCCCCAGGTAAGCCGACCAACCTGGCTCGGCGGCCTTGGCTTTTCGATGAAATGGAATATGGGCTGGATGCATGACAGCCTGCTGTATATGCAAAAAGACCCAATCTATCGCTGCTATCATCATCAGCTACTGACCTTTAGCGCCCTCTATGCTCACCATGAAAATTTTATGTTGCCTCTGTCTCACGATGAAGTGGTTCACGGTAAGCGCTCGCTACTGGGGAAAATGTCTGGCGATGACTGGCAAAAGTTTGCCAATCTGCGATTGCTCTATCTATTTATGTACACATGGCCTGGGAAAAAACTGTTGTTCATGGGTGCAGAAATTGCCCAGCGGGACGAGTGGGACTGCCAGAAATCCCTGGATTGGCAATTGATGGGTATTGATCGCCACCAAGGAATCACGCGATTGGTCACCGACCTCAATTATCTCTATCGTCGTCACCCGGCACTCTACTATTATGAATTTGAAAGCCGCGGATTTGAGTGGATAGAATGCCATGATGGGCAGCAGTCAGTGCTTAGCTATCAGCGTAAATCTGATTTCGAAGTGATTATCGTAGTACTTAACTTCACTCCTGAGCCCCGTTATGACTACAGGATCGGTATCGCCGATGAGGGCATTTATCGCGAGTTAATTAATTCAGATTCAGAATTTTATGCTGGCAGCAATATGGGCAATACCGGGCTAGTGCACAGTGAGGCGAAAGCCTGGATGGATCAGCCCCATTCACTGGTGCTTCTGTTACCGCCGCTTGCCGGTATAGTACTAACGAGGCTCAACGGCGACGCTCTGTGAATATTCTTTTTGCCTGCAGTGAGCTATACCCTTTAATCAAGACCGGCGGCCTTGCCGATGTAGCCTACAATCTGCCTCTGGCATTGCAGCGTCAGGGCCATGCAGTGCGCATTGTCCTGCCAGCCTACCGCAGTCTTTTAAATAATCTCAGTCATTTAAAAGCCGTGGGCCAGATCACCACAACGATTCAGGGTTACGACGTTAGCCTGTTAAAAACCAATCTAAAAAACACTGATATACCCGTTTATTTGGTGCATTGCCCAGCGCTATTTGATCGCCCCGGCGGTCCCTATGGCGAATACAGTGGCAGTGGTAGCGGCTGGGAGGACAATGCCCAGCGCTTCGGTCTGTTTTGTCGCATAGTTACATTGATTGCGGTCAACCGCGCGGGCCTCAACTGGCAGCCAGATCTTGTGCACTGCAATGATTGGCACACCGGCTTAGTGCCACTGTTGTTAAAGGTCTATAAATCCCGGCCCAAGTCTCTCTTTACGATTCATAATCTTGCCTATCAGGGGCTGTTTAGCAAGGCGGATTTTATCGCGTTAAAGCTGCCCGATATCGTCGATAATGTGCGCCTTTGGGATTTTAGAGCTGTGGAGTTTTACGGCAAAATGTCATTTATCAAAGCCGGCATTGTCTTTGCTGATACGGTTAACACCGTCAGCCGAGGCTATGCCCAAGAGGTACTGACAACCAAATTTGGCTGTGGTCTCCACGGTTTATTGCGCTTTATAGGGCAGCGTTTTTGCGGCATTGGCAACGGCATCGACAACAATCTTTGGGACCCGGGCAATGATCATTTTATTGAAACTCTCTATGGCCCAAGCAGTTTACATCGCAAAATTTTCAATAAATTGGCCCTGCAAGCCGAATTCCATCTGCCGAGCAATCACGAGCGCCTGCTGATTGGCGTAGTGTCCCGACTCACGGATCAGAAAGGCATAGACCTAATCCTAGATGCACTGCCATTAATCATGCAGCAGAGCCTCGATCTAGTAGTGCTTGGCAGTGGCGATCAAAACATTGAGCAGGCATTACTCCAGGCCGTGCGCAAATATCCCGGGCGCCTGAGTATCAAACTGATCTACGATGAGAGAATTGCACATCTGATAATTGCCGGTGCCGATGCCTTGTTAATACCCTCGCGGTACGAACCCTGTGGCTTAACTCAAATGTACGCTCAGCGTTACGGCACCGTGCCCGTTGCTCACGGCGTTGGTGGCCTGGCCGATACAATTATTGATATACCGCCTT
>Ga0075467_10000946_pt1 | contig 23774 bp, 23 predicted proteins | sample DEB08_DNA_9_FD_75067 | JGI IMG/M metagenome (GOLD analysis project Ga0075467, IMG submission 75067) | Aqueous microbial communities from the Delaware River and Bay under freshwater to marine salinity gradient to study organic matter... | ecosystem: Environmental > Aquatic > Marine > Coastal ... | reverse complement strand
CACTTCTTTGGCGTCGATAAAGCTCTGCGACCTTTTCTGCCGCGTCTCGAATATGACGCTCTTTGATAGCAGGCTTTAGTGGTAAGGCGGAATTGATCGTTTAGATACTCTCGGATGCATCTTCGCCCACGACCTCTGAAATCTCATTTGAAACTTCCTTACCGCGTTCAAAGTCATTCAGAATTTGCGAAGAGATACAATCTTTCAGCCTATTAAGCTCGGGTTGACGGCGAACTTCGAAGCTGCTGTCCATTGCGTCAATAAGGCGAAGCGTGTGTGCACCTTCTAGCACCAACCTAATAACGCCCAGCGCCGCACGTCTCAGCGCAAACGGATCCTTGCTCCCGGTCGGTTTCTCATCAATCGCCCAAAACCCAGTCAGTGTCTCAATCTTATCCGCCAGCGCCACGGCAACCGACAACGGCGCAGTCGGCACGTCATCAGACGGTCCAAGCGGTTGATAATGCTCGCGGGCAACGGCGGCGACGGCCTCGCTTAGGCCTGCGGCTTTGGCGTAGTATTCGCCCATGATGCCTTGAAGTTCGGGAAACTCGTAGACCATCTCGGACGTCAGATCGGCTTTCGCGATACGGCCTGCCTGTTCGGCTTGGTCGGGGTCGGCTCCGACGGCGGGCGCGATCTCGCGAGCGAGTGCCGAGACGCGGTCGATCTTGTCGGCAGTGGTGCCGAGTTTATTGTGGAAAGTAACGGATTTTAGCGCGTTTTGCCATGGCTCCATGCCCGCTTTCGCGATCCGCAGGTCGTTTTCCCAGAAGAATTTAGCGTCGGCCAAACGCGCGGACAGGACCTTTTGGTTGCCTGCGAGGATTGTGGCTCCGTTGTCTTCTGTGGTGACATTGGCAACCGTCACGAACCGCAGGATGCGCCCCATTTTGTCTTTCACCGAGAAGAACTTCTGATGCTCTTTCATCGAGGTTTGCAGAACTTCCGCAGGCAGGTCGAGGAAATCAGTGCCAATTTCGCCCATCAGCACGACGGGCCATTCGACGAGACCTGCGACTTCGGCCAGAAGGACTTTGTCTTCAACGACCTCAAGCCCGTTCGCGAAGGCAGCCTGTGTTGCGTCGTGCCAGATGGTTTCCATGCGTTCGTCGGTGGACAAGATCACATGGGCCCGCTTGAGCTTTGCGGCGTAATCCTCGAAATTCGTGACAGAAAAACGTGCTGGACTTAGGAAGCGGTGACCAGCGGTCAAGTCGGAGGATGTGATGCCGTCAACGTCGAGACCAACGATTTTCGTCTCGCCGTTTTCATGCAGCGTGCAGACAATTGAGTGAAGCGGACGCACCCAACGCAAAGTGCCTGCACCCCACCGCATAGACTTGGGCCAGGGGAAATTGCGGACCGTTTTTTCAAGTGTTTCGGCTATGATTTCGCCAGCGGGGCGCCCCGGCTTTTCGATTTTTGCAAACCAGACCTGACCCTTTTTGTCGGCGCGGGCCTCCAACTGGTCTTTGGTCAGACCGGTGGAGCGCAGGAAGCCCTCAAGCGCCTTTTCGGGGGCGTCTGTACGCGGGCCTTTGCGTTCTTCGCGCACTGTCGGGCTTTCGGCGAGAAGGCCGTCGATTGTCAGGACCAGACGTCGCGGGGTCGCAAAGGCCGCGGCGCCTGCATAGGTGAGACCCGCGTCGACAAGCGCCTCGGTCATCAGCCGCTTGAGATCGTCAGCCGCACGGACCTGCATCTTGGCGGGGATTTCCTCGGAAAAAAGCTCGATCAGGAGATCAGGCATGTCTACTGGGTCCTCTCGGGGAGTGGGGGGCAGCCTTCAGGCGGAGCGTTGCCGTCGAAGACGTCTTCGCCGCATGCATTGATCTGGTGCCACACAAAGCCGCGCCCGTCCTGGTGGATCGCGACCATGCGGTCAATGCCGTAGGTGACGTTGGCCGTGCCAAGAAAGGCGAGCGCTTCGCCGTTTTCAAGCGCTTCTGCGATGTCGGCGGCGTTGAAACAGTCGAACCAGCCGGGCGCGTTCAAAGGCTCGGCGTTGTCGTAGAGCTCGTAGGTCTCGGTCATCATGGCAAGCGACTGGGGCGTGGTGAAGCACGCGCGGTAGCGGATCGGCGAACTGTCAGCGTCGATGGCCTGAAAGCTATCGAAGAGAATGGTTTCAGGCACGCCAGTGGTGACGCTGGTCATCTGGACCATGTCGGCAGAGGTTGCCTCAACAGTTTCATAAAACCCGTATTCCTGAAGGTAATACAAGCCGCCGCCGCCAAGAACTCCGGTTGCAATGAGGACGATACCAATCACTTTGCCATTCATCTTAAGTTTGATCCTACGCAGGTCATTATGCGGCGGCTCCTGCGGCGTCGGTTTGCATGAAGGCGTCGGCGCAGGCCTTCGCAAGCGTGCGGACGCGGCCGATGTAGGCCTGGCGTTCCGTGACAGAGATTACACCGCGCGCATCAAGAAGGTTGAACAGGTGGCTGGCCTTGATGCACTGGTCGTAGGCCGGGTGGGCCATGATGATTTTGCGCCCCGTTTTGGGGTCGAGTGGGTCGGCGGCAAGGATGCGTTCGCATTCGACTTCGGCGTCTTTGAAGTGTTGTAGCAACATGTCGGTGTCGGCCACATCGAAATTCCAGCGCGAATATTCTTCTTCCGTCTGGCGGAATACGTCGCCGTAGGTGAGGGCGATGGGCGCGTCGGGCGCGTTGAACGGCATGTCCATGACGTGATCGACGCCAAGCACATACATCGCGAGGCGTTCAAGGCCGTAGGTAAGCTCGCCCGAAACAGGGTGGCAGTCGTGGCCGCCGACCTGCTGGAAGTATGTGAATTGCGAGACTTCCATGCCGTCGCACCAGACTTCCCACCCGAGACCCCATGCACCAAGCGTCGGACTTTCCCAGTCGTCTTCAACGAAACGGATGTCGTGGGAGGCCATGTCGATGCCGATGGCTTCCAAGCTGCCAAGGTACAATTCCTGCAGGTTCGGGGGGGATGGTTTGATCAGGACCTGAAACTGGTAGTAATGCTGAAGCCGGTTCGGGTTTTCGCCGTAGCGGCCATCCGTCGGGCGGCGCGAGGGCTGTGCGAAGGCCGCAGCCCAGGGTTTCGTGCCGAGCGCGCGCAATGTCGTCGCCGGATGGAACGTCCCTGCCCCGACTTCCATGTCGTAGGGTTGCAGAATGGCGCACCCGTTTGCCGCCCAGTAGGACTGCAGGCGAAGGATGATTTCCTGAAATGACTGTGGTCGTTGCACGGCGGCCATTGGGCGTGTCTCCGGGGGTGAAAATCGCGTTCTCAATAGGCAACAGGCGGGGGGCGGTCAATGAAGCGGGGTCGCTTTTGACGTGCATGTCCCTCCGCCCTAGTTAAAAACGTTGGAACGGCGCGATTTGCGCCAGATGCAGACGGGTTGGACATGACGAGCGTGATCAGGTTTATTGTAGGAATACTAGCGGTGCTTTGGGCGACGGCTGCCGTGGCGCAGGGCAGCGCGTGGGTGCAGATCGAAGCGCACCCCGATCAGGCGCGGGGGCAACAGCGCGCCGAGTTCTATGCAAGTGGCCTGCCGGATGTGGAAGGCTATCGTTTATCTTCGGGGTGGTATGCGGTTGCGCTTGGCCCCTACAGCGAAGCTGAAGCGATCAATGTCCTGAGCCAGTTGCGCGCGAGCGGGCGCATCCCGCGCGACAGCTTTCTGGCCAATGGCGCAAATTTCCGCACACAGTTTTTCGCAAGCACACCGGGGGTCGCTCCGGTTGAAACCGTTGTAGTGCCACTGGTTGCGGGTGAAGAAACCCAAGCCGAGGCACGCGTTAGCGAGCGGTCGCTTTCGCGCCAGGATCGTGCCTTGGTACAGGTCGCATTGCGCTGGGAAGGTGTTTACACATCAGCAATTGATGCCGATTTCGGCCCCGGCACGCGCCGCGCCATGGCCGCGTGGCAGCAGGCAAACGGATTTGAAGCAACCGGTGTGATGACGACAAGGCAGCGTCAGGGGATGCTGAAGGCCTACCGGGAAGCCGTGGCTGCCCTTGATATGACGCCGACGATTGAGACGACAATGGGCGTCGAAATTGATCTGCCGCTTGGTTTGGTGACCTTCGATCGCTTTGAGCCGCCGTTTGCGCAGTATCGCGCGACCTCGGGCGACGACAGGCAGGTTTTGCTGATTTCCCAGATCGGAGATCGCGGAACGTTGGCGTCCCTCTATGAGGTAATGCAGACGCTTGAGATTGTGCCGTTGGATGGGTCGCGCACTCTGCGGCGCAATGATTTCACGCTGACGGGCCAGAATGACCGGATCATTTCTTACACCTATGCGCGCCTAGATGGCGGCGCGATCAAAGGATTTTCGCTGGTCTGGCCTGTCGAGGATGCTAAGCGCCAGCGGCTTGCGCTTCAGGCGATGCAGGAAAGCTTTTTGCCCCTCGAAGGCGTGCTGTCCGATACGATTGGATCAGCTGCGCAGGACATTGATTTACTTGCAGGACTAGCGATCCGCCGGCCTGAACGCGCACGGTCGGGCTTTTACGTGGATACCGCCGGTGCGGTTTTGACCACGGCTTCGGCGGTCGATCAATGCACGCGGGTGACAGTTGGCGAAGACATTCCCATGACCATTGGCGCGGTAGACGGCGATCTGGGCGTCGCATACCTGACCCCGCAGAAATCAATTGCGCCCTTGGCGGTGGCACGAATGGCGCAAGTGGAGCCTCGGTTGCAGTCAGATATTGCCGTGGCAGGCTTCAGCTTTGGTGGGATTTTGACGGCACCGTCGCTGACCTATGGCACGTTTTCAGATGTGAAGGGTTTGGACGGCGATGTACGCGTGCAGCGTCTTGAGGTCCTGAGCGAACCCGGTGACGCTGGTGGGCCGGTTTTTGACGCCTCAGGCGCGGTGATGGGCATGCTGCTTGATGCAGAAAGCGGTGCGCGCCAATTGCCGGGCAGTGTGGCTTTTGCCTTGGATGCATCGGTCTTGGCCGAGTTTCTGGCGACAAATGGTTTGGCAATGCCTGCCAGCGCACCAGAGAGCGACATGGCACCGGAGGACCTGACGATTTTGGCGGCGGATATGACTGTACTGGTTAGCTGCTGGAACTGATCTCGGGCGTGGCGATGATCAGCGTCGGGCGACCGGCGCTGAAGGCATCGGTGGTGGCTTGGCAAAGGTCCGCGGTGGTTTTGGGAGCCGCATAGGCGCAACCGTAAGCCGCCGCGAGATGCTGCCAATTCGGGTTCACGGCATGGACGGCTTTCGGGACAATTTGCGCCGCGACCATGTTGTCGCGAATTTCGCCCAGGGCTTCGTTGTCCCAGATGAGAATTGGCAGGCTGAGGTCAAGTTCTGCCGCCGTTCCAAGTTCTTGCATGGTGTATTGGAAGCCGTAGTCGCCTGCGATGGCGAGGGTTGGGCCGTGGTGACCAAGTGCTCCGCCTATGGCTGCGGGAAGCGCGTATCCAAGCGTGCCAAAGCCGTTTGGATGATGCCAGTGGCCCGGCGTGGGCATGTCCCAAAGTTCTTTCGCGGCGTAGGCGAATTGGGTCATGTCCGAGAAGATCATTGTGTCTTTCGGGAGCGCATCGCGCAGCGCTTCGCACGATTGGGCTATCGCGGGGTCGTGCGAGGCAATCTCGACGCGCCATACCTTGCGGGTCTGGGAGACTTCCGCGGCGGCCCAATTGGACGTCAGTGGCTTGGCAATAGCTTGGGTCGTCAACGCGCGCTCCAGGGAGGCGAGGAAGTCGCCGCCGTCAGCGTTGATTCTGAAGGATGCGCGCGTGTCAGAGGCAAGCACGGCCGGGTCGATATCGACCCGGATGCGCACGCCAGTGTCGCCCAAGGCATCGCGCCAGTGGTCGACCTGGGCCAGTTCCGTTCCGATAGCGATCACCACGTCAGATATCGCGAGAATATCTGCGCTTTGGGGTTTGGCGAGATGCGCGCCGAAGTGAAGCGGACGATCAGGCGCGACAAGCCCACGGCCTGCGTAGGTGGTGAAGCTTGCAGCAGGGATCGTGTCTAATATGCGTCCGATGATTGCGGCGCTCTCGGGGTTTTTGGCAAGGGCACCGCCGAAGATGAAAAGCGGACGGGTTGCGTTTGCAAGGATGGGCACAATGTCGGTAGTATCGACGTTTGCTCGGATCAACGTCGCGGCCTTGTTGCGAGGGAACGGTTTCGCAGGTCCGCCGACGACGCGAATGGGAAGCGAGATTTGCTTTGGGCGGGGACGGTGGATTGCGAACTCGGTCAGGGCCTGATCGACGAGGCGATAGGCTGCCTCGGCATTCTGGGCGGTTGCGGACCAATCGCAGACAGTCGCGGCGGCACCTTCCTGATCGCGCATTTGGTGAAGCTGGCCTTTGCGGGCTACGGTCTCGTCAAGCACGGTCGAGATGACCAGCATCGGAACGCTGTCGGAATAGGCCTGACCCATCGGCGTCATGATATTCGTCAAGCCCGGGCCCGAAATCACAAAGCAGACGCCCGGTTTGCCCGTGGCGCGCGCATAGCCGTCGGCCATGAAGCCAACGCCCTGTTCGTGGCGGGCAAGGACGTGTCGGATACCTGCCTCTTCGATGCCCCGGTAAAGTTCGATGTTGTGCACGCCAGGGATGCCGAAGATCGTATCGACGCCGCGATCCGCCAGCATGGCGGCAAGTTCTACTCCGAGGGGACGCATTATGCTCTCCAGAATCGGGATGTGAAAAGGACCATGACGACCATAAGTTCAAGGCGTCCGACAAGCATGCCGACGATCAACAGCCATTTGGCCATATCGTTGAGCGGCTCGAATGTACCGGCGGGGCCGATGATGTCGCCAAGGCCGGGGCCAATGTTGGCGATGGCGGCAGCGGCTCCGCTGATTGAGGTCAGGAAGTCGAGACCCGTCATGCTGAGAAGGACGGACAGCACGCCCAAAGTCACAACGAACAGCGTGAGGAATGCCATGACCGAGGAAATCACGTCTTCCGTGATCGTGCGGCCATCGTATTTGGGTTGAAACACGCCGTGGGGCGAGTGAATGCGACGGATTTGGTTAGAGATCGCGGCGAAGAGGATTTGATAGCGGAATATCTTGATCGAGCAACACGTGGAGCCCGCGCAGCCGCCGATGAGTCCGACAAAGAAGAACATAGCAATCGGGAAGGACCCCCAAAGCTGGTAGTCCGTGCTAGAGTAGCCGGTGCCGGTGATGATCGAGGTGATGTTGAAGGTCGCCTCGCGCACCAAAGTGGTCAGGGGCGCATCGCCGACAACAAGGAGATAGCCCGAGATCGTCGCAACGAGAACGATCAGCGTGACCAAAAACATGCGGACCTGACTGTCGACGAAAAGCGGTTTCGAGGAGCCCGCAAGAAGCTGGACGTAGCGCACAAAAGGCAAGCTTGCCAGGACCATGAACAGCGCCGCCACGTATTCGGGCGCTCCTTTAAAGCCACCGAACGAAGCGTCATGAGTCGAAAAGCCCCCCGTTGCAACCGTGGTAAGGGCGTGATTGACCGCATCAAAGAACGGCATGCCGACGCCATAGTAGGACATTGTGCAAGCGGCCGTCAGGATCACGTAGACGATCGAGATGCGCGAGGCGATCTCGGCCGCGCGGGGCAGGACTTTTCCTGCCGTATCAAAGGCTTCCGATCGGAAAATCTGCATACCACCGACCCGCAGTTCAGGCAGGAAGACCATGGCGACCACGATAATCCCAATGCCGCCGAACCATTGCAGCATTGAGCGCCACAACAGCAGTCCGTCGGGCAATTCATCAAGGTCGATGAAGACGGTCGATCCGGTGGTGGTGAGGCCGGACATGGCCTCGAAGAAGGCGTCGGTGATGGTGGCATCAGTGGCGCCTTGATGAAATGGGATGGCCGCAAAGATCGGCAGAGCAACCCAGACCGCGGTGGTCAGGATGAAGGTCTGCTGGATCGTCAGGCGGTCCCCAACGCCATTGGCGCAAGCAAGCGCCATAAGGCCCCCCGTCAGGATCGTCAGCATCGCGCTTTCTACGAAGACCGCAGCGTGTCCATTGCCCGCCCAGATATCAACGGCCAGAGGCACCGCCATCGTCGCGCCCAGGCTGGCCACTAAAAGGCCAATTACATATCCCACAGGGCGAAGGTCGATCATGGAAGTGAGACTTGTCCGAGCGGGCCCGGTTCGTCAATCGTGAACGGGTTTTCCATCCGCGATCAGTTTGCCCTGTGCTGTAAAGAACGGCTTCAGTTTGTAGCGCCCTGATGCAATTGATCAAAGCGCGCGCCAAAGGAAGGAACGAATGACACGGCCGGTGTTGCCCGCTTCGCCGTCGAAATGACCGATCGCATACTTTCGGTTAACGCGCGCGATGATCGGGCCAAGTGCTTCTTTGTCGTCGATATTGTGAGACAGGACTGTCGCGAATGGGATCGCGCGGGTTTCAAGGGTATTAGCCATCGGCGTGCTGCAACGCGTCGTGTGCCAGCGGTGTGGACCTTTGGGAGTGAGCTTGATCCAAGCCAAGTGGTCGCGGCCCTTCGTGATCTGCTTCGTTTCAGGGGCGGTTTGGAAAAGGTCGCCGCCCCCTGCCGGCTCAAGCGTATCGCCTGACCCGAAGCGTTCAGCAAAGTCGCGGAACGCACTGCAATGACACAGGATGCGCGCGCCGTCCCCTTGCGTCACCTGAAGCCGCACTGCCCCACAATTACATGTCCAATGCACTCCACCACCCGAACAATTGCCCGACGTTCGCAGCAAATTACCCAGTTCTGGTGTTCTGTGAAAGCGATGCCCTATCCTGTGTGGAACAGCGTCTCGAAAAAGCGCGGATCAAGGCTTGTGGTCTCGAAGGTGGTGCCTTCGGTCAATACCGAGACTGCGTCGTGGCTGTGGAGGCTTTCCTGATGGCTAGCAACCACGCGGAAGTCACCGATCCGCGGGTCGGACTGAAGTCGTTCAGCAAACAGGCGTGCCGCGTCTTCAACAAAGATCGGATTGGCGGCGTTCAGTTCGGCAAAGGCCTGTTCGTCTTCACGTTTGACCATGACTTGGGTTTCTGTTGGCACAGCAAAGCGGCAAAGCCCGACGATGTCTTCAAACCAAAGCGTGTCAGCGGTTGGATCAATCACCACTGAAAGCCGCGCCACAGAGCGTTGGGAATGCGGCGTTGCCAGCTGGCCCCGTGTGCGGCGTGCGTGCTCAGAAAGCTCCAGCGAACACGGGCAGGTCGACGAATAGACGTAATCAAGGTGCAGGATGCGGCTGCGCGTGCCGTCCTGATCCACGACTTCCAGCGCAATATCGTAGTATTGCCAGCCCGACAGGCCTGAGCGCAGGCTGTCGATTTTCATCGGATAGGACAGACGCATCTGAATGCGCGCATCGAAGCTTTCAAGGTCGGTTTTGTAGTCATCAATGGCGGCTTCTATCACTTCGAAGCTGAATTCCTTTTCGGCATGCTCATAAAAGCTGCGCATGATGCGGCTCATATTGATGCCTTTTTTATCCGCTTCGAGACTGACGGTGCCGGTGACAGAGGTCTCAATTTCGCGCGCAGCACCGGCTGTCGAGCGAAATTGCACCGGCAGGCGGAAGTTCGAGATACCGACGTGTTGGATCGCACGATGGGCGCCTTTGATCAGCGATTCCGGGCCATTTTGCAGGTCTGGAAGGTCAGCCTTGTAGTCGGCGTTGACTGTGAAGTCTGCGGCGTACTCTCTTGTTAACGCCGGGTAATCATCCGGGGCACTGGGCAAAAGCCGTGTGATTGCGGGATCAAGCGTGTCTATCTCAGCGGTATCGGCGTCACGAGCCCATGCGCGCAAAAGCGCAAGCGCCTCCTTCGCCTCACCCCGGGTTGGTTCACCATCAAAATCGGTGGAATGGACGTTCATGGCACTCTCTCCTTCAGGGGAACCTGCTACGTGGGGCCGAATGGCCGTGGTTCCAGCAAGATCACTTTTCTTTTACGGTCCAGGGTTACAAACGGTTCAAAAGTAGCGGCGAAAAAAACGGTAGAGAATGTCGGGAGGGGTTGAAACATCAGCTGCATAGACCGCTCGTTTCAGGGTTTCTGCAGCATCGGGCCGGAAATATCCGCGATCCTTGTAGATGCGGATGCGTTCGGCAAAGACATCGCCGTCGGCTTCGGGGTGGAACTGTGTGGCGTACACGTTTTTACCGTAGCGGATCATCTGAAAGGGGCACGGCGCCGACGACATCAGGTGGACAGCGCCAGCGGGCAAAGTCTGAACGGCTTCTTTGTGGCCGACAAGCGCATTAAAAGCGCGGGGCAAGCCCTTCAGTAGGGGATCGTTGGCGCCGTCTTGGGTGACTTCGCAGGCAACCGGACCGACGGGTTCGCCAAAACGCGCCTTGGAAACCTCCGCTCCAAGATGATGCGCCAGAATACCGATGCCATAGCAACAGCCCATGAACGGAATATCCCGTTCGGTGATCTCTGGCATAAGTGACAGCATTGCGGCCTCTGCGCGGGCCTCGTCCGGGGCTTTGTCTTCGGGCGCATCGCTGACACAGCCGGGACCACCGCCAACGACGACACCTGCAAAGGCGTCAAAGTTCAGGCCGTCTGGCAACCCGTCACGTTCAAGGCGGATGCGTTGGGCACGTGCACTATCAAGTCCACCCTTTTGAAGAATGGCCCGATACTCGCCATCGGCCGCGTCATCTTCAGGCCGAAGCTGCAAAATAAGAAACGGCTTCATCGCGCGCCCTTCCCTTCCACCTTTTCCAAAAACCTCGAGGGGATCGGCCAAAGGCCGAAAGGAGCAGAGCCCCTGGCCCTCGCGACGCGCAACGCGCGGCGCATTAAAGGACCCCGCTCAGACCGCATCGAGCGCCTGCATCAGATCACCGACGAGATCGTCAGCATCCTCGATCCCGACGCTTAGGCGCACAAGGCCCGGCGTAATTCCAAGGTCCATACGTTGATCCTCGCTTAGGCGCTGGTGAGTGGTCGTTGTTGGATGCGTGATGATGGACTTGGCATCACCTAGATTGTTGGAAATTGTCACGATTTCTAGCGCGTTTAAGAACCGGAAAGCCGCCGCCTGCCCGCCCTTCACTTCAAGCGAAACGACTGTTCCGCCGCGTTCAAGTTGGGCCTTGGCGATCTCGTGTTGCGGATGGTTCGGAAGATCAGGGTAAATGACACGACCAAGGCGATCATCACCATTTAGCGCCTTGGCGATCTTAAGCGCTCCATCAGCTTGGGCACGCACGCGAAGATCAAGTGTTTCCAGCCCCTTAAGCAGCACCCATGCTGTAAACGGGCTCATCGCGCCGCCGGTGTGTTTAAGGTAAGGTTCGACCGTTTTGCGGATGAAGTCCTTGGTGCCAAGGATCACTCCGCCCAGAACCCGGCCTTGCCCGTCAATGTGCTTGGTTGCCGAATAGACAACGACATCCGCGCCAAGCGCGATCGCGCGGCTAAAGACCGGTGTCGAGAAAACATTGTCGACCAACACGATTGCCCCATGAGCATGCGCAATTTCCGCAACAGATTTGAGGTCGATCACCTCAAGCGTCGGGTTTGACATGCTTTCAAGGAACACCGCTTTGGTGTCGGGACGGACAGCTGCGCGCCATTCGTCAAGGTTCGTGCCGTCGACGAAAGTCACTTCGACGCCGAAGCGGGTCAGTACATCCTCAAGAATATAAAGACACGAGCCAAAAAGGGCGCGCGCCGAAACAACGTGGTCACCTGCTTTCAGCATCGACACCAACGCGCCGTTTACCGCCGCCATGCCGCTGGCTGTTGCAAAGGCGTCTTCGGCGCCTTCAAGCGCGGCGATCCTATCTTCAAACATGGCCACGGTTGGGTTGCCGTAGCGGGCGTAGATAAATTCGTCCTCGCCCAGTTGGTCAAACCGCTGCGCGGCCTGTTCGGCGCTGTCATAGACAAATCCTTGGGTGAGAAAAATCGCCTCGGACACTTCACCATATTGGCTGCGCCGGGTCCCCGAATGGACGAGCTTAGTTCGGGTGTTCCAATCCTTCGACATGGGGACGCCTCCTTTCCAAATAAAAAGCCCCCACCGCGGAGCGCCGGGGGCGTAGCTTACGTCCCTGACCTCTTTAGCGGTTTATTTAACGTGGCCCGCAATCCGGTGTACAAATCGCCACGATGAAAGATGGCTACTCCGACCGCGCCGGGGCGTCAAGATTTGACCATTTCGAGTCATCTGCTCTGCTATTGCACATTCGCACGCGAATTTGAGGTGAAAGAGCCTCGGAGATACTCTGAGCCACTCCATTGATCTGTACTATTGGCCAACCCCAAATGGGTGGAAAATCAATGTTGCACTGGAAGAAATGGGCCTGCCCTACAACATGCATCTGATAAACATCGCGAAAGGCGATCAATTTGCGCTCGACTTTCTGAAGATTGCTCCCAGCAATCGGATGCCTGCAATTATTGAGCTCGATGGCGCTGATGGAGCGCCAGTCTTGATTTTTGAAAGCGGAGCAAGTCTGCAATATCTGGCGCGCAAAACAGCGAAATTCTACGGGCCGACCGAGCGAGAACGCATTGCTGTTGACCAATGGCTGATGGGGCAAATGGGCGCTGAATTGCGAAGGTCACGAGCAAACGCTTAATGACAAACCAAACTTTAAGCGTTTGTCCAAAAACAGTCGGCGCGCGCGCGGCCGCTCAGCGTGGCCACGCCATGGCTCAGGAATTGCGCGACTTTGTGCAAACAGCCGAGGAAAAGACCGAGGCAAATCGGAATATCTTCAGCCAAAAAGGCTGAGGCTGAGACTTTCTTACCACCCGCTGATTAGGGTGGCCGCCATTGAGATGATACTACGGCCGCCCGGCGACTATCGCCCTTCCTGACGCGCAGTTAAGGTCGCTGCGCTTCTTGTGGCCCATGGTGAGGTTCTGTCGGTTTTGCTACTGAATATCTCGCGGGAGTGGCGGTGGAATTGTGCCTGAAGAATGCAGCCATCCTTGCGCTTGTGCAATGGAGTGAGGGCCGCACTGGGGGCGTTCGGTTTCTCGGCCGGCTGGAGCGACAGGTTCTGAAGACGTTGGAAGCACGCAACGACACCGACGCGCTTTTGTACTAGGTGGTCTTGTCGGTCTCGTCTTCAATGATGTGGTCTTGCAAGCCCATGATCTGTGACCACAGGAAGACAAACATCAGAACCGGAAAGCCGAAGGTTTCGATTTTCACCCACGCATCAGTAGACATCGTGCGCCAGATGATTTCGTTGGCAACGGCGAGGCCTGAGAAGAACAATGCAAGACGCTTGGTCAGCTTCATCCAGCCTTCGTCGGTCATAGGCAGAAATTCGGCCATAACCCAGGCAAGGTATGACCGCCCCTGTGCCAGACCAATTCCAAGGATCACCGCGAAAAGCCCATAGACCAGTGTGGTTTTCATCTTGAAGAACCGTTCGTCATTAAACCAGACCGTGAGACCGCCGAACAAAATCACCATCACAGCGGTGAAAACCTGCATCCGGCTAAGTTTGCCCGTGAGTTTCCAAAGGATCGCGATGCTGGCGAGCAAGATCGGCACGAAAACACCCGCGGCAACAATGAAGCCATCGTATTCAGTGCCGCCTATGGTGTAGGTCTGCTCGCGCATCTTGAGGTAGGCTGCGAAAAACAGAAGCGGCGGCCCAAGTTCGAGGACCTGTTTCACAATCGGGTTGAGCGCTTTTTCATTCATCCGGGTCACCTAACCTTCGCCGTGCGTCCCTGCAATGTGTCATGGGGCAAAAATTGGTTTCACGAACCTCGGCTTATCCACCAACCTCAACCACGACAGCTCCAAGCGCGATAAGGCCCATAAGCGCCAGGCGACGCGGGCCGACCTTTTCGCCCCAGAACAGATAGGCGATGAGGGCGGCGAAAACGACCGAGGTTTCCCGCAACACGGCGGCTTCTCCGACTTTGTCGAGGCGTGTGGCTAACATGATGCCACCAAACGAGAAAATTGCAACGATCGCTCCTGCAATGCCGACTTTGAGAAGCGGTGAAAAGGGGGTTGGGACACGGCCCTTATTGAGGATTAGATAGGCGGCGGGAAAGGCGATTCCGTCGATCAGGAAAAACCATGCAACAAAGGTCAGCGGATCGGCGGTTGCCCGGATGACGAAGGCGTCCCAAGTCGTATAGAGAGCGACGAAACCGCCAGTCATTGCGGCAAAGCCAAGGGCAAGCGGCAGCCGCGCGCGGTCGCTCGTGACATGGCGTAGGTTGTAAACCGCAAGGCCGAGGATGCCGCTGGCCAACATCGCGACACCTAGCCATTGTATGGCAGCGAAGCGTTCGCCGAAAAGGATGCCCGCGCCAATCACTGTGAAGACCGGGCCGATGCCGCGCACGACGGGGTAGACGACGGTGTAGGCGCCGGCTGAATAGGCCGCGGCTTGGGCAAGTTTGTAGCCCACGTGGATGACCCAGGCGACCGCAAACAAAGGCCAGACATCGGCTTCGGGCCACGGCACAAAAAACAGCGCGAACGGGAGTGCAATCAGTGCGTAACAGGCGTCGATGGCTGAGCGGGTTGTGTAAGGGTCAAAGCGCCCTTTTTGCAGCGCTCCGAATAGCGCATGGAGCACGGCTGCCATGAGGGCGAGACCAAGTGCGACCTGGCGGCCTTGGTCCGTGCCTTCGAGAGAAATCAGCCATTCGCTCAATTTTCGACTGTTTCCTCTTTGAAAATAACGCTGACTGTGCCGCCGAGGAAGGCCGCACTTAGGGTGTCGGGCGTTATGGCGCCAAGGCTCAAGAACGGGGCCAGAGGGATGGGCGACTGGGTTGCGATCTGGACAAAAACCTCGCCCCAGGGCACGGGGCCTGCGGTGATCAGGGCAACCAGAGCGGCCTTTGTATCCGCGTCAAACACATTGCCGGGAAGGTTCGACACAAGCGCGCGCAGGTCGCGTTTCGTGCCATCTATAACGCTTTCCGGAGAGCCCGGAACTGCGGAAAGCTTGCCAATCATGGCGCCAAGGATCAATCCGTCGGCGAAACCGCGATTTTCGACCTCAAGCGTCAAATGTTCAAGCATGAGGGTTTTAAGGGCAGTCGTATCCCCCGTCAGGAGTTGAGGCGAAACGCCGGTTGCGCGGAACCCGTAAGAAAAACGGTTTTCGCCCGGAAAATCGATATCCAGCGAGGCAAGTTCAAAGCGCCCGTCAGGAAAATCCCACCAGACAAAGAGTGTGGCGTCGATGTCGTTCCGACGGTTTTGCTCGGCCAGCATATAGCTGATCCATGCGTCTTCGGTGCGCGGCGTTATCCGCAATCCGTCAAGATCGCCTGTTAAGCTGATCCGTCCGCTGCCGATCGTTAGGGCCTCAATGCCCTCAAGACGCCAGATGAGTGAGGCTACTTCTATGGTGAGAATGTCTTGCGCAAGGACAAGGTCGCTTTGGCGGCAGGTGCCTTGATCTTCGGCGAATGTGCCGGGGTCTTGAAGCGTGTAATTGCTACTGTGTAGTGCCGACAGAAGGATCGCGCGCTCACTAGAGCAATCGGCTGTTACGATGGTTGGCGCAACCGCAAGAACGATCGCGGCCAGATATCTCACTCTTCCAACCCCGTAAGGGCGGCGGCGAATTCGCGGGGGTCGAACGGCGCAAGATCGTCGATTTGCTCGCCGACGCCGATGGCGTGGATTGGCAGGCCGAAGCGGTCGGCAAGCGCGACAAGGACGCCGCCTTTTGCGGTGCCATCAAGTTTGGTCATGATGAGGCCTGAGACGTCTGCGATTTTCTGGAAGATCTCAACTTGGTTGAGCGCGTTTTGACCCGTCGTCGCGTCAAGCACGAGAAGTGTGTTATGAGGCGCCTCGGGGTCTTTTTTGCGGATGACTCGCACGATCTTGGCAAGTTCTTCCATGAGGTCAGCGCGGTTTTGAAGGCGGCCTGCGGTGTCGATCATCAAAAGATCAGCACCGTCCGCCTCTGCTTTGGTCATGGCGTCATATGCAAGGCTGGCGGGGTCAGAGCCCTCGGGCGCAGTCATCACCGGCACGCCTGCGCGGTCACCCCAGACTTGCAACTGTTCGACTGCCGCCGCACGGAACGTGTCGCCCGCAGCGATAACGACGGTCTTGCCCGCGGCGCGGAATTGCGAGGCCAGTTTGCCGATGGTTGTGGTTTTTCCCGAGCCGTTTACGCCAACAACCAGCACCACCTGCGGGCGTTTTTGATAGATCGGCATGGGCTTGGCGACGGGTTCCATGATGCGGGCAATTTCGCTGGCCATCATGTCCTTAAGTTCGTCGGTCGAGAACTTTTTACCCAAGCGACCCTCGGCCATATTGGCCGTGACACGCATAGAGGTTTCGACGCCCATGTCAGCAGAGATGAGGAGTTCCTCGATCTGCTCCAACATATCATCATCAAGGGTACGGCGGACAACGGCTTTTTGTTCAGTACGACCGAAGATACGCCCGAAAAGGCCCGGCTTGGCAGGTTCGCGAGCCGCATCCGAAACAGTTTCAACCGGGATTGGGGTTGGAGTTGGAGTTGGAGTTGGAGTTGGTTCCGGCCTCTCTGGTTGGGCGTCCTCGATCTCTTTAGGGTCGACTGGCTCTGTTCTTCGCGGCGTTTGCTGCGCAATCGCTTGGTCGGCATCGTCGATCTCTTGATGATCGACTTGCTCTGGCTCTGGCTCTGGCTCTGGCTCTGGCTCTGGCTCTGGCTCTGGCTCTGGCTCTGGCTCTGGCTCTCGAATGGCAATCACTTCAGGGTCCGGCGCAATAGCTTTCTCAGGGTGCGGCACGACCGTTTCGACAATCGGTTCAGCTAATTCTTCGACTTCGACCGGGTCCGGCGACGGCGCTGCCTCGGCGATCGGCTCTTCTTCGACGCCGCCGTCCTCGACGATGGCATCAAGTCCCTTATCAATTTTCGAGGACGACTTGAACAGTCGCTCTTTCAGTTTCGAGAAAAACGCCATGAAGCCTCCGCGCCCGGTTTCTCTTCACCTATTCGCTTGAGAACGGAAGGAAAAGACTTGCGCGGGGGGCTTTGGCGGTTTGGACGTCAGATTTCGTCCGGGAAGTGCTTTATTGTCAGGCGGATCGGGTTTGGAGCCGCTTGGCCCAAACCACAGATCGACGCATCCGCCATCGCCTGACAGAGGTCCTCGAGAAGCGGCTGGTCCCATGTATCGGCCTGCATCAGCTTTACGGCCTTTTCACAGCCCACACGGCATGGCGTGCATTGGCCACAGCTTTCGTCTTCGAAAAATCTCAGCATATTGAGGGCGGCGGCTTTAACGCTGTCTTTGTCTGACAGGATTATGACAGCTGCGGAGCCGATGAAACTGCCTAAGGGCTGCAGCGTATCAAAGTCGAGGGGCACATCGTCTATAGAGGCAGGCAGAAGGCCCGAGGACGGGCCTCCGGGCTGGTAGGCCTTAAAGGTGTGATCATCCGACATTCCGCCTGCGGCTTCGATGATGTCGGTGATGGTTGAGCCTGCTGGAAGAAGGTGCACGCCGGGTTTGTTAACACGGCCAGAGACCGAGTAGGAACGCAGGCCTTTGCGGCCATTCAGTTCGACGCTTGAGAGGATTTCAGGGCCCTCGCGGCAGATGCGGGCGACCCAGTGCAGCGTTTCGATGTTGTGGACCAGTGTCGGGCGTCCGAAAAGTCCGACTTGGGCGACGAAAGGTGGTCGGTGACGCGGAAGGCCGCGCTTGCCTTCGATCGACTCGATCATCGCGCTTTCTTCGCCGCAGATGTAGGCGCCGGCACCGCGACGGACTTCAATAAAGCCGGGTTCGACAATGCTTGCGGCCTCAAGAGCAGCAATTTCGGTGGCTAGGATGTGAAGAACCGCCGGGTATTCGTCACGCATATAGATGTAAACGCGGTCCGCTGAGACCGCCGCGGCAGCGATAAGCATGCCTTCAAGGAAAAGGTGCGGGGTGCGCTCAAGGTAGTAGCGATCTTTGAACGTGCCGGGTTCGCCTTCGTCTCCGTTAACGGCCATAAGGCGCGGGCCGGGATAGGAGCGCACGAAGCCCCATTTTTTGCCCGACGGAAATCCGGCGCCGCCAAGTCCGCGAAGGCCGGAGGCGAGAATTGTTTCTTCGACTTTATCCCAGTCTTGCGCGGCACGGTGGGTTTCCAATGCGTGGTAGCCCCCGGTCGCGCGATAGGATTCAAGCGTTTCATAGGCGGGGATGTCGGCGTGGGTGTCGCCCGTTTTGGCAGCTGCAAGAACGCTTTCGGAGGTCGCGCGGTCGATGTGATTGTGGCCAATTTCAACAACCGGTGCTGTGTCACAGCGGCCCATGCAGGGCGCGCGAACAATGCGGATTTCGGCAGCATCGGTTCCCGCTTCAAGCGCCGATTTCAACGCCTGTGCACCGGCAAGTTCGCACGATAGCGAGTCGCAGACCCGCACAGTCAGCGCGGGCGGCGGCATTTCCCCTTCTTTGACCACGTCGAAATGGGCGTAGAAAGTTGCAACCTCGTAGACCTCGGCCTGTGCGATGCGAAGCTCTTCAGCGAGCGCGCGCATATGGGCCGCGGAGAGGTGTCCGTAGGCGTCCTGGACCAGGTGCAGAAATTCGATCAGCAAATCACGATTGCGGGGGGCGTCGCCGAGAAGAGCAAGCACTTCGGCGTGTGCGCCATCATCCAGCTGACGGCCTTTGGGCGTGTGACGCCCTTTGCCCCGTCCGGATTTCCAGACACCTTTTTTGCTTTCGTCCAACGCCATGTCGGCTCCCCGGATCTTGATTTTCTGACGACACTCTAGACGGTCTTAGGGGGGTGGAAAGCTCGAAAAGCGACGTCTCGGAGCTGTTTTCACGTCTTGGATTGGCAATGCGCGACGAGGATGCGAAACATGGGAGTATGAGAGTGTTGGTTTTCCTTATTTTGTGCCTGCCTGTGGCTGGTTTTTCTGCAGATCGGTCCGTGTCGCCGTCCGAGTTCGAATCCATAGTGACCGACAAGACGTTGTCGTATTCCATCCAAGGGGTTGAGTACGGCGCCGAAGAATATTTCGGTAGCCGCCGGGTCAGATGGTCGTATCTTGACGGTGAATGCGAGGACGGCGAATGGTATCCGAAGGGCGAGCAGGTTTGCTTTGTCTATGACGCATTGCCATCGCCACAGTGCTGGCAGTTCTACCTGCGCGATGACCGGCTTTTGGCTCGATTTGAAAATAATCCAGACGCGACAGAGCTTTACGAACTGGATCGGCGGGAAGAGCCGGTGATGTGCCTCGGTCCCAAAGTCGGGGTTTAGAACAAGGTGCCTTGATCCGGCTTTTTCTTTCGGAATTTGGGTTTTGATGCGGCGGCATCGGTGGTGACATTGACGCGTCCATCGCGGAATTGGATTTCAAGCGCTTGGGCAGATTTGGCGGCGTCCGCTCCGGTGACGATTGTTTCGCCCGCGCGCACAACAGAGTAGCCGCGTTGCAGAGTTTCCTCGTAACCGATTGAGCGACGCACACGGTCGAGGGCGTCGACTTTTTCCGAAGCGCGCGAAAGGCCCAAGGCAAATGCTCCGTTAAGTTTCGGAGATAAAGCATTGAAATCGCGCCGCTGTCTGTCTGCTTTTTCCTTCAGGTGTGCGGGGCGAAGGCGGGCGGCAATAAGGCGGTCCTTGCGCGACTGAACCACGCGGATCAAGCCGGGGCCAAGGCGGCGAGACCATTCACCGACACGCTGGGTTTCTGTTCGCAGGCGCGCTCGCAACGTAGCCGGGCGGATCGCGCTGGACAGTTGTGCAACTTGTGCCGCATGCCGTTCTACCGTCTGTCGAAGCACGCGCGGCAATGCTTCGTCGGCGCGGTCAAGGCGTTGGCGGGGTTCGTTCAAAAGGGCTTCGGCGCGCGGCAAAATGCGCACAAGGTCGCGGAGCCTTTCTTTGCGACGGCTGACGCCCTGGCCCACAGCGCGGCTAAGCCGGCCGTCTTGGCTATCAACCCAAGCAATCAGATCAAGGCGAACGGGGACGGCAAGCTCGGCGGCAGCGGTGGGCGTTGGAGCGCGTTTGTCGGAGGTGAAATCGATAAGGGTGGTGTCGGTTTCATGGCCAACGGCCGAGATCAGGGGGATATCGCTATCGGCAGCGGCGCGCGCGACAACTTCTTCGTTGAAGCCCCAGAGGTCTTCGATAGAGCCGCCACCGCGTGCCACAATGATAAGATCGGGACGCGGAAGAGCGCCACCGGGCGTCATAGCATTGAAGCCTTTAATCGCGTTGGCGACTTGCGTCGCGCAGGCTTCGCCCTGAACTGCGACGGGCCAGATCAACACCTTGCGCGGGAACCGGTCGCGCAAGCGATGCAGGATGTCACGTATGACGGCCCCTTGGGGAGACGTCACAACACCAATGATTTCAGGTAGATAAGGAAGCGGTTTTTTGCGGGCTTCGTCAAAAAGGCCTTCTGCTGCGAGCTTTTTCTTGCGGCGTTCCAGCATGGCCATCAAGGCGCCCTCGCCCGCGACGGCGATGCGCACCGCGTTCAAAGCATACTTCGATGAGAAGCCTGAGGCCGTCATTTTGCCTTCGGCAATGATCTCCATACCTTCTTCGGGCATCGTGCCAAGGCCCGGCACCTGCCCTTTCCACGACATGCATGACAGCACAGATTTGTCATCTTTCAGATCAAAATAAAGATGACCCGAGCGCGCGCGTGTCACGCGTCCAACCTCGCCGCGCACTCGAACGTAAGCCAACTCGCCTTCGATCAGACGGCGAACGGTCCCGGCAATTTCTGAGACCGAGAATTCGGGGGCGTTGTCGCCCGGTGTGTCTTCGAAAAGGTCCATTGCCCGTGCCTTGTGCTTGCGCTTGCGGGACCCTAGAACGCCTGAGAGGCGAGGTGAAGCGGGACATTGCGATGAATATTCTCATTCTTGGTGGCGGCGGGCGCGAACATTCGTTGGCTTGGGCCGCGCTGCAAAACCCGAAATGCGATGTGCTAATTGTGGCACCTGGAAACGCAGGCATCGCCGAGATCGCGACGTGCGCGGATCTGGACATCAATGACGGCGCTGCGGTTGTCGCTTTTGCCGAAGAACATGCGATAGATTTTGTGATTGTCGGACCCGAAGCGCCTTTGGCGGCAGGCGTGTCGGACGAATTGCGTGTGGCTGGATTTTTGGTGTTTGGGCCAAGTCAGGCGGCGGCGGAATTGGAGGCCTCGAAGGGCTTTACCAAGGAAGTCTGTGACGCTGCAAACGCCCCGACGGCGGCTTGGGCACGCTTTAACGATCCGGAAAGCGCGAAGGCTTATATTCGCGCGCAGGGCGCACCGATTGTTGTGAAGGCCGATGGGTTGGCCGCGGGCAAGGGCGTGGTTGTGGCAATGTCCAAGGTCGAGGCCTTGGATGCGATTGACAATATGTTCGGCGGCGCCTTTGGGGCTGCCGGAGCCGAAGTTGTGATCGAGGAGTTTATGGACGGCGAAGAAGCGTCGTTCTTTGTGCTGTGCGACGGGCTTGATGCGCTGCCGATTGGCACGGCGCAGGACCACAAGCGGGTTGGCGAAGGCGATACGGGCCCCAACACCGGCGGGATGGGGGCCTATTCCCCAGCGCCGGTCTTGTCGGATACTGTGGCGGCGCGCACGATGGAAGAGATCATCCGTCCGACCTTGGCCGAGATGGTGCGACGCGGCACACCGTATCAAGGCGTTTTATATGCAGGACTTATGATCAAGGACGGCGCGCCAAGGTTGGTGGAATACAATGTGCGTTTTGGCGATCCGGAGTGTCAGATTCTGATGATGCGGTTGGGCGCTCAGGCGTTTGATCTGATCCATGCTTGCGCCGAAGGTCGCCTGGCCGACGCACAAGTCACTTGGGCGGATGACCATGCGATCACGGTTGTTCTTGCCGCAAAAGGTTATCCGGGCAACTACGAAAAAGGTAGCGAGATCAAAGGACTGAGTGGATTAGGCGAAGACAGTTTTCGGATGGTCTTTCACGCCGGAACCACGCGGGACGGTGACAGTGTGCTTGCGACGGGCGGTCGGGTGCTGAATGTCACGGCACGAGCCGCCACACTGGAGGCGGCGCGCGCTGCCGCCTACGCGGATGTCGATGCAATTGACTGGCCCGGTGGGTTTTGCCGACGCGATATCGGCTGGCGCACGCTATCTGATTGACACAAGGGTTTTGCGGAGGACACCATGGCGACCGAACTAATGCGCAACGAGGCTGGCATTGCGACGGCATTAGGCATCCTTAAACAGCAATTCGGTGAGCGTTTTCAAACCGGTGCTTCGGTGCGCGAACAACATGGTCACACAACGACGTGGATCGAAAACCAGCCGCCCGATGCCGTAATATTTGCGCAATCAACCGACGATGTCACTACCGTTGTGAAGGTCTGCGCGACCCACAAGGTGCCGATCATTGCCTTTGGTACAGGCACATCACTGGAAGGACACGTAAACGCCGCTGCGGGTGGGGTTTCCATTGATGTCAGTCAGATGAACCAAATTCTGGCAGTCCATTCAGAGGATCTAGATTGCGTTGTGCAACCCGGCGTGACCCGTAAACAGCTGAACGAGCACCTGCGCGATCAGGGGTTATTCTTCCCGATTGACCCCGGAGCAAATGCGTCCCTTGGCGGGATGGCTGCCACGCGCGCAAGCGGGACCAACGCGGTGCGCTATGGGACGATGAAGGATTGCGTTTTGTCACTGAAGGCCGTGTTGCCGGATGGTCGGGTGATCCGCACCGGGCAACGCGCAAGGAAGTCATCGGCGGGTTATGATCTGACGCGGTTGTTCATCGGGTCGGAAGGCACGCTAGGGATCATCACGGAACTTACCATCCGACTGCAAGGGATACCCGAGGCAATGGCCTCGGCCACCTGTTCGTTTCCCAACGTTGAAGCCGCCTGCAATACGGTGATATCTACGATCCAGATGGGTGTGCCGGTCGCACGGATCGAATTGTTGGACGAAGCGCAGGTGCGCGCGTGCAATGCTTATTCGAAACTTGAGCTGCCAGAGACCCCTTTGTTGTTGCTGGAATTTCATGGATCGAAAGCAAGCGTCGCCGAGCAGGCCGAGATATTTGGCGAGATTGCTGCGGATGTTGGGGGGACCAACTTTGCATGGACCGCATCGCCCGAGGAGCGCACGAAGCTTTGGCAGGCACGTCATGACGTCTATTGGGCAGCCCTCGCCTACCGGCCCGGCGCGAGCGTGGTGGCAACGGATGTTTGTGTCCCGATTTCTCGGCTGGCGGAATGTGTTTCAGCCGCGACCTCGAAAATGGCCGAGCTTGATCTGATCGCACCCATTGTCGGTCACGTGGGCGATGGCAACTTCCACACAAGCATTCTGGTGATGAAGGACGATGCTGATGAAGTCGCGCGCGCGGAGACTTTTGTAGGCTGGCTGAATGAAACGGCGATTGGCATGGAGGGCACCTGCACCGGAGAACATGGCGTTGGTCAAGGCAAGCGCGCATATCTGCAGGCCGAACTAGGCGACGCGACGGACGTGATGGTTGCGATCAAGGCGGCGATTGATCCTGACAACATAATGAACCCGGGCAAAATCGTCTGAGGGATGTATCTCGCGCCGCGCGGAACGGATGTTTTTGTCGATACCACCGCACATCTCGGAATTTCCACGCGCGGATTGGCACGTTTTGCATGAATGGTACATTTTCGGCGAAGCACGGATGCTGATCGACAATGGTGCCGATACAACAGACACTGGAGCAATGCTTGGCGTTTACAGTCACCTAGTGCGTCGCGTCGCCATATTTGACAGCGTTTGAATTTTCTGAATCACTTCAAAAACACTTTTGGAGGTTTTTTGGATGGGCAAACGT
>Ga0075467_10000945_pt1 | contig 23784 bp, 19 predicted proteins | sample DEB08_DNA_9_FD_75067 | JGI IMG/M metagenome (GOLD analysis project Ga0075467, IMG submission 75067) | Aqueous microbial communities from the Delaware River and Bay under freshwater to marine salinity gradient to study organic matter... | ecosystem: Environmental > Aquatic > Marine > Coastal ... | reverse complement strand
GGATCACCTGACGAAGCGATCTCTAGGTACCTATCGGTCGGCAAATCAGGCGCGGCACAATGGAGTGATGATACAAACAAACATGACCATTTGAAAAAAGTGAGCCTTAGCAGCAACATGAGCACTAATGCGAATACTAATTTATTTCAATACAGCGAGAGCATAGAAGTCTTGATCGAGTTCGAAAATATAAAACGGCGAGCTTATAGGCCCGCGGTAAGAATTACGGATGTATTTGGCAATGTATTGTTCACATCGTGGGATAAAGACAGCTTAGCCGAGAGTGACAGAAAAGAAGTTAATAAAGAGGTTCTGGTATGCAGTATTCCCGCAAATTTACTAAAACCAGCAGGCTACACGCTTACTGCGTTTGCTCATGTGCCTGACGACAATGGTAATGTAAAAATAGAAGAAGTAAATTTCGATATCACAGTATCCGCTGAGCATTGCCCTATTGACCTAGGCAGACTAGGTCTTATCTTTCCGATACTTGAATGGCAACGACATGCTGACGCTCACACAAGCAACGACAAACGCTAAGCAGGACTTGCCATGTCACATTCGCAAACCAAACAAACACTGCTATTCATTGCGCCGTCTGCGTACCCGCTTGGCGGGGTGCAAACTTGGTTAGATTACTTGTTGCCAGGACTGCAAGTTAAAGGATATCGGGCCGTTCTAGCGCTAACTAGCGGTCACCACCACAGCGTCAGTAATTATTTAGCAACGCATAAACTTAGCCAAATTCAAACCTTAAGCTTAAGTTCACCCACGGGCACAATTGAAGGGCGAGTTGAATCAATCGAATTAGCTATTCAAGATATTCAGCCAGACATTATAGTTGTGGTAAACGTGATTGATGCTTATCAGGCAGTCAACAACTTACGCCGACGCCGCTTATCGAAGGCCCGAATCGTCACCTCTATTCATGGAATTCAAGAAGATCTATTCGCCGGAATCAAGGTTAATTCGAGCGTTATTGACGCGGTTGTGTCGACTAATCGCCTAACTCAAAAACTTATAAATAAAACCAGTAACATTGACGCTAGCCGATCATTATACGCTCAGTATGGTGTTGAATTACCTCTAGCACCTGATACTAAAGGTGCTGGAAAAATATTTACTATTGCTTATGCCGGTCGTATCGAAGAAAGTCAAAAACGCATAGCTGATTTACTACAGATTTTTTCGAAGACCTTACGTCAGATAGACAAAATTAGAATTTTGATTGCTGGCTCTGGAGAAGATATGCCCGCGCTCGAAGATTGGCTCAAAAAGGAATCACAATACGCGACTAAAATAAACTACTTAGGTGTTATCAAGCCGGAGTATGTAGCTGAATCGATTTACGCCAAGGCCGACGTTTTATTGTTAACGTCGCAATGGGAAACCGGCCCAATCGTCGCTTGGGAGGCGATGAGTCACGGCGTATGTCTAGTTTCGAGTCGTTACGTCGGGTACTTCGAAGAAGGTAGCTTAGTTGATGGCGAAAACTGCTTACTATTCGATATAGGCAATATAGACGCCGCAGTTGAAAAAATTCATCAAGCTAGGGACATAAGTAAGCGAGGCAGAATTAACGCCGGCGCTAAGGAGCTTGTTGTAAACAAATACTCTGAGCAAAAGTCTATTGGCGCATGGGCGGAATGCTTCAATGCCATTTGCGCTATACCGCCGAAATCGTATTCGAATAAAGCAACCCTAAATATTGATAACGGCCGCCTCACATCGGTATTAAGATCTGTGCTTGGAATAACAGGCTTAAGGTTGGCTGAACGGCTGCGTCATTTTTACCCAAAAAAATTCAAACACCTAAGCGCAGGAAGTGAGTGGCCGCACAGCTATCCAAGCCATAATGCTGAACAACTTTCGCTTGATCTCGAAGAAAAATGATTTCTATTAATTCTATCTTAAACGTTTTGCGGAGAAGAAAACACGCGGCGCAATTGACGATTAAAAAATTGCTACTGGGCGTATCCAGGCCACAGATCAGACTAATTGTAGTGGGGGCGCAGAAAAGCGGCACTACAGCGCTCTATCACTATCTCTCTGAGCACCCTGATATCGATGTGCCGGCCGAGAAGGAGGTAAACTATTTCAATGCCACAAGAAGACAAGATATCTCATTAGAAAAGTATCAGCAGCATTTCCCAGTTCGATTGGCTAGAAATGAAGATTTTTTCTCGATCGATGTTTCGCCTTCATATTTACTTGATGCGCAAGTAACCGCGCAAAGAATTTTTGACATTAACCCCAATACCAAAATAGCAGCAGTACTTCGCGAACCTGTTTCGAGGGCGGTGTCATCGTGGTTTATGTATCAAAAGCTCTATCAGAATGATCCAGATTGGTTCGTAGATTCAGCTTGGGTAAAGAACAATAGTACGGCTAAAATAGTTCGTCGAAAAAAGCGTTTTGGGGAAAGTTTTGAGGCCGATATTGAAGAAGAGTTGCTAGCGCTTGAGGCCGGTAATCGGATCGAATACCCCGTAGTTGAATACGGCTTATATAAACATCAGCTGTCATGCTTTATCGATGTGTTCGGACTGGAAAACTTGCTTGTATTAAGTAGCGAAGAGTTGAAAAATTCGACTCAATTCTGTTTAGATCAAATTACTGATTTCATAGATTTGAAAACACATACATTAAGCGAGCGGAAGTTAGTGCCTCATTTTGTCGGCGACAATAAGAAGCAAATCGATAGATCAAAATTAGCCAAGCTAGCCGACTACTATAAAGTTCATAACAAGGGCTTAGAAGAGTTGGTCGATAAAAAATTCAACTGGGGCCTTAAAATCTCGTGAGTTTTTCTCTAAAAACCCGAATCGGGGCACTCCTGATTGACGGCCCTAGGTATGTTTACTACCTGACACGTTCCCGCTTTGGCTCTAAAGACGCCTGGCTTTTGGTTAAAAACAGACATCAGCAACTTGAAATTTCAAACGACCCTCTCGGCATAAAGTGTCACTGGTCATGGACCTCTGATTTGTATCTACCGAGTGTTTTCCCATCTATCGGGCAGCGACTTTTCGCTAAAGCACTAAGCACTTTTTCGTTTGAGCTTCAGACTAGCCAAATAAACACTGAAACCACTCCAGATGTAAGTTTTATTATCGGCCATAGAGGGTCAGCACGGACTCAGTTATTGTTAAAAACAATTGAGTCTATTGCCGCCCAACAGCAATGCATTGTCGAATGCATCGTGGTTGAGCAAGACAGCCAGCCGGTTGTGCGCAAGCAGCTACCGGCCTGGGTCAAGTATGTATATACGCCAACTGATGACCCAAAGATGCCTTATTCGCGGTCATGGGCATTCAATGTTGGGGCTGAGCACGCAAACAGTAGCTGCCTAATATTTCATGACAATGACTTACTCGTTCCTAGAGACTATGCATACCAGACACTCAAACTAGTTGAAAAAGGCTTTGATTTTGTCAACCTCAAGCGCTTTATCTTTTACCTCTGTGAGTCAGCTACTCAGGAATTATTAAACACGGGGCGAATCGTACCAAGCCTAAAGGTAGAGAGCATTATGCAGAACGCCGAAGGTGGTGGCTCAGTCGGTGCTTGTAAAGAAACGTATTTCAAAATCGGGGGCTTCGACCAACGCTTTGTTGGCTGGGGTGGAGAAGACAACGAATTCTGGGAGCGAGCTCAAACTCAATCGGTATGGCCATACGCAAACCTTGCGCTGATTCATTTGTGGCACGGCCCACAAAAAGAAAAGCTGGATATTGAGAGTGCTTCTACTAAAATTCTCTACAATACATTATCTGAGCAGAATCCTATCGATCGCATAAAATGGTTAATAAAAAATCAGCGTCGAGAATCTAAAAATAAGTTTTCAAAGAATATGGAACAAAACTAATGTGTGGTCTTAGCGGGTGGAAAATTTCACCGTCATTAATTGAAAGCTTCAAGCCTCAGGCAGCAAAATTCACACTATCGCAAAATCATCGTGGTCCAGATAGCACAGGCTCTTACCACAGCGATAATGGCCAAGTGTATTTGGGACATAACCGACTGAGTATTATTGACCTGAGCGATGCCGGCAACCAACCGATGTACAGTGCCAACGGCGATGTAATGATCCTCAATGGCGAGATTTATAATTATCGTCAGTTGAAGCATGAGCTGGAAGCCAAAGGGCATCAATTCAAATCTCAATCAGACACCGAAGTAGTGCTGAAAAGTTTCCTTGAATGGGGCATGGATTTCACCGATAAAATTCAGGGTATGTACGCTATCGTAATCTGGCGAGAAAGCGACCAAAGTATGCACCTATTACGTGACCCTTTAGGCATCAAGCCTCTATATTATTGGACGCTTGATCGCAATGAAGGCATCGTTTTTGCATCAGAGCTTCGCTCTTTTCTAGCACTGGATGAATTTGAGACTCAGATCTCCTCTGCTGGTTTAAATCAGTATATCGAATTCGGTTACTCAATCGATTCAACTGCAACAATTTTTGACGGCGTTAAAAAGCTTCAACCCGGCCATCGGCTCGAGATTAGAGGCAGCTCAATATCCCGACAAATTCCGTTCTATTTGCCCGATCTGACAAACTACACTGATACCAGCCCAACTGAGATTGAAGACCAGCTGTATGAGGCTCTTAATCAAGTCATCAAAGAGCATTTAGTCGCCGATGTCCCTGTAGGATTATTGTTATCGGGCGGCCTAGATTCGAGTTTAATCGCGGCTATTGCATCAAAGCATGAAAAAATTCACACCTATAGTATGGGGTTTGCTAACTCGCAAGTTGATGAGCGCCCGTTTGCCCGTACCGTAAGTGAGTTTATTGGCTCGCATCACCATGAGGTGCTATTGCAGCCAAACCAAATTATGCAAGATATCGAATCCGTGAGCTCTCACTTTGACGATCTTTTTGCAGACTGGGGTCTTGTATCGACACGGCTTCTCTATAAAACTTGCCGCGACCAAGGTATTAAAGTGGTCCTCGTTGGTGAAGGCTCAGATGAACTATTTGGCGGCTACGGTATTTTCCGCGATGGCTTAGATAGTAGGTCACCAATGGAGTGGCGCTTGTTCCAACTTTATCGAAAATATATCGGTCAACGATATGGTGCTGAATATTTTCGGTTTCGCACTATTATGCTCGACTACCTTAAGTCAACAGGCGGCGATTTGTTTAAAGCTCTACAATTGTTTGAGTCTCGCAATCAGCTGCCCAACAATTATGTGATGAAGGTTGATAAAGCCAGTATGTCGGTCAGCGTTGAAGCAAGAACTCCCTTTCTCGATTCACGTATCGCCAACATCGCCTACCGAATTCCTAAAGAACTATTGATTGATTCAAGCTCTGAAAAGAAAATACTAAAGTCGATCGCCACTCGCTACAAGCTGCTACCAGATGAAATAATAAACCGTAAAAAATATGGTGCTGGTATCGCGGCTAATTGGATCGACGAGCCGAGTGAGTTTAGAAACTTTGCTCGCGACACTATTTTGGCTAACAACTCATGGGTAGACCAACTCGGTTTACGAGATGCCATGCAACGCTATTTTGATGATGGCCAAGCGGGTTACGCGTTCCCTCGTCGCTTAGGAATTTTCAGAAATATCGCTTGGCGTATTCTGATTTTGAATCTGTGGGGCAACTCGCTTGAACTCTAATAATCAAGCTAACCTCAAGCCAGCTATAAGTGGTTTAGTCAGCACAATTATTCCGATCTATAACCGACCACGCCTGTTACTGGAAGCGGTCAATAGTGTCCTAAATCAGAGCTACCGGCCGATTGAAATAATCATCGTTGACGATGGCTCGAGCGATAATACATTAGCTGTCGCCAAGCAAATATCATCCACCAACAGCGAGGTTAGTGTACTAAGTATAAATAACTCTGGGCCAGGACTGGCAAGGGAGCATGGCCGTCAAGCTGCCAAGGGCGAGTTTATACAGTACTTAGACAGCGACGACTTACTTGAACCAAGAAAATTCGAGCTACAAGTCCAGCAACTAGTCAGCAAGCCTGAATGCGGAGTGTCGTATTGCATCCAGCAATTTAGCGATATTCAAGGTCATATACTTGACCCTCAATGGATGCGTAGCGGTCAACGTTTTGACACAATGTTTCCAGCTATGTTGGGTGGCCGAATTTGGGGAACACCAACGCCACTGTACAGAGCATGCTTGTTGAACCAAGCCGGCCCTTGGTCTAGCCTATTGAACGAAGAAGACTGGGAGTACGATTGTCGAATAGCAAGTATTGGGGTTAAACTCGATTATCGCCCCGAGGTATTGGTTACCGTTCGATCCCACGGAGAAATTCATTTCGGTCAAATCAATCATCATGACACCAAAAAGCTCAGTGATAAAGCCAGTGCTTACGAGGCTATTTACCGGCATGCGCTAGCTGCAAATGTTGAACTAAGTAATCTCGAATTTAAAAAATTTAATCGTATGGTATTTTTCTTGGCTCGCCGATGTGCCGAGCGTAACTTAAACAAAGATGCCAAACGATTAATGCAATTGGCCAAATTTAGCGCTCATGGTTTCCGCCGTAAACTTGAGTACATGCTCTACACCACTCTGTCGTATGTTTTAGGCTGGAACAGGGTTGGTAAAATTTCGGCTAAATTCGACAAGCGCCGGTCATGAAATCAATTAGTATCTCGGTTGTTATGAGCGTATACAACGGTGAAAAAGCGGTTGCTCGTACTATCGAAAGCATTCTAGATCAGGCTGATGTCGCATTTGAGTTTATTATCGTTAACGATGGGTCTACTGACCAGAGTCTAGCAATCATAGAGTCATACGCTAAGCGTGACGAGCGTATAAAACTGAGCTCACATCCTAACCAGGGGCTCACAAGGTCGCTAATAACTGGCTGTCAACAAGCGCAAGGAGAATACATTGCGCGTCAAGATTGCGGCGATATTTCACTACCCGGCCGCCTATATACGCAGCTAGCGACACTGCGCGAAAACTCTGACCTCAGTATGCTCTCCTGCGCAACCGAGTTTGTTACCCCAAAAGGCGAGCATCTTTACATAACTCGTCAAAGTGAAGACGAAGCACGCAATGGCTTAAAAGATCTAAATGTCTCTCAAATCAAGGGGCCACCTCATCACGGTAGTGTCATGTTTAGAGCCACCTCGTACCAGCAAGCGGGAGGCTATCGTAAGGAATTTATCGTTGCTCAAGATATCGATTTATGGACGCGACTGATCGAATATGGCGATCATGAATCACTAAGTAAGGTTTTGTACCGTGCAACGGTTGAAAAAAACTCGATCAGCTCTAACCAACGTGCCTTACAATTTAAGACAGCAGAATTTATCATAGCGAGCGTTAAGGCACGCGCCAACCACCTGCCACAAAGTCTTATTTTACGAGAGCTCGAGAGATTAAATTTAGCCTCACCAAGTAAGGTCCAAAATCAACGAGTTTTGAACTCTAACTATTACTATCATTTGGGGTCAATCCTAATGAAAACAGAGCCAGTGGCCGGAAAAGGCTATTTACTTAGCGCTATAAAACAAAACCCGTTTAATTGGCGGGCGCTGCTCAAGCTTGCCCTATTGTTAAGCAAAGGGGACTAATAATATGATAAAGCCCGAATACGATGATAATTGGCCCGACGATGTCAAAGCACTCTATAAGCATGATATGGAGGAGTTCTGGGATAAAACACTGGTGCCCAATAAGTGGAATCAATACAAAAATTTACTTGATACGTATCTTCGAATGGCCGAGCCAGATAAGAGCCTAGATATTTTAGACGTTGGATGCGCACAAGCAACCCTCGCCTTATTGTTGGCTGAGCAAGGCCATAATGTATTGGCAATTGATCTACGCCAAGAGTCCCTGGATTACGCTAAAAGTCGTTACCAAAGTGGCAACATACGTTTTTTACAACACAACGTTCTGGAGGTTGAACTTACCGAAAAATTTGATCTTATTTATGCCAATCAGCTTATAGAACATTTGGTATACCCGTCGACCATGATTGATCGCTTGAAATCTATGTTGAAACCCGGCGGAAAACTAGTGATCGCGACACCCAACCACTCATACTTGATTTCAGGTCACCCCAGCTTCACTGAGTTAGGCGACCCTAAGCAATGGGAGCATATGCAGTTCAGTGCCGATGGCGATGGGCATTTTTTCGCTTATAAAGAACAAGAACTAGTGGCGTTATTTAGCCGTTCTGGCCTAAATAACATCACTTCACAAGTGCTTGAAATTCCATTTTTATCTGGCCACCTAAAAGTCAGGTATCTACACCGGTTTCTTCCCTATGCTGTGCTCAATTTTTTTGACCGCTTACTTTTGAGCACGCCTTTTTTACGACGCTACGTTTCACACCAACTGATTGTATCCGGAATACGATAATGTGGTTTAGAACTATTCAGATCGTGCACGACAAGGCCGCGGTAGCAATTGGCCGCCTGAGAGCCACACTACTCAGACTTCGCGGAGCAAAAATCGGGCCGAAAGCTATAATCGCGAAATCAGTTACAGTCGATAATCCGATGTTAATTTTAGCAGGGCTTCGCTTAAAAATTGAACCTAATGTGTACCTAAAACTCGTTTCTGATGACGCCAAACTGAGCTTTGGCGACTTCGTCTTTATTGGCAAAGGCGTCGAATTTGACGTTCAGGAAGAGGTTCACGTAGGCTCAAACGTGCTATTCGCTCCTGGTTCTTTTATAACCGATCATAACCATGGCATAGCCGCTAACCAACTGATCAAACAACAAGCCTGTGTTAGTCACAAGATTACAATTGACGATGATGTATGGATCGGAGCCAACGCCGTAATATTACCCGGAGTAACCTTATCGAAGGGTGCTGTGATCGCGGCTGGGGCGGTTGTTACAAAATCAGTTGATGCGATGACAATCGTGGCTGGCGTGCCGGCCACGGTTATAGGTAAACGGCAATAGCTAAAATAATATGCAAAAACACTCAGAACAAAAACCGGTGAATCGTAAAGTAATTGAAAAAGCACCTTCGATCTCAATCGTAATACCTACCTACAATCGTGGCAAAGTTTTAATCGACACACTTCAATATCTATTACGATTATCCACAGCACCAGACCAAATTATCGTAGTTGACCAAACCGTTGACCCGTCGAGCGACGTCAAGAAAAAATTAAAAGAATGGCACCACTCAACCGTAATTGACTGGATAGTGTTACCGCAGCCCTCTGTCGTCGCTGCCATGAATGTAGGTCTGCAAAATTGTAACTCAGACTACGTGCTATTTCTGGATGATGATATTCAACCGATTGAGGGTTTGATAGAAAATTACCTCGCTATGACCGCCAATCAAGAATACGGAATTATCGCTGGACGGGTAATTCAGCCGTGGGATAATCCAGACGGTGACCAGACCTCAGAAGAGTTTTCATTTAACTCACGCGAAAATAGTAATGCGCCGTTCTTTATCGGCGCAAATGTTCTAGTCAACCGACGCATCGCGCTCGAGCTTGGGGGCTTTGACGAAAACTTTAAAGGCACGGCTCATGATTATGAACGTGAATTTTCTGACCGAGTACTGTCAACTAACTACCAAATAGGCTACTGCGGCTCGGCAGCGGTTTTTCATCTAAAAGAACAAACGGGCGGCATCCGTACCTATGGGCACTTTTTAAAAACCATAAAACCGCATCACGCAGTGGGAGCCTACTACTATATCTTACGTAGTAAACGAGTAAAGCATAAGGCTAGAAAAATACTCAGCCGCCTAAGGCAAAGAGTCGTCACCCGAACGCACTTGACTCAACCTTGGTGGATTCCATTGACCTTGGTTGGCGACTTTGCCGGGATCGTTTGGGCACTGGCTCTTTACCTGTCAGGCCCCGCGTTGCTTAGCCAAAAATAGCTAGGGATTGTTTAGCTGCGTTAACCGCGAATGTCTGCTATGGAGCAGGAAAAAGCGAACTCAGTAACCAGCTAGCGCCAGCGCATCTTTAGCGCGCCGCTGAAATTTGCTCATTACATGTTGATACTCGGGGCTCTTCCATTGAGCGCTGGAGCCACTGCGATAAAACGATGCATTATTGTCGCCAATATCACCTTGACGTTGCCTCTCGATCTTCTTGGCATTATCCAAACTGGCCAAGTCAATAGCGCGAGCAACATCACCTTCTTGAGCACTAATACCTAAGTGATTACAGACAGCCTCGATAACATTCGCAGTGTTAGCCTTCAGCTCTTCGAAACTAATAACTAATAATTGACTGCCGAGTGTCTTTTGCCCCTTTAACAACCAAGATTCGATGTGTTGCTCCCAAGTCTGACCGTAGATTTGATTTATATAAAAGTGATAATAGTCCTCGATACTCATCTCGACCCCGTTACGAGTGGAGTGATAGTGGTACGACGATATAAAAGCGTCTCGCCCGTCTCGAACTAGGTACACGCTTTTTTTAATTGAGCGCCGCCACCGGCTGTGGGTCATAATTAAACGAGGAGACGGCAAGCCGTTGATAATCGGTGCGTTTCTAATCGATACGGCGGGAATTCTAGCGTTGAAAACATCTGGATTACTGTTAGCTGATGGATCCATAATATTAACTAATATGGTTCTAAGCCAGGTGCTGCCAGACCTTGGGAAAGCCCCTATGTAGGCGTCGCTGGAGCGATGCGATAGCCGTAAATGACCCAGCGGTGCACTCACTCGATTACGGATTTTATGAAACAATTTATCAGCGGACATAAGTCACTCTATTCAGGTTTGGCCGTTTTTTTATAATTCGCCGTAAAAAACATGAAGCATTCTGGCAACCGATTTTGGACTAAAGCGTTGCATCTCATTTGGCCCATTGGTGGCGATATAGTCAACCATATTAGCGTCGGTCAACGTTTTTAAAACGGCGTTCGCCAAGGCTTCGATATCGTTCGGATCAATGCCTGTGGTTAGCGACCCGACAATTTCTGGTATAGCCCCTCGGTTCGACGTAACCACAGGTGTGCCACAAGCTAGTGCCTCGGCGACCGGCATACCGAAGCCTTCGTACCATGATGGAAATAATAAACAGTCAACTAAGTTGTAAAGCAACGGAAGTTCGTTAAAGTTATCTAAAAATAATTGGGTTACATGGGCTTCGAGGTCGAGCTCTTTTAACAAACGATTAAAGTCGGCCGTCGGCCGCCCCGTTTTTATCAGTCGTACCTTGATATCTGCATTTTCAATTAAACGCTTGAAGGCCAGTAAACTTCCTCGGTGATTTTTATAGAACTCACTGCCACTGACCATCAGCCATTTTGAGCTTTGATCAAGACTATATTTATCCGCGAATTGGGACACAAGTGCGTCGGCTATTGGCTTGAACATTTCACCAATCGGTGGAGGAATATAGGTAATGTTTTGCGCGTCAATATTTAACTGTTGAGCCAAATCGCGCCGCGTATTTTGACTTACAGCAACGATTCCATCGTATTTCTTTAAGTATGAAAGCGACATCAAGTTCAACCATGGTTTACGATTGATTGCCGCAACCTTGTCAGTTTCTATTAAACCCTTCCACATAAGCATTGGTATAAGGTCGTGTACCGTAATGCATTTTAGCCCGTGATTTAAATTAGGCAGCAGATGTGCATAACCGTGATCCAATACGTGATGTATGTCGGCATTCTGCTGCTTAACCAGCTTGGAATATCGTTGGTACCTCAAATAACGCATTATAAAACGGTTTTCGCGGTATCTTTCAAGCCTCGACTTAGGGATGAATTCCGATAGACTTAATGAATGATTGCCGTCAATGCTAGGCCTTAACGCATTTGCTAGGGAGTCTGCGTAAATGTCCATACTGAGCCGATTATCAGCCGCAAAGCAACGATAGTGGCAAACGGAGGTGTGTCCCATGTTATTCGACTACTGTATCTAGCAGACTACGCATGCAGCCGGATGCGTATTAGCCCAAGCACAATCGATGGCGTTAAGATTAGTGTTCAACGACGCTGCGAAAATATTTAATCGTTTTAACTAAGCCTTCTTGCAACTCAATTGTCGGATTCCAGCCAAGTACTGAATTAGCTAAATCGATATTTGGCTGGCGTTGCTTCGGATCATCGCTGGGTAAATCTTTTAGTATTATTTTTGAATCCGAACCAATCATCGCTTTAACCGTTTCAGCCAATTGCAAGATAGTGAATTCGTTAGGGTTACCCATATTAACCGGCCCAGTAACCTCATCGCCAGAATTCATCAGAAGCACCATGCCCCGAACAAGGTCATCAACATAGCAGAATGAACGGGTCTGACTACCATCTCCATAGATCGTAATGTTCTCGCCTTTTAACGCTTGAACAATAAAATTTGATACCACACGACCGTCATCGGGGTGCATTCTCGGGCCGTATGTATTGAAGATACGCATAACCTTGATGCGTAATTGATGCTGACGATGATAGTCAAAAAACAGTGTTTCCGCGCAGCGCTTGCCCTCGTCATAACAGGAGCGGATGCCGATTGGGTTAACATTACCCCAATAATCTTCAGTTTGCGGGTGAACACTTGGGTCACCATACACTTCACTGGTCGAGGCTTGTAAGATCTTGGCGTTGACTCGCTTAGCCAGGCCCAACATATTGATCGCGCCATGTACGCTGGTTTTGGTGGTTTGAACTGGGTCATATTGATAATGAATCGGAGAGGCGGGGCAAGCAAGGTTAAAAATCTCATCGACTTCGACGTATAGCGGAAAGGTTACGTCATGGCGCATCAACTCAAAACGAGGGTTATCAAGCAGTGGTAAGATATTCGTCTTATTGCCGGTAAAGTAATTATCGACGCACAAAACTTCGTTGCCATTTGCGAGAAGTGCTTCGCAAAGGTGAGAACCGAGAAATCCAGCGCCACCCGTTACCAATATTTTTTTAGCCATATTTGCTCATCACAACCGTTATAAAAGTTAATCAAACTAGGTTTCGTACACCAGTACTATACGGGCGCAGACTTACCAGGCGCCTTTACTTTATGTCTAGTCTTTTCATTATGCCTAATAGCAGGTACCGAAAACACCAGAGACATTATTACAAAGAAGTAGACTCTAATGTTGAGGATTTGCAGATTAAAGTCGACCGCTGATTGAGCTAACGCAGCGATTATTACGACTGATACCGATATCAGTACAGCCTGACTAAACCGACTGGCACTAGTGCGGAACCCTCGAAAAGCAGCTCTTAACGCTATGGCTATCAGCCCGAGCCACAGTACTAATCCGACTAAGCCTTGCTCTAACCATATATGCAAATAATCATTATGGGCTTGATTAAACACAACTTGCCGAAAATCTTGATATCCACGAAAAATTTGAAATACATCGGCGTAGCTATTGCCACCATAACCGAACAACCAAGCTTGCTCGATAGCCAGCCAGGTCAATGACCATTGGCTAAGTCGCTCACCGAGTAGCGAGTCAGACGAGAAACGTCGTAATAAATCTCCGCCAAAATAGAGTATTACGGCCAGCACAATTACCGCAGCAGGTAATATCAAATTTCGCCGACGAAAACCCAACGATTTCGTTGACCCTCCTTTGCCAAAAACAATTAGAACCAAAAATAAAGACAGAAAAAATACTAAAAAACCGGCTCGCGATTGCGATAATACAATGGCGATTATGCCAACGGTTAGTGCGAAGATATAGGCAATTTGATAGCTCATGAACTGTACCAAAATCATTGCTATAGGTCGCTCTCGTTTTGCCGACATTAACGATTTCACTTGCATTGCCAAGGCGCTTACAAGACACAGGCTAATAAACGCAGCGAAATGGTTACGGTTTATAAACCATCCTCGCGCAGCGGTAAAATGACCGTCCAATTGCATTATATCTACTAATGTTAATCCTCCGTATTTGTCAATTATTCCAACCAATGAGTGAAACACACCTACGATTAAAATCACCGTCAGTAATTGCTTAAGCCGACGGCGGCTAGACACCAATGCGATAGACAAGGCAAAGCTTGAAAAAACCAGCAGTTCACTATTAAACAACCAACGAGTTTTTTCAGGAACAATACTCCAAAGCTCTGCCGGGGCGAACCCCTGCGGAGTTATCGCGCTAGAGGATGTCCCACTAAGCAGTGTCAATTCGGCATGTTGACCTATCGGCAAGGTCATTTGCAGCAACAGCAAAAGTAACATCGCAGCGATGATTAGTAAGGCGCGCTTAGCCAGCTTAAGGCCCCCCCAATTGCAGCGACCACCATAGATTGCGCTAAACACACATAAGCCGCTAATAGCGTAGATACATGAGCTGAGTAGCAGCCATGTTTGACTACTGTAGTAGTCGTTAACGAATGAGATCGCAATCAGCAACACCAAATAGGCATACCAGGTGAATGCATCTAAAATCGGCAGCCGGTATTTAGACCGATGGGTGATAAGGCTCATGGCGTACTCTGATCCTTACTTGCCGTGAGCCCCAATCTTGTGCGCTCAAGCGCCAAAACAGAGCGCAACACAGCAAGTCGCACATTTGTGCGATCGGCCTTACGCTGGTCTGACCATTGTGGTGGTAGGTTCAGTATCAATGAGGAACATGTGTCCGCAATCAGCTTAATAAAATCGGCGTACTCTGCGATGCAATAATGGCTAATATCTAGCCTATCTTCGATATTCCATTTAAGCAATGTCGCCGCTCGGTCCAATGTCCATGCCCGCTCAACGCTACTAGCACCTGCCTCTTTCTGCAGGAAAATTAGCTGTAACCAGTTTGCCCCATAGTAAGGATCTAAATTGATACGTTGCCACAGTAGCTGACTTAATTCATGACTTAAATCTCTGCGCTCTCGCTCCCAAACCATGAATTCGAGCCCCCTTGCTTGGCTCTCAAACAATGACATTAACCGCTGATTACGTAGCTCCTTTGAACTAATATAAAAATTAGGCCCCAACAACTCCCGACTATCTATATCGACCGCGCGTGATGCGAAAAACGCATTGACTGCCAAAACGGTTGAAATAGAAATTAGCGTCCAACCAATCAATAGCATACTTATTTTATTTGAGGTATTGCCTGTGATCATGTTACTCCCCAAATCAATATTAAAAAGCGCCTTAAAACGTAAGACCCAGCCGATTACGGATGCTAACGAGTTAAATCCCCGATCGCTGGCTTTAATTTAACTTGTCACATGTGCCAAGCCTAAACCCTTTAACGCAAAACAAGCACTACGACTTAGTCTTTTGACTATCCTCGACGTAGGCGTAGGCTCCGTAGCCGTAGTACCCGCCGTACTGATATGGGTTACCCTTCTTTATATTTGCTTGCGTCAATATCAAACCCGCAACCGAAACGTTACTTGCGTTTAAACGCTTGATGGCATCTCTCGCCATATGATGTGTGGTTCTATCAGATTCAATCGCCAATAATAATGAGTCGCAAAGACGACCCAAGACCACGGCATCACTTGCTGGTAATACCGGTGCCGTATCGATAATGATATAGCTGAATTTTTTGCGAAAACTATTCAAAACTCGGCTGAATTTATCACTTGCCAAAAGCTCCAGCGGGTTGGGAGGAGTGGTGCCAGAATTCAAAATATACAAATTCTTTTGATCACGATCTCGGATTACACACTGATCAAAACTAGCGACACCAGCAACCAAGTCAACTAAGCCAGTGGTTGTGTCGTTGTCAATAATATGTTTTATCCTTGGGCGGCGTAAGTCTGCGTCAAGTAACAAAGTAGTACCTAGCTGAGCGTAAGACAGCGCGAGGTTAGACGCCAGTGTCGTTTTGCCTTCGCTTTGAACCGAAGATGTAACAACCAATACTTGCGGTGGATTATCGACATTTGAATACATCACACCCGTGCGAATATGATTAATGGCTTCAGAAAATACCGAACGAGTGTTATCTAAATAGTGGCGTTCAACCGCTTTGATGTCGCTGCCCATAGCCTGAACCACACCAAATAACGGCAACCCCAATTTTTCTTCAACCATACGGCCGCTTTTAAAAGTACTGTCGAGCTGCTCACGCAGAAATGCCAATCCTAACCCAAGTAATAGCCCACCAAATGCCCATGTAAAGATGATTTTCTGTTTCTGCGGGTAAATGGGCCCACCTGGTGGTAGCGCTCGGTCTATAATTCGAGCACTAGCTACTTGAGTGCCCGACGATGATAGGTCGGCCTCTTTGAACTTAGATAAAAAGGCTTCGTAAAAATCATTATTGCGCTTGACCTCACGCTCAAGTAACTCAAGTTTGACCTGTTTTTCACGATTAGACGAAACCGCTCTTGATGCTAGGTCTAAACGTGCCTTTGTTGCGCTGACTTCAGCTCTGGCCTCTTTCAACTTCGGGTGGCGCGCTCCATAGCGCTTTGCTAGCTCATCAAGGCTGGCGCGAGCAATAATGTACTCTGAGTTGAGACTTTGCAGTTCAGACGTCGTGATCTGCTCATTTCTTGAGGTATCAAGTAAATTTTCATCTATCAAAAATTGTTGCAACTGAGCTTGCGAGTTGTCTAAAGATACGCGTAAATCTTCAATTCTTTGAGAAAACCAACGAGTGGTTTGCTGTGACCGATTTAATTGTGAATCTAAGCCTTCCTCGATGTAGGCAGCCACCAACGCATTTGCTATTTCGGCGGCGAAATCAGGGTTAATTGAGTTGAAGGTGACGGCAACCAGATTAGTTTTATTACCACCGCTCACGGTTACTCCACCCTGAATAACTTGCGTCAACCAAGCACGTTTGCTAGCGACTTCAGTCGTCGTCAGTATCGCCGGTTTCGATTTCTTCGGAGCATCGCTAGTCAGCGAAACCCCTGTGATCTTCTTGATCTCTTTAGCGAGTGAAGTCAAAGCACTCGGTGGCACCAGAAGCTTGTCAACCGCGTCCCGCTGAACCAAATCAAGTTCGTCTACAACGCGCTCCGCAACCGAACGGCTCTTTAGCAGCTCATACTGGGTTTCATAGAAGCGATAAGCGTAGGGGTCGAAAAGCGATTGGCTTGAACTGCGACCGCTGCTTGGCTCGACTGCCATGGTTAACGAAGCTCGGTAAACTGGCGTCTCAGAGATCGCTTTAAATACACCAGCTAAGCAACCAAGTACCATTAGGACTATGATGCTCCAACGATTTTCCTTAGTAGTTTGTAATAAGCCCCCTACTGTCGCCGATAATGAGTCACTTAAGGGCGCTGACGCCTGAGAGGCTGTCTTTAAGGTAGACGCGGTAGGCGCATTAAACCAATCTTTAACCGAAGCTTCAACATCTGCAGAATGGTTGGAACCTGCTTTTGAAGCTTTATCAGCTAAGGGGTCTTTGTCAGATAGGTCGTTCAAAACCAAGTAGCTCCAACATTGATAATATCACCGGGCTTAATGGGCATATAAAGCTTTACCTTTTTTAACTTATCAGGTTCTTGATCGTCATCGATATCAGCGTAGCGGGTGACCGAAATTTTATTGCGAGCTCCGCGCAAGGTAAAGCCACCAGCGAGAACAATTGCTTTTTCGACTGTCAGCCCACGACGAAATTTATACTCTCCTGGGGACGCGACTTCACCGTGTAAATAAATATAGGTCGCGTCGTCTTCTTGCACACCGAATTCTTCCTCGATGCTAATCACGTCTCCCGACTGCACTTCTGCCTGACTGTCAATAGACAGTGCCTGCTCTATAACCTCACCCTCTCGTAGAATACTAACACCATTGGCTTTAGCAGAATTTTTTGTGCCTCCAGCAAGCGCAATTGCTTTACCAACAGTTAAACCCTCAGTGAACGGAAACGAGCCCGTTTGTCGCACCGCGCCGCGAATAAAGATCGGCCGATAACTAAACATAGTCACCGATATCTGTGGATTTTTTACGTAACCTTGGGCCAATAACTCAGCGACACTTTGCTCAACCTGCGGGGTCGTTCGACCGGCCACGACTACTGAGCCAATTAACGGAAACGAGATTCGACCACTTTGCGGTACCCGCACGTTTTGTATGCTTAAATCACTCTCGCCAAAAACCAGTAACGAAACCGAGTCTCCTGGGGCAATAACGTGTAAGCGTTCAGATTGGTTCGCTGCAGCAGCTATGTTTGATGGACCTATACTTGAAGGCTCTGTACTTGGTGACGTCGAACCCGATGTTTTAACACTGGCATCGGGAGCGGCACTTGAATCAGTATTAGACATATCGCTAGCCGTGATTGCCTGATCGGTATTCCATTTGCTGTCTTTAACGGCCAGAGTAATGAACTCAGCGTCTGAATCAGAACCAGAAAATAGTGCTACACGAAAAGCACTTGGTGCCAGCATCCGAATAAAACCGTTTTTTCTACCTGATATGACACTCTCGTAGTCGCGAATTAGCTGAATCAGAACGGTTGACCCGGTAGATGGCTCTATTCGCATGTTTAAGCGGTTAGCCGTCACCGTTGCTCGACCATTGGCAACCGTCACGTAGTCACTACTGACCCAACCTGGAACGGTCGGCTGGTTGAACTCTACGATACGCCAGTTATTACCCGAACTCTCAATAAGCTGGAACTGTGAGTCAAACGGCACCTCGGCAATTTTTCTAAGACCACTAACGCTGAAAACAGAGCGTGTCCTATTCTGCGACTCGATCTCAGCCAGTAGCGCAGTAACCTCATCTTGGTTTAATGAATCTGCCGCATGCGAGAAGGTTATATGGGTAGCACTTAACGCAACAATCATTGCCATGGCAATAAAAGCACGTGAGAAGTGTAAACACCACATACTTAGCAACTCAGCTAATCGTAAACGCGTTGACAAGTGAGTGAATGTAAGTCTCGAAGTAAACATGGTTATGAAACCTTCCTAATTCAGCAAGCACGATAATTATAAAATTCGAGAAGCCGAATTATAGCTATTTAGGGTACGATCAAACCCTAGTATTGCTTAATTTTCACTTCTGGGGATTCCTAAACTATTGAGAGGCCTCGGTTTTTCTGGGGTAATCAAACGAAGACGGCTCGACTCGTCGTTTACCACGACCTTCTAGTAGTGGCCGTAAATCTGAGCGAAGACGAATTCCGAAATAGCGATCATCATAATCAACACCATCGAGCGAAGAGTTGCGATCAATCTCCCCATAATAAACGCCTGCCGTTAACCAACTCCTCCAAACGTAATCCAATCCTAGACCCCAATCAACAAAGCGATCTTCACGGTCGATATCGTAGTCGTCATCAACCAGTTTTGCATAGGCTCCAAACAACACTTGCGAGCTAAGAGAATGGCTCCAAGCGGCGCCAAGGAACTGACTTTCATAATAGCTAGACCTGTCATCACCCGGTTCTTCTACGAACTTAGAAGCGCTAAGCTCTACAATTGAAAAAGGGTTGATCGCGTAATTCAGGTTCACATAATAGGCATTTCCATCGTAGCTTTCGCGGCTCCCATCTTCGAAATCTCGCACACTGCGACCAACAGATGCGACGCCACTCAGGGCATTTGATGGTTTAAAGCGAAGACCGACTAAGTAGTCGGTTTGACGGCTATCCAAACTAGGCTGGCCAAGGTCATAACCAGTTTCAGTACGCTGAATACGCCCAAATACCGATGTCTGTGAGGCAAATTGCCAATTCAAATCAAAATGGATTGATTCAGATTCACGGTCTCGATCACTGGAATCGCCACCATTGAATAGATCATCGCTGTCGTATCCAATCTCTCGGTATTCGTAACCTAGTACCGCCGTTACGATACCAATTTTTCGACCGAAAATGAGATCAGCACCATAACTCAAAAACTCGATATTCTCAGGGCCTGAATCAATGCCGTTGTCGGCAAACTGATTAAACTCTCGCCCACCGGAAATTCCGCGTTGCTGAAATCCATCACCGTAACTGGCGAATACGTCGAGGTCCCAGCGCCGCGTCAGATCGAGGCCTAACTTTGCACTAACAACGTTTGATTCGGCGTCTTCTTGTGTAAGGTCTTGATGATAATTGTAGGTGCCCGAATAGGCCGCATAAAATTGATGCCGCCCAATATTAGTTCGATAAGCAAGACTTGGCGTAACAACAATTTTCAGGTCTTCTTCTTGAAAATCAGGCCGCCGACGGACATTGTCGTGATCGGTTATGGTCACGGTAATGGCTGGGTAGAAGTCGCTGAGCAAGTCAAGTGGCTGATTTAGACCGCTATCTCGAGCAATCGAGGCATCTTGATATGCGCGATAGGTATTCGATGCTGGCGGCAAACCATTATCGGCCACCTGCGCAGAGACTGCGGCTGTCATAGCCGCCATCATGGTTGCTCCAAGCAGAATTAACTTACCCTTAATTCTTCTAATATTCATTTTATTATTGTGACTCTCCAACAAGCCTAAATTCAATTTCATGGTCAGTAAAAATCGTTAACTGCACGCTTATTGGTTTTTTTCAGTACACGGGGGCGAAGCACAAATAATACCCCCGCTACCGTCAGTGGGCAAATTCGGCACCGAGATGCCAATTGCACCTTGTATCAACGCCCGCGGGCCTCTTATATAGGGTTTTACTCTGGCGCTATCGACATAATAAAACACTACTGGAACCTTCGTAACGCCAAGTGCATTCAACGCAGCAATCAAGTCTGGGCGGTTGAAAATTAGCCCTTGGCCCATCAGGTTTTGCAACGTTATTGGCGGGCCTTCACTGGGCAAGACATATGGAAACTCGGCTTCGGTACGGGGGTCGTCCCAAGCAGCATATTGCTGCCCACTGGCGACCATTACTTTGGCGCTCTCTTCGTCGCCGTCAGGTGAGCCAAGAATAACAAACAGAAACGATGTATTGGTAACCGTGTAATCTTCTGCTTCTTCAAGTAATTTTTGCCACGCTTCTGGCTCAAAATCATCCTCTTGCGGGATATTAAAGATCTCATAAAATTCGTCTAGGCCTGCATAGATATGATACTCACCTAGTTGCCACTCAGGAGTCGGCGTCAACATCAAACGCTTTTCGCCGTACGCGGCCTGCATACCCTTAATTGTTTCAGGGTAGCCTATCTCATCGATCCCACGTTCGTTGAGTCTATTGAAAATAAAGACAACAGGTAGTAGTGCATTAGGATCTTTTTTCAAGGCATCAGTAATACGCTCTTCACCGTCGATCAGTATCGTGCTCGTGGCTTCATAAAGAGATACAAAAATAGGTCTTTTCGAGGTAGGTTTGGTGCTCTTTGTTCGGTACCAGCGAACGTCTTTTTGCGGAGCCTGCAAACGTTTCAGTTCAGACGCTGACGCCATAAAGTGAAACTGCCCTTCGAACCAATCGGGGTAAGGCCGCAGTACTAAACGCTGTTTAAAAAACTTATCGACAACTTCTTCAACCGAGTATGGATCTTGTTCGTTATCTCGCTCAAGATCTTCCAATTCATAACTTGAGTATAGATAGTTGCTTGACTGAGTCAAAATGGGCAAGAGATTAACCGCCGATGACGCGAAGTCACGACTATTTTCCGGCTCGTACTTAACTGAGGCTTGAAGTACACTTTCAATATCTAGCCCCATAGAGATAGCGGTCAAGAACACCACCATTGATGGTGTGTCTTTACTTAATAAGCGTAAAATTTCTAATTTTGTTGGTGTGCTCGCTTCGTTGTAAATTTGTTGCCCGAACTCAGTATCGTCATAATCAGTTTGTGGGGTTGCTTCTCGCCAATCCTTAACGAATGATTCGCCCTGATTATCAAATTCACTTTCGTCTTCAGCGGGCACTTGGTAACCTGCCTCGTCAACAAAAGTGGCACTCTTAGTGTCATTCAATTGCTGTGCGTGAGACGAGCCACTAGCCAATACTAACGCCCACACGATCAGTGTGATGCGAGCTTTTAACTCCATGCCGCTAACCACATTTCGGGTGGCCGAGACTACAGTAGATATTACAACCATTAATCAATAAACCTGTTGTGTTAAATTGATGCTCCCATCCTAAAAGACGAGAGATGTACTGCCGCTACCCAAATACGCAGACTTAGCACATGTTTCGCTTTACAAAGCCGAAACATGACATAAACCTAAGTCTAATATACACCTATAGGTCGCTAAGGTAGATCATCTTAACCCTAAGGTCAAAGGACTTAAGTCCAATTTAACAAAGAGTTGCACTCGACTTCGCCCTAATTACTTAAAAGTAGACAATATGCTTACAAATAAGTTCTGCTTACAACCTAGCCGCCGTTGAATTATTAAGCGCTTATCTTATCTAATCCACCCATGTAAGGCTTAAGCACTGATGGAATAACAATTGAGCCATCGGCCTGTTGATAATTTTCCATAATCGCAAGTAATGTCCGACCAACCGCCAAACCAGAACCATTGAGAGTATGCACCAACTCAGTCTTCTTTGTTTCGAGTCGGTAACGTGCTTTTAGTCTGCGCGCTTGAAAGCCTTCAAAGTTACTACAAGACGATATTTCACGATACGCATTTTGCCCAGGCAACCAAACCTCTAAGTCATAAGTCTTCGCCGCCGAAAAACCTAGGTCACCACCACAAAGTACTACTTTGCGATAAGGTAACTCCAGACCCTGCAGGATCGCTTCGGCGTGACCGGTAAGCTCTTCTAAAACATTATAAGAATCCTCCGGCTTAACAATTTGAACTAATTCAACTTTTTCGAATTGGTGCTGGCGAATCATACCGCGCGTATCACGCCCATAGCTGCCAGCCTCACGACGAAAACATGGCGTATGCGCGACCATTTTAAGAGGCAGGTCATCAGCCTTTAAAATTTCATCTCGAACAATATTGGTGACCGGCACTTCGGCGGTTGGTATGAGGTAGTATCCATCTTCTGCTTGAGTGGCAAATAAATCATGCTCAGCAAATTTGGAAAATTGACCAGTACCCTTTAGGCTATCTTCATTAACCAAGTAAGGAACATATACTTCTTGATAGCCATGCTGATCTGTATGCGTGTTTAACATATATTGAATCAAAGCCCGATTCATTCGAGCAAGCGCTCCCTTCATAACCACAAACCGTGGCCCGGCAATCTTAGTCGCGGTCTCAAAATCCAAAGCCTCAAGCGCTTCACCTAAATCAACATGATCTTTGACCTCAAAGTTAAACTGCTTAGGCACACCCCACTTCATTAGCTCAACATTGTCATCTTCCGACTTTCCTTGAGGCACAGAACTATGTGGCATATTCGGCATTACATCGGTGATCTCGAGCATCTCTTGCTTGATGGCGTCGAGCTCAACTTGGGCTTGCTTCATGCGGTCAGCAAAAGAATTCACTTCTTGCATTAAGGCGTCTACATCACCACCTTGCGCCTTGGTTCTGCCTATTTCTTTTGACCTAGCATTACGCTTAGCTTGCAACTCCTCAGATTCAACCTGAAGTGATTTGCGCTTTGCCTCTAACGCTTGGTAAGCAGCCACATCAACGGTGTGCCCTTTAACCTTAAGACCTTCGGCAACCGCCTCTAAATCATTACGCAGTAATTGTGGATCAATCATAATTAGTTCTTTGTTCGTCTCTGACTAAACCGTAGTCAGTTAATCAGCAGCATAGTCTTTCTATGACAATGCCTATTTTTAGTTAAGCCTAATTAGGGCTATTCGTGTTTACATCTGCTTTGCCAATAATAAACCGGCCAAGCACATTATCAAACACAGAGTAACTTGTATTCCAACGTAAGCGATCGCTTTAATCGACGAGCCCTGCTGAGCCATGTTTATGACCTCTAATGAAAAAGCAGAAAAGGTCGTGAATCCACCTAAAAAACCAGTCAAAACGACCACCTGAATTTCTTTAGACATTTGCCATTTATACACCAACATCCATGACAAATAGCCAATCAAAAAACAGCCTAAAAGGTTGGCAATTAGGGT
>Ga0075467_10000943_pt1 | contig 23806 bp, 18 predicted proteins | sample DEB08_DNA_9_FD_75067 | JGI IMG/M metagenome (GOLD analysis project Ga0075467, IMG submission 75067) | Aqueous microbial communities from the Delaware River and Bay under freshwater to marine salinity gradient to study organic matter... | ecosystem: Environmental > Aquatic > Marine > Coastal ... | reverse complement strand
CTATCAAACCGCCATATTGGCTCCTCTGTGCGACGAAGTAGTGAGTTTGGAGCGAATTGTTAAGCTACATAGACGAGCTAGAGATCTATTGTACGACCTTGGGGTTCGCAACGTTAAGTTCCGCCACGGTGACGGTTTTGCTGGAATGCAAGATTTTGCCCCGTACGACGGAATATTAGCCGCAGCGGTATCAGAAGATGTTCCTCAGGAATTGATTGATCAATTAGCTGAAGGTGGTCGCGTGGTGATGCCAGTAGGTAAAGGTGAGCGGCAGGTATTGATTGTGATAGATAAAACCAGCACGGGATTAATTGAACAAGAAATCGAAGCTGTCCGCTTTGTTCCCCGTTTAGCCGGCCTTGGCTAAACAAGATTAAATTATAAATTTTTAGCTTAAACAATCAGGCGCAATCATCTGTGAAACTATTTGAACCAATTTACACTACTATCCTAAAGTGGGCTAAACATAGGCATGCTGAACGCTACTTAGCGGGTGTTAGCTTTGCCGAGTCCTCATTTTTTCCAATACCGGTAGATGTGATGTTGGCACCTATGGTGTTGGCCGATAAAGATAAAGCTTGGCGACTGGCCGCGATCACGACTCTAATGTCAGTTATCGGTGGCATGTTCGGCTACTTGATTGGCTTGTTTTTCTTCGATGCCTATGGAGAGCAAATCCTTAACTACTTTCATGCGCACGATAGCTTTGAATCTATTCAAGCAAAGTATGCAGCGCATGGAGTTTTGATTATCCTGTTGGCTGGTTTTACACCTGTACCTTACAAGATATTCACCATCGCTTCCGGTGTACTTGGTATCGCATTCTTACCCTTTGTATTGTTATCCTTGCTTGGCCATGGCGCCAGATTCTTTATGGTAGCCGGCTTAGTAAGAATGGGCGGCGATAAGCTCGAAGAAACAATTCACAAGCAAATAGAAATGATTGGTTGGGGAACCTTAGGCCTAGTTGTCATTGGCGCTACCGCCTACTACTTTTTGCACTAACGTATTTTTTCTTGAACTAGTTTAACTTTTCAATGTTTCTATTCGCACTGCATAAGTTATATATCAACAGAATTTCTGGGCTTAGATTATCCGAGCTTAGATCGTCGAGAACGATTATCACTTGCGCTCTAGCTCTATTAAGTGGCTGTGCTCCGCCAGTTAAGGTGCCAGTAGAGGAACGAACAGTTTTAACGGTTAGACAGCAAAGCGAAAAAATCGGCGGTCAGATTATTCGTATTGTACAGTCGGGGGATACTCTCTACGGTATCGGTTTTGAGTCAAATCTAGACGTTAACCAACTGGCGGCGTGGAACGGTATTGCTGGTACCAGCCGTCTAAGAGTAGGGCAACGTATTCGCTTGACCAAGCCGCTCGGGTTTGTCGCAAAACCAGTGGTTAAGACGCGGCCAAGTCGTGGTCATCTAAACAAGACTAGAGTCAGTCGGGCTAAGTCTGATGATCGAACCTGGCAAGAGAAAAACAAACTAGCTGTTGCTAAATCTACAGCTAAATCCACAGCAAAGGTTACCTCCAAGTCCGAGCGAATACCGACCAAGCCATTAAATACCAAGAGTTCGGCGGCCGCCAAAAGCCGCAATGTTGCTGGGGTAACTTGGTCTTGGCCTTTTAATGGTAAAGTAATTCGGCGCTTTTCGCCGTCGAGCACACAACAAGGTATCGATATCTTGGGCTCCCGAGGTCAAGCCGTTACAGTCTCGGCTCCCGGTGAAGTGGTGTACGTTGGAAATAGTCTGAAAGGTTACGGGAATTTGGTCATTATTAAGCATAACGACAATTTCTTAAGTGCTTACGCCCATAATCAAAAAATTCTCGTGTCTGAAGGGCAGATGGTCAGCTATGGCGAAGTTATTGGTGCCGTTGGTACTAATAATCGACGGGAGAATGCATTGCACTTTCAAATACGTCGAAACGGAAAGCCGGTTAACCCACTGAGTTATCTTTCTGCGTCACCTAGCTAGGGAGCCTCTGATTAAGTATAAACGGTCTCTGTAAGGCTTGAAGCGTACAGCTACTAGGCTCAGCTCGAGGCTAATGGCCGTAGTCCTTAGCGAGAGCGGAAACAACGTAGATGTGCGCTTCAAACCTTACCCTACGGGGCTTTCAAGCGGATCCACACTCGGCGTTGCCTCCATGGATGGAGGTAAGGGGCGTGAGCTTGGAGCGGTAAGCCTTATTGTTTTTTGGCGTGACCAGTCATGCCTACAAAACATCGTTGCATGGATGCAACTTATTAGAGCATTGCAGGAGCAAATGCCAAATGCCTTGATTGCGAATCAGCTTGAAGGCCAGAGATCATTTAGACTTGGTCAGAGGCTCCCTAGGTAAGCAATGGCCTCCAATACCCTACAAGGAAAATTTTAAGGCTTATATTTTAAGACTTATAGGCAAACAGGCCTGTTTGCGCTACAAACAACCTCTTTGAATGCACCCGACGAGTCAGTTAACTCCTTCATGGTGAAAATTCTGGCGTTGTGAGCCGTGGCGATTTTTTCTATATCAATGTCTAGGTTTTTCAGCTGGTTAAACATTTCAACACTGCTCAAGCTAGCATTAGGCAAGCCTTTGGCAAATGGCGAGCCATAATGATCAGCGATAAACACGGTCTTTTCCGCCGGCGCATACATCACCAAGAAGCTGGCCGCATGAGAGGTAGAAACTTCGTAAACCTCAATGCGATTTCGACCGTCACCTAAGGTGGTTCTAGGCCCCGAGCGATAAAATACCGTGTCAGCTGGCTCTGGAGTTATTGATTGTTTAATCGTTTCGACATTGTCATCGACGGTTACCAAGCGTGCTCCAAGCTGAACGGCTTCGCCTAAGCCACCTATATGGTCCGAGTGATGATGCGTCACTATTTGGTGGCTAAGTGGCTTAAAGCGCCCACTTGCTTTAGCAAAACTTTTCAGGCGCGCCGTGAGCCCTGCATAACCGCCAGCGGCAACAGTGCCAATAGAGGTATCAGCGAACAGTGAAAAGCCGCCGTTTTGACCGATATGGTAGACACCATCAGATATCTTATTGATCACCATTTCTGAGGCGTCGATCCGCTGGCCCTCAGCTTTAAGGTCGCTTGGCAAGGTAACGCTAGATGCGTCTAAGGGCTGATTGAATGTGAGAGCATGCTTAGTGCTAATAAGATTTGGCTGACCGTCGATGAAGAAATTGATACTGGTCGCTGAGACTAGCTCGCCAATCTTGGTGTGGCCCGAATACACGTACGACAGGTCTCCTAGGGCTGGGTTTTCACGTACCATTTTAGATATCAGTGATGTCTGCGCATCAATATATAGATTTAAGTCCGAGCTGCTAGGGAACGGCATCGTCAGCACATGATGTGGACGATTCATAAACGACACATCCTCCTTTAGGACGGCTTTATCACCAGCCTTAGTAAGCTCATAGGCTAGCACTGTGTCTGAGGTTCTCATTGAACCACCGGCGAACACGTGTGGGTCGGCGTTGTTTGCATCACCATAAGTTCCCGCCGGATAGTTGATGGTATACGCTTTCTCGCCGTCACTGATTACCGAACCTTGAAACGCGCCAGAGCGGCCTTGGTTCCAAGTGTCGTAGATAGCGCGATTATTTTTTAGATCAACTTGAAGGACTTGCTTACTGCTTGATACTTCCATTAGTGAAGGGCTGTGGCTTTGCCCGGTGGTCGGCGCTAGAAAGTGATCTACAATTTTGTAGCTAGAAAGGCTAGTAAGTGCCTCGCCTCCGTAAGCTTCGCTTAGCTTTTCGATTAGTTTATCTTCTTTCTCGCCGGCAATTGAGTTGCTAGAGACGGCCAGTAATGTAAGTAATGAGACAAGTAAACGTTGGGTCATAATGTTCTCCTATTGAATTCCATTGGTGTTTCTTTTGGTGTTTCTATTGATGTTTTTTTTAGTTCTCAAAGTGGTGCTGAGTCTTCTATGTCGAATTCGGCGGTTAACGGCCGTTAACATTGGCAACTTAAAAATAAGGATGCCGATAGACCTGAAAAGGTTTCATTAAAATTTTAATCGGAGAGCGATTAGAAAGCCCGACGCGCCGTTGACGATGACTGGGTTAGGGTGTCATTAATTATCAACGCGAGAAACATATGACCCAAAAACGCATCGGCTTATTTTGTTTTACTAATGACCTGAGACTGCATGACAACCCAGCGTTAATGCGAGCTAATTTATTGCTTGATGAGTTGTTATGCCTGTACGTCTCAAGTTCGAGCGCCAACTCGCCATCGCCTTATTCGATGACCAATGCAGGTCCAAGTAAGACGCTTTTCTTGCAACAATCGTTGGCCAATCTAGAGCAAAACCTCAGTGCCATTGGTCAACGTTTAGTTTGCCTTCAAGGGCAGGCTAATGAGGTTATAAACAGTGTTCTCGAAAAAATCGGCATCACAGATGTCTTTCGAAGTGATAATGCAGGCTGGTACGAAAACCAAGTTTGGCGGGCTCTGCAGCAAAAGCATCCAGCTATTCGCTTTCATACAATTGCCAGCCACACATTATTTGAAATTGAAGATTTTCCGTTCGCTCTGTCTGAATTGCCTCCTAGTTTTAGCAAATTTAAAAACGCGATCAAAGATTGTCTGCCGATCAAGCCGATTAGTACTTTGAGCTACCTACCACCCCAACCGGCAGCAGCCAGCGAGGTATTAGCGGCGTTTAATGTATTCGATATGACCTTGGATTCAAGTCGCGGCTATTCTGATTCGTCTTCTAACCTTAGCAGTGGTAAAAAAGAAAGCCTCTTTAGCGGCGGTGAAACAGCAGGGCTTAGGCATTTAACTGACTATTTTGAGACCAGTAAACCGTCGCATTATAAGGAGGTGCGTAATGCCATAGACGGCTGGGATAACTCCTGTAAGTTCTCACCTTGGTTAGCAAATGGCTGCCTATCAGCACGGGAAATCTATAGCGCCTTGCTCGACTATGAGCATGAGCGAGAAGCAAATGACTCAACCTATTGGATCTATTTTGAATTGCTATGGCGAGAATATTTCCACTGGTATGCGAGTAAACATGGAGCAACGCTGTTTTCCTTTTCGGGTATAAAAGGGCTTAGCCCGTTGAACAGTTTTTATCCAGAACGATTTCAAAAGTGGCGTAATGGTTCAACACCCTATCCAATTGTCAACGCCTGCATGAACGAGCTGAAGGCAACCGGCTTTTTGTCTAACCGTGGTCGTCAAATTGTCGCTAGTTGTTTTATCAATGAGTTGAGTATGGATTGGCGTTATGGTGCGGCGTATTTTGAAAGTGTGTTAATTGATTACGATGTGGCGTCCAATTGGGGTAACTGGCAGTATCTGGCGGGGGTGGGTGCCGATACTCGAGGGAAAAGACATTTCAATCTCGAAAAGCAAACGCAGCAATTCGATCCTAACGGGCGATACATTGAGCTATGGCAGGGCAACCAAGACCTTGCACCGCTGGATTCTGTCGATGCTGCTGACTGGCCAATCTGAGTGGGCGATAGACAAAAAATCAACCTGGTCTGGCTTAAGCGTGATTTACGTGTCAGTGACCATGAGCCGTTAAAGCGTGCCGAAGAAGCTGGCTTGCCGACTTTGTTGTTATATGTTTTTGAGCCAATGCTACTGCAAGACTCCCATTATTCTGAAAGGCACTGGCGATTTGTTACTGAGTCCTTGGCGGATGTTAATAGTAAGATTTCGGGCAAAGTTTCGGTTGCTAACTGCGATCTTATAGAGGCATTGGCTGAACTCAATGAACACTATCTAGTTGACTCGATATTCTCATATCAAGAGACTGGATTAGCCAATACCTTTGCTCGAGACAAGACAGTTTCCGGCTGGGCCAAGGAGCAGGGTATCAATTGGTTGGAGAGCCAGATGGCGGCGGTGATGAGACCCTGTAACAACCGTGATTCTTGGGATAAGCATTGGCAACAGGTTATGAACGCCGAGCTGATTAACAATCAACTCGACAAGCTTAAACTTATTCAGCATAAATTCGACACCAGTCAATTGCCTGCGTATTGGAAAGTTGCAAACCCAATGATGCAAGCGGGCGGTGCGAGTAAGGCAAAAAACGTGTTGGCTGATTTTTTTGAAGCACGCGGCAAAGACTATCATTGGTTAATTTCGAAACCACTGCAAAGCCAAGTAAGCTGCTCTCGAATGTCGCCCTATCTCGCTTGGGGCAATATGAGTTTGCGTGAAATGTATCAAGCGGTGCTGCAGCATCGAAAGCGTGACGGTTGGCGTCGAGCGATAACGGCCTTGTCGTCCCGCTTGCATTGGCATTGTCATTTTATTCAAAAATTCGAAAGCGAATGCCGTATGCAATTTGATCATATTAATGCTGGTTACCAAGCAATACCGTACCGTGATGATGATCGAGTAGATTCCGACTTAGCCGCTTGGCAACAAGGTCAGACTGGCTACCCATTAGTCGATGCGTGTATGCGCTGCTTGATTGAGACTGGGTATATAAATTTCAGAATGCGCGCCATGCTAGTTAGCTTTTTGAGCCATCATTTACAAATAGATTGGCGTCGCGGCGTTGAGCATTTGGGCAGTTTATTTTTAGATTTTGAGCCGGGTATTCATTACGCTCAGTTTCAAATGCAAGCGGGTGTTACTGGCATTAACACTATTCGTATTTACAATCCGACTAAGCAGGCCAAAGAGCACGATCCGCAAGGTGAGTTTATTCGACGTTGGTGTGTTGAGTTGGCAGACCTACCGAATCAGCTCTTGTTTGAACCATGGACATTAACTGCCATGGAAGAACTCATGTACGAGCTAAGCATTGGCAAAGAAAGTATTGGCACCGATTATCCTGCGCCAATAGTCGATACATCGATAAGCTATCGTCAGGCCAGTGATCTCCTATGGGCTTGGCGCAAACGAGCCGATGTAAAGCGCGAAGCAAAGCGCATTCTAAACCGGCACGTGAGGTAGGGCAGCTATGGCGCATAGCAAGAGTAATTTGCCGAGTAAAGTTTGTTTAGTTTGTCGGCGACCGTTCACCTGGCGTAAGAAATGGCAACGAAATTGGGACGATGTGAAGTATTGCTCAAAACGTTGTCAGAGCAATCGAAAATCCACAGATCTCCTGACCACAACTGATTACAATGACCTTGACAGCAACTGATTACAATGACGAATAAAACTAAAACTCTAAGACTGATATTAGGTGACCAACTCAATGCATCCCACTCTTGGTATCGAGATAAGGACCCGAATGTTCTGTATGTAATCGCTGAGCAGTATCAAGAGACGAGTTATGTAAAGCACCATATTCAAAAGATAGCTGCTTTCTTTTTAGCCATGCAAAAATTTGCCGATGCGCTCGACGCAGCTGGCCATAATGTTCTTCACCTAAGCTTGGACGACAGCGCGGCTTTTGCTGATTTACCTGAGTTAGTCACCGAGCTATGTAAGCAATATCAGATTGGCCATTTTGAATATCAGCGCCCCGATGAATACCGTTTGTGCAAACAACTCGACGATCTTGACTTCAGTGACGCTAATATCAGTAAAGCTTTTGTTGAGACTGAGCACTTTATAGTTCCGTTTGATCAGCTTAAAAACTATTTCACCGCTGGCAAAGGAACGCGGCTCGAAGGCTTCTACCGAAAAATGCGAAAGGCTAATAACATCATGATGGACGGTGAAGAGCCACTCGGAGGGCAATGGAACTTCGATGCTGAAAATCGCAGCAAGCTAAAGAAAACTGATTTACCAGCCATCCCTGAACCGCTAATTTTCGACAATCAAATAGGCGACTTATTAGCGCGCCTTGATAAGCATAAAATTACACACTTTGGCGATATCGGTGACAGCTTAGTCTGGCCCGTAACGCGAAAACAGTCGCTACAACTACTAGACTACTTTTGTCAGTATGGACTGCCAAATTTTGGTCGCTTTCAAGATGCCATGACCGCGAATAGTAAGCATGCCTGGAGCCTTTACCACTGTCGGTTGTCGTTTGCGATCAACGCAAAAATTATCAGTCCATTGACGGTAATTAATCGAGCCATAGAAGAGTTTGAATCCCGACCAGACGATATTAGTCTTGCTCAAATTGAGGGCTTTGTGCGGCAGATTATTGGTTGGCGAGAATTTGTTAGAGGCATCTACTGGGTAAATATGCCGGACTACGCAGAGCAAAACGCGCTTGATGCTAAGCGAGATTTACCTGATTACTTCTGGTCTGGCGATACCAAAATGCGCTGTATGCAGCAATCATTAACTCAGTCATTGGAATACGCTTACGCACATCATATTCAACGCCTGATGGTGATCGGTAACTTCTGCTTGTTAACCGGCATCGATCCAGATCAAGTCGATCAATGGTATCTGGGCGTTTATATCGATGCTATTGAATGGGTCGAAATGCCAAACACCCGAGGCATGAGTCAGTTCGCCGACGACGGGCTAATTGCCAGCAAGCCATACACAGCAAGTGGCTCGTATATAAACCGCATGAGTGATTATTGTTCGGGCTGCCACTACAAGGTTAAGGAAAAAGTTGGAGAGTCGGCTTGCCCTTTTAATAGCCTGTATTGGCACTTCATGCACAGGCATAAAGACAAGTTTGGTAATAATGCCCGCATCGGCATGGTCTATCGCAACCTAGAGAAAATGGACGAGTCTTTGCGTGTTGATACGCTGAAGCGGGCGGACTGGATTTTAGAAAATCTCAACCTGATATAGCCCTAAAGGTGCGAGTGCTCTCTTGCGCCGCTTATCAGAGCTGGCGCAATCGATCAAAGCTGGCGCAATCTATCAGAGCTGACGCAATGGCAACTCGGTTGAATTTTTAATTTCGGTTACCGAAATGTGTGAGTGGACTTCACCAATCATTGGCACGGCGAGTAAACGGCGACGCACGAATTTTTCGTAGTGGCGGATGTCTTTTACCACGACTTTTAACATGTAGTCCCATGCGCCGGTCATGGTGTAGCATTCGACCACTTCATCAAGTTGCTTCACGGCGTCTTCGAAAACTTCCATATTTTTATGCCCAGCCTGACTCAAGTTTATGGTGGTGAACGCGACTAATTCCATTCCGAGAGCTTCTCTGTTGAGAATAGCGACCTTTTTCTCGATCACACCCTCCTGCTCTAATCGATTGATTCTACGCCATGCTGGCGACTGGCTCATATTCAATTCTTCGGCCACCTCGCTGGAGCTGCGGTCACAGTCTTGTTGTAATAGCTCTAAGATTTTAATGTCTTGTGGTGTCAGTTCTATAGCCATGAAGGTAATATTTATTCGTTTTGTTTTATAAGCAGGTCTAATTTAGACTAAAGTTGGTCTCGGCGCGACTCACTGAGAATAAAAAATGCGTTCTTATCTGGATATACTTTTGAAAATTATAAAAACAATTATCGAGGATGGAACATGGTCACTGGTCACCTGCAACAACAGCCGAAGACTGACGAAATAACGCTCAGAGATGTATCGTTGGATGATAAGTATTCCTTAGGCACGGCAAGAGCCTATTTAACCGGTATCGATGCTTTAGTGCGTCTACCGATACTGCAGCACCAGCGTGATCAAGAGCGGGGCCTTAATACTGCCGGCTTCGTGTCTGGCTACCGAGGTTCTCCTTTAGGTGGCGTCGACCAGGCTATGTGGAGTGCTAAAACTTACCTCGATAAGCACAATATTCATTTTGTTCCAGGCGTTAACGAAGATCTCGCCGCGACCGCAGTACGAGGCTCACAAGAAGTAGGCTTGATGGCGGGCAGCCAATACGATGGTGTCTTCGGCATGTGGTATGGCAAAGGCCCAGGCTTGGATCGTAGTATTGATGCCTTTCGGCATGCAAACGCGGCAGGAACCGCTATGCACGGTGGTGTGCTCGCGGTGGTTGGCGATGACCATGGTTGTAAATCATCTACCTATCCATATCAGTCTGAGCATTTGTTTATGAGCATGTCGATGCCGGTGCTAGCGCCGTCGAATGTTCAGGAAGTATTAGATCTTGGTATTTACGGCTGGGAACTTTCACGCTATTGCGGTTGTTGGGTGGGTTTAAAAGCGATTACCGAGAATATGGATTCCGCTATCTCAGCTGAGATTGACCCTGGACGTGTTTCTATCAGGCTTCCTAAAGATTTTGAAATGCCGGAGGGTGGAGTCAACGTACGTTGGCCTGATTCACCTTTAGAGCAGGAAGAGCGACTTAATAAGTACAAGATTTATGCCGCTCTGGCGTTCGCCAGAGAAAATGAACTGAATAAGATTGTGATTGATACGCCGACGCCAAAACTCGGCATTATTACCTCAGGGAAAAGCTACTTAGATGTATTGCAAGCCTTCGATGACCTCGGTTTAGACGAGGAGCTTGCCAGCAAAATCGGCGTGCGTGTTTATAAAGTGGGTATGCCTTGGCCTTTAGAGCCGGTAAAGACACATGAGTTCGCTACCGGCCTAGACGAAATTTTAGTGGTTGAAGAAAAGCGCTCGGTGATGGAAGACCAACTTACCGGTCAACTTTATAACTGGCCGGTTGATGAACGGCCTCGAGTAATCGGCGAATATGATGAGCATGGCAAAGAGCTTCTAACTAACCTATCTGAGTTAACTCCGGCTATGATCGCTCGTGTTATTGCCAAGCGTCTTAAGCGATTCTATTCCAGTGATGTCATTGATCAACGCGTTGACTTTATCAACCAAAAAGAACGTCGCCTGTCGCAGCCAAGAGAAGTGTCTGAACGTAAAGCCACGTTTTGCTCTGGTTGCCCTCATAACACCTCGACGGAGGTTCCTAAAGGTTCGATCGCAGCGGGTGGCATCGGTTGCCATTATATGAGTACTTGGAGTAAATCGCGGCCAGCACACAATTATACTCATATGGGTGGCGAAGGCGTCACTTGGGTTGGCATGTCACCGTTTACCACGACTAAGCATATTTTTCAAAACTTGGGCGATGGCACCTATTTTCACTCAGGCATATTGGCGATTCGCCAAGCGGTCGCAGCCAAGGCCAATATCACCTATAAAATTCTCTATAACGATGCCGTAGCCATGACTGGCGGGCAGCAAGTCGATGGCAGTTTGACCGTGCCTGAGTTGGTTATGCAGCTTAAGGGCGAGGGCATCAAGCGGATCGAAATTGTTGCTGAACAGCCCAAATTACATACGACATTGAAAGACTCTATTGTGAGTGTAAGCCACAGAGATAAGTTGATTGAAGTGCAAGAATCGATGCGAGAAACCAAAGGAACATCGGTGCTTATCTTTGATCAGGTATGTGCAACAGAGAAACGACGTCGACGTAAGCGCGGTACTATGGCTGTGTCACCGAAGAAAGCCTTCATCAATGATTTAGTCTGTGAAGGCTGCGGCGATTGCTCGGCTAAGTCGAACTGCTTATCAATCGTGCCGAAGGAGTCTGAATTTGGTCGCAAGCGTAAAATAGATCAAGCCAGTTGCAATCAAGACTTGTCTTGCGTGAAAGGCTTTTGTCCTAGCTTTGTAACCGTGACCGGTGGCCAACTTAAGCGCCCTGAAGCCAAAAAACCATCGCAGATCGAGCTGCCGGAACCAATTCAGCCCGCGCTTGATCAACCTTGGAATGTATTGGTAACGGGTGTTGGCGGAACCGGTGTTCTTACCGTGACCGCGGTGTTGTCTATGGCCGCTCACCTTGAGTTCAAGGGTGTTGCTACCATGAATCAAACTGGTTTAGCGCAAAAATTTGGCCCAGTGGCAAGTCACTTACGGATTGCCAAACAGCAGCACGAAATTCACGCCGTGCGTATTCCAGCGGGCGACGCCGATCTAGTACTGGGTGCCGATTTATTGGTTACCGCTACCGACGATGCGCTGGCGAAAATGCATTATCAGCGAAGTCACGCCGTGGTTAATGATACTGTCTCAGCAACCGCTGAATTCATCGATAACCCTGATTTGGTGATTAAAGTCGGTGCAATGAAAAATAGCATTATTGATGAGCTTGGCGAAGGTCGGGCAGACTTTATTGCTGCCGGCGAGTTATCTGAGGGCTTACTTGGCGACCCAATTGCGACTAATTTATTTCTCGTTGGCTATGCCTATCAGAAAGGCTTATTACCAGTTTCGGCAAAAGCAATTCATAGAGCCCTAGAGCTTAACGGTGTAAGGGTTGAATTTAATCAGCAAGCGTTTAATTGGGGGCGTAGAGCGTTTCTGAATTTAAACGAAGTTGAGCAAGCCTCAGGTGTGCTAGCTAAGCGATTCACTCCTCTTGAGCAAGTCAATGACATCGTTGAGCACCGCGTGACTGAGTTAACCGCCTATCAAAACGCGGCCTATGCCGAACAATACAAATCAGTGATCGACAAAGTAATGGTGGCTGAGACTGCGGTGTTATCTAAGCCTAATGATGAGCTTGTTTTAACAAAAGCGGTCGCTAAAGCCTTGTATAAAACGATGGCTATTAAAGACGAATACGAAGTCGCAAGGCTGTTTACTGACGGTCGTTTTGAAGCGCAACTCAAAGAGACATTTGAAGGGTCACCTAAACTTAGTTTTAATTTAGCGCCACCGCTATTGTCTCAAATGCTGTCGAAGAAAGGCACGCCTCGTAAATTTGAATTCGGCTCGTATATGTTTTCGGCTTTTAAGCTGCTAGCCAAGTTAAAAGGCTTACGTGGCGGAACTTTTGACGTTTTTAGTTATACCGCTGAGCGTAAATTAGAAGTCACTCTAATTGACGAGTTAAACCTTACTATCGATTTACTACTCGCCAGTCTAAATAGTCAGAATAAGCAGCTAGCTACCGAAATAGTTGAGCTTTACCTTGGCGTTCGTGGTTATGGACATGTCAAGGAAAAGAACTATCATCAATACCGCCTCAGGCTCAAACAGCAATTGTCTCGTTATGCAGAACCTGCATCGCCGCTTAAGGCGATTAATGTAGAAGTTGCTAACGTCGCGTAAGCTTAGGTCAGATAAACTTAGTTAGGCACTCTTTATGTCAAATATTAAACATTGGAACAGTACCATGGACGTAACCTCTTCTCCTTCTTTCGACGATCACCAAAAGGTTGTCTTTGTTGATGATGCCGACACTGGCTTACAGGCGATCATTGCGATTCACAATACCAATTTAGGCCCAGCGGTCGGAGGTTGTCGAATGTTTCCCTACGCCAGCAAAGCCGATGCGCTCGAAGATGTACTTAGATTGAGTCGCGGAATGACCTATAAGTCGGCGCTTGCAGGTTTGCCAATGGGCGGTGGTAAGGCAGTGATTATCGGCGATCCGGCGACCCAGAAGACACCGGCACTGTTGAGACGAATGGGGCAGTTTATTGACTCTCTTAATGGTCGATACATCAGTGCCGAAGATTCGGGCACCAGCGTAGCCGATTTAAAGTTGATGGCATTAGAAACCGAGTATGTTTTAGGCATAAACGAGCAGCAAGAGTTTGGAGGAGACCCATCGCCGCTAACCGCGCATGGTATTTTTTGTGGAATTCGAGCCGCGGTTCAATACAAGTTTGGACGCACAAGTTTGAATGGCGCACGCATCGCCGTTCAAGGTGCCGGAGCCGTCGGGCGTCATTTGAGCAAAGAGTTGATAGCCGCAGGTGCCGAGGTATTTGTTGCCGATATTAATACTAACAATGTGCTTGCAGCACAAGAGCTAGGTGCACGCATTGTTGCTGTCGATGACATCGTTGGCTTCGATGCAGATGTGTTTTCACCGTGTGCGATGGGTGCGGTTATCAACGATGTTAGCATCGCCAAACTGTCGGCGCCGATTGTTGCTGGGGGCGCGAATAATCAGCTCTCAGTGCCGCAGCATGGGGAGATGTTACGTAAACGCGGCATTCTCTATGCCCCCGATTTTGTTATTAACGCAGGTGGTATTATCGAGATCTGCCGTCAGTACCAAAATAGTTCGATAGCTGATTGTAATGCTCAGATTGAAAATATCGGCGACACCTTAATCGAAATTTTTGAGTTAAGCGGTGATAAGAAGATATGTACCAGTGTTGTCGCCGAGCAGCTCGCTGAGCAGCGCTTCCAACAAATCCCCGTCAGTGCGTAGGCCAAGAGCCATCAGCTAATATTAGCCAACAACGTAGTCTAATAGGCAGGCGACACAGGCTAGTTACTGCTAACTATTTGACTGATCTATGGCGTCGTCTAAGGGTTCTGGTGTCTTTTGACAATCACTTGGCTAGCTATTGCTAGTAAGCTACAAACCGATCCGTTAATATGTCGACAAAATACTGAAAAACGTACGGTCTCAAGACTTTTCAGGGGTTCTCACGTCAGATTCACTAAAATAAGAAAACAACAAACAGGGCACAGCCAATGATTATTGTGCCGGTTGAAAAAAGGGTCGATTGGAAGCGGCCTCCAGTTGTGCTGATATTGTTGGTGTTGGTAAACGTATTAGTATTCGCGTTTTATCAAAGCGGTGACTCATCTCACCTAAGCAGTGCGGTTCAAAGTTACCAGAGTCGCGATCTTCTTGACCAAGAATGGGCGGCTTATAAAGCTTACGCACGGCGAACAGACCCAAAACGCAGGTTAGATAAGAGCGATCCCGTAATGCCTTGGGTAATTGTCTCGGACCCCGGTTTCGATCGGTTTATCGAAAAGAATCATCGACACTATATTAGCGAAAAAAATTACCCGAGGTGGCGAAGAGCACGAGATCGTGTAGAGCAGTCATCGTCAAAAATGAGTGCCGCCGCCTACGGATTAAACGCCGCCGAGATTAAGCCCCTGCAGTTGCTCACCTACCAATTTTTACATGGTGGGTTCATGCACATACTCGGCAATATGGTGTTTCTGGTTCTAACTGGCTTTGCTGTTGAGGCGGCGCTAGGAAGTTTCCGTTTCTTGGGTTTCTACTTATTATCAGGGATCGGCAGCGGCTTACTATACGCTTTATTTGAGTCTTCTGGTGGTTTGCTGGTCGGTGCGTCTGGTTCAATATCGGGCGTTATGGCAATGTATGTGGTGCTATTTGGCATGCGAAAAATTCAGTTCTTCTACTGGTTCTTTATTTTTACTGGATATGTGCGGGCAGCGGCAATAATTATGCTGCCGTTTTATATCGGCTTTGAGATATATCAGTATTATAGCAATGATGGTTCAAATGTTGCTTACACCGCGCACATTGGAGGCTTTTTAGTCGGCGCTGCATTGGTGTTTTTAACTCAGAGTTTGAACAAGAAGGGCATAGATGAAAGTTATATCGAAGGGCCAGAAGGAACGCCCGATCCGTTTGCTGAATCAATAACAAAATTGTATAGCTTGATTGCCCAATGTGATTTTAAGCGCGCGTGGGGAATCTTAAAACCGCTTAAATCTCAGCATCCAAATCGCCCAATACTGGTCGAGATAGAGTTTAATTTAGTGCGAGCTCTGCACCCTAGAAAGCTTCAAGAGTACTTGCTGCACCGAATGGACAAAGCCGGTAATAACAAGGCATTAATCTTTGCCCAGTTAGACGCATGGAAAAACCTTAGTTCCGAACAGCGCGAGAAAATCAGCTTTGATAAAAAGAGCACGCTACTGCAGAATTTACTCGACTACGATGTGTTAGAAGGCGCCGAAGCATTGTTCAACGAGCTCAAGCTCGAAAGCGATCATGATTTAGAGATCGCTATGCTGGCTCAGCGTTTGGCGACCTATTGCCAGACCATTCATAACACTGAAAAAATGTCGTTATACCGTACATTGGCTGGCCAGTTTGCAAATACGAATGCCAAACTTTTGGGCTCAGAGCTATGATAGATCATGCTTATGTTGGGTACCGCAATTTGGTGGGTTTAGGACTTTGGAGGGTTTAGGACTTTGAATAGCGTGCAATTAAGCAAGTGTAAGTTTCATCCACTAGACTCGGCTATAAATCATTGCGAGCTCTGTGATGCAGACTTTTGTGAATCGTGCTCTGATGAATCGGCAGCACTCGCTGTGACTCGCACTCGTGCCGATAAAGTCGACCATAGGTGTTTTGTCTGTGCCGGGCCTATGACGCCACTGCAGGGCTTGCAGCGGGTTGCGCCGTTTTGGAGTCGTCTGCCAGAACTATATCGCTACCCCTTCAATCTAGATGCCGTGTCGGCGCTACTAATCGTGTCCCTTATTACCGCGTTCATAGGAAATAGTGGTCTGTTACAGATTATTCCTTCGGTTGCAATGATGCTTTATTCGTTTGCCTGTTTACGCGAAACGGCAAAGGGTAACCTTAAGGCGCCAGGGTTCGAGGCCTGCTTCGAGGGCTCGATTGCACCGGTTTTTTATTCGCTAATAGTTATTTTGCTACTCGGCTTTGTCGCTTATTTGGCATTCGGTCTAGGCCTTGGTTTCGGGATTTTGGCACTGACGTTTTATATTTTGGCATTACCTGCGGCGATTATTCTCATCGCGATTGACGAAAAGCTACTTCCCGCTTTAAGCATATTCGCTTTAGCCTCGGTGATGAAAGCGGCCGGTATCTCTTACTTTGTGATGCTGTTGTTCATCATTATTATGATCTCATCGGTATTTGCCTTGATGTCTCTTTTTGGTGGTCAAGCAAACTCCTTTCTCGGCAACCTTTTCGAGTCTCTGATAAGCAATTACTACAGTGTGGTGGTGTACCATATTATGGGTTATTTGGTTTACCAAAACCAAGAAGCTCTTGGTTTCAAAAACACCGCTAGTGGCGTTGAGGTTAGTGCTCGCTCGGATGCAGATCGGCGCAAGGCTCACGTAGAGGCGCTAATTAAAGCTGGAGATTACGACAAGGCCCAAGAAGTTGCTGGCAAACAACTGCTCGAACACGATTCGACGCTATGGGATTGGTCGCGTGCCTTTACTTTATGCTGTGTGGCGACACCAAGTCACAAAGCGGAGCAGGTTTTTATTGACTATGCGAGTAAATTAAAAGAGGCCGGCGAGACAGATAAATTGGCTGATGCTTATCTCCAGCTGAAAAAATATCAACCGAAATTTGTGATTAAAGATCATCAGCAACGGCTCTCTATTGCCAACAGTCTGTTTGAAACGGGGCAGTACTCGCAGGTGGTGAATATGCTTCACATGTTTCATCAGCAAAGCAGCGACAATAAACAGGTAGAACGTGCACTCAAATTGTTGAGTGAGAGCCTTTTGTTAATTCCTAATAGAGAAAAATTGGCTAAGCAATATGGCACACTTTATCAGTTGCAGTTAAAGAAAAGCAGTTAAAGAAAAGCAGTTAAAGAAAAGCAGTTAAAGAAAAGCAGTTAAAGAAAAGCAGTTAAAGAAAGGCGCTTGAAAAGATGCCGTTGTGACGCGCCAAGTGAGACCCTGGCGAGATCGCAGTACGGCACAAAAAAGCAGCTTTCGAAAACAGGCTTCGATGATTCTGCAATAATCTTGAAAATAGGTATCATTTTCGTCTAGCACTGGGGTTATGCTCAGGCCTGGCAAAAAATTAATCAGAGTAAAATAAGAGGACGATCAATCATGCGTAACACCTTACTAACTATTGTCATTGGCCTAGCTCTCGCTGCCTGCGGCAATCAAGAGTCTGTTCAAAAACCAGCTGACCAAACTAAATCAGAGCAAATTGTTGAATCGTCGCTGCCAACAGTAGCCGCAGAATCTCAAACGGAAAAACTGAATCAATGGTTTGAGCAACAATTCGAAACAGAGCTGATGATGAGCCCGATGTCGCTTACCGCATTGGGCCGCAAAGATCGTTACGACGAGATAGATGACATGAGCGAAGCCGCTGAGATTGAGCAGCTCGAATGGAAGCGAAACTCAGTGCTCGAAATGAAAGATAGTTTCGACTATGAGCAATTGTCTGATGATGCCAAACTTTCGTATGACCTTTGGGAGTATCAGTACAAACAATCAGCAAAAGGCGCAGAATTTCGACGTAGTAGCTACGTGTTTACCCAAATGAGTGGCGTACATGCTTATTTACCAACCTTCTTAATGAGTTTTCACAAAGTGGACTCCTTAGAAGATATGCAAGCGTATATTGCACGTATTAGTGAACTTGGCCGAGCCATGAACCAGCTGGTTGATCGCGCTAAGTTAAATGCATCAGAAGGTGTTCGACCGCCACGCTTCGCGTATGAGGTTGTTGGAGATGAAGCTCGCGCAATTATTTCCGGCACTCCTTTTACCGAGTCGGAATCAGAGTCATCGCTATGGGCCGACGCCCGCGCAAAGGTAGAGGCTCTAACTGAGTCGGCAAGTATTACTCAACCGCAGGCAGAACAATTGCTGGCATCGGTAAGAACCGCCTTGGTTGAGAAGTTAGCGCCATCGTATGAAAATTTAATTAGTTTTGTTGATGCCGACATCGAAAATACCTCTAAACAATCGCAAGGTGTGCATGCAAATCCAAACGGCGATGCCTATTACGCCTATCGTTTAAATGCCATGACCACTACTGATATGACAGCCGAGCAGATTCATCAGCTTGGCTTAGATGAGGTAAAACGTCTACGCGCAGAAATGGAAGCGTTAAAGGACAAATCTGGTTTTGAGGGAACATTGCAAGAATTCTTCGTCTACATTCGAGATAGCCAAGACGACGAGAAATTTTACTTTGCAAATACCGACGAAGGCCGCCAAGGCTACATAGATCAGGCGACCGCAGCGATTGATAATATCAAAAAAGAGTTGCCAAACTATTTCGGTATTTTACCCAAAGGTGATTTGGTGGTTAAGCGAGTTGAACCGTTTCGAGAACAAGACGGTGCACCTCAGCATTATTATCCAGGTACTCCTGACGGTTCGCGGCCTGGGGTTTATTACGCCCATCTTTCAGACATGAGTACCATGCCTAAGAATGAGCTAGAGGTAATTGCCTATCACGAAGGCTTGCCTGGGCATCATATGCAGATTGCTATTGCGCAAGAATTAACCGGCATTCCTAAATTCCGAACACAAGCTCGTTTTACCGCTTACTCAGAAGGCTGGGCTTTGTATTCGGAGAAGCTGGCTAAAGAAATGCCCAATACGTTTACTGATTTACATTCTGATTTTGGGCGTTTAGGCAGTGAAATATGGCGAGCAATTCGACTGGTTGTTGACAGTGGAATGCACAGCAAAAAATGGACTGAGCAACAAGCCGTTGAATACTTCTCTGAGAACTCTCCAGCACCGATCGGGACAATCAGAACTGAAATTCGTCGCTACATGGTTTGGCCAGGGCAGGCGACATCGTACAAAGTCGGTATGATTGATATTCAGCGTTTACGTAAAAAAGCTGAAACTGAGTTAGGCGACAAGTTTGATATTAAAGCATTTCATGACAGTGTTTTGGGCGGCGGCGCATTGCCATTGAGTATGCTAGATCGCAAGCTTACTGATTGGATTGAATCGCAGAAGTAGGATTAAATGATTAACCTTAAGTGGCGAAAGCCAGACGAAGTCATCGGCGAAGATTATATGAGCCGATGGCATCTTCGACGGAAAGCGGGGCATCATAATCTTTATTTGCACCGCTACGTCGGCAGTGATGATGATCGCGCTTTACACGACCACCCGTGGCGTAGCATTGGTATAGTGTTGTGGGGTCACGTACGCGAGTTAACGCCTAAAGGCGAGGCGCGTCTTTGGCCGCTGGTACCAAAGTATCGTAGCGCAACCTATGCTCATCGCTTGCATCTTGAAAGCCGGTTTGCGCTAACTTTGTTTTTTACTTTCCCAAAAGAACGAGAATGGGGTTTTTTATGCCCTAAAGGCTGGGTTCATTGGAAAGATTTTACCGATTCATCGGGTCAGAAGAAGGGCGCGGGTTGTACTGAATAGTCTTTCAATGGTTCAGTCGGCCCTAAAGCAAAAAAGAACTATAAATTTACTAATAAGACTCATTCAGAGGCAAAACATGAAGGCAATTTCGTTACTTTTACTTAGGTTATCGACCGGTATCTATTTAATGCTGTGGGGCTTTATGAAGCTTGGCGCTAAAGACAAAGCCGTGGGCGTATCAGAGAAGTATTACGATGGGCTATTAAGCGGCGATTTAGTTAATTACAGCGTAGGTGCAGTCGAGATGTTGATTGGCTTATTGGTGGTTTTAGGCTTATTTCGTAGCGTCGCGTACTTAGGTCAGCTGGCTTTCTATTTTGTTGGTGCGGCGGCGATTATTACTAGTTTGGTAGATCCCTTTGGTCTTTATCTTGCTGACTCAGCACGGCTCACTTTTTTCCCATCTTGGACCTTATTGTTTGCCAGTCTGGTTATTATTGCGTTTAAATCTGATGATACGATGTCATTGGATGCGAAACGAGGTGCCTGAGCGAATTAGCTTCTATTTTAATAAAAAAGGCCGCATCGAGCTAAGTTCTTCAACTTAGTCGATGCGGCCTTTTTTATTTGTCCTTACTTAAATTTTCAATTAAGCGTTTAATACTCAACAACACTGCGTATGCTCTTGCCAGCATGCATTAAGTCAAACGCATCGTTGATTTTATCCAGCGGCATCTTATGCGTGATTAAATCATCAATGTTGATCTTGCCGTCCATGTACCAATCAACTATCTTGGGCACATCGGTACGGCCTCTGGCGCCACCAAATGCGGTGCCGCGCCATACCCGTCCAGTTACTAGTTGAAACGGTCTGGTAGAGATTTCTTGGCCGGCTCCGGCTACACCGATAATTATACTCTCGCCCCAACCTTTGTGTGTGCATTCAAGTGCTTGACGCATTGTGTTTACATTGCCTATGCACTCAAATGAATAATCAGCGCCACCATTGGTTAGGTCCGAAATCGCCTCGATTAAATCTTCAACCTTTTTCGGATTGATAAAGTCTGTCATGCCGAACGCTTTGGCGGTATCAACTTTGCTTTCGTTAATATCGACGCCAATAATCTTATTGGCTCCAACCATTTGTGCGCCTTGAATAACGTTTAGCCCAATACCGCCTAGGCCGAAGACAACAACGTTCGAACCAGGCTCGACCTTGGCATCAAAAACCACCGCGCCGACACCAGTTGTGACACCGCATCCGATGTAGCAAATTTTATCAAATGGCGCATCTTTACGAACTTTAGCCAACGCGATTTCGGGCAACACGGTAAAGTTGGCGAAGGTAGAGCAGCCCATGTAGTGCAGTAGTGGTTTGCCTTGGAAAGAGAAGCGAGAGGTTCCGTCCGGCATTAAACCTTGCCCTTGGGTCGAGCGAATGGCCTGACATAGATTGGTTTTCGGGTGCAAGCAATAATCACATTCGCGGCATTCAGGCGTGTAGAGCGGGATCACGTGATCGCCGGGTTTTAATGATTTAACACCAGCCCCTACTTCGCGAACAATGCCGGCACCCTCATGACCTAAAATAGCTGGAAAGGCACCTTCAGGGTCGTCACCTGATAGAGTAAACGCGTCGGTGTGGCAAACACCTGTTGCCATAATTTCGATAAGCACTTCGCCGGCCTGTGGGCCGTCAAGTTGTACGGTTTCAATGCTCAATGGTTCGCCAGCGGCAAACGCAACAGCGGCTTTAGTATCCATAAGGGACCTCATGATTGTTTTCAGTAATGACTATTAACTGAGTGTACACCTGAGACGGTTGTCAAGTTAAGCAGAGTTTGAAAATTGGCGGTCTAAATTTGGCTGTTTTTGATGACAATAAATTGACCCCTATCCGGGTCTTCACAGAGCATCTCAGTTGCGATGCGTTCAGCTACTTTTTCCACGCTAACGAATTGCCAAGGCATGATCCAAGATATTGGTTTGAGAAGCGTGTCGAGTGGGATAGCTTTTCCATTTTCCTGGTAGCGCCGCCCATAGATTATGCCGGGCTGAATCACGATTGCTCGGTGCTCGCTAGACAGCTCAGAAAAATCTTGTGCCGCTTGCATCGCAATTTTCTTTCCTTGGGCATAGCCAAAGCTCTCTCTGCGCATGAAAAATGGAAGTTGTGCGCCAAGTAGGACTACTCGCTTTATGCCTGCTTCGCCAGCTGCTTTGATGGCCTTAGCGTTGGTTGTGCCATTTATAAATACTTGCTCGTCATAAGCTTCTTTTGAAAAAGTCGGTAATGGCGGCGAGCCAACTAAGGTAACTAAACCGTCTAAACGCTGCAACAATTCAGTGTCCGGTTTGCTCGCGTCGCCTTTGCACCAGCGCACCGACTCACTCCACCGTTGATCGCCTAGGTGCAGCGGTTTGTGCCCAGTGCGGCTGAGGCACACAGCGCACACATCGCGCGCCAAAAGTGACTGCGCGACACGAGTCCCAACAAACCCATTGCCCCCATACACGACTATTTTAGTCGTGTGTTTGGTTTCTTTATTGTCACTTCCATTATCTTTCACATCCCGAGGATAGCGGCAGAGTTGTTGAGGAAATGTGTTCTGCTGTGAACATCACGTATTTGGTGGTATAAACAGGTGATGAAACTAAATAATAAAGTAGTCGTTGTAACTGGCGGCGCAGGTGGTATAGGGGCGGCTTTATGCCGGGCTTTGGCAAGTAAAGGTGCTAACGTTGTAGTCTCAGATTTAAATCTTCAAGCGGCAGAATCTGTCGCATTAGAAATATCCGGTTTAGCGATAGCCTGTGATGTCAGTAGTGAAGCTGATATACAGCGCCTGATAAGTGAAACAGAGTCGCAATTAGGCGACATTGATCTATTCGTATCTAACGCCGGTTTCGGTGTTGGAGAACCAGACCACGTAGCCTCAGCCAGCAATGATGTATGGCAAAAAAACTGGGAGCTTCATGTGATGTCACATGTATGGGCATCGCGCGCATTGTTGCCAAAAATGATTGAGCGCGGTGATGGCTACTTAGTAAACACGGCCTCGGCCGCCGGCTTGTTAGTGCAAATCGCTGACGCCGCCTATAGTGCAACTAAGCATGCCGCGGTCTCATTTGCTGAATCTTTGGCAATTGGCCATGCCGATGATGGCATCAAAGTATCGGTAATTTGTCCGCAGTACGTTAATACCAATATTCTTGCAGTACCAGACGAAGAGCGCGGTAAGGCAATGCAAGGAGTGATAACGCCAGAAGATTGCGCGGCAACCATTGTTAAGGGCATCGAAGATGAAACTTTCATGATATTGACGCACCCAGAAGTCGCTGATTTCTACCGTAATCGAGCAAATGACCCATCAAGATGGGTCAAGGGTATGCGCCGATATCGTGCGGCCATGTTGGATGAGAACGGCAAGTTTGATTTTCGTAAGGTGTTCAACATTTAGTCGCGAGCCGCGTATTAATACTAGCTAGCGGCATCTTGGGTTTAAACTATAATCTTCAAAATTACGCTCTACTAATTTTCTTAATCTTCAGGCCAGTCATCAGATTGGCCTTTGTTATTATCCATTATGCTTCCAGTTCGAGACGACAATCCGCAAGTCGACACACCGATAGCCACCTATGTGCTAATTGGTCTTAATGTGCTCGCCTGGTTTTTTCTTCAGGGATTAGGCGATGAACAAGCGCTGCGATCATCTGTGCATCAATTTGGCCTAAAGCCCGGTGAATTATTCTCCAACCAGCATTACACTGGCCAGTGGAGTGAGTTGATTTCGTCGATGTTTATGCACGGAAGTTGGATGCACATAATTGGTAATATGTGGTTTTTGTGGATTTTTGGAGACAACATTGAAGACTCAATGGGGTCGATTCGATTCGTTTTATTTTATCTTCTTTCAGGCTTGGCTGCGGCCGCTGCACAAATCGTTGCAGACACTGGTTCAATGATACCTATGGTTGGAGCTTCTGGTGCTATAGGCGGGGTCATGGGCGCATACATTGTTCTATATCCTAAAGTTAAAGTGCATATGTTGGTATTCATAATGATTATCCGCGTGCCGGCGATTGCTATGTTGGGGTACTGGATGGGCGTGCAGCTTATTG
>Ga0075467_10000942_pt1 | contig 23823 bp, 27 predicted proteins | sample DEB08_DNA_9_FD_75067 | JGI IMG/M metagenome (GOLD analysis project Ga0075467, IMG submission 75067) | Aqueous microbial communities from the Delaware River and Bay under freshwater to marine salinity gradient to study organic matter... | ecosystem: Environmental > Aquatic > Marine > Coastal ... | reverse complement strand
TCACCCGCCCCCGCTTTTCTTGCGTAATGAGGCCCGCATTCGCCAGAATCGCGAGGTGCTTGGAGATGGCGGCCAGCGACATGACGAACGGTTCGGCCACATCGGTGACGGCCATGTCATCTTCCAGCAGCATCGAAAGGATCTCCCGCCGTGTCGGATCGGCGAGGGCGGCAAAGACGTGATCAAGACGTTGGGTCATGGATGTATTAGGGACGCGGGCGCGCAATCGTCAACCAGATGGTTGAATATGAAGAATGGCCGCAAGCAGGCGGTTTTGGGTGCCGGTGCCGGTGCGGCGTGTTTGTCGCAGGGTGTGATATATGATATAAATCAATAGGTTGGTCGGTTCTGGCGGCGCCAAGGCTTGCGTTGACTCCGGGCGCATCTGTGCCTAGCTTCCGCCCGACTTCCGATGGGGTGTCTGGCAATGACGGATCCGCAGCAAACCGAGCGTCTGAAAGCGCTTGAGGCGCGACTGAAACAGGCCAAGGCAGCGCAGGCGCCCAAGCCCCATCAGGAGGAGCATTATTCGCAGGCACAGATGGCTTGGCGGATGGTGATCGAACTGGTGGCCGGATTGGGCATTGGGTTCGGAATAGGATTTGGGCTGGACACCCTGTTGGGGACCACGCCTTGGTTGATGGTGGTGTTTGTGCTGTTGGGCTTTGTGGCCGGGGTCAAGACGATGATCCGATCGGCCCACGAGTTGCAGCGACAGGCAGAGAATGATCAGGCAGCGAAAGACGCTGCGGATGAAGGGAAATAGGACGTGGCATCGGAGACAACAAATTCGGGTCAGGGCAACAAGGGCAACGGGCGCATCATCGCCTATGTCCTGATTGCGATTGCGGTGGTCTTGTTCATTCTGGGCGTGACCGACGATTATGAAAGCGGTCTGTCGATCCACCCGATGGATCAGTTCATCATCTCGCCGCTGTTCGGTGGCACCGACGTGCATTGGTACACGGTGACGAACGCGACCGTGTGGTTCGGTCTGGCTGTCGCGGCGATTGCCGCGCTGATGGTGCTGGGCACGCGCGGTCGGGCCGTGGTTCCGTCGCGCGGGCAATCGATGGCCGAACTGGCGTATGGATTTGTGCGCAAGATGGTCGAGGATGTGGCGGGCAAGGACGCGCTGCCGTATTTTCCCTATATCTTCACGCTGTTCCTTTTCATCCTGTTCGCGAACTTCCTCGGCCTGATCCCCGGAAGCTTCACGACTACCAGCCATATCGCGGTCACCGCCATTCTGGCATTCGCGGTGTTCTTCACCGTGACGATCCTTGGATTTGTCAAGAACGGCGCGGGCTTCCTGAGCCTGTTCTGGGTGTCTTCGGCGCCTCTGGTGCTGCGTCCCATTCTGGCGATCATCGAGATCATCTCGTATTTCGTGCGTCCGGTCAGCCACTCCATTCGTCTGGCGGGCAACGTCATGGCGGGCCACGCGGTCTTGAAAGTGTTCGCGGGTTTCGCCGGCGCGCTTGGGGCGGCTTCGGTGGCACCGATCATCGGGATCATCGCCATCTACGGGTTGGAGGTGCTGGTGTCAGCGATCCAAGCCTACGTGTTTACCATTCTGACATGCGTGTACCTGAAGGACGCGCTGCATCCGCATCATTGACGCCGGGCGCATTGCCCGACGTTCACCCTCATCATCCAATTCCATCTTAAGGAGAGAAATCATGGAAGGCGATATCGCACAAATGGGTCAATTCATCGGCGCAGGCCTGGCAGCCATCGGTTCGGGTGCCGCTGCTATCGGTGTGGGCCATGTTGCTGGCAACTTCCTGGCGGGCGCACTGCGCAATCCGTCGGCGGCCGCCGGTCAGACCGCGACCCTGTTCATCGGCATCGCATTCGCAGAAGCGCTGGGGATCTTCGCGTTCCTCGTTGCCCTGCTGCTGATGTTCGCCGTCTGAGACTTTCGAAAACCATCCTTACGTCAGGGGCGGCCAATGTGGCCGTCCCGGTGTAACCCGGTTTGAGGGAGCCCCCAGATGGAAAAAGAAGAAACCACAGTCCATAACGGTTTAGAATCGGCGGCTGAGGTTGCCATTGGCGCCGACCACGGGGCCGTGGTTGACCATGCCGCTGATGCACCCGGCATGCCGCAGTTGGATATCGGCACGTTCGACAACCAGGTTTTCTGGTTGATCATCACGCTGGTCGCTATCTACCTGATCCTGACCAAGATCGCATTGCCCCGGATCGGGGCGGTTCTGGCCGAGCGTCAGGGCACGATCACGAATGATCTGGCTGCAGCCGAAGATCTGAAGCGGCAGGCGGAAGCGGCGGAAGAGGCATATGCGAAGGCGCTGGCTGATGCCCGCACCGAAGCGCATGCGATCGTTGAGGCGGCACGTGCCGAGATTCAGGCAGACCTTGCCGAGGCGACAGCCCGTGCAAATGCCGAGATTGCGGCGCAATCGGCCGAAAGTGCTGCGCGGATCGACGAGATCCGAGCGGGATCGATGGCAATGATAGAAGAGATTGCGCGCGATACAGCCACCGAGATTGCGGCGGCGTTCGGGTCGGGGGCTGCGACGGATGCGGATGCGATTTCCGCCGCCGTGGCCGAGCGGATGAAGGGATGAACGCGATGAACCGTTTGAGTATTGCGCTGATCCTTTTGGCCGGTCCGGCGTTTGCCGCAGGCGAAGCCGGCGGCTATAGCCCCGGTTATGGTTGGTCGTCGCTGTTCAACACCAACTTCGTGGTGCTGATCGGTTTCCTGCTGTTCCTTGCGGTGCTGTTCTATTTCAACGTGCCCTCGATGCTGATGGGTCTGCTGGACAAGCGGGCCGAAGGTATCCAGAGCGAGTTGGATGAGGCCCGCGCCCTGCGTGAAGAGGCGCAGACGATCCTTGCCAGCTTTGAGCGCAAGCAGCGTGAAGTGGCCGAGCAGTCCGAGCGGATCGTTGTCGCGGCCAAGGCCGATGCGGCAGCGGCTGCACAGCAGGCGAAGGCCGATCTGAAGGCCAGCATCGCCCGCCGGTTGCAGGCAGCCGAAGAGCAGATTGCGAGCGCCGAGAAGAAGGCCGTGCGTGAAGTGCGCGATCGGGCGGTCGAGGTGGCGATTGCCGCAGCGGCCAAGGTCATCGCCAGCGGCACGACAGCCAGCGAAGCGAACAGCCTGATCGACCGGTCGATCACCGATGTCGAGCAACTGCTGCACTGAAGTCGTTCAGAACGAAAAATGCAAAAGGCCCCGGTGGAAACACCGGGGCCTTTTGCGTTGCGTGCGGGGACACTTCAGGACGCAGAAAAGGACGGCCCAAAGCGCGTTGACCATGTCGGGTGCGGATCGCCCGGTGCGGGCGTGGCATTGTAGACGCCGCGCGCAATGGCCCGCGCAAGGCACAGGGCGGCGGCGTTGCCCAGCATGAGAAGGGCGGCGTTGTCGGCGGGGACTGTTCCCGTGGCGGCGGCAAAGACGATATCGCCATCCATCGGGGTGTGGCTGGGATAGATCGCGCGCGCCATCCCGTCATGAGCGGCTGTGGCCATGCGCGTCGCCTGCGCCTGAGTCAGCGTTGCGTTGGTGGCGACGATTGCGATGGTGGTGGCCTGATGGCCGCCTTTGACCGGGATCGGCGCAGAGGGGTCGAACGTGCGCGCCGCGCCGTGGCCCCCAAATTCCGCCCCCATTTCAAACGGTGCGGCCCAGAAGCAAGCCGTGTCACCCATTGTGACCCGGCCAAGCGCGTTCACGGCGACAAGGGCGCCGACCGAGTAGGGCCCAACCGTCACTGATGCAGAGCCAAGCCCGCCCTTGAGGTCCGCGATAAGCGCGCCGGTGCCCGCCCCCCGCGACCCAAGGGCGAAGGTTTCCGAGGCATTGGCCAGCGCCGTCGCGCCAAGCGTCTTGTAGGGGTTGGTGGCCCAGTTCTTGTCGCCGCCGTTGATCAGGTCAAACAAGATCGCGGCGGGCACGATGGGCACGGTCTGATCGCCGACGCGGAACCCGCGCCCCTGCGCCCGCAGCGCATCGGCGACGCCGGAGGCCGCATCAAGGCCAAAGGCAGAGCCGCCCGAAAGCACGAGCGCATCGGCCTGCTGCACGGTCTTGTCGGGCGCCAGCAGGTCGGTTTCCCGCGTGCCGGGGGCGCCGCCCATGACGTGAACGGCGGCGGTGAACGGTGCGTCGGCCACCAAGACGGTGCAGCCGGTCTTGATCCCGTCGTCCTGCGCATTGCCCACCCGCAGGCCAGCCACGTCGGTGATCAGGTTCCGGGGGCCGGGACGCATCATTCGGGAACCTCGTGATTGGCGATCATCCGGGTGATGACGCCGCGTTGTTCGCCAAGCGGCCAGACCAGTTCGGTTTCGCCAAGCGGGCACGCGAGCCCATCGAAGGCGGCGGGTAAGATAAGGATGAGCGTGTTGTGCCCGGTGCTGGCGGCGATCAGCGCGCCAACCACCGGGGCGGGGAAATATTGCGACAGGCGGGTGACGGGATCGCGGCTCTGGATCACCTCCACATGGGTCAGATCAAGCGCTGGCGCGGCGTCCATCAGATGCGCGAAGGCCAGCGGTTGGCTGGCGAAATCACCTGCGAAGACGGCAATTTCCACGGGCAGGGTATGGCGGGTGAAGCTGGGCACGGTCGGTTCAATCCTGCGCTGGAAGGGCAAGGGTTTCAAACCCCAGATGCCGCAGACGCGGCGTGTTATGAAGGCGGTAGTCAAGGCCGTCAAAGGCCGCCTCGAAGATGAGGAGAAGCGCGTTGTCATCGCGCATCAAGGCGCTGAACCGGGCGCGGGCGGCGGACGGGAGGTATTGCGACAACACATCTTGGATCTGATCGTCGAAGGCGGCTTCCACGAAGCGGGTGTTCACGGACGCCTCGGGCAGATCAAGGTTGAGGGGTTCGGGTCCATTGTCGGTGATCGGGGTGAAGCAATACGCGAACAGGTCGGCCTCGGTGTCGAACACACCGGAAAAGATGTGCACACGGGTGAAACCCGGTGGCAACGCCTGCCCGTCGGAGGAGGCCCCCATACGGCGATCCGACCAGCGGCGGCGCAGATCGTACAGCAGCAACAGCACTGCCAGAATGAAAATCGCGGCCAGAACGCTGGTCATATGCAGCGCCCACCGTCGACTTCCATGGCGACGCCCGTGATCATGCTGGCGGCGTCCGAGCACAGAAAGGTGGCCGCATTGCCCATGTCCTCGGGTGTGGAGAAACGGCCAAGCGGGATCGTGGACAGGAATTTTGCGCGGATTTCGGGGGTATCTTCACCCATGAAGGATTTCAGCAAAGGCGTTTCCCCCGCGACGGGATTGAGCGCGTTGACGCGGATGCCGTGGGGGGCAAGTTCCACCGCCATCGCCTTGGTCGCCGTGATCATCCAGCCCTTGGATGCGTTATACCAGTTCAGCCGCGGACGCGGAGAGACACCCGCAGTGGAGGCGATGTTGAGCACCGCACCAGCGCGGGCGGCTTTCATATGGGGAATGATCTCGCGCGCGGTCAGATAGACGGATTTCGCATTGACCGCAAAGACGCGGTCGAAATCATCCTCAGACACGTCCTCCATGTTTGCCGGAAGATGGGTGATGCCGGCGTTGTTCACCAAGATGTCGATCCGGCCCCACGCCGCAATTGCCGTTTGCGTCATGGCGGCGACCGACGCGCCATTTGCAACGTCGACCGTGCAGGGGATGCCGCCGATTTCGGCAGCGATGGCTTGGGCGGCGGCGGTGTTGATATCGGCGACCAGAACGGTTGCGCCCGCAGCGGCAAAGGCGCGCGCTATACCTGCGCCAAACCCTGATGCGGCACCGGTGACGATGGCGGTTTTCGTTTGCAGTATCATGGCTGGCCTCCGGTCAAGTGGGCGCGGTCGATGGCGACGGCGCGGTGCATGGGCCAGAAAGCCACAAGCGCGCCCAAGGCGCCACCCAGATAGCTTGCGTCGTGCATCATGCCCGCACGCAGAAATTCGGCACGGTCCAGACCTGCAGGGATCGCGATGAGATCAGCGAACCACCCGGAGCCAGCCAGCGCGATACCGGCTATCAAACCAAGCAGGGCGGCGAAGGCCGACAACAGCACAACCGCCCCGATCGCCCCAATACCTGCAGCAAGATAGGTGCGGGCCGTCGGCACGCGAAAAAGACCATAGAGAAAGGCGGGAATGCCCACGATGACCCCCATCCACATGCTTGCCTGCACCCCGACGATGGCCGCGCCCACCCTTGGGGATACGTCGGGAGCGAGATTGAATTGGGGGAACTTGATCACGTGAAAATAGTCTGGCCCGACCGAATAACTAAGCTGGTTGTGCAGGGCACCGAAAACGGCGGCAGAGATTGCAGCCAAGATCACCAGCACGAAGAAGACGGGAAATTTTCCAAGGTTTGTCATGTGGGTCTACTCGGGTTCGGGGCGTGGAATGGTCGTTGTGTCCGGTGTGGGCAAGAAGGCACCCGGCAGATGGGTTGCGCGCCTATCCATGCCATGCCGCCACGGTCTTGAGCGTCGAGAAGCCGTAGAGCGCCGCGAAGCCTTTTTCACGCCCATGGCCGGAGTGACCGACGCCGCCAAACGGAAGTTCGACCCCGCCGCCTGCGCCATAGTTGTTGAGGAAGACCTGCCCCGCGCGCAGCCCCTTGGCCAGCCGCATCTGGCGGCCACCATCGGCGGACCAGACAGAGGCCACAAGGCCATAGGCGGTGCCGTTGGCGATGCGCAGGGCGTCGGCTTCGTCCTTGAAGGGGATCAGCACCTGAACCGGCCCGAAGATTTCATCCTGCGCCAGACGATGGTCGGGTCCGAGGCCCGAGATGAGGGTGGGCGCGATGTAGTGCCCGCCCGCAGGTGCGTCCGGCGCGATGGTGCCTTGGGCGATGACCTGATCCGCGCTGGCAAGGTTCAGAAAGCCCGAGACGATCTGCTTTTGGCGGGCCGAAATCAGGGGGCCGAGATTCAGGTCATCCTTGGCCGGACCGACACGCAGGGCGCGGTAGGCGGTGGCCATGCGGTCTGCGACCTGATCGAAGATGGATTGTTCAACAAGGATACGGGACGAGGCCGAACAGGTCTGGCCTGCGTTCTGGATGCCTGCGTTCACCAGAAACGGCAGCGCGCGGTCCAGATCGGCGTCGGCGAAAACCAGTTGTGGGGATTTGCCGCCAAGTTCCAGCGTGACGGGAACGACATTTTGCGCGGCGGCGGTCTGCACCATCCGACCGGTGGCGACGGAGCCTGTAAAGGAGATGTGGTGGATGCCGGGATGGGTGGTCAGGGCGGCGCCGGCCTCGGCCCCCAAGCCGGGTACGACGTTCAGCGCGCCATCGGGCAGGCCCGCCTGCCGCGCCAGATCCGCAAAGGCGAGTGCGGTCAGGCAGGCCTCTTCCGCTGGTTTGAGAACGCAGGCATTGCCCATGGCAAGCGCCGCACCGACCGAGCGGCCGATGATCTGCATCGGGTAATTCCACGGCACGATATGGCCGGTCACCCCATGCGGCTGGCGCAGGGTGTAGACCGTGAAGCCATCGAGATAGGGCAGCGTTTCGCCCATCACCTTGTCCGCCGCGCCGCCATAGAATTCCATATAACGCGCCAGTGCCACGGCATCGGCGCGGGCCTGTGTCAGGGGCTTGCCGACATCCGTTGCCTCGATCAGGGCAAGGTCATCGACCCGTTCAGCCACCAATTGACCGATGCGGGTCAGGATGCGGCCGCGTTCTGTGGCGGTCATCCGGCCCCAGTCGCCTTGCAGGGCGGTTTCGGCCGCGACAACGGCATCGGCGATATCATCGGCGTTGCCGCGTGCGATTTGCGCGATGGTGTCGCCGTTCGAGGGGTCTTGGACGGGCAGGGTGCCCCCCTTTGCGCTGCGCCACGCGCCGCCGACAAACACCAGCGAGGGGTCAAACCAAAGTTGCATCGGAACGCTCCATGATGGTGTCGAGGCTGGGCGCTGCGGCCAGCAAGGATTGAGTGTAGGGGTGTGCGGGCGCGGTGAACACCTGTTCCGTTTCGCCCTGTTCCACGATCTTTCCGGCCTGCATCACCAGCACCCTGTCGGTGATGGACCGGACCACGGTCAGGTCATGGGAAATGAAGAGATAGCTGAGGTGCAGCCGGTTTTGTAGATCGGCAAGGAGATCAAGGATCTGCGCGCGGATGGAGACATCAAGCGCCGAGACCGCCTCATCAAGGACCAGAATCCGGGGATGCGTGATGAGGGCGCGGGCGATCGCGATGCGCTGACGCTGACCGCCGGAAAATTCGTGCGGGTATTTGTGCATGTCATCGGCAGAGAGACCGACGGCGGCAAGGGCATCGGCCACGCGGTCGCGCGCATCCCGGGGCCGTTCTGGGAGCAGGTGGAACGGTTCAGCCACCAGCTTTTCGACCCGCCAGCGGGGGTTGAAGCTGCCGTAGGGGTCTTGGAACACGACCTGAATACCGGCGCGCACGGTGTTGGGCATCTGCGGCGTGACGGGGTGGCCAAAGGCCGAGATTGCGCCTGACTGGATTGGATCAAGACCAAGGATCGCGCGGGTGAGGGTGGATTTGCCACAACCGCTTTCGCCCACGAGGCCGAGGCTTTCGCCCTTGTGCAGTTGGAAACTGACATCGTCGACGGCGGCGATGGGGGCGGCGCGGGTGAAACCGGTTCGCGGGCCGGGGTAGGTGCGGATGACGTTTTCAACGGACAAGAGAACATCGGGCCGGGGGGTGGTGACACGGTCTGGCTGATGCGCGGAGGCGGCGAACAGGCCGCGGGTGTAGGGGTGGCGTTGGAGGCGCAGCACATCCGCAGTTGGCCCCTGTTCCACGATTTCGCCGCGCTGCATCACTGCGACGTGGTCGGCCATGTTGGCCACCACGGCAAGATCATGGGTGATGAGGAGAAGGGACATCCCGTCGCGGGCCACCAGATCGCGCAGCAGATCAAGGATTTGCGCCTGCGTGGTCACATCAAGTGCGGTCGTGGGTTCATCGGCGATGAGCAGCCGGGGCGACAGGGCGACGGCGGCGGCAATGCAGACCCGTTGGCGTTGGCCGCCCGACAACTCGTGCGGGTAGCGGTCCATCGCGACGTGTTGCAGGCCGACTCGGTCCAGCCGGTCGCGGGCGATTTTGCGGGCAGCGGCGCGGCTGCTTTCGCCATGGATCAGCAGCGTCTCGGCGACCTGATCGCCGATGGTCTGAACGGGGTTCAGTGCGGTCATCGGTTCCTGAAAGATCATGCCAAGGTCATTGCCGCGCAGCCCGCACATCTGCGCCTCGGTCCGGGTCAACAGGTCGGTGTCATCCAGCAGCGCGTGCCCGGTGGCCTTGGCCCCGGCGGGCAGCAATTGCATGAGGCTGAGCGCGGTCATGGATTTGCCCGAGCCGCTTTCCCCGACCAGCCCGAAGATCTGCCCCTTGGGTATCGACAGCGACACGTCGCGCAGGATCGGCGTGCCGTGGATGGCAAGCGACAGGCGGTCGACCCGGATCATTGGCGGCGCCTGCGCAGGCGCGGGTCAAGCATGTCGCGCAAGCCGTCGCCCATCAGGTTGAGGCCCAGCACCATCATCACGATCGCCATGCCGGGCAAGATCGCCAGCATGGGGTGCGAATAGATCATGGTTTGCGCGTCCGACAGCATGCGGCCCCAACTTGGCAGCGGGGGCTGCGCACCAAGACCGACGTAGGACAACGCGGCCTCGGCCAGCACCCCAAGGCTGAACTGGATCGTGGCCTGCACGATCAGCAGGTTGGCGATATTGGGCAAGATGTGTTCCGCGCTGATGCGCAGGCGGCCCTTGCCGGCGGTGCGCGCGGCCAGCACGTAATCCAGCGTCCAGAGCGACAGGGCGCCGCCGCGCGCGACGCGGGCGAAAACGGGGATGTTGAAGATACCGATGGCGATGATCGCGTTGGTGGCGGAGGGGCCGTAGACCGCCGTGATCAAGATGGCGATGACCAGCGAGGGGAAGGCAAAGATCAGGTCGTTGCCGCGCATGATGACCTCATCCAGCAGCGACCCCCGCGCGGCGGCAGCGGCAAGGCCCAAAGGCACGCCAAGCGTAATCCCGATGCCCACGGCCACGAGGGCGACGGCGATGGAGGTGCGCGCCCCCACCATCAGCATCGAAAGCAGGTCGCGCCCGAATTGGTCCGTGCCAAGCACGAAATCCCCACCCGCCGGTTGCAGGCGGTTGGCGATGACAAGGGACGTGACGTCATGCGGGGTCCAGAGGAAGGACAGGGCCGCGGCGGCAACAAAGACCACCGAGAGCGCCGCACCGATCAAGAAGGACGTGGGAACGCGGTTCATCTGCGGCGCAACCTTGGGTCGACTGCAGCATAGGCGATATCGACAAGGAAGGTGACCAAGATGACGGCAAAGACCAGCAGCATGGTCACGCTTTCCACGACAATCAGGTCGCGCTGCGTGATGCCCTGAAAGATCAGGCGGCCAAGACCCGGCAGGAAGAACACGTTTTCGATGATGATGGCACCGGCCAGAAGGAACGAGAATTGCAGGCCGATGATCGTCAGCACGGGGATCATCGCGTTGCGAAGCGCGTGGCGAAGGACGGCTTGGCGCCGGGTCAGGCCCTTGGCGCGGGCGGTGCGGATATAATCCTGCCCCAGCGTGTCCAGAAGCGCCGATCGCATGACGCGCGCCAGAATGGAGGCTTGCGGCAAAGCCAGCGCGATAGCCGGGAGCGTCAGAGATTTCACGGCGGCGGCGGGGTTGTCCCAACCGGCGAAGCCGCCAGCCGAAAACCAGCGCAGGTTGACCGCGAAGAGCAGCACCAGCAGCATCGCGAACCAGAAATTCGGCACCGCGATGCCCAGTTGCGTGCCGCCCATGATGCCGTAATCGGCCAGCGTGCCGCGCGCGGATGCCGCGATGAGGCCGATGGGAAAGGCGATCAGCGTCGACAAGATCAGCGCGTAGATGGCCAGCGGCAGCGATATCCAGATGCGATCAAGGATCAGGTCCGACACCGACACGCGATAGGTGTACGAGATGCCGAAATCACCCGTCATCATGCCACTGACCCAGCCCCAGTAACGCGCGACCACGGTGCCATCGAGGCCCAGTTCAGCCCGCAGCGCGGCAATGTTTGCATCGGTCGCATTCAGGCCCAGCATGAAGGCCGCGGGGTCGCCGGGGATAACTTCGATCACGCCGAAAATCACCACGCTGGCGGCGATCAGGCTGAGGCAGAGCGACAGCAGACGTGAAAGGATATAGCGCAGCATAAGCGAAGGTTAGACGCCCATGATGAGACTTGCCAGCGCGGTCTTTGTGGGGCTAGATCGCCAACAGGGGTCCGGCGATGGCGTCGCCGGGCTGCGCCCCGATTTGCCCTGAACGCCGGGGCCTTCTGCAAAGGAGGGTCCGCGATGGAGCGCCCTGATTTCTTCCGTTTCCACAATGGCGAAAAGGCCGTTTTGCCGTTCAGTCAGGCCGAGTATGACGCCCGCCTGATGGGGCTGCGTTCGATCATGGACGCACAAGGCGCTGAGGTGGCTGTGCTGACCTCGATGCACAATATCGCGTATTATTCGGGGTTCTTGTATTGCGCGTTCGGGCGACCCTATGGGTTGGTCGTGACGGCCACCGAGGCGGTCGTGATCTCGGCTGGCATCGACGCGGGGCAGCCATGGCGGCGCTGTGCCTGCGATGGCATTACCTACACCGATTGGCAGCGCGACAACTATTGGCGCGCGGTGGCGCATGTGACGGGTCCGGGGCGGGTTGTGGCGATTGAGTCCGATCACCTGAACCTTGCGGGATTGCATAAGCTTCAGACATTTCTGACGACGGAAAAGACCGTGGATATCGCGGCCAGCACGGCACAGCAGCGGATGGTCAAGTCGCCTGCGGAACGTGCCTTGATCCGCGCGGGGGCGCAGGTTGCGGATGTGGGCGGCTATGCGATCAAGGATGCCATCAAGGAAGGGATCCGGGAAATCGACGTGGCGATGGCGGGCCGTGACGCGATGGAGGCGGAGATTGCAGCCCGCTTTCCAGATGCGGAATACCGCGACACGTGGGTCTGGTTCCAGAGCGGGCTGAACACCGACGGTGCACATAACCCGGTGACGGGGCGGGTGTTGCAGCGCGGCGATATCCTGAGTCTCAACACCTTTCCGATGATCAGCGGCTATTACACCGCGTTGGAGCGGACCTTGTTCGTGGGCGAGGTGGATGACGCCAGCCTTGCGTATTGGCAGGCCAATGTGGCGGCCCATGAACTGGGCATGTCGCTGATGAAGCCCGGCGTAAGCTGTGCCGAGATCACCCATGGGATCAACGATTTCTTTGCCGGGCAGGACCTGCTGCAATACCGCAGTTTCGGCTATGGCCATTCGTTCGGCGTGCTGTCGCATTACTATGGCCGCGAGGCGGGGCTGGAGCTGCGCGAGGATATCGACACGGTGCTGGCGCCGGGCATGGTGATCAGCATGGAACCGATGCTGACCATCCCCGAGGGGCAGCCGGGCGCAGGTGGTTACCGGGAACATGACATTTTGATCATCACCGAAGATGGCGCGGAAAACATCACCGGCTATCCCTATGGTCCGGGGTTCAACGTGGTGTGAAACGGGCATCCGGCGCGTCCCATGGCGCGCGCCGGATACCTTCATGGCTTTCCGTAGGGGGAATCGGGCGGTTCTGTTATTATGCCGACTGCAGCGCGCGTGCGCTGCCGTTACCGCCTGCTCTGCGGGTATAAGTCTTTTCACAATTCTGGGGGGATCTCCGATGGCGAGATACATTATTACCGGTAATTATTCGACCGACGGCATTCGCGGAATGTTGGCCAGCCCGTCCGACCGGGAGGCGGCGGTCAAGCCGCTGGTTGAGGCGAGCGGCGGCAAGATGGAATCCTATCATGTCACGCTGGGCGATTCGGATTTTTGCATGCATGTGTCGGTGGAGTCCGCAGACATGGAGGGCCTTATGGCCGCGTTGATCGTGGCGGGCGCATCGGGTGGGGTGAGCAACCTCAAGACCGTGCAGGCATTCACGTCACATGAATTCATGGCCGCGCAGAAGCGCGCGGGCGCGATGGTGGCCAAGTTCAAAGCACCGAACGCAAGCTAAGACACGAGGCGGCGCGCGCGTGCGCGTCGCGGTGCAAAAAGCCCGGATCGCATGTCTTGGCGGCCCGGGCTTTTTGTGTCTGCGGGTTTGTTGGCCCGCGCAATGGTTGCCCGATGTCAGGTGCGCCCCCCCCCTCAAAGCCAGCATGCGAGGGGATCAACGCCAGCGTCGCTATCGTCGTGTCCTTGCGGACCTTGTGTGGATTTCGCAGGGGGGCGGATCAGACGCGGATCACGTAATCCTTGCGGGTTGTTTCCACCACCTCCCATGTGCCGGTAAATCCGGGCGCAAGGACAAAGCTGTCGCCCGCGCGCAGGGTGGTCGCGGTGCCATCCGCGTCGGTGATGACCGAGACGCCCGACAAGATGCGGCAATATTCCCATTCATCATACGAGATGCGCCAGATGCCCGGCGTGCTTTCCCAGATGCCGCAATAAAGACCGTCCCGGTCCTCGAGGTTCCATGTGGTATGGACGGGGTCGCCTGCGACAAGTTTGGCGGGATTGGGGCGCGAGACCTCGGGCGGGACCGTGGTGGTTGTGACGCGCAACAGCGGTGTCGTCATTCAGAACGCCCTGAGATCGGAATAAAGCAGCACAGCGCCCGCCACGATACCAACGATCAACGACACGATGGTCAGGAGGCGCATGTTTTCGCGGCCTTCAAGCAGCGTGTCGAGGCGCAGGACGCTGCGCACAAGAATACCCACGATCGCGACGTTGATCAGCAGGTTGAATGCACTGGCCCCCGCTGCGGCGCCATCAGGGCGCGGCGCCATCAGGCTGAGCGCGACAAGGCCCGGCAAAAGCCAGCTTACCGCGATGATGGCGTGCCATTCGTATTTGTTCTGTTTCGGTGTCATGGGGCGCTTTCGAAGTGGCGCGTGGCCCACCGGGCCACGCGCGCCTTGGGTTTATTCAGTCCAGCGAACGGCGGTGAGGTCATTGGCCTGCGTGGGCGAATTTTCCCACAGACCTTCGATATTCGCGTTCGCCACACCGGTCTTGGCCAGTTGGAACAGATAGACGTTCACGTAATCATCCGCGATGATCCGTTGGGCCTGCTGGTTGATTGCGGTGCGTTCCGCCGGGTCGGTGGTAGCGGTCAGGGTTTCCATCAGCGCCTGGAATTCGGGATTGTCATATTGGAAGTAATATTCCGGCCGGGCGTAGATGTTGATGTCGGCCGGTTCCGTGTGGCTGACGATGGTCAGGTCAAAATCATAGCCGCGAAACACCTGTTCCAGCCACTGGGCCCATTCAAGATTGGAGATCTCGATGTTGAGGCCGACGTCGCGCAACTGGCTGGCGATGATCTCTCCTCCACGGCGGGCATAGGATGGCGGCGGCAGCGCAAGCCGCAGCGTCGCGCCTTCGGCCCCGGCTTCGGCCAGCAGGGCGCGGGCGGTATCCGGGTCAAAGGCCGATTGCGCGGTAAGGTCGATATAATCGGGGTTGTGCGGCGCAAAGTGGGTGCCGATGGGAGTCCCGTAGCCGAACATCGCACCGTCGATGATATCTTGACGGTTGATGGCGTGGGTGATGGCCTGCCGCACGCGGATGTCATTCAGCGGCGGTTGCTGGTTGTTCATGGCGAGGATTGTCTCGCCCTCGGTTGAGCCGACGATGACGGAAAAGCGTGGGTCGGCCGCGAACTGAGCCAGCGTTTCGGGTGCGGGGAAGTTGGGGAACGCGTCCACATCGCCGGCCATCATTGCCGCAAAGGCGGCGTTGGGGTCCGAGATGAAGCGGAATGTCGCCTCGGTCAGGGCGGGTCTTTCGCCCCAGTAGTCCGGATAGGCGGTCAATGTGACCGAGTCGCCCTGCGCCCAGTTGGCAAACATGAACGGGCCCGTCCCGACGGGATTGGTGGCGTTGGTGTCGGCCGTCTCAGGGGCCACGATGACGGCGTCGCCCCACGCAAGGTTGAACAACAGCGCCCCGTTCGGTTCCGACAGGGCGATTTCCACGGTGGTATCATCCACGGCAGTGACACTGGCGATGCCGGTGAACAGAGCCGCCTGCGCGTTGGTCGTATCCTCGGCGCGGGCGCGATCAAGGCTGAACACAACGTCGTCGGCGGTCATAGCGGTGCCATCGTGGAACGTGACGCCATCATGCAGCGTGAAGGTATAGGTCAGCCCATCGTCGGAAATGACCCAGCTTTCGGCCAGCGCGGGAATGACCGAGCCATCCGAGGCAAAGCGCGTCAGGCCTTCGAACAGGTTGGCGTAGACGACCTCGTCAATCGCGGCGGCGGCGCCTGCGGTGGGGTCAAGGTTTGGCGGCTCCAGCACCATACCGATGGTAATGCTTGTTTGTTGTGCGAAGGCGGCCGAGGCCATCAGTGCACCGGCGGCAACGCCGATCAGCAGGCGATTGAACATCCCAGTCTCTCCCTTTGGGTCGTCTTGCGGCGATGGTATTGGCCAAGGCCATGTCCATGCAAGTCAAACCGCTTGCGCCTGAAGCCGGCATCCACGATTTGATCGGTGGATAAGGTGAATTTGGAGTCCTCCGAATCGCCTTGGCAAGTTAACCTTTGCCCGCACGACCGAGATGTGAAACCAAACCGGAGCTCCAGATGCCGCTGCCAAGTGCCGAGGACATCCTGTCCCTTTCCGCCGAAGCGATTGCCGATTTCATCTGCGATCAAACGTCATCCAAGACGTTGCATCGTGTGATGACCCAACTCAACATCCAGCTTTCTTCGACGGATGAAGAAATGCGCATCAAGGCCGGGCGGGCGCTGGAACACCTCGGTTTTCCGATTTACGCCTGACGGCGTTCACGCAAGCAATTCCTGCAGGGTCAGGGCCATGACCTTGGCGCTGTCGATCATGTCGTCGACACCGATCCATTCGTCTGGCTGGTGCGCCAGTTCAAGGATGCCGGGGCCATACGCGATGCAATTGTGCAGCTTTCCAATGCGGTCAATGTGTTTTTGATCATAGGTGCCGGGCGATACAACGAATTGCGCCTGTGTCGACAACACCTTTTCGATGGCCGCCTGCACCGTCTTGACCACGGGGGCGTCGCGGTCTGTCATCGTTGGCTGAACTTCGAACAAGTCCTTTATTTCATAGGTAAAATTCGGGCGCTCGGCGCGAATTCTCTCTAGCATTGTGGTGACTTCTGATTTCACCTCGGCGATGTCTTCCTCGATGAGGAACCGCCGATCCAGAATGATGCGGCAGCGGTCGGCAACGCAAGGCGCGGGCAGGCCGGTGTAACCCGTCTCCTGCTCCGCCTCGCCGCCATGGATGGAGTTGATGTTGAGCGTGGATTGCCGCGCGCCTTCGGGCACGACGGGCATGGTGGTGTGCTTGGTGGCGAGCAGCGGGTAAAGATAGCGCTCCATCTCCTCAAGCACCGCGCCCATGTGACGGATCGCGCTATCGCCCAGAAATGGCATGGACCCATGCGCGATGCGGCCGTGGGTTTCGATCTCGGCCCACCAGACACCGCGATGGCCAAGGCAGATCCGATCCTTGTTGAGCGGTTCGGGAATGATCACGTGCTGGACGCGGTCGGGTGAGAAATATCCCCGTTCCGCCAGATAGGCGACGCCGCCGTAACCGCCGGATTCCTCGTCTGCCGTGGCGCTGATTTCAATTGCCCCGGCATAATCGGGATGCGCGGCGATGAACGCCTCGGCTGCGATGATCGAGGTGGCAAGCCCCCCCTTCATGTCGCACGCGCCGCGCCCATAGATGCGGCCGTCGCGCAATTCACCGCCAAAGGGGTCCACGGTCCAGCCATGGCCCACCTCCACCACGTCATGGTGGCTGTTGAAATGAACGCAATCACCGGCGCGCGCGCCGGTATGGCGGGCCAGAAGGTTCCAGCGCGGATAGCGGTCACTGTCGGCAAGCGCCCCTTGGGCGCGGATCAGTTCGACCGTGAAGCCCGACGCGGCCAAACGCGCGGCAAGGTAATCGCACACCTCCCGGTAATTGCGGCCCGGCGGGTTCAGCGTGGGAATGCGTATCAGATCCTGCGTCAGTGCGATCAGGTCGTCCCGGCGCGCGATTATCAGGTCCATGAGGGTGCTCTGCGTCATGTGCAACACGGTGCGATGTGCGAAGGTCGGTTGCAAGCCCTGCTAATGGGTTTCGGACATCCCTATATCAGGCTAAGACTTGGCTTTGTTTCTGGGGCCAGCGTGGGGACCGGCGTAATGTTCTTTGCCTTTGGCCGCATGGCCATCTTGCTGCTGATCTGCCTGACGGTCGTGTATGTCTGCCTGTATTTCTATTGGCGTTCGGGTGTGAAGATGCGGCTTGAAGAAGATTGGGTGCACGCGGGGCGGCCCGGAAACCGCGAGGATTGGGTGGATGAACGCATCGCGCCCCATTCCGCGCGGGTGCGTCGCTGGTTGATCGGGTTGGTCTACGTTCTTCCCATCGTGGGACTGAGCGTGGTTGTCTACGTCACGAACTGAACGAAAGGGGCAAGCCGATGCGCTGGCCACGGATTATCTTTCTGAGCATCGTGTTCCTGATTGTCGGGGCATTCCTGCACTACACGCTGCCACAGCGCGATATCGTGCGGGTGACGGATACCGAGATTATCCGGCAGGATTTTTCGGGTCTGAACCGGATATTCTATGCCCAAGGCGATAGCGGCAATGCCGCGACGGACAACCGCGATCTGCGGTTGATCAACACCGTGATGCGGAACGGCGAGGTGCTGGTTTATCGCAACGAGGATACAGGCTTCGGCTGGCCGCCGTATTTCAAGCTCAACAGCGCCGATGTGCAGGCCGAGGCGGCGAATTTCATATCCACCGCCGCAGACCCGCAGTGGGTGGCGGTCACCCATTATGGCTGGCGGTCTAGGTTGCTCAGCACCTATCCCAATGCGGTCAGCATGCGCGCGGTCGATGGCCCTGACGTCAGGTTGATCCCGTGGCTGAACATCGCGATCTTGCTGTTCATGGCCGTCTTGGTGTTCATGGCATGGCGTATCTGGGAACGGTTCGAGGACCGGGTTATCGACCCGTTGCGGGACCGCGCCGCCGTGCGCTGGGCCAAGACCCGCGACTGGTTGTCGGGCCGTCGCTAGGCGGTAATGCGCGGCCTCTGCCGGATGCCTCCGGCGGACATATTTGAAAAGCAAAGACCGCAATTTAGTTCAAATTTTCGCATCTTTGCTTCTTAAGTATGTCTGCCGGAGGCGCCCGCCATCAGCGACGGGCGCGATGGCCCGGTCTACTCTCCGTATGGTATCCAGATTGTCTTGACCTCGGTCGCGGCACGCAAGAACCGCTTGCCTTGCCCGTCGGCGCCCAGCCAATCGGGGTTTGCCCCATCCGTGGCCCAAGTGCGTTTGAGGTTGCTGGCCGATGCCGCTTCGATCACGATGGCGGGCGCGCGGGCACAGAAGCTCCAGACGGCGTCCACATCCATGTGCCCGGCAAGGGGTTTGGCCAGTTCGGCAGGGTCCCCGGTGATGATGTTCACGACGCCAGCCGGAAGGTCGGAGGTATCGAGGACCTGATAGAGGTCCGTCGCGGCAAGCGGAGCGGCGTGACTGGGCACCAGCACGATCCTGTTGCCCATCGCGATCGCAGGAGCGATCAGGCTGATCGCTCCCAGCAGCGGCGCTTCATCGGGTGCGAAGGCGCCGATGATCCCCACCGGCTCATTCATTGCCAGCGCCACGCCACGGATCGGAACGGACTTTGCCGCACCGTCGAACTTGTCAGCCCAGGCTGCATAAGTGAAGAGACGGTCGATGGAGATGGCGACCTCGGTCTCGGCGGTCTTGGCGTTGGCCCCGGTCATGTGGCGGATGCGCGTCGCGAATTCCTCGGCGCGGGCAGAGAGGTTTTCGGCCACGTAGAACAAGATCTGCGCCCGCAGATGGCCAGTGGTTTTGGCCCAACCCGTTGCGGCGCGCGCGGCCTCGACCGCGTTGCGGATATCCTTGCGGTTTCCAAGGCCTGCATGACCCAGAAGCGCGCCCTTGGTTGACCAGACCGGCTGCGAATATCCGCCATCGGGGCGGGTTTGCTTGCCGCCGACATACATCTTCGCGGTGCGGTCGAGGTCGGGTGCCTGCACGTGTTTCGGGGCGGGCGTCGGGTCGATCGGTCTGGATTGGACGGTTTTCGCGGTGGGCTTCAGGTAGCTCAGCAACCCCTCCCACCCGCCTTCGCGGCCAAAGCCGCTTTCGCGGACGCCGCCGAAACCGGCGGCGGCGTCGAACAGGTTTGTGGCGTTCACCCAGACCACGCCCGCGGCAAGTTTCGGCCCGATATCGAGCGCAAGGTTCAGGTTTTCCGTCCAGACCGTCGCGGCAAGGCCATAGCGCGTGTTATTGGCGATCTCGACCGCCTCGGAGGGGGTGCGGAAGGTGGTGGAGACAAGGACGGGGCCGAAGATTTCCTCCTGCATCAGGGGGGCCGCGGGGGACAGGCCCGAAATCAGCGTGGGCGGATAGAAACAGCCCGAGGTCGGCAAAGGTGTATCGGCGCGGTAGGTCTCGCCTTCGGTATTGGCATCGACCAGCCGGGTGATCGTGGCGTGCTGGATGGGGTCCACCACGGCGCCGACATCGATACATTTGTCCAAGGGGTCGCCAATGCGAAGTTTGTCCATCCGCGCGCGGAGGCGGGTGTGAAAGTCATCGGCGATGCTTTCGTGGACCAGCAGGCGGGAACCGGCGCAGCAGACCTGCCCCTGATTGAACCAGATGGCATCGACCAGCCCTTCGATGGCTGAATCGATATCGGCGTCATCGAACACGATGTAGGGGGATTTGCCGCCCAGTTCCAACGTCAGAGCCTTGCCCTGCCCCGTTGTCGCCTGCCGGATCCTGCGCCCGACTTCGGTCGATCCGGTAAAGGCGATCTTGGCGATGCCGGGGTGGGCGGTGATGGCCTCGCCGGTCTTGCCGTCGCCGGTGACGATGTTGACGACGCCTTTTGGCAGACCCGCCTCGGCGCAGATATCGGCGAACAGAAGTGCTGTCAGCGAGGTGTATTCGGCGGGTTTGAGGACGACGGTGTTTCCGGCGGCCAGCGCCGGGGCGATCTTCCATGACAGCATCAGCAAGGGAAAGTTCCACGGGATGATCTGCCCGCAGACACCAAGGGGCGCATGGCCGGGAAGTTCTTCTGAAAGAAGTTGGGCAAGGCCCGCGTGATAATAGAAATGCCGCTGCGCAAGCGGCACGTCGATGTCGCGGGACTCGCGGATCGGCTTGCCGTTGTCGAGGGTCTCCAACACCGCGAAAAGGCGGCTGTGCTTTTGCAGCAGCCGCGCAAGGGCGTAAAGGTATTTGGCGCGCTTGTGGCCCGAAAGCCCGGACCATCCGGGCAAGGCCGCGCGGGCGGCCTTGACGGCGCTGTCCACATCATCGGCGGTGCCTTGGGTGATGCGGGCCAGTTCGACCCCTGTGGCGGGGTTCTTGGTGGCGAAGGTCTCTCCCGGCGCCGTGAAGCTGCCGTTGATGTAATGGCCGAAGGCGGGGCCCTTGGCGGCGATCCATGCGTGGGCCTCGGCATCGCTTTCGGGGGCGGGGCCATAGTCCATGGTGTCGAATATTTCGCGGGTGGTCATGGGGCTATCCAATCGCATGCCTGTAGCCCGCCGAATAGTCGCCGGTTACGTGGTGTTCCAGCTGGCGTTCGATATCCCCCAGCAATGATGATGCGCCAAAACGGAACAGGTCGGGCTGCAGCCAGCGATTGCCCAGTTCCTCCTTGATCATGCTGAGATAAACCAGCGCATCCTTCGCCTTGGAGATGCCGCCGGCGGGTTTGTAGCCGACCTTGATGCCGGTGGCCGTGTGATAGGCGCGGATCGCGCGCACCATGGTGAGGGTGACGGGCAGGGTGGCGTTGACGGGTTCCTTGCCGGTCGAGGTCTTGATGAAATCGGCCCCGGCCATCATGCAAATCAGGCTGGCGCGGGCGACATTGCGCAACGTCCCCAGTTCCCCGGTCGCAAGGATCGCCTTGACATGGGCTTCGCCGCAGGCCGCGCGGAATTCACACATTTCATCGTAAAGTGCCTGCCAATTGCCGGTCAGCACATGGCGGCGGGATATGACGATATCGATCTCGGCGGCCCCTGCCTTGACGCTTTCGCGAATCTCCGCGACGCGGAGGTGGAAAGGGGACAGGCCCGCCGGAAAACCGGTAGAGACGGCGGCCACGGGAATGCCCGTGCCCTGCAACGCGGCGACCGCCGTTGGCACCATCTCGTGATAGACGCAGACGGCGCCCGTGGTCAGCGGCGGCAAGTCCAGCGCCGCAAGGATGTCAGGGCGCAGCGGATTTCGCGCCTTGGAACACAACCGGCGGACGCGCCCCGGCGTATCATCCCCGGCCAGCGTTGTCAGGTCGATCAGGGTGATGGCCTTGGCAAGCCATGCGGCCTGATAGGCTTTCTTCACCGAGCGCCGGCCCGGCAATGTCGCCGCCCGCCGTTCAATCGCCGAGGTGTTGGCCTGAACCCGCGCCACCCAATCCATATCAAGCGCCATGCCGGGATTGCGGGCCAGCAGATGCGTGGCGGGGGTCAGGGTGGTAACGGTCTGGGACATGGCGGGGCCGGGGTTGGGAATGATCCAAAAAGCGTCTCATGCCCGAAGGCGCTTTGCAAGTTTGACCGTGCGGTCAAATCTGTGAAGTGACCAAATCCGGTCGTGGCGTGCGCGACAGTGGGCATGCGCCCCGGTGGTACGCCGCCGCCGCCAAGGGGCGTGACATGGCGCAAGCGGCGCGGTAAGGGGGGCGCGACCCTCAGCAGGAGTGCGCCGATGTCGTTTGACCGTTCCGTGAAAATCGCCCCGTCGATCCTGTCTGCGGATTTCGCCGATTTCGGCCGCGAGATTGCGGCCGTCGAGGCGCAGGGGGCGGACTGGATCCATGTGGATGTGATGGACGGGCATTTCGTGCCCAACCTGACCTTTGGCCCCCCCTTGGTGAAGGCCATTCGCAAACACGTCACGACCGTGATGGACGTGCATCTGATGATTGCACCGGTCGATCCCTACATCGCGGCATTCGCCGATGCCGGCGCAGATATCCTGACCGCGCATCTGGAGGCGGGCCCCCATACCCACCGGACGCTGCAGGCGATCCGCGCGGCGGGATGCAAGGCGGGGCTCGCCTTGAACCCCGGCACGCCGGTCGAGGCGGTGATCCCCCTGCTGGACATGGTCGATCTGGTTTGCCTAATGACAGTGAACCCCGGTTTCGGCGGGCAGAAATTCATCCATAGCCAAGTGGCGCAGACCGCGAAACTGCGGGCGATGATCGGCAACCGGCCAATCCATATCGAGATTGATGGCGGTGTAACGCCTGAAACCGCGCCACTTGTGGTGGCTGCGGGGGCCGATGTGCTGGTCGCGGGTTCCGCGGTGTTCAAAGGCGGATCGGTCACGAATCCCGCGCCCTACGGGGAAAACATGATGGCCATCCGCGCCGCAATCTGAACGGCACCGCGGCCCTTTTTCTTGGTCCAAGCACTCCCGCCGGAGGCATCCTGCCGTGCCGCACCCGGCCCATGTTCAATGATCAGGTGCCTTGCCCGCTCAAGTCCCCTGACGACACGGCCTGTTCAGGGCCGAAAACCTTGCTAGTGTCGGGCAGCAACCCGACACGAGCAAGGTAGACAGTCATGTCCGATCCCGACCGCGCCACGGCGCCGTATGATCTTTGTATCCTAGGCGCGGGGATTGCAGGGTTGAACGCCCTGTTCGTTGCATGCGAACACCTACCCGCCACGGCGCGCGTGCTGCTAGTTGATCGTAATGCGACCTGCGGCGGGATGTGGACCCAAACCTATCCCTATGTCCGGCTGCATCAGCCGCACGCCATGTTCACCGTCGGCGATCTGCCTTGGGGTTGGACCCGGCCCGCCGGCTATCTGGCCACCGGGGCCGAGGTCGCGGCGCATCTTTCGAATTGTCTTGCAAGGCTGCGCGACAAGCTGGCCTTGACCGAGATGTATGGCCAGACCTGCGTCGATATTGCGGAGATCACCACGCCTGACGGTCCCATGGCCGAATTGCGGCTGCAGGCGGTCGATGGGGGCGGCGAAACAATCCGGGCGCTGCGCCTGATCGACGCGCGCGGTTTCGATGTGCCACAGATCGCGGCGCTGAACCTGTCATCGGATCAGGTCGTGTCGGCAACCCCGAGAACCATGGACTCCGAGGGCGATGCCCCCGTCTATATCGTGGGCGGTGGCAAAACCGGCATGGACACGGCGCACAGCTTGATCAGTCGGGGCAGCGGCAGGTCTGTCACCATGTTGACCGGGCGCGGGACGATCTTTGCCAACCGGGACAAGACCTTGCCGACGGGTGCTGCGCGATATTGGCGTGGGCATCTGGTGCTGCCCGCCTTTCGCGAATTGGCGATGTTGTTCGATGGCACCAATGCCGATGCGGTGTTCGCCCATTATCGAGATAAATATGCGATCAGCCCGACGGGCGGCGGCGACCAGTTCATGTTCGGTATCCTGTCCGAGGCGGAAAGCGAGACGATCGCGGACGGGGTCGACGCCTTCATCGGGGATTATCTGGTTGATGTCGTGGATGGCGCTGCCGGGTCAGAGATGGTGTTGCGGTCGGGTGCGCGTCATGCGGTTCCGCCCGGCAGCATCTTCGTGAACTGTACCGGCCACGTGCTGCGCCACGACCGCGCATACGAGCCGTATCTTTCGCCCAAGGGTACGACACTGCGCATCACGTCCCGGTCAGCAGTGAATTTCCTGAGTTCCGTGGCG
>Ga0075467_10000938_pt1 | contig 23854 bp, 17 predicted proteins | sample DEB08_DNA_9_FD_75067 | JGI IMG/M metagenome (GOLD analysis project Ga0075467, IMG submission 75067) | Aqueous microbial communities from the Delaware River and Bay under freshwater to marine salinity gradient to study organic matter... | ecosystem: Environmental > Aquatic > Marine > Coastal ... | reverse complement strand
TCAGATAGATTATACTCGTGATTTTAATGAGACCTCAGATGCAGATCACGGTAAGAACTTCTTTAACTACGGTTATACTGGTAAATACGATGTAGTTACTCGTCCAGCTTATGTGCAAGGAATAGATACTACCTTGGGTTTTGGAGGTGCATTATTTGTTGGTGATTTTGATACTCGCGTAGACTATACGCCTGGTAATGTGAATCCTAATCGTGATAACTATATTAAAGAGTTCTTCAATATAGCAGCTTCGAATCCAGGTATTAACGCCCGTACTCTAGATGAAATTTTAGGATACGGTATGCCAATAAATGGTTTCAATCCACGTAGTGTATTTGGTTTATGGACCAACACTGGTACTCAACAAGGTGGTTATAATGTTAGTCGTAATAGCCAGTTCAGGGTTACTGCTTCTACCAACTTTGATATTGGTGATCATTCCTTAATTGCTGGTTTCGAATACGAGCAACGTATCGACCGTGCTTATGGTTTGGCAGCACAAGGACTTTGGACTAGAATGCGTTTATTACAAAACCAACCTAACTCTCAGTTAGATTTGGCCAACCCAATTCCTGTGTATGATGGCTTTGGTAACTTCCAAGATACCATCAATTATAATTATGCTTATAACTCTCAAGATGCGAGTCAATTCTCAGAAAGAGTTAGAACTGCTTTAGGTTTAGATCCTTACGGAGTAGAGCAAATCAACATAGATAACTTAGATCCTTCTATGTTCTCGCTAGATATGTTTTCAGCCGATGAATTGGTTAACCCGAATGGTTCGTCTAGCGTTAGTTACTTTGGTTATGATTATACTGGAGAAATTAGTACTGATAACTCTTCTATTGCTGACTTTTTCCAAGCCCGTGATGATCAAGGGAGATACTTACGCCCTGTAGCTGCTTTTCAGCCAATTTATATTGCCGGTTATGTGCAAGATCAATTTGCCTTCCGTGACCTTACTTTTAACGTAGGTGTTAGGGTTGACCGTTTTGACCTTAACCAAAGCGTACTGAGAGATCCGTATATCCTATATCCTTATTATACTGTTGGTGATCTCTCTGGATCTCCCCTTTCGGAAGATGCGGTTTCTAATATTCCAGCAGGTATTGGACAAGATTATGCAGTATACGTGAGCGGTTTCGATTATGGTACTGCGTCAATCGTAGGTTACCGTAATGGTGATCAGTTTTATAATGCAGGTGGTGAGCCTATTACCGACCCAGGTATTCTTTCGGATGCTGCAGGTGGTGGTATTAAGCCATTCTTAGTGACCCCTCCGGGAGAAGAATCTACTGTAGGTAGTGATATTCCAGCAGAATCGTTTGTTGATTACGAGCCACAAACTGTAATTATGCCTCGTGTAGCTTTCAACTTCCCAATTACGGATGAGGCGATTTTTATTGCGCATTATGATGTATTGGCTCAGCGTCCTACTACTGGTTTCTCACGCTTAGATCCATTTGATTATTTGAACCTTACTAACCTTAGAAATGGTGGTATTTTAAATAACCCAAATCTGTTACCACAGAAAACAACGGAATACGAACTAGCCTTTAAGCAGGCTCTTTCTAGAAAGTCGGCTCTTAAAATAGCAGCTTTCTATCGTGAGCTAAGAGATTTATTACAAGCGGTAAACTATCCAGAAGCTTATCCTATTACTTACATAGCATACGGTAACCGTGACTTTGGTACTGTAAAAGGTTTTCAGTTGGAATACGAAATGCGTCGAACTAATAATATTAAAATTGATGCGAACTATACTTTACAGTTTGCTAATGGTACTGGTTCTAGTGCAACTACTGGAGCTAACTTAGCAAGAGCGGGTGCGGCTTCTTTAAGAACGTTACTGCCATTTGATTACGATAACCGTCACCAAATCTTAGTTCGCTTGGATTGGAGATATGGTAGAGGAACTCAATACAACGGTCCGAAGATTAATGGAAAAAATATCCTTGAAAACTTTGGTGTTAACGTTACTACTAGTGCATTATCAGGTCGCCCTTATACTCGTCGTGATCGTGCCTACGCTGTTACTGCTGCTGCCTCTTCAAGTGCACAAACAGAAGGACAGATTAATGGTGCTCGCCTGCCTTGGCAAGTAACGTTTGATGTTAGAATGAACAAAAGCTTTATGTTAGACGCTCGTGGTCGTAAGAGCATTGACGTTTACATTCAGGTTTTAAATGCTCTGAACACTTTAAACGTTGTTAACGTTTATCCTTACACTGGCAGTCCTGATGATGATGGTTTCTTAGCCTCTCAAGCGGGTCAAGCTCAAACACAAGGTCAGGTAAGCGAACAAGCTTATGTAGATCTATATAACCGTGCAATGGTTAGTCCATTTAATGTATCTCTGCCGCGTCGCTTCCGTTTGGGAGTTGCGTATAATTTTTAATCTTAAAGAAGTAACTGCATGAAATTCAGAAACTTTTTAGCATATTCTTTAGTACTGAGCTTAGGCCTTGGAGGCTTAAGCGCTAAAGACAAGCCGAATGCAAATAACAATAAGAAATCTGCTCTCCAAGCACTTTCGGAAGGTTGCGCCCCAGCTACGGCCCAAACTGACTTAAATATTAATAACGTAAGAGCACGTATCCTTGGTGGTGGCGATATGTGGTGGGATTTAAATGATGCCCAATACGAAGTGCCTAAGGGAAGTAATAAGCATTCAATGTTTGCAGGAGCTTTATGGCTTGGTGGCTACGATGATGCTGATCAATTAAAGCTTGCCGCGATGACTTACCGTCAAGATGGGGTTGATTACTGGCCTGGACCACTAGATAATAATGCTTCTATTACGGAAGAAACTTGTCAAGAATATGACCAACATTGGACGGTATACCGTTCGGAAGTTGAAACACATAAAGCTTGGATTGACTGTAAAGAAGATCCAACTTGTGATCCAGAAGATCGTTTTCCAGGATATGCAGGTAATATTCCTCAGAGTATTATAGACTGGCCAGGTAATGGTATTAATGGTAGTTTACCTTATAAATTAGCTCCTTACGGAGAGTCTGATACCAATGGAATTCCGGGCTTTTATGAGTACGAATGGGATTACCCAGGCTACGATTTCACTCGCGAGGCAGATTGCCAAGACAAAGATGTAGACTTATTATACGGTGATCAAACCATCTGGTGGGTTTATAACGATAAAGGTAACATCCATACGGAAACGAATGCAGCGGCTTTAGGATTCGAAATTCGTGCACAGGCTTTTGCCTTTACTGCCAATGATGAGGTGAATAACATGACTTTCAATAACTATCGTATTATTAACCGTTCGACATTCCGTTTAAGAGATACTTACTTCGGAACTTGGTTTGATGCGGATTTAGGAAACCCATATGACGATATTATCGGTTCGGATATCGCTAGAGGTCTAGGATATGTTTATAATGGTGACAGTGACGATGAAGGTGCCTTAGGTTATGGTGCAAATCCTCCTGCCGTTGGCTTTGACTTTTTCCAAGGTCCTTTTGCAGATTACTTTGATGGAATAGATAATGATCGTGACGGTTGTGTGGATGGAGTTCGTATTGATGGTGTTTGTGTGGGAGAAGATGAAACATTAGGAATTAATGAGCGTATCATTATGTCTGGTTTCATGTACTACAACAACAGTTCAAACTTTAATGGCCCAGCGGGTACCACCGATCCAAATACGGCACAAGAATTTTATAATCTTTTAAATAGTATTTGGAAGGATGGTCGTCCTCTAGTTATTGAAAACCCATCAGGTAAGGGAAACCCAGCGAATGGTGATGGCTACAATACGAATGATCCATCTCTTGTTCAAACTCGTTTTGCATACCCAGGAAACTCTTTTGATACAACATTTGCATATGAGCCAACTGGCGATCAAAATTGGTTCGAGTCACCTAATAACCAAGCAGATAAGCGTGGACTGCACTGTGCTGGTCCTTTCTCTCTTGCTCCAGGTGCACTTAACTTTATTACTACTGGTGCTGTTTGGGCGAGAAACTTTTCTAGCCAAGATTTATTTGCCTCGGTAAATGATGTAATTGTGGCTGACGATAAGGCTCAGCAATTATTTGATAACTGTTTTCAAGTTCTTGATGGTCCTAATGCACCTAATGTTGAAATCGTAGAATTAGATCGTGAGTTGATTATTAATTTCATCGACCCATTTAATGATGCTACTATTGGTTATGTTCAAAAAGATCCAAGGATTCCTGGTGATCCTAATTGGACTGCAACTCAAATTGATAGTGCGGATAGAGCAAATTATTTCAATTACCTGTTTGAAGGATTTCAGGTTTTCCAAGTTGCTAACGCTGATGTTGGTGTGGATGAATTATATGATGTTTCCCAGTCACGTTTAATTGCTCAGTCTGATTTGAAAAATGGCGTTGCGCAATTAGTAAACTATTTCGAATCTCCGGATCTACTGGGTAACCCCTTGTTGCCACAGGATATGACCTTGGCCGCAGAAGACAATGGAATCAAATTGAGTTACCGTGTTCTAGAAGATGCCTTCGCAGAAGGTAATCGTGGACTAGTGAATCATAAAGAATACTATTTCTATGTATTGGCTTATGCTCAGAATGACTATAAAACTTTTGTTCCAGGGGTAAGCGGCGATAACTCTAATGCTCAGAAAACGCCATACTTAGCGGGTCGTAGAAATATTGGACAGAACTCCAAACCTTATTTAGGAATTCCAAGTAAGGTGGAAAGCCGCAACAACGGAACTACCTTGAACTCTTCATGGGGTGATTTAGTACAAATTACTCGCGTGGCAGGAAAAGGAAATGGAAGTTCCTACTTACGCGTTACAAGCGAAACAGAAGAGGCAATTTTGGCGGCAGGCTCTTCACAAAGAGTTACCTACAACGCTGGTTTTGCTCCAGTTGAAATTAAAGTGGTTGATCCATATTTAATTGGGGATGGTACATATCAATTGCGCTTTACGGACTTAAATACAACCCGTTCTTGGGAGCTTATTAATGTCGAAACAGGAGTGGTAGTGGCAGTGAGCGAGCAAGGTATTGATTACACTGCTGAGCAAATTATCGTAAGTAGTGAATCTAATCAATCGCTTGGTTTTAGCATTGCACTTAATGATGCAATAGCGCCAGGATTGGAACGTGAAGGTTCTATTACAAATGGTGTCATTGGTGGATCTATCATATATGAAGACCCAACCAAACCATGGTTATCTGGCATTCCAGATTCAGATGCGAATAATCCGACAAACTGGATTCTTGCGGGAGCTAATGATATTCAAGATGATCAGAACCTACCGGCTTACTACTATAATGATTATACCGCTGGTGATAACAATGTTGATCCTTTCGGTGAGTTTGAAAAAGTTTTAGGTGGTACTTGGGCGCCTGTGTCCCTAGCCAGTAACGTACCATTTGCAGGAACTCCTGCCGGTGCAAGTACTCCTAGTCCAGGTTTCCCTTTACGTGATGGTAATAACTTTAGCGTAATGTATCCGATCGAAGACTTACCCAATATTGACGTAGTTATTTCGCCTGATCCATCTAAATGGTCTCGCGTTCCGGTACTAGAAATGGGAAATTTCGCTGAGGCTAATGAAGGTGGCGTTGCTCCTTTCCGTCTTCGTTCTGATGCCAGTTTGAATAAACTTGGAAACCAATTGGTGGAAGATCCAAGCAGTACAGGTTGGAGTTTCTTCCCAGGCTACGCTTACAATGTGGAAACAGGGGCTAGATTAAACCTAATAATTGCTGAAAACTCTTGGTTGAAGAGTGAGAATGGTGATGATATGCTTTGGAACCCTACTGCCAACTTAACTCAGAAGTTAGGTTCATATGCAGCGGGTGGTATGCATGTACTTTATGTTTTAGCAGACTCAGCGATGATAGACAACCAAATGCTTGACCTTACTTACAAGGGAGATGCAATTGAGGATCACCCACTTAAGAGTGCAATGGAAAACATGAATCGTGCGATTATTCGTTCAAGCGTATGGGGATCCATGACATGGTGTACTATTGGTTTGCTTTCTGGCAATGAGTATGCGTTCGATACTTACGATCAGATCCCTACTGAAGTTAAGGTTGAAATTAGAGTACAAAGTCCTTTCGCTCAGTCTGCAGATTCTGAAAATGACGGTAATCCTTTATATGAGTTCTCAATGGATGGATTCCAATCTATTACTAATGATTTGTCTGTAGCCAATACAGCCTTGGATCAAATTAGAGTAGTTCCTAATCCTTATTATGGTTCATCAGGCTACGAAGATGGTCAGTTAGACAATATCGTTAAGATTACTAATTTGCCTCCTCGTTGTGAAATCAACATCTTTATGCCAAATGGCACTTTAGTAAGAACCATTAATAAAGATAACTCTCTAACTTTTACAGAGTGGGATCTTAAGAACGAGTTTAACGTACCTATCGCAAGTGGAATCTACTTGTTACATATCGATGCAGGTGCTGCAGGACAAAAGGTGATTAAATGGATGGGTAGCTTACGACCTGTTGACCTTAACGCATTTTAAGAACGAATTAACGTGATCAAACACATGAGATACCTTAATAAAATTGCAATTACCGCTTGCTTATTAGCCGCTGGCTTGAGTGTAGAAGCAGGTAACCCACAACGTGCTGGTTCAGCTGGTGCCCCCGAACTATTAATAAACCCTTGGGCCAGAGCTTCTGGTTGGGGGGGAGTTAACATAGCCGGAGTTACTGGCGTAGAAGCTACTTTTATAAATATCGCTGGTATTGCCTCTACCGAGGGTACTGAGGTTACTTTCAGTAATACCCAGTGGTTAGTAGGGGGAAACATTAATGTAAACGCTGCAGGTTTTAATCAGGCAGTTGGTTCAAATGGTGTTCTTTCCGCAAATTTTGTTTCTTTCGATTACGGAAGTTGGGAAAGAACCACAGTTGATAACCCTGATGGGGGTATTGGTGAAATAAGCCCATCTACTGCGATAATCGGTTTAGGATATGCGCAACGTTTCATCAAATCTATTCGTGGTGGTGTTAATTTAAAGATTTACACAACTAGTATGGTAGATATGACCGTTACTTCGGCAAGTGTAGATGCTGGCGTGCAGTATGTTACGGGTAAAAGAGAGCAAGTTAAATTTGGGATTACTCTTCGGAACATTGGTCCAGCTGCTAGATACGATGGAGAAGGACAATCTATTACTTTAGTAGTGCCAAATGGCGGATACGCCCAAGAGTATAACGAGAGAAGCGAGAGCTTTGAGTTACCTACAACTTTATCTATTGGCGGTAGCTATGATTTCGAATTCGAGGAGCAAAGATTAACAGTGGCTGGTGCTTTCCAATCTAATTCTTTCGAAAAAGATCTTTATACCGCTGGCGTGGAGTATTCCTTTAAGGAGTTACTAAGCTTGAGAGCAGGGTATAGCTTTTGGGACAATCGTGATTACGAGGTTACTACTACAGTATTTACTGGTTTTAGTGCCGGCGTATCTTTAGATTTAGCAATGAGCAAAAACAATGACAATAAATTTGGTTTAGATTATTCTTACCGTAGTACTTCCTTCTTTGATGGAGTGCATAGTATAGGGGTTTCGATATCGCTATAGTCTCTTATTTCGAAGTCAATATTTTATATATTCGCAAAAGGAAAAGACCTCTCTGAGGTCTTTTTTTTGTTCGCTAAAATTTAAACAAAATGGCAATAAATTATTACAGTCCTGAAGGTCTTGAAAAACTTAAAAAGGAGCTAGAGCATATGAAGTCGGTGGAACGTCCCCGTATTTCGAATCAAATTGCAGAGGCACGTGATAAAGGCGATCTCTCAGAGAACGCTGAATATGATGCGGCGAAGGAAGCTCAGGGCCTTTTAGAAATGAAAATTGCTAAATTAGAAGACAGTTTATCTAATGCTCGCCTACTGGATAGTTCTAAAGTAGATACTTCTAAAGTAATGGTCTTGTCTAAGGTGGTTATTAAAAACACCAAGAATGGTGCGCAAATGACCTATCGTTTGGTAAGTGAAAACGAAGCCGATCTTAAAGCGGGTAAGATTTCTATTAATAGCCCAATTGGAAAGGGTTTAGTAGGTAAGAAAGTTGGTGAAACGGCTGAAATCACTACGCCAGCGGGTTTAATGAGTTTTGAAATTGTGCAAGTAAGCATGGACTAATATGGCATCTATTTTCACTAAAATTATTGCGGGAGAAATCCCTAGTTATAAAATAGCTGAGACCGAGAACTGTTTGGCTTTTTTAGATATTATGCCTTTACACGGCGGGCATGCATTGGTCATTCCTAAAAAGGAAGTAGATTATCTCTTCGATTTGCCAGATGAAGAGTATCAAGAGCTAATGCTCTTTTCTAAAGAGGTGGCACATGCCATTGGTAAAGCAATACCTTGTAAAAAGGTTGGAGTAGCGGTAATCGGACTTGAAGTTCCTCATGCGCATATTCACCTTATCCCCATTAATGCTGTAAGTGATATCGATTTTAGCCGCGAGAAGTTGCAATTCACTCCCGCTCAAATGGAGGAATTTGCCACTAAAATCCGTTCGAAATTTAATTAAGCAATCCGATCGGGATTATTGCGGAGGAATTTATCCCAAGAATCTTTTCCCTTTAATCCCGCCAAAGGATTAGACAATTGATAATGATGACAAAGAGCTACTGCCAAGCCATCGGAGGCATCTAAGTATTTTGTGTCTAGCTTGCGTTCTAAAGTCTTTTCTAGCATGGCATAAACCTGTTCCTTGCTAGCGGCTCCTTTACCCGTTATACTTTGTTTTATTTTTCTGGGTGAATATTCTTCGATAGGAATATTACGATACAATCCTGCTGCCATAATAACCCCCTGGGCACGACCAAGCTTAAGCATACTTTGAACGTTTTTACCAAAAAATGGCGCTTCTACTGCCATCTCATCGGGTAAGTATTTGTCGATTATGGCTAAAGTGCTTTCAAAGATTTCTTTTAGTCTAAGAATGGAAGAGTCTTTCACCTTGAACTTTATACTGTCCAAGTGAACTAATTCGGCTTTTTTATTTTTAATCTGCAATACACCATAACCCATTATCTGAGTGCCAGGGTCAATGCCTAAAATTATTTTTTCCATCTCTTAGGCCAAAATTAATGTAATACTTTTGGCCATTATAGTCATTATGGGATTATCTACTCTGCTATTAACGGCTTTCCTTGCTTATTTAAATCTAATCCTAGTTTTAGGTCGGGGCTTAAAGCGATTTAGTAATACATCTCAGTCGGGGCTAGATGCGTCAGAATCTATTTTTGAAGGCTTTATTGTACTTATTACTCATTATAATGATAGTGAGAAAATTCCTGCTCTATTAAAATCTTTATCTAGGCAAAATTATGCTGGTTCTTTTAAAGTTTATGTAGTTGATGACCATTCTGCGGCAGCACATTTACAGGCCTTGAAAATAAGTTTAAAGGGAAGTAGCTTAGAAACACATCTTATGCAAAATGAACTAAGACCAGGTAAGAAAAATGCTTTAGAGTATGCGATAAGTAGACTAAAAGAAAATTTTATAGTGCAGCTAGATGCTGATGTGGTGTTGGAGGCGGATTTTTTAAGTGATCTAATTTCTACGAAAGTAAATACGAAAGCAGACATTCTATTAGGCCTCGTGAAAATGAAAGCGGCAAATTCTTTCATCAGTCGCTTCGCTGCTTTCGAATTCCTAAGTTTACAGATGAGTGGCATGGCCTTAGCTGCCCTAGAAAGACCGATAATGGCAAATGGTGCTGCCATGGCTTATTATGCCGCTACTTGGTTGCGTTTTAAAGAAGTGGGAAGGGAATGGGATAGTGGTGACGATAGTTTTTTAGTGCAGGCCGCAAGACGGGCGAAGGATGTGAAAATTGTTGCCTCGCCAGAAGCAGCCGTAGGTACGAATGCTCCTTTAACTTTTAAATCCTTTATAAACCAGCGGGTCCGTTGGGGAGCGAAATCAGTGGCTTACCCTAGTTTTTTTGCTAAAAGTGTGGCTTTAAGCGTGGCCTTCTTAAATATAAGCTTAGTAGGCGGTTTACTGTGGGCCTTGGTTTTTAGTTGGTCAGATGTATGGCTGGTGTTCTTGTTTTTCTTCTTAAAAGCGGTGGTTGACTATCCACTTTTGAGAAATTTCGCAAGGATGTCAAACCAGACTAATTTGCTTAAAGGATATGCGGTAGCCGCAGTTTTTTATCCTTTTTACATAAGTTTGAGCTTGTGTTTTATGCTTATTCCTAGCCAAAAGAAGTGGAAGGGTAGGGAATACCGCTAATCTTTGCTAATTGTGCTAAAGTTATTTCCCGAGGGACGCTGAAATACCGCTAGATCGAAATAACTCACTGCCGAAAGTAAGTGGTCCATTATATCACTTTGGATACCCTCATATTTAAGCCATTCAATATCAGCGCTGAAGCAATAAATTTCTAAAGGAACTCCCATTTCGGTGGGCTGTAATTGCCTCACCATTAAGGTTTCGCCCTTGGCTATTTTTGGATGCTCGTTAAGATAGGCTTCTGCATAGCGACGAAATAGTCCTAAATTAGTCATTTGCCGACCATTTAGATAAATGCTTTTATCGCTATTGGTATCGGCATTATACTGATCTATTTCTTTCTGTCTTTCCTTAATAAAGCCACTTACCCTTTCGAATTTTAAAAAGTGCTCGCGCATTTCGGGGCTAATAAACTTTACCGTTTGCAAATCTATATTAATGCTGCGTTTAATGCGACGTACTCCTAAATTGGTCATGCCGCGCCAGTTTACAAAACTATCGCTGATAAAGGCATAAGTGGGCACGGTTGAAATAGTTTTATCCCAGTTGCGAACTTTAACGGTGGTGAGATTAATTTCTAAAACATCCCCATCTGCACCGTATTTGGGCATGCTAACCCAGTCACCGATGCGAACCATGTCATTGCCGGCAATTTGAATACTAGCAACAAGACCTAAAAGCGTGTCTCGGAAAATCAAAAGTATTACGGCAGTGGCAGCACCAAAGGTGGTTAATATAGCCACCGCACTTTTATCCATTACGGTAGAAATGATAAACACTCCGCCAGCGATGTATACCACTATTAGTATTACCTGAATATAACTACTAATGGGTTTTCCTTCAAAGCTTTTACTGCTAAGAGCCATGTGTTCCAAAGCCTTAAGGAATTTGTGAACCACGCCTATTACTACAATTAAGCCGTACACTACCACTAGTTTTTGTAGCAATAGAACGGTAGTGCTTAAATCGTCGAAGAGCCAAGGAAGACTGTAATAAATAACTATTGCAGGCAGCAGATGAGCGAGCGATTTAAAGACTCGCTTTTCCAGTAAAACATCATCGTAATTATTTTTAGAGTGTTTTACATAGCGGGTTACGATTCTAAGAATGATTTTCCGAGCTATAAAATCTGCCAAAAGACTTATGGCAACAACGATTACAACATCTATAGCCATAGTTAAAGCTTCGGCACTTGCTTCGCTTAAGCCCTGATCTAGTAGCCAGTTAATGGCCCAGTGACTGATATTATTTTCTTTCAAGGTTTAATTTTCATCAAAGCTACAATTTTAGCACTAGGGCTTATACCTTAATCCATTAGTATTACTGCCAACAACGTTGAAGTATCCAAAGGCATAATCTTCAGCATCTCCTTTACGGTGAATATTACCTACTACCAATGCAGGAGGAGCGTCAAATGGTGAACCTACCTGTGTTTGGCTGTTAACCAAATCCAGAAAATCACCAAAATCTCTTGAAATACTTTCAAGACGAACTACTAAAGTGTCTAATTCTATTTCCATTTCGTCTTCCTCAAAAGGGCCGTAAATAGAAATTGGAGGAAAGATTCCTGAGCCAAAGTAAATTCCATCCACACCTTCATCATCAAAAACAATAATTTCTTTTGCAAATACCGAATCATTTAAGGTTCTCTTCAAACGATAGTAATTCCTCACATTAGGAATATCTCCAAAATACATAAGCGCATATTCACCTTCTTCAAAGGCCTGTGGAGTGGTAGAACGACTTAAGGTGGCCTGTCTAATACTATCCACCACTGGGCAATCACGCAATGTGTCAAAAACGGACACCCAAGTACCCAAGGTTTTTTCCGGAAAGTTACCCTCAACCAAAACTTCGATATGATAAAGATTGCCAATGCTTCCCTTGAAATCACTGCTGTAATAGCCAGCTGTTAAACTGCTCTCGGTTAGTAAGGCCACTTCAGTGCTTCCTTGCCAAATGCTTACGCGCGCACCGCTAATCTTAGTAGTCTCTTCATCTGAAAAGTATGGCGCGGTAGTGCTAATCCGCACATAGCAGCTATCGGTATTTGATAATTGACCAGTAATAACGATTTCAGGTGCAGTTTGAGGAACTTCTAATTCAACCACATCTGTGCAAGCGGCGAAGCTTAAAATTAAAGCTATAAAGCCTAACTTATAAAATGTTTTCATACTTAAAAGTTAAAATTCCAGGTTACAGATGGGATGATAGTACCGAAAATGGCGAGTTGTACAGCTTGGGTATCAAAGCTTGAAGTAGTTGCCCCTTGAGCTTGTGGTGTTTGTTGAAAGAATATTGAATAAGCGTTTCTACGTGCGTAAACATTGTAAAAACCAAGAGACCACGAACTGTAAAATTTCTTGTTGGGATCTTTTTCAGGCGTGTAATTCGCAGATAGGTCTAAACGATGATAATCGGGAATTCTGAGGCTGTTGCGGCTTCGGTAAACAGGAACACTATAATCCTCGAAATTAAAACGGCCTTCGGGAGGCGTAATTGGACGACCAGATTGATAGGTGAAGTTCATTCCAAGATCCCATTTTTTGGTTAGTTGATAGTTTAGGACTAAGGATATGTCATGGCGCTTATCGTAATTGGCAGGATACCAGTCACCGGCATTTATAGCCAATAGAGGGTCATCATTTTCTACTCTCAACTCCGTTTTAGAAAGAGTATAACTTAACCAACCGCTTAATCGTCCTTTGCGCTTGCGCAGATAAAATTCTAAACCAAAGGAGCGACCAATACCAGGTAATATTTCTGTTTCAATTGTTTCATTGAAAATGAGATTTGCTCCATTGCGGTAGTCTACAATATTCTTAAAATCTTTATAGTAACCTTCAATCGATACTTCATAGCGGTTCTCAGCAAAATTTTGAAAGTACCCAGCGGCCACTTGATTTACCGTGGCCGGTTGAATGTAACGTCCAGCGGGTCTATATAAATCAACTGGGGTAGGAGTAGAAGTGTTACTTATTAGATGAATATATTGACGGGTACGATTATAACTAGCTTTAATACTTTGTTCATCACTTATGCGGTAGTTGGCAGATAGTCTTGGCTCCAACCCTTCCAATCCATTATAGGCCTCTATAATCTGTCCGGAAGAATATTCTTCCGAGTCAATCAATTCATTTAGTTGGGGAAGGTCGGGGTTCGCATAGTTTCGCACTTTTTGCGCTCCTAAATTATAAAAAGAGGAATAGCGAAGGCCATACTGAACGGTCCAACGTGTACCTAGTTCTAGCTCTTGACTAAAATAAACGGAAGGCTCTAATGCAAATTCGTCTTGAAGTTGTAATTCAAAACTACCCGTAATTTCGCCAGGCTTCATACGATAATAGATTCCTTCTATTCCAAATTCAATTTCGTTTTTACTACTGATGTAGTAGTTATATTGATTTTTGAAATGATAGTCTTGGATAGTAGATTTAAGGCGGAAGTTAAATTCGTCGTCTTCCGGAGTACCTAAAGAATAAGTATAGTCGCTAAAAACTAAAGTGAAATTCGAAAAAAGTTTATCACTAAACAAGTGATTCCAGCGTAAAGAAGCCGTTGCATTTCCCCAATCAAAGCCAAAAAGATCATCAAGTTCAAAGACGTCACGACCAAAGTATCCGCTTAAGTATAGGCGGTCTTTATCGCTAAGAATGTAATTCAGCTTTGCATTTAAGTCGTAGAAATACAGCGTATTTTGATTAATAGTAGGGTCGGAACTTAGGGCTAAAAATAAATCGGCATAAGAGCGACGAGCGGCTATCATAAAGGCCGATTTATCTTTTTGTATCGGTCCTTCCAAAAGTAATCGGCTTGATAATAGACCAATTCCACCAGTTCCACTAAACTCTTTATTGTTTCCGTCTTTCTGTCGTACATCTACCACAGAACTAAGGCGGCCGCCATAGCGGGAGGGTATTCCGCCCTTATAAAGTTTTACGTCTTTTACCGCATCAGCATTGAAAATGGAAAAGAAGCCAAAAAGGTGAGATGAGTTGTAAACAGGGGCTTCGTCTAATAAAATTAGGTTTTGATCTGTATTGCCCCCTCTTACATTAAAACCATTAGAAGCTTCACCAATAGTGCTAATGCCTGGTAACAGCGTTAAGCTGCGAATAATGTCAACCTCTCCTAAAAGAGCGGGCATTTTTTTTACATCCTTAATATCGAGCTGGGCGACACTCATTTCTACACTACTTACATTCTGGTCTAGTTTCTCGGCTGTAACGATCACTTCATCTAGCTCGGTCGTATTTTCGCTTAATTCGATATTCATTTTAAGATCTTTATTAAGATCTATTTTCATGGTTTTGGTCTGATAACCAATATACTGAATCGATACTTCATAAATACCTGGTTTTAGGCTCAATGAATAGTAGCCATAAAGGTTGGTGCTGGCGCCTTCCCCTAAACTGGGAATAACTACATTTACACCAATCAGCTCTTCACCGGTTTTGGCATCTCGAACATAACCGCTATAAGTATGGAGTAGGTTTTGGGAAAAAGCTTGAAAGCTTAGTCCTAAGAACAGTAGGTTTAGTAAGAATCGCATTTTAACTAAGAATTAGCGCTTTGTGGATTAAGTGATCCTGAAAAAGAACTTACTTTTACCTTTCTGGTTCTTTTTATAAATCGGGGCAAAAGTAATGTTACCTCCGCGGAGAGGAATTACTCTAAAGCTCTTTTTAACAAACTTTTAAGTAGAAGGTTTTATATGCAATATATTAAGATGGTGAACAAGTATAGATACCTATTCTTGTTATTGGTAGTTGGTTTAGGTTTAGGGTTTTACAATCCAATTGGACAAGAAGAAAAAAAGGATAAAGTAATTCTGAATCTCATTTACCAAGTCTTAAATTCAAATCATTTTTCCCCTCAAGATTTAAATGATGAGTTTTCCCAAAAGGTCTTTGCTAATTTTTTAGAAAGCTTAGACTACAATAAAAGATTTTTATTGGCAGAGGATGTTAAGTCGATGGAAAGTCATCGTATGGATATTGACGATCAAATTAGAGTAGCGCAACTAGGCTTTTTTGAAAGCTCTTATCAGTTGTATCAAACACGTTACAAAGAAGTTAAGGGGTTTTATAAAGAAATCTTAGCCAAACCTTTCGATCTGAATCTAAAAGAAAATTTCGAAACGGACGACGAAAAACTTGACTTTGCCGATGATACAGAGGAGTTAAAAGATCGCTGGCGTAAATATTTTAAATACCGGGTATTAAATCGCATTGATGAAATGCTAGATGATAGTAACGATAGCACAGGTACTAGCAAAGCAGATACTTTAAGTCTTGCCGAGATGGAGCTTAAGGCCCGAGAAAAGGAACTGGAACTGCACGAAGATTGGTTTAAAAGCCTCGATGATATGGAGCGTATGGATTGGTTATCGGCTTACCTAAATGCCATAACCTTGGTTTATGATCCACACACCCAATATTTTCCACCTGAGAAAAAAGAAGATTTTGAAATTAATATGACGGGTCAACTTCAGGGTATCGGAGCACAGCTTTCGCAGAAAGGCGATTACGTAACTATTTCTAAAGTAATAGTGGGCAGTCCTTGCTGGAAACAAGGGGATCTAGAGGTAGGCGATAAAATTTTAAAAGTAGAGCAAGAAGACGGTGAAATTGTAGATCTAGTAGGTTTAGGTGTACGTAAGGCGGTTACGCATATTCGTGGTCCGAAGGGAACCGAAGTGAAATTAACCGTGCGTAAAATGGATGGTACCAAAATGGAAATCCCCATTATTCGCGACATTGTAGAATTAGAGTCAACTTTTGCTAAATCGTCTGTAATTGGTGAAGGTGAAAATAAAGTGGGTTACATCCGTTTACCGAAATTCTATGTAAACTTTTACGGCGATTCAAATCACGACTGTGCCGAAGACGTAGCCAAAGAATTGGAAAAACTGAAAGCGGAAAATGTAAACGGTGTGATTCTCGATCTTCGTAATAATGGCGGAGGAAGCCTACAGAGCGTGATAGATATTGTGGGCCTTTTTATTGATCAAGGTCCGGTGGTTCAGGTGAAGGCATCTGGGCGCAGACCCCAAGTATTAAGTGATAAAGACCGAGGTGTAATTTACGATGGCCCTTTAGTGGTAATGGTAAACCAATTTAGTGCATCGGCTTCTGAGATTTTTGCCGCCGCAATTCAAGATTATAAAAGAGGCTTGATTATCGGTAGCCAGTCTACTTTTGGAAAGGGTACGGTGCAAAATGTGGTTGATATGGATCGCGCAGTAAGCATGACCTATAATAACTTGAAACCCTTGGGGGCATTAAAGTTGACCATACAAAAGTACTACCGTATTAATGGTGGTACCCCGCAGCTTAAGGGCGTAACTCCGGATATCGTTTTACCAGATAATTACATGTATATCCCTTCCGGAGAGAAAGAGCAGAATTACGCTTTGCCTTATGATGAAATTGAAAAGGCGGAATACGAATTATGGGGACCTGGTGTAAGTCAATATCCAAACTTGGTACATAGAAGTAAATTAAGAGTAGACACAACAGCAAACTTTGCACTAATTGAAAAGTATGCCCGCTGGATTAAAGATGAGCGCGAGAAATCGGAGGTGAGTTTAAATTTAGAAAACTTTAGAAAAGAGCAGGAGGAATATCGCGATGAAGCGAAGAAGTACAAAGGCATGCGTGAAAGCTATCAACTGTTAACTATCGGTACAAATAAAGCTGATATTGAGGCGGTCGAAGCCAATGACGAATCTAAAGTGAAAAACGAAAATTGGCACAAGGGCTTACGTAAAGATTTGTATTTGTATGAAGCAGTGCAAGTTTTAAATGACTTAACCGCTGTGTACGGTTCTTGAAAACACTAAAGAAAATAATTAATGACCCATTAGGAGCTATCGGAATATCTATTATTCTGATAGCTTCTTTTTTGGCCGTATTTGCCTACCTGATAATACCTGATAAAACTAATAATGCCAATGCTATGAACCTTAGCATTGCCAATCAAGATCCAGGGTTTAAAGCACAATTTCTATACCTTCCTGTAAAAATACAAAGCAAACAATCTTCCTGGGATAAGTGGTTTTTTGGTAAGGAAAAGTCAGGTGAACTAATACCGATTAGTAACTACAGAAAAGAAAAATCTACTTTTTTCTATCGCCCTTTTCCCCTGGTCGACGGTCCTGAAAAGAGCTTAGATTTGACCGAGTATTATTCGCCTGAAGGGATAAAATCAAAAGAATATTTGACCGAACGAACCTTTTGGTTTGGCAGCGATCGTTTTGGGAGAGACATGTTAAGCCGTTTAGTGGTAGGCGCGAGAATTTCATTAATGGTTGGCTTTCTAGCCGTTTTCATTTCGCTTTTAATCGGAATTCCTCTAGGAGCCTTTGCAGCTTATTATGGCTCTTGGCCAGATAAGCTAATTATGTGGCTGATAAATGTAATTTGGTCGATTCCAGGATTATTAATGGTTATCGCTATTACTTTGGCTTTGGGAAAGGGTTTTTGGCAGGTTTTTATTGCCATTGGTTTTACTATGTGGGTGGAAGTAGCTAGAGTGGTGCGTGGACAGGTGTTAAGTATTAAGGAGAAGGAATATATTCAAGCCGCTAAAGTGCTTGGCTTTAGTGATCTATACATAATTATTAAGCATATATTACCCAATATTATGGCCCCTCTAATTGTTATTTCAGCGGCCAACTTTGCTTCGGCTATTTTAATAGAAAGCGGGCTAAGCTTTTTAGGAATCGGTGCCAAGCCGCCAACACCTACTTGGGGAACAATGATAAAAGATCATTATTCGTATTTGATAATGGGAAAGGCACATTTAGCTATTATCCCCGGTTTAGCCATTATGCTTTTGGTTCTTTCTTTTATGCTTATCGGTAATGCTTTACGCGATGCTCTGGATGTCCGTAAGGTTTAGCTTAAAATTGCCAGCGTAAACCCACACTGTTGGTACTAATCTGAATGTTTTCAAGCAAAGGAATTAAGACACTGCTTTCGTGATTAGCGTGCATATAGTACATAATGCTATCAAATATTAATAGAAAGCCACCATTAACAATCACCGCTTGGCCAAATCCCTTTAGCCGGTCACTTTGCTCACTATTTTTCGACCGTTCCATTAAATATACGCCACCCACCATATAGCCTAAATCTAAAGCAGCATTAAAAAGCAAAATTTTGGAAATCTTATTTTGTTCTAGTAGGCTTTCGGTTAAAGACAAATCTGCGGAAGCATTGGCAGCACTATAATAACCGAAGCCCGCAATAGCCAGGTTAACAGCATTCCAGGCAAGATTCATTTGGTGATAAGCTTGCGTTTCGGGATTATTGGCCTGCAACCGAAAAGTAGACAAGGCCATATTTCCAATGGCCCAAGAGCCTAAAATTAACATGCCCTTTTGGTTGTAGTCTAGCCTTTGCTTATTAAAGTTTAAAAGTTCGCTGGGGCTTTGGGCACTGGCGTAGATGCCAATAAATAACAAACAGATTAGAGCTAACCATTTAGTTTTCATTCGAAGCCTTTGGGTTAGTAAACACTTCATCCAAGTCAAGGTTCTCATGCCGGGCAATTTCTAATTCTTGAATAAAACGCATACGTGGCATAGGGTAAGCCCCCAAGCTAGCTAGATATTTGTTATATACTTGGCAATCGATTAAACGAAATCCCCAATGTTCAAGTCTTTGGCAGAGTGTTATAAAGGCCATTTTTCCAGCATTACTTTCTTTAGAAAACATAGATTCGCCCATAAAGCAAGAGCCTACCACTATACCATATAGGCCTCCTACTAATTTACTGTCGCGCCATGCCTCTACACTAACCGCTTCACCTAGTTGATGTAATTTTAGGAACGCTTCAACGTGTTCATCTGTAATCCAAGTGCCTTGTTGGTTTTTGCGTCTAATCCTTTGGCAGTTCAATAAAACCTCTTCGAAAGCGGTATTAAATCGAATGTCAAACTTCTTTTGGTTTAATAGGTTGCGGGAACTTTTAGTGATATTTACCTCGCGAGGCCTCAAGACCATTCTTTCGAGTGGGTGCCACCAAAGTAATTCACTATCGGGGTCATTCCAAGGAAAGATTCCTCTTTGATAGGCCTGTTGTAATCTTCGATAATCTAAGTCGCCACCCACAGCAATAATACTATCTTCTTTGTCCCACTGGTCGGAATCTGGAAACCAGAAGAAATCTTTATCTAATTCGTGAATAGGCATTAAAAAAGGAATAGGCTTGTGGTAAAAATAAGAATTCCCATTAGCATTATAATAAGAGTATAAGGGATAATTTCCCTTGCCTTTAATCCGGTTATTGCTAATAAAGGTAAGGCCCAAAAGGGTTGGAGCATATTGGTTAACTGATCGCCATAAGCAAGGGCCATTACGGCCTTTCCTAAAGGTACGTCTAGGCGAAGAGCTGTTTCTATTAATACCGTTCCTTGAATGGCCCACTGCCCGCCACCGCTGGGGATAAAAATATTCACCAGACCGGCGCTAAAAAAGCTAAGAATGGGGAAGCTTATCGGACTAGCAATGCTGCTGAAGAACTCACTGAGCTGAGAGATTAAGCCGCTACTGCTCATTAATCCCATAATCCCAAAGTATAAAGGAAACTGGATAAGAATTCCTGCTGCGCCGCCAATGGCTTGGTCTAGTGCTTTTAAAAATGAGTAGAGGCTACCGTGCAGGATAAAGCCAAGGGCCAATAGGCTAAGATTTATGAAGTTAAGCGTCATAAAAGACAAATCCTCGGCAGAGAAAATGATTTTTAGGTTTATTGCCAAAATAGCTAAGCCAATGGAAATTCCTAGGTATTTCGAGTGGTCTAGTTTTTCGGCTCCTCGCAGGGCTTTTGCTTTCGGTTCTGCAGAATTAGCAAATTCAATCGGAACATTGCTGATAGAACCTTTATTTACTTTTGCGAGGATAAAAATTAAGCTCGGTAAAATTAGCAGGAGTACTAGGGTGCTAAAGATATTCATGCCGCTAAATAGCGTTTCAGAAAGGCTAATGCTTTGGGGTAGTTGATGGGTATAAGCCCCTAAGTCAATACCCTGCATAAGTTTCTGTAAATGATTTTCTTCGGCCACTTTAAGCGGAGCACTGCCGCTCAGGCCACCATGCCAAACCATAAGTCCCGAATAGCCTGCCGCTCCTAAAAGTCCATAATTAAATTTTAGGTTTAAACTTTTTAGTTTCAAAGCCGCTTGATGGGCGAAAATGGCGCCAAAAACAAGGCCTAATCCCCAATTGAAGAAAGAGACTAAAAGGCTAAAAAAGCAGACCATGGCACTTATAGTGGCGGCACTGTTTGCGAAGCTTAAAAGACGAGTAATTAATTTTTCAACAAAGGGCGCAAGCGCTAAGGTGTGACCTAATACTAAGACCAACATCATTTGCACCATGAAAACAAGAAGAGGGGCTTGCCAGAGCCCCTCTATCCAATAGTCAATGGATTTTGTAAAATTTTGGCTAAGGCTATCAGGGCCTAGAAGCCAAACCAATAAGAAAGTAAAAAGGCTTAAAAAGATCGCAATGGTTAGCGGGCTTGGTAATAAATACCGAAAAGCCCCTTCAAAACTTTTTGCAAACCCTTTGGCCATTCTACTAATTCACTTAAAATGGTAAATCGTCTTCGGCGTCATCGTTTAAGGGCGCCATAGTTGGTGCGTTTCCAAAGCTGTTGCTGGTTGGCGCGCTTCCCATATTATCTGCAGGATTAGAGGGGGCTGGCGCTCCGTTCAATTTGTCTATTTTCCAACCATTAATAGTGTTGAAATACTTCACTTCACCCTGAGGCGAAGTCCACTCTCTTCCGCGGAGGTTAATACCAATATTTACTTTTTCGCCTTCGCGAAAACCATCCAGTAAACTCGTTTTATCTTGAATGAATTCAATACTGATATGTTGTGGATACTGTTCTTCTGTAGTAACAACAATTTCTCTCTTTCTAAATTTTGCGCTCACTTCTTGAGTGCCTCCAATCCGCTTTACGATTCCGGATACTTCCATCTTATATTCTATTTAATTTATCACACAATAAAGCTTTCCAAGCTTTAATTACTTTATTCTTGTCTAGGAGCTCTTTGGCATACTGATGCAGGGCTTCACGTGCTTCCATGCCATCACTCGAGCTTTCGAAGATTTCCTTGATTCTATAATTTTCAGCAAATTCTTCCAATTCTTGTTGATTGGGTAATCTTTCAATATTTCCTAGTTTCCCAAGGTCATTGCCATCTAAAAACATGCTGGTTCGTATCCTTGGCGGGATTTGATCTACTCCAATACCTTTGGTAAGAATGGGTTTCGCCACTTCAAAAAGAGCATCTCCCGTGGCGCGGCAATACCAATCGCCACCCATGCGGGCCACTAAGTCTAATTTGGTACTATCGGTAATGCCTTGTTCGTTAAACATGTCCTCGTCTACATGCATTCTTACTACTTCACACATAATAAGATTACCAGCGCCTCCTTCATTGCCAAGGGCAATAATATCCATCACCTTGCATTCAAATTGTACCGGCGATTCTTTTACCCGAAAAGGAGCTACTTGGTCCGATTCGATGGGGGTAAGTCCTGCTTTAACGAATTCATTAACTCCAGTTTCATATTCGGTAGATGCTAGGGACATCTGTTGAACGATGTTATAGTTTACTACATTAATAACTACTTCACGATTGGCATCCGCATTATGCAAAGTGTCTTTGGTGGTATTATCTCTAACTCTTCTTGCGGGAGAGAAAATTAGCACGGGTGGTTTGGTGCTAAATACATTAAAGTAGCTGAAGGGACTTAAGTTGGGATTACCTTCATGATCCATAGTGCTGGCAAATGCTATGGGTCGCGGACCTACCGCGGCCAGCAGATGGCCATGTGCTTCTTTGCCAGGAAGATCGTTTAAATCGAATGATTTCATGCTTAAATTATGAGTGGCAAAACTAAGGAATTAGTAGTGCTTTAGAGACTTTTAAGTAATTAGAAATCCCCTCCAATTATTAGAAGTAAATAAATGTAAAAATCTTGTATACGATTTAGTAAAAGATGTATATTTGCCGCCCTGATGCAGGCGTGGTGGAATTGGTAGACACGCTAGACTTAGGATCTAGTGCCGCGAGGTGTGAGAGTTCGAGTCTCTCCGCCTGTACCAAGCAAAAAAGGCTGTCTTTAATTGGCAGCCTTTTTTTTTGAATCATTGTTATTCCGCTAATTTCAAAGTGATAGGGACCACGAAACTCATTCTTACGTCTTTGCCTCTTTGACTTGCTGGTTTTATATAGGGCAAGGCTTTAATTACCCGAATAGCTTCATCGTCTAGCCAAGGATCCACTCCTCTAAGTACCTGGGCATTGCTTATTCGGCCGTTTTTTTCAATTACAAATTGTACAATCACCCTTCCTTGAATTTTTAACTGCCTTGCCGTTTCAGAATAAATAAAATTTGCACCCACAAATTCCAAAAGCTTTTTTTGAAAACAATCTTTTCGCGCTTCGTTATTTTTTAGATTTTCACAGCCGGGGAAAACAGGCACTGACTCTACCAAGGCAAAGGGAATCGGGTCTTCAAGTTCTTCTAATACTTCGGCCTCTTCACCAATAATTTCAATAGGGCCGTCGCCCTCTACATAGCGGATATCTTTATCGCTTATAAATTCATTTTCATCAGTTTCAGTGGTGCTCATGTCAAGCTCCTCGGCAACTTGAACATTGTCATCTATTATGTCTAGTTGACTGGGTAAATCCTTAATAGGAGCACTGCTAGTTTTAGGCGGTTCACGTTTGGTAATCGGAATTACAATTTCATCACCATCTATAATAATGGTTTTGGGCGGCTCAAGCTCCTCGTCGTAGAAGCGGATGTTAAAGACGTAAATAACGGCTAAAAGAGATAATGCCAGGCCAATTAGGAAAAAGTGTACCCGGTATTTCTCTAAGTCGATTTTAGGGTTCTTTTTATTGATCATTTTAATGGATAGTTAGGGTTTTAAGCGGTGGTGCTTTGCTAATTAAGATCACTCACAAGCCAATGTAAAGTTCTAATAAAAAACTGAAAGAACTTAAAAAAAATAGCTCAAAGCAACCTCGTATTAGGTGCTTTGAGCTTAATAATTTCCGTTGGTAAATAGTGAGGCTCAAGCTGCAGCTTGTTCTTTTCTAATTTACTTGACCAGCAGCTTTTTCATTAGATAGCCATAATTGCTTTCTAGTATTATTTGATAGATACCCGTGCTAAGTTTATCAATTTTAATAGTATGGTCTTTCTCGGACTCAAATTTTTGAAGCAGTACTAGTTTTCCTTGCGCATCAAAAATCTTAAGCTCTTTAAGCACTAGATTAGGGCTGTCATGATCAATGTTTAAATAATCATCTGCCGGGTTGGGATATATCTGAATACTAGCATGTGCCTCATACTCTTCCAAACCAATTTGATTCAGACGAAATTCCTTAATATCTTGACCGCCACAGTTATTAGTAACGGTTAGCTTTACTTTGTAAATAAGGCTTGGGGTGGTATATATATGGATGGGATTAATTCCCGTGCCCGTGTTTCCGTCGCCAAAATCCCAAGTATAATTACTACCGCCAGTACTTAAGCTTCCATCAAATTGTATTCTTAGCCCTGCGTTGATGGGGCT
>Ga0075467_10000937_pt1 | contig 23859 bp, 19 predicted proteins | sample DEB08_DNA_9_FD_75067 | JGI IMG/M metagenome (GOLD analysis project Ga0075467, IMG submission 75067) | Aqueous microbial communities from the Delaware River and Bay under freshwater to marine salinity gradient to study organic matter... | ecosystem: Environmental > Aquatic > Marine > Coastal ... | reverse complement strand
CCTCCCGCCGCTGCCCCTCCCGCCGCTGCCCCGGCTCCGGTTCCCGTCGTTAACCGCAACTACGCGCCGCCAAATCCCACCATCGTGCAGGCCCGGGCAGAACCCGTCATTGCACCAGCCAGCAACAACAACCAGGGCACCATCAGCAGCCGTATTCCAGCACGGGAACGGGGTATGGAACCCAAAGGAAGTACCAATACCAACTGGGCCAATAACCTGGGACAAAACAACAGCATTGCCTACGGGGTACAACTAGCCGCTGCGCCGAATCCCCTCAACACCCAGGACCCGCTCTGGCTGGGTAGCAGTTACCTGATTGAGGTTGTCCAGGAAGATCAAATGTTCAAGTACCAGGTGAGAAACCTCAAAAACATGGAATCGGCCTTTGCTACTCGTTTAGCGCTCCAAAACCAGGGTTTCAAGGATGCCTGTATCGTAGCCTATTACCAGGGAAAACGCATTTCACTGGCGGAGGCACGTCAACTTGCTGGCGAGTAAATTGCCCTATTGATTTTCTAATCAGGTTTGGGAGAATAGGATAGCCGCAAAAAACAGCTACCTTCGCCGCCGCAAATCAATTAACCATGTCTTACGAAGTTCGCACCGGATTATTAGCACTAGTTGCCATCGCCTTGAGCCTTTGGGGTATCAAATATATCCAGGGCACTAACCTGCTCTCCAAATCAGATACTTACTACGCCTTCTACGACGACGTGTCTGGTGTTACCGTAGGTACCCCCGTCCAAATTAGTGGCGTTACGGTAGGGTCGGTTTCTGCGCGTGAATTGAATACGGAAGACCGCCGCGTTAAGCTCACTTTCAACCTGGAACGCAATGTCCCGCTGCCTAAGGATACGCGGGCAGTGTTGGTCGCCAAAAGCTTCCTGGGCGAAATGGCTATCGTCTTTGACTACGATACGCCGTGTTCGGGTGACAACTGTGCCCAGAGTGGCGATACGTTTGTTGGCATCAGCCGGGGCCTGGTAGAATCGATGTTGGGCGAGGGCGGCATGACCACCTATATTGACGAGTTGAAAAGCGGTCTCAAACAAGTTGTGGATTCCCTGAATCAGGACATCCTGGGCGAAGACAGCACGGGCCCCCTGGCCGAATCGGCCCGCGATCTGCAGGCCACCATGAGCAACCTGAAAGATGCGACCGGACGCATGAACCTGCTGCTCCAGCGCTCTTCACCCGCACTGGAGCGCAGTCTGGCCAACGTAGCCAACCTGACCTCTACCCTGGAAGGCCAGAAAAACAATATTGCCAGTATCATAAGCAACGCCGACAGCCTCAGCCAGCAAATGGTGGATGCCCAGTTGGGACAGGCGGTACAGGATGCCAAGCAAACCATCGTACAACTCAACGAAACCCTTGCCGTTGCACAAACGGCACTGGGTGGGGTAAATGAAATGATCGGCAACCTCAAAAAAGGAGAAGGCACCCTGGGCTTGCTCCTGCAAGATGAAGGGCTCTACAACAACCTCAATACCATGTCGTATTCACTGGACTCGCTGCTTGCTGATTTCCAGGACAAGCCTTACCGCTACCTGCCCCTCAAGAGCCGCCGGAAAGTTAAGCGCTTCGATAAACTGGACAACGCTGACCAGTAAAACTTAAACACGCCGGGAGCGTTCTGAAAGGCTTACCACCAATGTGTATGGTGCGCTGCTTAAAACATGAAGGGAGCAACTTTCCAACCAATTGGTTGGAAAGTTGCTCCCTTTGTTTTTGTGCCGTCTCTTAATTTCCGCTTACACCTTTCTACCTACGTATAAAACGTACTGCCACAATCCCCGGTAAGCGGTTTTCACTTCCTGGTATTCAGAATAAAAATGTGCTTCCAGTTCTGGCAGAAGGTGCCCGTCCATACGTACATGATGGTTGGCCATGTGGTTTTTGAAAGCCGGTACCTGGGAGTCGTGAAAATCGACCCCGGCAATGATTCCTCCCGGACGCAAATCTTTGTAGGCCTGTGCGATCAGGGATCGCCACTGCGGATTGATCATGGTCAGGGAATAAGAAAAAAGGATGACATCAAGTTTGTTGGTCCAGGAATAATACTGAGATTCGTAAGGCTGCTCCAGCAGAATGGTTCTTTTTTGGTGTTTCGTGCGTTTGCTCGCCAGGGCCAGCATATCGGCCGATACATCCATGCCCGTTAGCTTCGCCTCGGGGAAGAGTTTGGCGGCCAGCGCAAGATTCCGCCCCGTTCCGCAGCCTACTTCCAGCAGGTGAAAAGGCTCTTCGTAAGCAAAAGGCAAAGCTTTGAGAATAGCTGACCGCCCGAAGAGGAAGGACCAGCGGGTCAGGTCGTAAATTCCCGACTGGAAGCGGTAATATCCCTTAATTTTTTCTGCTTGCGCTTGGTTTTCACCGGTATTACTCATCATATTAAATTGCGGTCAAACCAGTTGTTACTTGACTATCCCCAGGTGTACACTTGCGTAGGTTCCCACCCGGTCGGCGGCGTGACTGGCCGCCAAATCAACCGTGGGCACAAAAGCTACGCGTTCGTGGACAAAGGCTGGAATGAAGTCAACGCGCTCCGCAGCCGACCGAAGTAAAATTTTTGTGCCGGTCTGGCTGTTCTGCAAAATTGCCCGCCATTCATCTTCCAGACCTTGCTGGTCATTGTCGGCCAGCCAATCCTGGTGATCGAGTAGAATATAATGGGAATAAGGCGCGGGATTTTCCTGCAGAAAGTTAGTCACCGTCATATTGTGCTGGGAAATGCGATCGACACTTTCGTGCAATTGGTCAAAATGAGTCTCCTGCAGGTAATTGGGATGGCAGTTGTCAGGATACTTACCGTGGAAGTACAGCTGCCAGAAATAATTGTCTTTGATGAGTTGGGTCGTAAAAACCCGGCGCAGACAAGCTTGCAGAAAGCCGGTGACACCCCGTTCGTAATCGCCGCGAAAGAGCTCCTGCTGGCTGCGGGGCACACCGACCAGGCACATCGTCAGGTGGCGGTTAACGGCCCAGTGTACCAATTGATTGATAAGCCGGGGCTCAATGGCCGAATAAAGGGTTTGCTGCGCTTCCAGGGTTTCGCTGATAAACAACTGCCGCAATTCCGCCAACAAGCGGGGCCTGGTTTTAAAATAACCGCGCAGCAACCAGGCCAATACCCCGGACGTACCATAGTCGTAAAAAGATTTAGGCCCACCCTTTCCGGAAAAACTGGTGATGTGCTGATCCCAGATCTCCTGCGCGTAGCCGGGTAATTGATGACGTAGTTTGTCTTGATAAAGGTGATGAATTTCCTGGTGCCGCCCTTTTCCAAAAAGCGCGGTGTGCGCAACAAAGTCGGTGTGTGCCAGGGTTGCCCGTTTCAATTCCAGTAAGGCATTTTGCCGCGGGTTCATGTCTACGCAATGGATAGCCGCGGGTTCATCCAACAGATAATCCAAGGCATTGCAACCGGCACTGGTGATCATTACAATCTGGCTCTGCTTGTTAAAACCCAGCAACTCGCGGTCACAGCGGGGGTCTTCCCAACAAGTATTATAAATAAGGTTGTTGGTATGTACAACCTGAAAAACCCAATCTCTGAACTGGTGGACGTACTTCACGATAACTTATTTTAAGTGAATAAGCATCCTTTACTGACCGGTGAATCAGCCCGTTAAAAGGACTTGGTGAAGGTACTTGTCAGGCCAGCCATAACCCTTGTCCTTGACTTTATGAAAAAGCTATTTTTTGGTAAATCAAATGTTAGGCAGGTAAACCTTATCTTAATGATCCTTCTTCTTGCGCAAATACTGGTAGCTATCCAATTGGGAGCGGCGCAGGATTTCCGCCTTTGTTCTTTTCCGAAAAGCATTGTTTTTGGTCGGGCTGATTATCCGGGCCTTGACATTGTCGGCCCACTGAATGGTCAGTAAGTCTTTTAATTCCTGTTGCAGTACAGGGTCATAAACAGGAAAAGCTACTTCGATACGGCGAAAGAGATTCCGACTCATCCAGTCGGCGGAAGCCAAAAATATTTCTTCCTTGCCGTTGTTCCCAAAGCGATAAATGCGGGCGTGTTCCAGGAAGCGATCCAGGATACTGATGACCTCGATGTGTTCACTTTGTCCTTCCAGGCCGGGTACCAGGCAGCAAATCCCCCGCACAATCAGTCGAATCTTTACCCCGGCGTTATTGGCCTCGTACAGTTTATCGATCATGCCTTGTTCCTCCAGGCTGTTCAGCTTTAAGAAAATGAAGGCGGGTTTCCCGGCCCTGGCGACCGCAATTTCCCGGTCGATCCGGGCCAGCAACTGCTCCCGCAAATTGAACGGGGCCACCAGTAAATGCTCCGTTGTCGGTTTTTTGATATCCTGACTCAGGAATTCAAATACTTCGCGAACTTCTTTGGTCAGGCGCTCATCGGCAGTAAGTAAGGCGTGGTCGGCATAAAGACGGGCGGTCTTTTCGTTGAAATTTCCGGTACCCAGGTAGGCGATATCGGCCGCCTCGTGGCATTCAATGAGCAGTAATTTTGAATGCACCTTGATCCCCGGAAAGCTGTAGCGAACCTTGGCACCCGCCAATTCCAGTTCTTTGCCCCAGTACAAATTGGAGGCCTCGTCAAAGCGGGCTTTGGCTTCGACAAATACTTCCACTTTTTTACCAGCGGCCAACGCTTCCTTCAAACCACTGACGATTGCCGAATTACTCGCCACCCGGTAAAGGGTGATGCGCAAGGTATGAACCGCCGGGTTAGCTGCTGCCTCGGTAATCAGCCGGGAAACGTATTCGTATTTTTGGTAAGGAAAATGGAGCAATTGATCGGCCTTGCGAATCACTTTAAACAATTTCTTGGCTTTAGCCAGTCGCGGGTGGTTGAGCGGTGGCAGTGGCTGATCGTACAATGACGGTCTTTGAATAGGATCCGGAAAGGCGAAAAAATCGTTAAAGTTGTGGTAGCGGCTCCCGGGAACCATATCGTATTTTGTCAAATTGAAAACGGCCTGAACCCGTTCCTGCAGGGATTTGGGCATGGTCTGGTCATACAAAAAACGAGTAGGCATCCCAATTTCCCGCTCCGCAAGCGAAGCTTTGATCTTCGCCAGCAAATCACCGCTGAATTCATCACTAATATACAGTTCAGCATCGCGGGTCACCTTTACACTATAGGCCTCGACCTGGGTACTTCCCGTCCAGCGCGGCAGCACCGCCCGAATGAGGTCATCCAGGTAAATAATGTAGTGGATCTTTTTTTTCTTTTCGGGTAAAACAATAAAACGCGGCAATTGCTGACTGGGGATATTAATCAGGTGAAACGGCTTGCCTGGTCCACGGTCGAGTAAAAAATACAATTTCTGATTTTCCAAAAAAGGGGGTCCCCCGCCCTCCTGGCAGATCTGTTGGGTAATGAGCGGGGCCACCTTTTCGTAAAAGTAGGCCTCCAGAAACGTCAGCTGGGCTGCCGAAAGGCGCTCCTCGTTGATGAGGAAAATATTTTCGCGGTGCAAGGCAGGCACGATACTCTCCCAAACCACCCGGCCAAATTGGTTTTGTTGCTTATCCACAATAGCCAGTATTTGCCGCAGCAGCTTTTTGGGTTGGATGTCCAACAGCCGCTTCCGTTCTTCTCTAGGAATAGCCTTAAATGATTTCAAAGCAGCCACCCGTACGCGGAAAAATTCATCCAGGTTGGAACTGAATATTGCCAAAAATTTTATCCGTTCGTACAACGGAACCGATTCGTCGGTGGCTTCTTGCAGTACCCGGTAATTAAAATCTAACCAACTGATGTCTCGAGGGGTATATTGATAGGTTAAGTCAGTCATAAACACGATAAGTAGGCTTAGTTGCGCTGGAATAATTCAGGCTAAAGATAGTGGTTTGTTCCCGACCAACTCCATTGAAAGAAAAAAAGAGCCACTTAAAGAAAAAAATATATTATCACTTATTTAAAACCATTACTCGTTTTAAGCTCCACAAAAACACCAAAAAAATGTAAAAAAAACGTCCGTGTTAACTTAAAGTAAATTGGAAAATAAAAATTAACCAAAGGTTTCCAGAATGTTAGCTGAAGTAAAAGCAGGGGTATAATTTTACGCAAATTTTCACTCACATTTTTAATTATCCCCCTTTATGAAGGTCTTACGTTTACAATTATTGCTGATGCTTTTGCTCGCTTTTGCCGGCTCCACAGCGGCCCAGGTGACTACAGCAACCATGGCCGGAACCGTAACCGATACGGAAGGCGAACCCCTGATCGGTGCCAACCTCGCGGTAGAAAACACGACTACCGGAACCATCTACGGAACGACGACCAACCTCGATGGTCATTTTACCCTGCCCAACCTCCGGGTATGCGGCCCCTACCATGTAATTGCTTCGTACATTGGTTACGGAGACGAAAAGCTGGAAGGTGTTTTCCTCACCCTTGGACAAACAGCCCGACTGGACTTTGAATTGTCCGTGGGCGTAGGGTTAGATGAGGTTATCGTCTTCGGCACGGCCGATCCCAATGTGAACCGGAATCGCACGGGCGTAGCTACGCTCGTAGGCACGACCGAACTGCAACGACTGCCAACCATTACCCGTTCCACTTCCGACTACACCCGCCTGACGCCTTCCTCCGATGGCAACAGCTTCGGCGGACGCACTGACCAGTTCAACAACTTTAGCCTCGATGGTTCCATCTTCAACAATCCTTTCGGATTGGACGCTGCGACCCCTGGTGGCCAGACCGATGCGCAACCGATCTCCCTCGACGCTATCGACCAGATCCAGGTCAACCTGGCTCCCTACGATGTTACCCAGGCGGGTTTCACGGGTGCTTCCGTAAACGCCGTTACCAAGAGTGGTACCAATGAATTTAAAGGAACCGTTTTTGGCTTCTACCGCAACCAGGATATGACGGGCAACAAAGTGGCCGGCGACGACATTTTCACCCCCGACCTGAGCCAGCTGCAAGTAGGTTTCAGCCTGGGTGGTCCGATCATCAAAAACAAGTTGTTCTTCTTCGCCAACGCGGAGGTAGAAGACCGTAGTGATTTGGGTTCCAACTTCATCGCCGCCCGCCAGGGCGTTTCCGGTGAGCAGGTTTCCCGTGTGGAAGCAGCCGACCTCGACGCCGTATCAGCGGCCTTATTCAACCGTTTCGGTTACGAAACCGGCCCCTACGAAGGCTTTTTGTTCGACCAGAACAAAACCAAAGGTATTTTCAAGTTAGACTGGAACATCGGGAAGAACCAAACCCTGACGGCGACCTACAACTTCCTGGATGCCACCAAGCAGAAGCCTGCTCACCCCTTTGCACTGGGGCGGCGCGGCCCCGATGCCACTACCTTGCAATTCCGCAACAGTGGGTATGCCATCAACAATACCATTCATTCGGCGATCGTCGAGCACCGGGTACTGTTTAGCGACAAAGTTTCCAATAAATTGCAATTGGGCTATACCGCTTTCCGCGATACACGCGATCCGTTGAGCACCCCTTTCCCCTCCATCCTGATCCAGCGGGAGGGCATCAACTACATCGTAGCAGGTCATGAGCCATTTTCGGTCAACAACCGCCTCAACCAGGACGTCTTTCAGGTGACCAACAACCTGAACCTCTTCCTGAACAAGCACACCATTACGGTAGGTGCCAGCATCGAGCGCTTCGATTTCGACAACAGCTTCAACCTGGGCTTTTACGACGGTGCTTTTGGTCCTTTTCTGCCGGGAGCTTCCAGCCCCCAGGCTTTTGTGGACAGTGTGAATACCGGTGTCCTTGATGCAGCAGTAGCTGCGGCTCAGAGTACTTTTGCCGCCCTCAATGGCGCTGGCGAAGGATTCGATGATACGGGCTGGAGTTTGGCGGAGACCAACGTAGGCCAGTTTGCCTTCTATCTTCAGGATGAAATAGACCTGACGGATCAATTCAAACTTACCCTGGGCCTGCGCATGGACATGCCTTTGTACTTTAATACGGAAGAGAAAATCAAAGAAAACATTGCCCGTCAGTGCTGCTACGATCCTAGTATTGAATACTACAATACGGAAGGAGAAGCCGTCACGTTTGACCATACGGTACTCCCGAGCACCACCCCCTTGTTTTCTCCCCGTGTGGGATTCAACTACGACCTTACCGGTAACCAAACCACCATTCTTCGGGGTGGATCGGGCTTATTTACAGGCCGTTTCCCCTTTGTATGGCTGGGTAACCAGGTCGCTAATCCGAACTTCTTCTTTTACACCATTACGGAACCTGACTTCCAGTTTCCTCAGGTATGGCGTTCGAACTTAGGTGTCGATAAGAAATTCAACGATTGGACGGTATCTGCCGACCTGGTGTATACCAAGGACATCAACGCCATGATGGTACGCAATTATGGCCTTCGTCCACCTAGTGGTCAGTTAACGGGTGTGGATAACCGCGAAATTTACTTGCCGGGTGACCGTGCAACGGTTTTCGGTGGCCCGACCAACGCTTACGTGTTCTCCAACACCGACGAGGGGTACTCTTTTAACGCAACGTTACAAATTCGCAAAAACTGGCACAACGGTTGGTTCACCAGCCTGGGTTACAACTTCCTGGATGCCAAAGACGCCAGTTCCATTGAAGCCGAAATCTCCAGCGATGCTTACGAACGCAATCCCGCCATTGGCAACGTCAACCAGGCTCGGCTGACGCCCTCGCTTTACGGCAACCGCCACCGGGTAGTAGGTAGCGCACACAAGCGTTTTGAATACGGAGGCAAATGGGCAACTACAGTAGCGGCCTTCTTTGAGTATGCGCAGGGCGGCCGTTTTTCTTATACCTATTCCGGCGACATCAACAACGACGCTTCGGGCTTCAATGACTTAATCTACATTCCGACCACCACGGAGATCAGCCAAATGGGCTTCAATGGCGATGCGCCTGCGCAGCGCCTGGCGTTGGAACGTTTCATTCAGCAAGACGATTACCTGAATGCCAACCGCGGCAAGTATGCTGAAAAATACGCTATCCTGAGCCCCTGGTACAGCCGTTGGGATGTACGTGTACTCCAGGATTACAAACTCCCGAATGACAATGTGGTTCAATTCAGCCTGGATATGCTCAACATGGGCAACTTAATCAATATCGGTTGGGGCGTACGCCAGTTTCCCACCAATACGCAACCGTTGGGCGTATCGGTAACGGATGGTGTTCCTACGTACAGCTTTGATACCAATTTGCAGAATACCTTTACCAACGACTTTAGCCTGGGCTCGCGTTGGCAGTTGCAGATGGGGTTGCGCTATATTTTCTAACTCCTTGAACAGTTGTGACGAGGGGATGTCAGATCATTTGATCTCCCCTCGTCCAAACGCCATTTGAGGTAAAAGTAAACGGGCGGGCTTCTACGTAGAAGCCCGCCCGTCTGGTTTTATAAGAACGCATCATCCCTGAATCGCTGTTCAAGGAAAGCCGGAAGTTCACATCTCGGAAGCCTCCGAAGTAATCGTTAGTTCAACGTGTTTGCCAATGAACCGCAACATTTCTCGTTTAATCAGTTCCCGCGTATTGGAAAAAACAGAAAATGGCTCTTCTACTTTCATTTCCACAGCCTCTTCTGGATCAGGAATATCGTAATGATAAAAAAGCTCAGCCGAGATATCGGCGGGCTTTTTTTCTTCGGCATGCGCACATACCGTAATCAGGTAATCGAAATTTTCTCCGGAAAATTCTGCCACACTTTTAGAGTAGGCGTTGGAAATGTCAATATTATCCTCCCGCATCACGGAAATGGCCAATGGATGTACAGCATGGGGATTGATACCCGCGCTGTAAACTTCTGCTTTCCCTTGGGTAAAGAACCGCAGATAGGCTTCTGCCATTTGGCTCCGACAGGCATTGCCCGTACAAAGCACTAAGATTTTCTTCATTCTGGCTTAACATTTGCACTCGCAAATTTAACACTTAATTTACATTGGCGCAGTGCAAAACAGGTGCTAAGCCAAAAAGTTCTTCCTTTTTTACTTCAAATGATTGGCTTACAGCAGCGTAGGTTCCAAAAAAACTAGAAAGTAGGGCAACCGATCCCTCGACCATTTACGCCGCTTCCTTCTCCAAAGGCAAAAGAGAACGAAATTCCGCCCCTAAAATACCAGTCCTTCAATCCGCCGCCACGCCGGTAGTTGAGGTTATCAACTTCGGGATCCTTGATATTCGGGTTGCTCAACTGAGCCGCCAGGGAGCCGTTGGTTTCCAGGACATCCAGGTAGTTGACGTTTGTGTTAGAGACGTCGTCCAGGTAGTCGGTAAATGTTTTACGTCCGCCCAGCTCAAGGCCAATGGTGAACCGCTGTTTGATGATAAATTTCAATCCGCCGCCGCCAATGATGGCGAAATCCGTTAGGGAATAGGGCTTGGCGTATCCCGGCGCACCCTGGCCTTCGGTGCCCAACGGTTGCAATTCTATCCAGTTGCCATCGAGGCGGCCTTCCGGATTGAAGCGAAAGACAGCCGCGCCCCCCATCAGATAAGGAACCACCTGGGTTCGGCGGACATTGCCCCAGTGGACCAGGTTTAAATCCAATTTGAGGCCTACTTCGGTGATATTCGACCGAAAATTGAGGTTACGGCTGGTTTGGCCGTTGTCTTCGCCGTCTTCGCCAGCAATTTTACCCAGGTTGACGCCCAATTCCAGCGAAACCACTTTGCTGGGATTCAGTCGCAGAAAGATTCCGCCGGCAGGTTGCTGCTCCTGCAGGTAAAAATCGAACTCCTGAGGTGTGAAATCACCCGAATAAAAGGAAGTGCCTCCCCAGAGCCCCAATTCCAGCTTTTGGGCCGACAGGAAGGTGGCGAACGTTAATAGGGATAACAAAATGATGGTTCTCATGTACTTAGGATTATGTATGTAGTCTATGCATTATATGCGATAACTGGTTTGAAACGGCAAAACGATGCGACTTCTTTTACCGGCAACCGAAAAAAGACAAATTAATGATAAAAATGGTACAGCAGGATTTCAAAACATAAGGCAAAGTTACCGATTTTTGCCAATTGCAACCCCCTTAACCTATTTGTTGTTCATCTATACGAAGTTAAAAATGATGCAATAACAAAATGCTGGGGTGCTCTTCAGAGCAAAACAATTCAGCGCAAGCAAATTTTACGATTTTATGGCTGAGAAAGCTGAAAAACCAGAAAAAACACCCTTAACCAAAGAGCGGTTACTGCAGGCTACCCAAATATTCCGGTACGTATTGCCCTTCAAGTGGCCTTTTATTCTAGGTATGTTGTCCCTGGCTATAGGAAGTTTACTCTTTCTCGCGATCATGTACATTCCTGGCGAGCTGTTGAATGTCCTCAGCGGTGATACGAGTTCGAATATTACCGTCAACCAGTTGTTTCTCGTGGTGCTGGCCTTCCTGGGGTTCCAGAGCTTTTTGTCGTTCTGGCGGGTCAAACTGTTTGCCATTGTCAGTGAAAAAAGCATGGCCCTGCTGCGTTCAGATCTTTACACCAGGCTAATTGGATTACCCATCCAGTTTTTTGAACAACGCCGGGTAGGCGAACTTACCTCCCGCCTCACCAATGACATTGCCCAGGTGCAAAATGTGGTCAGCATAACGCTGGCTGAATTTATCCGCCAGATCATTGTCCTGATCGGCGGTATTGGCATTATCGTCTTCACCATGCCCCGCCTGGCGCTCACCATGCTGCTCACCTTTCCGGTAGTCGTCATTGGGGCCATGTTTTTTGGTCGGTACATCCGCAAGCTCATGAAGGCCCGGCAAGACAAACTGGCCGAAACCAACGTGGTGGTAGAAGAAACCATGCAGAGCATCCAGACCGTCAAAGCCTACACCAACGAATGGTTCGAGGTGAGCCGGTACTCGGAAAAATTGCAGGAAGCCGTGCAAATCGCCCTGAAGGCTGCTGGTATGCGCGGGTTATTCGCCGCCTTCATCATTTTTGTCATGTTTGGCGCCCTGTTTTTCATCATGTGGCGCGCGGCCCTGCTGGTGCAGAGTGGTGTACTGGAATCCGGTGACCTGGTCCATTTTGTCGTCTATACCGGTACCATTGGCGCCTCTATTGCTGGCCTGGGCAGCTTCTACGCCGAGATCGTTTCCAGTATTGGCGCTACGGAACGCATCTTTGACATCCTGGAAGAAACGCCGGAAATTGAGGCTGTGGCCGCCAGTTCAACCGAAGCAGCATTCCACTTCAAGGGCGCCATTACTTACCAAAACATCCAGTTTTCCTACCCTACGCGGCCAGATATTGAAGTACTCAAAGGCATCGACCTGCACATTGCGCCGGGTACCAAGGTGGCTCTGGTAGGATCGAGCGGCAGTGGCAAAACGACCATGGTGGCCCTGCTCCAGCGCTTTTACGACTATTCTGAAGGGCAGATTACGATTGACGGCAAAGACATTCGGGAATACCCCCTGACGGCCTACCGCCGTAATCTGGCCATTGTCCCGCAGGAAGTCCTGCTCTTTGGTGGCACCATTGGAGAGAATATTCGCTACGGCAAACCCAACGCCAACGACGAAGAACTGATCGAGGCCGCCAAACAAGCCAACGCCTGGGATTTCATCTCCTCGTTCCCCGAAGGCCTGGACACCATCGTCGGTGAGCGGGGCGTGAAATTGTCGGGTGGCCAACGACAACGGGTAGCCATTGCCCGCGCGATCCTGAAAGATCCGGCGATTTTACTCCTCGACGAAGCCACCTCTAGCCTGGATGCCGAAAGCGAAAGAGTGGTACAGGAAGCGCTGAACAACCTCATGGAAGGCCGCACCAGTATCATTATTGCCCACCGCCTGAGTACCATCCGCGAGGTAGATTGCATCTACGTGATCGACAATGGCCGGATCGTGGAACAAGGTACGCACGATGAATTGTCGCAGCGGGAAGATGGCATTTACAACAACCTCGCCAAACTACAATTTGAACTGAGTGAATAACCTGCTGCTGATCCTACTGGCCGGTCTGGTCTTCCTGGTTCTGGGTACCTACGCGGTTGAACTTCCGTTCATGATGAACTACCTGGAGGTAAGCGACTTCTGGCGCCTGACACTCCTCCTAGGCACCGGAACCGGTCTGACCCTGGCGACCTGGGCGACCCTCCGGGATCGGGGAAAAAACCGGGATATCGTAAGTCGGATGCGGCAATTCGCGGCCCTACTCATTTCATCGGTTCTCCTGGTGCCTCTGCTGGTCAGTATTACCAATCACTGGTTGCTACAGCGCCCGGCAGTACCCCAGGCGGTCGTTTTTGAAACCGAGTTGCCTCGCAACACCAGCCGTTTTGGCAATATTCCACAACAACACCCAACCGCCGATCAGTACATCCTGATCTTCGTCTGGAACAACAGGCTCTACCGGGTTAGCCGGGATCACCCCTATTTCCCATCTGCACAGACAGGCGACACCGTGACCTTACCCATCCGGCAAGGACGCTGGGGCTATCACTGGGTAGCGGAGACGCCCTGATCTGGCGCCATTATTCTGGGTAAGCCGTCCGCAAGAGCAGATCGGCCGCCATCAGAATTTTGTTTTTCAACCGGTAGGGGTAGTTGGGTCGCGCAGCCAGAAAATCTTCCACGATCCCGGCCGCTTTTGCCGACTGGTGGCCGTGGAGGATCGCTGTAATAAACTGGCGGGGAAAAAAGATATCGCCCGTGGCCTGAATTTCTTCCAGCAAGGCCAGACTCTCCGGCAGGTAACGGATGGATTGCCCGGCGCGAAGCGGATGGTGGAGGTACCCTACTGCAGCTACCACCCAGGGTTCGGTACCGCGATTGTCCAATAGCTTCAGGCTGGCAAAAAAAGTGTCGCGCTGCTGCTCATCACCCGCCAGCACCGGGGTCAGGAAAGCCAATCTGGCCCGCCGATCGGGGTTCAGCGTACGCGCCATTTGGGTCTTTACCAATGCCGGAGCTTCCGCAGGAATACGTATTGCCAACTCACCCAGCAGATCAATCGCTTCTACCTCGGTGAGTGGAAGATTGGACAAAATCCGGTTGTTTTCCCAGATTTCACGCAAGGCTACCACTGCGGGAGCCGTCGTTGACAGGTGGTAATAGGTCCGAAAATAAGCCAGTTGATCGCCCGGCCTGGGGGCCGTTTGATAAGCTTTGGCTAACATCTGCTCCACAGCTGCTCCGTATTGGTTGCGCTCGGAGGGGGTAAAGAATTGCCAGAAAATCGTTTCCAAAGAAGCGAGTAAATAATCGCGGTTGATGACGTCTGCCTCCTGGTGAATGGCATCCAATAACGCCAGAAAATAGTCGCCCACCGGCAGTTGCTGGCGCAATACATCCTCGTAAAGGCTTAACCAGACCCCACCCCGTAGCAAAGGATCAGAAATAGTGGCGACGTTTCGTAAAAAATAAATTTGGCTCTTGCGGTCCAGGGGAAAATAACCATAACTCATGGGTGAGGAATGACTAAGGATGGCCAGTGGTTCACTAGCTACGCTCAGCGTACCGGCCAATGGCGTCGCAGCTAACTGCAGGGAAATCGCCTTTATCGTGTCCGGATAGAATAGCACAACTGCCGTTTCTTCCGACCAATAAGATCCTGGCTGTCCGGGTTGTTCATAAATGAAATTTAACCCCGTGGTATCGGTCGCCGCTATCCGTACCGCAAAAATGGGCATCCCGGGTTGCTTCACCCAAACGTTGCTCCAACTGCGCAAGTCGTGATCCGTGCGGGCGTCAAGAATAGCTACCAGATCATCCCAGCTGGCATTGCCGTAAGCAAAATGGTTCAGGTAAGCGCGGAGGCCATCGCGAAAGGCTACCGGCCCCATCATGGTCTCCAACTGGTGCATCACTACGGGGGCTTTCTGGTAAATGATGCGCCCGTAAAGGCTACCGGCATCCCGCAGGTTTTCCAGCGGTTGTTGAATGGGATGGCTACCGCGCGACCGGTCTTCGCCGTAGGCCGCTGGTTGATGGCTCATCATGAAATTGAGATCGTGATTAATAGCCGGGAAAGCAGGATTCACGATTTTGGCCGCCATAAAATTAGCGAAGACCTCCTTGAGCCACACATCATCAAACCAGGACATCGTCACCAGATCACCAAACCACATGTGGGCGGTCTCGTGCGCAATGAGGGATGCCCGGCGGATCTTTTGATTTTCCGTCGCATTTTCGTCCAGCATCAAACTCGATTCCCGGTAGAAGATGGCTCCCACGTGTTCCATGCCGCCGTACTGAAATTCGGGCAGCAAGGCAAAATCCAGCTTCTCGAAGGGCAGGGGAATAGCGGTGTAATTGACCATCCATTCCAAGGCCGCGTGGTGCAACTGGAAAATTGCGGCCTGGTTCAGCGCCACTTTCTCCTGGTCGCTTTCCCGGTAGAGCATGTGCATGGTTCGCCCGCCAATGGTTGCTTCCGTTTCTTGAAATTTACCCGCGGTAAAGGCAAACAGGTAGGTGCTGATGGGGGCCGTAGGGCTAAATTGGATGACTTTTCGATCCCCCACTATTTGTACCGTATCTACTGATCCATTGGCCAGCGCCAGCCAATCTGCCGGTAGCTGGAGCGACAAAATAAATTCCGCTTTGAGGTTGGGTTGGTCGAAACAGGGAAAAAGCGTAGCTGCCCGATCGGGAACCAGCAGGGTATACAAAAAGTCATCCTTGCGGTTGAGGCTGAGGTCGCCCGCCACGAAAGAAATTTCCACCAGGTTCGCGCCAGCGAGAAGCTGTTTGGGGGGCAGGATCAAGTGGTCTTCCCGAAAATCAATGGCTACCGATTCGCCGTTCACGACGACTTGCTGCAATTGGTCTGGCGTGGCCCGAAAATCCAATTGCACGGCCTGGGCAGTCTCCTTCAGATCGAACCGTAGGGACAAGGTAGCCTTAACCGGTGCCTCCTTACTGGCTGGCAAGTCAAAAAATAACGCGTAAACCACCTTGCTGATTTGTTCCTTCCGGTAGGTGGCCAGCGCGTTGCTGACGCCTGGCTCTAATTTAACGGTTTCCACAGGTTTCGTACAATTTGAAAGATTGATAAGGGCAAGAAGCAGGAAAAAATGGCAGGTACGTTGCATGGCTTTTATATTGTGCCTTAAAAGTAAACATTTTTGCTCCCGGTATTCAAAAATGGACGCAGCGCTGTATTAGCAGATTGCCCCCCTGGTGCTCTGAAGTCTCACAAAATGACCGCGACGCGGGTCTACATACGGTGCATAAACGACGAAAGCCACCCCGGATATCCGGGATGGCTTTCGCACTAGTCGTTTATTTCCTGAATTAATTATTCAAAAAATAGGAAGTTATTTCCTCCCCAGCCTGCACCTGTTCCAAACGGACTTTGAATTCGTTGGACATGGTAAAATCACTCTTGCGGGCATAAATCTCCTTCAAGGCGATCAGGGTATTGATGTCTGTTGGCTTTTTCTTTTCCACTTCAACAAAGAAGGGCAAAGCCAATTCGAATTCGGCATTGACTTTCGTCTGCAGTGCTTCGTACTTGCGCTGACCTTCTTTGGAGAAGTCATCAGCCAGAGCAGTGAGTTCCAGGGTCATATTAGCGGCCTTGTTGAAGTAAAGCGCGCCAATGCTGTAAGTTGCGTCGGTGAAGTCGGGGTCTTTCGCCAGGGCGTTGTTGTAATACTTCAGGGCCTCGTTGAAGTACTCCTCTGCTTTTTCAGCAGCGCCTTCTTTGGCTTCTTTCTGGTAAAGGTTGTCGTAGACATTACCCATGGTGGTGTACAGGGAGATATTGTCTGGCTCTTTCGCGATAGCCATTTCCAGTTTGGAAATCAGGACATCCAGCTTGTTGATGCGCAGTAAGTGGTTGATTTCGGCAAACAAAATAGAGATATCATCGGGGAAGCGTGTACGACCTTCGGCGAGGTTGGCGTATGCTTTTTCCAACAATGCGGTCTGCTGGTCTGCTGGCAACTTAGAGTTGGGGTCAAGGGCATCAGCCGCTTCAATTTTGTACAGTGCCTCGTAAATAGCAGGCTTATCAGACCCCGCAGCCTTCAGGCGTTGGAACAAAGGTGCCGCCGCCTCCACTTCGTTGGCATTCAGTGCGGCCAGGCCAGTGATGTACATTTGATCGTTGATAGACTCCTCGTTTTCCAGCATGCTTTCTTCACTGGCAGCTTTCAGGAGCTCGTGAACAGTCAGTACGCCATTGAAATTCTGAAAAGCACTTTCGTAATCACCATCCTCATAGGAGTAAATTCCCATGTTGTTGAGATTGGTCTGCACGGCACGAATACCTTTCAGGGCATCCTTGGTCTGAAATTTCTTCTCCGCCATACTCAAGGCCTTTTCGTAGGCTTTGAAAGCGGTTAAGGCTGGATTGTCCACCTTGGGAAGATCATCAATGGATCCGATCCCCAATTGGCGGATGGTAACGATTTGATTGGCAATGGAATTGTAGATATCACCTTCCACCTGCCAGGTTTCGATATCGCCACCGACGGTTTTGTCGGCTGCAGCAATGTTGATCATATCCACTGCTTCGTGCAACTTATCCAGGTTCGCAGTTTGATCCAACTGGTAAGTTTTCAGTGCATTTCCGGCTTTCTTTAAAGCACGTGCAGGGTCTTCTTGTGCTTGTACAGCAAAAACCAGAACTAGAAACGCGAGACAGCCAAAAATAAGCTTCTTCATAATCATTTGTTGTTGTTAGGTGATGAATAACCACCGGTTTAGACGGAGTAGTAAATGGTAAAGGCTCTTAAGGAAATCTTAAAAAACTTCCCGCTTGCCATAAAAATTAGGATTCTTTGACAAATTCCGTGTTTTTGAGTCAAAGGAAAAATATTAAATTTTACTCTTCTTCTTCTTGAATTTCATCTTCGCGGGTTACTACTGTAACGTCAGCGATATCGTCTTTAGCATCCAGACGGATGACTTTTACGCCCTGGGTAGCCCGCCCCATGACCCGGATTTCGTCGGCACGCATGCGAATCATGACCCCGAATTTGCTGGTAATCATCAGGTCATTTTCGTCTTTAACGGCTTTAATCGCAATGACGGCACCTGTCTTTTCCGTCACCATCCTGGTACGGACCCCCTTGCCCCCCCGGTTGGTGAGGCGGTAATCATTGAAATTAGAGCTTTTGCCCAATCCTTTTTCCGAGACAACCAGCACGGAAATATCCTGGTCGGTGGCATCAATACAGATCATACCGACCACCTCGTCCTGTTCGTTGGCCAGGGTAATACCACGCACGCCAGCAGCGGTACGGCCCATCGGACGTACCTTAGACTCTTCAAAACGGATGGCATTGCCCGAACGGGTAGCGAGGAAGACTTCACTATCGCCAGTGGTCAGGCGGGCTTCCAACAGTTGGTCACCTTCGTTGATGGTAATACCGTTGATACCTCCCACCCGTGGGCGTGAATAGGCTGCGACCAGCGTTTTCTTCACCATTCCTTTCTTGGTGGAAAACATAATGTAGTGATTCTGCAGGAAGGCGGCGTCGGTCAGGTCTTTAACAATAATAAAAGCCCGCACACTGTCTTCCTTAGGAATGGCCAGGATGTGCTGAATGACCCGGCCACCAGAATTTTTCGATGCTTCGGGGATTTCAAATATCCGCAACCAGTGGCAACGTCCCTGCTCGGTGAAGAGCATCAGGTAATTGTGGTTGGTTGCACCGAACATGTGCTCTACGAAGTCCGCATCGCGGGTTTTGCTCCCCTGACTGCCCCGGCCACCACGCGTTTGCAGGCGGTACTCCGACATGGGGGTCCGCTTGATGTAACCCAAGTGGCTGATCGTAACGACCACATCTTCATCTTTGATGAGGTCTTCAATAGAAATATCGCCGGCATCCTGGCTAATCTCCGAGCGGCGTTCGTCGCCGAAGCGCTCCTTGATGTCCCGCAATTCTTCCTTGATGATGTCCCGCCGCATTTCTTCGCTCTCGAGAATAGAACGCAGGTAATCGATCAGGGTCTTTATTTCGTTGTATTCTGCCTGGATCTTGTCGCGCTCCAGGCCCGTCAGTTTTTGCAGGCGCATATCCAGGATGGCCTTGGCTTGTGCTTCGGACAACACGTCACCTTCCAGCACAACCAGGTCACCCGTCTGTGCTTCCTTGACCAGGGCACCAAATTTGTCCCAAAAAGCGACTTTATCTTCGATAAAATCACCGCGGATCAAGCCTTCTTTGGCTTCCTCGGGGGTATTGGAACGGCGAATCAGGGCAATCACCTCGTCCAGGTAGTCCAGGGCAACCAGCAGCCCCACCAGGATGTGGGCACGTCCCAGGGCTTTGGCCAGATCGAAGAGGGTCCGGCGGACAATAACTTCCAGGCGGAACTTGATGAACTCCTCAATGATATCCTTCAGATTCAGGATCATGGGGCGGCCGTCCACCAGCGCCACATTGTTCACCCCAAAACTGGATTGCAGGGGCGTATATTTGTACAGTTTGCTGAGCACGACGGAAGCCATGGCTTCGCGCTTGATCTCGATCACGATCCGCATACCGTCGCGATCCGATTCATCGCGGACATCGCTGATGCCATCAATTCTTTCACCCACCAGGTCGGCAATCTTAGCCACCAGGGTAGCTTTGTTGACCTGGTAAGGGATTTCGGAGATGATGATGGTCTCGCGGTCCCGGTTATCGGTAATAATCTCGGCTTTTCCCCGCACCACGACGCGGCCGCGACCCGTGTGGAACGCATCGCGAATACCCTGGGCATCGTAGATGATTCCCCCGGTAGGAAAATCCGGCGCTTTGATGTACACCATCAATTCGTCGATAGTGATTTCCGGATTATCGATGGTAGCGACTACCCCATTGATGACTTCCGTCAGGTTGTGGGGCAGCATATTGGTGGCCATACCTACGGCAATACCAGAAGCGCCATTGATCAGTAAGACGGGTAGCCGCGCTGGCAACACGGTAGGTTCTTCCAACGTATCATCGAAGTTGAGGGCAAAATCAACGGTATCTTTTTTGATATCGGCCAGCAACTCGTCGGCGATGCGCGTCAGGCGGGCCTCCGTGTAACGCATGGCCGCGGGGCTATCGCCGTCCATGCTGCCAAAGTTGCCCTGGCCATCGACGAGTGGATAGCGCAACGTCCAATCCTGGGCCATCCGCACCATGGTGTCGTACACCGAGGAGTCACCGTGGGGGTGGTATTTACCTAACACCTCCCCGACGATACGGGCAGATTTTTTGTGGGCTTTGTTGTAGGGCAACCCCAGTTCAGACATGCCGTATAAAACGCGGCGGTGAACGGGCTTGAGGCTGTCCCGGACGTCGGGAAGGGCACGGGAAACGATGACCGACATAGAATAGTCTATGTAGGCAGATTTCATCTGTTCCTCGATATTGACGGGGATAATTCGCTGATTTGAAGACATCTAGCGGTACGAAGGTTTACAGCGCGCTGATATTCTAAAATTGCGCGCTAGCTAAGCAATAAATTGGACATGCAAAGATAAGAAAATCTGCTGGGTGAACGAAGCTTTGACTAAAGTGTTTTAAGCATCTAATGAATACAAACTATCTTTGCCAAACAAACCAAAAAGATGAAAGAGCAAGTAACGCCTTACCAGACGGAAGAAGCGAAAAAAAGCCAGGTTTCCCGCATGTTCAACCGGATTGCCGCCAGTTATGACCTGCTCAACCGGCTCACTTCTTTCGGGATCGATGTGATCTGGCGTAAAAAAGCGATTGCCCAGCTCAACGCCAGCGAACACCACAAAATCCTGGACGTGGCTACGGGCACCGCTGACGTGGCCCTCGAAATTCGGCGCCAAATACCGACGGTCGAACACATTACCGGATTGGACATCAGCAGCGAGATGCTGGCTTTTGGCCGCGAGAAGGTGGCTAAAAAGGGCTGGGATGACCAAATTACGCTGATTGAGGGCGATTCCGAAGCTATCCCTTTTGCCGACAATTCCTTTGATGCGGTGACGGTCGCCTTTGGGGTGCGCAATTTCGAACACCTGGCGTTGGGCTTGCAGGAAATTCACCGGGTACTGCGACCAGGGGGCAAATTGGTGGTGCTGGAGTTCAGCCATCCCACGGTTTTTCCAGTAAAACAGCTATTTAATTTTTACTTCAAGTATATTCTTCCACTGATTGGGCGCGTTATCTCCAAAGATCAAAGCGCATACCAGTACCTTTACGATTCGGTACAGGCCTTTTTAGACCAGGAAGCCTTCCTGCAACAACTAACCCAACTGGGATATAAATCAAACCAATGCAAGCCATTAACATTCGGCGTTTGTTCGCTTTACACGGGTATCAAGTAATCTTATTCCTGCTGCTGACGACCGGCAGTTTTCAGTCGGTTCAGGCACAGGCCGGGGGCAAAGGCAACTACAATTATTTTGAGTTCCAGCAGAAACCCTACTATTTCGGGATTACCCTGGGCCTCAACAACAGCAGTTTCACGCCGTTCCGCTCGCGGGACTTTATTTTTTCCGACAGCATTCAGGCGGTGTCTTCGATCAAGGGCCCGGGGTTCAACCTGGGTATTGTCACCAACCTGAAAATTGGGGAGTACTTCGATTTCCGCTTCCTCCCTACCCTATCGTTCGGCGAGCGCAAGTTGCTGTACGACAAATCCAACCGGCAGTCGGAGCCCAGTCAGCGGACGGTAGAATCGGTTTTTGTGGAAATGCCGTTCCACTTTCGCTACAAGTCGGCTCCCTACCGCGACAAGCGGCTCTTTGTGCTGGCCGGCGTCAAGTACAGCTTCGACGTAGCCAGCGACTCCCGGGCCCGGCAAGCCGAAAGCTTTGTGAAGATATCTCCCCACGACTTTGCGGTGGAGTACGGCGCGGGTATCCAGTTCTTCTTCCCCTACTTCATCTTCTCGCCGGAGCTGAAGTTCAGCCACGGCATTGGCAATACGCTGATTTTCAACCCCAGCCTGGAGGAGAGTACGGTACTGGAGAAAGTGCTCAGCCGCACGTTTACCTTTAGCCTGCATTTTGAAGGGTAGGCGCTCGTTTTTTGAATTTGTCCCTGAAATTGATTTTGACCAATGACCAACTACTTCTCCTTTTTCGATCTTCCCGTGGCGCCGCTACTGGACGAGGCCGTTTTGCGACAAAAATTCCTGGCGAACAGTAAAAAATACCATCCTGATTTTTTCACCCTGGAAACGGACGCCAAACAAGCCGAAATCCTGGAATTGTCGACGCTGAACAACCAGGCTTACAAAATCCTCAAAGAGGAAGACCAGCGCCTGAAGCACCTCCTCGAAATCAAGGGGGCACTGGCGCCGGAAGGCCAAAATACCGTGCCCCAGGATTTTTTGATGGAAATGATGGACATCAACGAAGGCCTGATGGACCTGCAGTTGGAGCCCGATCCGGCCAGGCGCCAGGAGGTGGAGCAAGCGGTTAAAGCATTCGAAGACAACCTCTTGGATGACGTCCGCGCGATTATGGAAAACTACCAGGACGAACACGTCACCGCCGGGGAACTAACGGCCCTGAAAGATTATTATCTAAAAAAACGCTACCTGTTGCGCATTCATAAAAATTTATCTACATTTGCACCGCACTAGTCAAAAGCGACTATGAACAGCAAGAAAACAGATGCCTCAACACATTTGTTTCCTGCCGATGTGGCGGAATTGGTAGACGCGCTGGATTCAAAATCCAGTTCCTTCGGGAGTGGGGGTTCGATTCCCCCCGTCGGTACTTTGTAAGCTGAAATACTTCTAGCCGGAGTGATGAAATTGGTAGACATGCACGTTTCAGAGGCGTGTGCTGCAAGGCGTGCGGGTTCAAGTCCCGCTTCCGGCACTTACTTTGTAGAATGAGGGTTTATGAACTTTTTAAAGTTTGTAAACCCTTTTTCTTTTTTCTGGTAAATGATGGGTATAGTTCCGCAGCACTTCATGCCGCACCTGATAGGTGCCAGATGTAGGAAAAGTATGTACCGGGTGCTGTTCCGTAGCTGTAGCGGAGCCATCCCCAAAATCCCAACTCCATTCGTAGGCGTAGTGGCTGGCATCAAAAAAATCAACAGCAGTACCGGCTATATCATGTGTGTATTCGAAAGCAGCTTCTGGTATTGGGTTATCAATATTGAGCGTATCACAGGGGCTGCCATCCCAGGGGCCGAGGCCGTAGTAGGGATAATTGGGCATGGTACGAAACGTATTGGCCGGTAGGGGCTGGCCTAGATGCTCGAAGCCGCAGGCGTGGCCTTTGCGATTGGGGGGAGATCAGAAATACATCTCCGTATTGGTTCGCTTCTCCCAGCCGTTCAACATTTTCGTGTAATAAAAAATAGTTTTCTCCTAGCGATGATTTTAGGAATAGGGCCATTTGCGGGAAGATAAAACCATTGTCTACCCATTGTTCGACATGAGGCCCTGGGTTGAAATAAAAGCTATTTGAAATAGTGTCACCTAGTGTATCTGCAATATAAATTCCATTAGTGCTGGCTAGAAGCTCCCCTTGTTCATCGCAAACCGAAGCATTTGTTCCTTCAAAAGGCATGGGTTGATCATCTGCTGTAATCAGTACGGGGTCGTAGTTAAAATCCATGCGGGAGTTGTTGAATAACCAGATGTAATCGTAAGGCAAGCGTTCGTAGATCGTCTGCGTAAAAACCGTGTTTAAAGGAATAAGGAAGAAGAGGAGTATAGATATTCGGAACATGTTTTGGACTTTGTATTAGGCTTGTCCTCTTGCCCAAAATATCATATATTTACGTAAAGGAGAAATATGGCGTTACGGTAGTACTCGAAAAGGTGAGCAAGGCCGTTATCCGAATCAGAATTATGGCGCACCATTTCTTGCCTATGTACCACAGTTTTTTGGGACGCTGAGTAATTGTATTAAACAAGAGAAAATCAAGATATACAATTACCCATTACTGCCCGAAGGATTGGCTAGGGATATGCAATTAATTCGTCCACCAGGAAATAAAAATGACAACTAAAAATAATAAGCCATTTTATCTCCTTCCT
>Ga0075467_10000936_pt1 | contig 23877 bp, 39 predicted proteins | sample DEB08_DNA_9_FD_75067 | JGI IMG/M metagenome (GOLD analysis project Ga0075467, IMG submission 75067) | Aqueous microbial communities from the Delaware River and Bay under freshwater to marine salinity gradient to study organic matter... | ecosystem: Environmental > Aquatic > Marine > Coastal ... | reverse complement strand
CCCCATGCAGAAAGACAGTTTAATTTAATTCAGGGACTTAAGTGTGAATTAAATGGTATGGTAAGGGTATTGAAGGAGAAGAGAGTTGGTGTATTTGGGAAATGATATGAATTAATAGTGAATATTTCACTTTAACTGGGATATGAATTGCTTTGCTCTTCCGACTCCAAACAGTTCGTTTGCTCTCTTGTTCGCTAGCCCTTCTACACGCAGGTCTTCTTGATTCTTATGTCTGTTGAATATTTCAGAGAATGCAGCCTTCTGGTTTTCTTCAAACTCTTGGGCTTTCTCCTTCTTTTCAATCTTCTTTGCTTGCTTCTTGGCGTCATCTGTGAGCTTCTTCTTGAGCCTGGCGGCAGCAAGCCACATCCTGATAACGTCCTTGGCTCGTTCGGAGGACTTGGCGATATGGGCCAGCCATTCAGCCTTGTCCTTCGCGTCCATGACCTCAAGTTCTTTCTTCTCTGCCTCGTTTCGCTGCTGGATGATCTTCTTCGCACGCTCCTACTTGAGGTTGAAGTTGTGCACCATCTCAATTTTCTCAGTGCAAGAGATACAAGTAGTTCTGTACCTGGCTTCCTTCTTGAAGTGTCGTATCCACTTGATGTAGTCGTAGTTGGCGACAGTGGCCCCAACCAACTCGAGGTAGTCGAAGAACATGTCTTCCAAGCTCTGCATTAACTCAACCTACAGCCCGTAACGGTATCGGCAGAACAGACACTCGCTCTGGATGTTCAAGTCGATCGTTCCCTGCACCTGAAGTCGCAGATGCCGCAGGAAACGCATTCGGAGGAGCCAGTACTTGATCACGGCTTTGCTCACTGGGGTAATCATGTTTTGCCGAATTCTTCCCAGTAACTTTAGCGCACCTCCTCCAAGTCGACCTCCAAACTTCTCCATGCGCTTGTGCCTCATGGTAGCCTCATCCGGCTTGCGTGCTTGCCTTCTCTTCTCCTTCGAGCTAGTGGTGCTCTTGGATGCGTAACTAGATTGCTTCTAGCTTTCTTCATCGTCCTAGCTTTGGCTGCTCGAGGATTGCTTCTCGCTGATCGCGATGTCAGGCTCCAATGGACCAAGTAGCTTTCCGAACTCGTCGATGATGGTCTGGCGCTGCAAGAAGATTGAACGAGGCGTGAAGATCTCGTTGACGTTGGCCTTAATCCAAGGCTTGTTATACTTCAAGAACAAGTCTTTGAATTATTGAGCCATCACTCGGTCCGTTCTGAGCTCCGCCTTCAGCTTCATGTCGGCGATGCGAACTCGGTCGATCATGTTCCACTGTCGGTTTTTGAACATCAGGTGCTCAGGAATGTCTTCGTCAACTTATTTGTCGTCTTCCTTCTTGTACTGATTAATGCGATCCAGCAGGTACATGAAGTCGTCGTTGTGCTCTGCGTGCTCGACTTCGAGTTCAATGACTTCGTCAATCTTCCAGAGGTGCAGATACTAGCCTGCGATTCGACACATCTAGTCAATGATGAAGCAGGTGAACAGGATGAAGATAGCTAGGGGGATGGAGGCCATGTCTGCAAACACGTTGTACTTCTCCGTCCACAGCAGCGTCTGAATTCCGAGGATGACCTAAGCCATGCCCGCCACGTAGATTGTCATCACGAAGTAGTACTGAGACGAGAAGCACAGCTGGTCCAGCGACTGCAGATTCTTGCTAATCACTGTGTTCACAAACCCTTCGTTCCCCTTCCATCGCGCTTTTCTATTTACGAATCTAAACTGCATGTAGTCCAGGTAGTCGTGCATGGGGAGGTGATGGTACCACTCTTAGATGTTGAGCTGGAGGATATCGACGACAAACTGGAAGGGCACGATGACCAGCTGGAACAAGAAGTAGTACACGAAATCGTACACTTTGATTCCGTAGTTCTTCGCCACCACCGTCTCTTCGTAGTACACCCACAGCAGCAGCACGAAGAACGGCGAGTAGAATAACTGCACATTGTCGTTGGCGTACCCTAAGAAGTCATTCAGCAGCGGTTCCACTTCCTAGAACTCGATGCCGTCTTCAATGGTCAGAATGGAAGCGTTGCCGTCGGACTCGGTCTCTTCTTTACTCTGCGTTACACTTTTGGAGGTTTCACTGTTGTAGCTGATTTCTTCACGGCTGCCGTCCATAGACGGCTAAACAATGCCTGCTTTGGTTAAACTGGTGTGCAAGTTGAACTTGGCGTTGAAGTCCACCGACGAATAGCTGCTATTCATTTCTTCGTCTCCATTAAACAGAATGCCTTCCTCTCCATCCTGGAAGTCTTCGTTATCTTCTCCAGCCGCCTAGAAAGAGTCGTCGTCTGAAAAGTCAATCTTCGAGTCGGATGAGTCACTCACTTGCGCCTTCTTGAAGAACATGGAGAGGTCTGCACCTTGCTGGTCTTCGTCGGAGTCATTGGTCAACCAAGCGTACAGGTTTCCAAAGAATTCAGGCAGCGTCTCCTCCACGTACTCAAAGAACATGTCCGCGGGCTCATTCAGGTAGGTGCGTTCGAAAATCATCATGCCCATCTCGATAAAGTAAGCGTCGATAAAGTCCAGAAAGTCATCAGCACCAAACGTAACCAAGGCCAGAATGGTAATGTAGGTGATCGAGAGCGGAGACACCAGCAGCAGTTCGTCCATGGTCTTTTCCAAGGCCCAGTCGACGAGAATGCCGAGCAGCTTCAAGGCGACAATGGCGGACCAAATGTTGTCTCCAAAGAAGTCGGAGAAGGAAAACTAAATGATTGCGAGCAGCATGAAGATGATCCAAATGGACATGAACACCATGTTCGACCGCTTCCACTGGTAATACTCCCAGATGTTTCCATCATAGCTTTCAGCGATGCGGCGCTGGTTGGTGGTGTCTGGAATGAGGATCTTGAGGCCCACCAGAATCAGATAAATTCCCGAGACACACAGAGCCAGTCCACATCTGCCTTTTCTCAACAAGGAGTAGTCCACGGAAATGTTGTCTGGCTCATCTTTAATCAAGTCAAATACAGTGTACTTGCACTCTTCCAAGTTGGGGTTGTCACAGTCCCAGATCGAAAAGTCGAAGGACAGCATGCGACCCTTGATGGCAACACCGATCACAATGTCAACCAAGCCGACCGGCACGATCCCGAGTCCAACCCCGATGGCGGCGGGAGGAATGGTCAGTTTGAAGAAACTCATAAATTTGAAGGGCGCGATCTATCCATTCTTGGGGCGAGCAACAAGTCGGTGGAAGAGCGCAAACATAATCATAATTCCAATCGAAAGCACTCCGATTAAGAGGTAGAGGATGATGTAGAAGTAGGAGCTGAATGCGAATTTAATGGTGAGGTCCTTGTGAGCCAGAGACACAAACGAAAAGGTTAAGTTGTAGCGCACCTTCTCTTCGCCATTGAATTCGGCCTCAGTCAGCTTCTCAATGTTCCCGTAGTCCATGTCCACCATGATCAGTTTCTTGTCGTCTCGGTTTTTCTGGAAATACGAAATCTAAAGCACCACATCCCGAGGCAGAAACCCTTCTTCTGCTCCTCCGTTTTCGGGTCCGACAGGGAGAACTTCAAACTCTGTGAATTCACGATTCATCAAGTCATCGTAGTCCACAGGCTCGACCACCAAGTCAAAAATAGGCGTGCCCCCGTCAACTTCAAACCACCGAGGAATAGGCTGGGCATCCACTGGAATCTCGTCGTAAATACACTAGATCACGATTTCTTCGCAAGTGTCGGCAAGCGGCGATTAACCAAATGAGAATTCCTTCATGAAAATCGTGTCTTCGTTATCAACGAGAGCGCACTCGTAGTGCTACTCCATCAGTGACCACAGCGGAATGTAGTCCCCGTAGCCTTTGCAGTTTGAAAAGTAGGGCAAGTACGGCATGTTGATCTGAGGCCGTTGGTTCCAGTAAAGGGAACTAGGCACCCACAAGTTTCGGTTCTTTGTAGTCCGATGTACAACTGGGTCGAATTCTGGTTTGTTTTGCGCAAACGAAATCAGAAGCAGAGGCATCGAAAACCTGTCGGGTTACAAAGGTGGCTAGTTGAACGGCAAGGTAATCAAATATTCTTCGACGAGGGAAGCGACAAAGATTTACTGGGTGCCGTAGATAGCTCTGTTGGGCTTCCTGATTTCGACGCTAGTCGTATTCTGGAAAATATACTTGTGGTTAATGTACAGAGCATTGTAAACCAATATGTCTATTCTCAAGTACAAATTATCCCAGGCCATGAGCTGAAACTCAAGGACCTGACTCTTTGGTGTTCTCAGGTCAAGAAATTACTCAGGCATCATAATTGGTTCGGCATCCTCCTCCAATGTGAGTTCTTTGGCCACGGTGAAAGAGACAGCCCAGTCTTCGCCATAGACCCAGTTAAAGTCTTGCAGCATCACGTGTCGGAAGTCCATCGTAATCAAAGCAATCGAACTCGGCTCCAACTCAAAGATCAGGCTAGGTTCGTTGGTCCGGTCGGTCAACTCATCAATGGTTTCCTTGAGGTGGAATTCGTCGCAGAGGGAAATGTTTAAGGGGTTCCACCTTGCAATATACTGTCGGTCTAGGTTTAAGTAACTGCGGATGGGGTTGAGTTCCTTGACTTCCCGCTTGGCCTATTCGATTTCGAATTCAATCTCGTATAAGTCCTTCAAAATGGGATCATCTTTCGAAGCAACTTCAAGAGCAGCCATAGATCGTGCTTTGAAATGGGTTTGACTGTACCCTTGATTATTTTTAATCTTACTCAGTCTGCGCTTTTAATTGGGCTCTTCTTCCTTTTCGAGTGGCGTGTCTTGGAAAAGATAATTGTCTCTGAGAGCCATGCCTGGTATCATGAGCTTGTATTAGGCGTTGATTACACATTCGAGTATGGACGTTTTTGTGTCGAGTCCGTCGAACCCGGTGCCTTGCGGACATCGCGTGGGCGCATCCTCTCCCCAGTTAGAGTAATCCTCGTAATTAGAACTGTAGCGATAGACTCCAGTACCAGGCGGGCAATAGTATGTCTAAGGACAGTTATCTCTGGTCTTTGTTGATTCACCCGTTCCTGTGCGGCAGAAGAATCCAGCTTGACAGTGGTTTGCATACATTAAGTCACCTGAAGTCTACTCGGGGCAGTAGTATCCCTCAGGGCAACTGAGTTGGTTGCGGGCTCCGGACCCCGAGAAGCACACTCGTCCGTCGGTGCAAGGCGCCGTGGCTGTGATGTTTTTGAGGCCTTCACTTTCGCAGATTCTGCCAGGAGGGCACTCGTGACAATCGAGGTAGTCCTTGGCTGACCGCTCAAACGAGAAGGTTCCCTTGGGACACAGACTGCAAATGTTACTTTCGATGACTGACCGGTAAGTGCCAACGGGGCACACGTCGGGCATGTCGGTGCCTCTGTCTTTGCACATGTATCCACTTGGACACGGGTCGCAAGAGTCTTGTTTCCACAACAGCTGGAAGGTCCCTGGAGAGCACAGCGACGGTTCCACTGCTCCAAAGTTGCCGGTGAATGATCCAGGAGGTGAAGGGTAAGGGAACTCTGTCTCGAGAGGACAATAGTAGCCGATGGGGCAGAGGCCTGTGCCGATGACGGACTCAGACCCGCGGAGGCAGTAAGATCCCGAAGGGCAGGGAAAGGGGGTGGTAATCAGGTAGGTGTCTGATTCGAACTAGTTGACGGCTTCCAAACAAAGGAAGCCTCCTGGACAGATCGCCTGTTGATACTCTGTATACATAGCTTTGGTGAATAAATTGAGTAGCTTGGCATGCCGCGGATCTACTATTTACATTTCGTCCGATAGCCCAAACGGATCTCCCCGCAAGTGCTTCTCCACTAACCTCATCCCGTCGTAAATGTAGTAATATTCGTCGGTGTCTTCGTCGATGTACCTTTTGCCTTGCTGTAAAAGCAAAGCTTCTGAGTATGTCTTGAAGATCTCTTTCTACCCGATACTGTCACCTATTTCTTCTATCCACTGAGCAACCCTGTAGTTATCCCAGCAGCATACACTTTAGTTGAAGAAGTACGTCGGCAAACTGTCCGTGGGTATATCAGTGTAATTCAGAATTCTGTGTATCACTCCATCGCATGACTCTTCGTCAGCCGCGCTCTACAGTATTTAGCAACTCCGCTCCGAGGAACGTAGTCCCGACATTACTTCTCCTGTGCAGATGTGGCCAATGCGACACAGGTTAGTGGGTATGTCGGCTCCTTCATTATTGCAAATATAGCCTGGCGGGCACAGCTCTGGAAGAAACATGCCGTCTGTGGGGCATATTCTTCCGAGAGTACATTCAGTGCAATTCTTTTACCCGAAGTGCATGTTGAAGGTGCCGCGTGAACACTTGATTGGCTCAATATTGCCTCTACCAGGGCAGTAGTGCCGGGGCGGGCACGGGATTCCTGTGTGGTTCCTGTGCGGGCAGTAGTACCCGGCTGGACACTCTCCCTAACCACCAGTCGTGACAGAGCCTTGGTGACAAATCATGCCTCGCAGGCACTCTGTAGTAGTTGCTTCATGGTCTACTGCAAGCGCTGGCTAATTAGAGTACTGTCCACCGCGGCAGTAAGTGCCGACATCGCAGTGGTAAGTGTTGTTTTCGAACAGGCCGTTAAAGAACGGCTAGTTGCCCTGAGTGGCTTCAACGCAGTAGAAGCCGGCGGGGCATTCGGCGCGTGGCGAGGTCAGTTTATGGACATCACACATGTAACCGATAGGACAAGGGGTTGGTTCAGGCATGCCTACATCTGGGCAGTAATGACCTTTGAGGCAAGGCATGCAGTCAATTGATCTCTTTTTAGACTGGTAGTAGCCGACGGGGCAAGGACGTGCTTGCTGTTCAAATGCTCCTCCTCGACAATAGTGCCCAGTGGGACACTCTTGCATAAAGTAATCTTGGCAGAAGTAGCCGTCTGGACACTGGTCCGTGATCTTTAAAGCAATTGAACTCTCGCTTATGGTCTTCACGTTGCTCTCAAACCCGATTCGCACGTTGATGTAAGTGGTGCCTAAGTCTGTATAGTCTAACGGAACTTGGCAAGTCATATGCGTTTGGTTCAGCAACGTGCCCGGCACAATCAGGGTCTCAGAGGGCATCTTAAAGAGAGCAGCCTGGTCTGTTGAGTTTGTCAAGAAGAAGCACTCGCAATCGTCTCGTAAGTGGATCGCCTCTAGGGTCACCTTGTGGCTTTCGAGGGCTACAGTTCTTGAAAGGACAGTCTTGGGCCAGATGTTGATGATCAAAATGGCTGGGTGCACTTCCACGCTAGTCACGGTGTACTCCGCGTATTGCAGGAGATTGTTCGAAACAGAAAGTGTGTAGAAGCCGCTGTGCAGGTATATCTGCATGTCGAAGGCGCAGTAAATCTGCTGGGGACTTTCGAATCGCACATACTCAGCCAAGTGCCTTTCAATAGGTCTTTCCGTGTGCCCAAGCTGACACATGAGGTTGTTGGCGGTGTTAATGAAATGTCTTCCATAGACTGTGACCACAAGTCGATTTTGGGACTGAGTGAACGTGTGCTGACTCAGATCGGAGATTTCTATCTTAGGGTAGTACATTATCTTCTGATGACCCCAAAACTCTTGGTTGTTGTATGTAAGTTTGAATTCCACGTAAGTCAGTCTCATCAGTATGTCGTGGTTGTACTAAGGCACATCCAAGCACTCTAGCTGCTAGCTCGAGATCAAGCGAGCTTAGAAGTGAGCTTCGAAGTACGGGTCAGTCACGTTGGAACCCCACACGCAGAAGAAGTCTACAGAAGGGTCTGTTGGCAGGTTTTCACCTTCGACTGTCACATTGACTCTGATGCGGTCTGAATCGGTGTCGGTGTGCGGGATTTGAATCTTACTTGGCATAAGTCGGCGCACTTTGATGGGCAAGTGGTAAGTTAGATTCACATACGAGCTACCCCGAGTGAAATCAACTCCATAGTTATTGGAAAGGTAGGGGTAGTGGATCCCTTCGCTTAGCACATTGGGCGGCCTGATCATGACCTAGAACTCGTCGATGTAAGTGACAGGGTCGACAAGCACATCGCCGTTGATTCTTGCTTGCAGGGAATCTGGAGGATTGTCATTTCTAAAGTTTCTTCCTGTCACCAGAATCTCAACTCCGTGGTCGTGTGCATCCATGGACACATGAGTAGGGCTAATCGAATCAATGACAATGTCTTAATAGTAGCTATAGAAGCAGTCGGACTTGCCTCGGTGCAATCCTTCCCACAGAAGTAGATATAGGTTGGTCGGCTCGGTTGGCTTGTGCGAAGGCATCTCGCAGATCATGTATTAGTTACTTATCCTGATCGGCACGATTTAGAATTCGTTGCCAAACACGCACTTTGTCGTGTCATCGAAATTGTCGCCGTAAATCTGTACCTGCGTGCCGCCGCGAGAAGGTCCGGTTGGCGGCCAGCAAGCGCCGATTGCTCCTTCGGTGGAATACGAGAAGTAAACAGCAACGTTGCCATACGTTATCGAGTTCTACTCTATCGCAATTCGCGCAATAGTGTCTTGTTCTCCCGGAGGCACGACGCCTGTAATAGACGTCTCAGTGATCTCGGTGATAAGATGAGTAATGTCTACTCCATCCCAGTAAAGAATGAATGGCTCGTTTGTCAAGTTGCCAAAAATGCCGAAGAGGGTGAAGTCGAAGCCGCCCTCGTAAGAACCTCTTCTCGGCACCATGCTTTCAATCAGAAGGTCTAGGAAGTAAACAAACTCGTATCTTCTGTTCTCGATGACGTACAAGTCACTGGTTAGCATTGAGAATTGTAGACTTTAGGCTGTTCTCGCGACGGGTACCTCGCACAGCAGCGTGGTCGAATTGATGTAGTAAACTAAAGAAGCAATTAAGCATGTGTTAAGACTAGGCAACAAGGTAGTACTTACCATCAGAGTAAAGCATTGTTCCAAAATAACAATATTTGATGTTATCCTCGAAGTTCTGGCCATAAACAGTCAAATTAAAGCTTCCAAGCTGATTTGACGAGTAGTGACTCAAGAAGTTGATAAACGGAGTGGGCTTAAAGTTAAGCACTGCGGTCTCCTCAGTGGACCAGTCGACTCCCCAGTTGATGCTCGCCTCGATCACCAGCTGACGATTGTTGGTCAGATCTACGTCGAGTAAGTCGGGAGTCATGACCACTAGAGTTTCCGAATTGATGTAGTAAATCTAGTAGTCAGAGTATTCGTAGACTTGTCTTCTGGGGTGATGAGGTAGGTTGTCAAATGTTCTGAAGCGCAGCTCAAGTGACTCCTCAGGTAAGAAATTCTTTCCTTTGATGACAATCAAGTCTCTCTGAGTCTAGTATGCCCAGTCTGGGTACACCGAGTCCACAGTGACATGGCCAACAAATGTGAATCTGAGCTGCGTGTCTTGTCTAAATTGCCCGTCCAGTTCAGAAACCGACACAAAGACATCTTTGTAGGTCTCAGTCGCCGCATCGAAATAGTCATCAACGTCCGGTGAAGCACACCTCACGGTCACTTCATCAGTCAACTACTCCGCATCTAAATCGTTTGCTCCAAAGTTCACAACCTCTGCACTCGTTTCAAACACGGGCGAAGTACCACTGTGCTCGAAGTCGAACGAGAACCTGCATGTGAGGGGACTTTGGATGATTTGTTGGGAAGGCACATCGGTCATAATGATCTCGATTGGGGTTCCACCTTTTTCAGAGCCAAACCTTGGATACAACGAGTGTAACTGCTAGTAGCTGTAATAGGTAAAGGGGGCATCGAATTTGTAAACTCTGAGTCCACTCTCGGCATGATGCAGAGACACTTCAAGATAGTGAGTGCTGTTAGACTGGGCTTTGGGGGTCTGGCATCGAACCTGAGTCGAAGAAAGTTGTTCCACTTCGGTCATTTGGGCTTCGAGGCCAACCTACAACTCGAACTAGTCAGTGAGTGTGAAGACACAGTTGTAGCTGTGAGCAGGGTCAAAGTTTTAGCCCTCGATTGTCAAGTACACGGGGTCTTGCACGTGCGAGTGAGGCGGCTTCAGAGTTTCGTAAATCACTAGCGGAATCCGCTTGTAGTTAAGCACTTAGGCACAGTTGTCAGTGAATGTCTTTCCATTGTTAATGCTGACTTCGACACAATAGGCCTGGTGTTGATGTATGTTTCTGAAGTGGCAATGCAGTTGATTGGGGTCCAACCATGTCACGTTACCACGAGCTTCAACGAATGAAACCATCCTGCAGATCGTCTGATCCACTACCATGTGCTTAAACTTCTGCAAAAGCAGTTCATCTTCGCCAGGTCCCTCGCCAAATCCAAGTTTCAGCTGTAGCTTCACAGTTTGCGCTTCTCTCGTCCTGGTGTTAGCGGAGACATAAGTTTCCAGAGGAGAAATGGTTCGCAGAGTTGGAAGAGGAAGCACGAGCACTGACAAGTACACGTCGTCGTTAAGCTTAATCCTACTGTCTAGCTCTTCAAGACTGACCAAAAGTTCGCCAAACAAGCTGTGATCACTTTGGATTTGGCACTCGATCTGAGTGGCACTGTTGATTTTGCAGAGGTGGGAGAACGAAGTTTGGGATGGGTCGTCAGCCGATTCGAACTTCACTTTCACTCGACCAGTGTCAGAGTTATCAAGGAAGTAGCCTTCAATGACAAAGGTATCTTGAGGATGGAAGACTTGCCACTCCTCGTTTAGATAGTGGTCCAAAAACTCAACCAGGTGAGCAAGTACAAAGACGCCTTAAGATTCTCGACGGTCTCGCTCACGTCGGCTTCGAACCTGGATCGATTTGTCTTAGAAATGTCTGTCGAGGTCGGTGATACCCTCCATCTTCATGTAGTGCGTCTGAGTATAAAACTGAAGCACGTCTGTAAATGTGCATGACATTTGCGAGTCACTGCCCCCTTCAACTACTCCTTCGGGCAAGTTCTTGTAGTCAAGTTTGTAAGGCAGAGACCCTATCTGTTCTTTCTACTCCTGGTCTAGCTCATAGAAGAAGTAGTAGCACAGCCATTAGTTTGGTGAGAAGTTTGACAGGTTGGCACCGATCAAGTGCGAGTCAAATCGATACAGGTTGTCTGGGTCTTGCTGCTCTCGGGTCACAGCGAGGGTGGCAATTTGCTGGACGAGTATTTGCTGAGAGCAGGTCTGGGTCAGCATGACTCCTATTTGCATCTCCACGCAGTATGTCTCCTGGTGCTGGAAGTGTGTCTTGAAATAGCACTTGACCTGTGTGCTTCCCACCATCGTGCTCATTGAGGAAACAATCCGCTCGGACTCGCCTACCGCATTCTCATAGACCAGCAGGCACTTTGACTATTTGAAGTGCGAACTGACCACTTGCAGCCACTCGCTGTCAAAGGTTAGCACTAACTCACTGGTCCATGGACCCACTAGTAGCTTCTCCTTGTCTATCCGGTCGATTTGGAAGTCTTGTAAGTTGAGCAAGAAAGAGGTGAAGTGTGTGGGCACGAACGAGAACAGTTCAGGCCGTCCACTCTCAATCAGCAATACTTAGCAGGTCACCTCAGCTCGAGAAGGGAATGCTTATCGTATCAAACTAAAGTGCTGGGCCTGAGTTAATTCAATTTGCATGAACATAGTTTAGAGAAGGGGGACTCTGAAGACGAGGGTGTTTTCGCAATCAAAAGCCACTTCAACAAGGTACCCGCTCCTCGCCACTTCTGCATTAAAGCCTTCCAAATCCATAGACACCACTTAGTCGTCTCTGATCACAGATGCATCCACTATGAAGTGACTTGAGTGAGTTCCAATGGCCCTTATCACTGGCCACTGAATCAAGTTGAGTTGTTTGAACTGCCCAGAAGGAAAGTACTCGAGGGCGTTTGACCCGACGTGGAGCCACACTTTGAGGGCCCGGGACTGGAGTTGAGATGAAAAGGAGATTTGTGGGGTGGGGCAGTCTATTTAGTAGTCATCGATGACACTCGCTGTGGTGCTGTAAAGGTGGCTGAACATGCACACAGGACTCTTGCCGACCACGGAATTAAAGTGGGTGCCTCTGAGAGCGACTTGCTTTGTTTCTTCACGCCCCACAGTGACGTAGTTTGTGTTGTCTTGCTGCGAGTAGCCCCCACTAAATTCGATCCTTTCTAACACCGGCGCTGCAAGGATTGGAAAGTTCGACACAATGTCATTTGGATTTTGATGGGCGACAAGGCCGTCATTAATCGACAGACGCAGCGAGAGAGAGTTGAATTAGAAAGTGTTCTCAGGAAGTAGGCACCTGCACTCGGTCTCGCTAATCAGCTGGGCCTGGTTAACGAAAGTGGAAGTTAGGCCATTCTTGTCCGTCAACTCATAATAGCAAAGCAAGTCTTTCTCAAATGACTCATCCAGAGGAATATCTCCTGAAACAACGACATAAGTGTCAAGATGTTCCACCAATGCGGGTGGCTCTTTCACCGCCATCCCTGTAACGACTATATTCTTGTAAACCTCCAAATAGATACCCGTTTCTAGTTCTAGCTCGACGTTGCCTACGGTGGGAACGAGGACGATTCTTAAGTTGGTTCTTAGGATTGACTCAGAAGTGAATGTTACAACGGGCATTGTGCACTCTAAAGAAGCAGTTCCAGAGTTTGTTACTGCGAGCTCGCAAAGGGTTTCAATGAGGTTGTCGGTCACCAGTTTAACTTGCTTTATTTTGTGTTGCACCGCAACAAGATATGAGTCCGAAGGGAGCACCAGTGACAACTAGGTATCGGTGGTCCAGTCAAAGGGGATTCTTTCTGGCCACACAGAGTCAACTGCCACTTCGTTCACAAAGCAGATGCTTTCAGACAGGTCATTTGCAAACACATCTCGCTCCAAAGAGTCCGCGAAAATCACATCGTAGCAGGATTAGAGACTGCTAACAGCGGCAGTTGGACATGTCAAGATGTTAGTCTCGAAGTCGACCGCGGCTGTGATCCAGGATTGAGAGGTGTCGGTTTGATTTTGACGGAAGAGGCAGGCGTACTCAACTTGTGGGTTCACGTCTTAAACGTCAACCACCAAGTTGTGTTAGTACTAAGTGAGCAGCGTCTAATGTACTTTTAAAAACCTTGGTCTTTTGATCGGAGTTATCAACAAGGGTCCTTACTCGCCTGAGTACACTTGACTTACTTACGAGTATCTCACTTCGTATGTCTGGTTGATGACGAGTGGTGTGAGATCAAGATGGCATCGAACAATTGTATTGTCCGTTTGCAACTCTGCCTCTCTCTAAAAGTAGATCTAGCCAACAGAGTCTTGGACGATACATTTGCCTGTTCTCGCCAGGAATCCGGTGCCTTAAATTTGCAAGTAAACTGGAACTGGTGTTTCCTGATAGACCAAGCGGCGGTCGATTGAACTTAAAACCACCGGGTCGCGGCAGTAAAATCTGGAGGACCCCAGCACTGGCAATACGTAGATGTCGTCTACGCGCAGTTGGAAGTCCAGGTATTTGCTTGTGGTCTGGCTGCATCTGGCTTGACAGGTCTGAGTTTCGTAGGTCAGAGGCACTTCGTAAAGCTTGCTCGAATCATCGGCGTGCACTTGACAGATAAAGTCGGTTGCTGCATAGTTTTCACGCAGTGCGCTCACTTGCTGGTTGAACAGGAGTTACACTCCCAAGTCATTAACACTTTTGTCTCCTTCGTAAGACGATAAAGCTGAGAGCCCAAGCTGAGGTTCAACTTAAATGGCGACTTTCTTCTACTTGAGTTCTCCGCGACTGCTTCCTGGCTACAACACTGCCACCTCATAGGCTCCTTGGTGCTTGAAGATGGCTGAGTAGCATTGCATGGCAGTCGTAGATGTTCCATTACAGCTAATCACTTCGAAATCCGATGGCTCTGATTTGGGAATAAGCTTGAGCTGAAGACTTTGTTCGCTTGGGAAAGGAAGGTTTTTCGCGAGAAACGTGAGATCAACAGGCTGAGTTGGGCTCTAGAACAATATAGTAGGCCTTGCAAGAGCAAGAATGTGAGGCAGCTGAGATTGAAGATTGATAGTCAGCTAATTTGAATAAGTCTTTCCATTGTCGTTGCTCACTTAGACTGTCACTGAAGACTTGAGCGTCTTGATTTTGTCGAGGGGTGTTTTGCAGACCACGTGGCTTTAGTCCACGAACACCAGGTTTGCTTGGTGCTATCCGTTAAAAAGACAAGTCAGTTCTTTCGAGTCGAAGAAGTTCATCCCTTTCACTGCCACCTGTCTGAAGTCAAGCATGTTGTACACGTGCGCAGGTTCAGTCGAAAACAGCTGGGCCAGCGGCAGCAGAGTCAGTGCGTGTCTGTTCAGCGAAGCGAATGTGTACTCAGGCAGGGCGAGAGAGTCAATGGACATGAGAGAAGGCAGTGGTTGGCTGACGACTATGGAGACCAGGACTTGCTGCACAATGGGGAATTCGGGGCGAGAGTCGTCGATTGAAGGGACTTCGCAGGCAACAAAAACTTTGTTCTTCTGTCTGTCCTTGTCAATCTAAAGCACTGAACTGCTTTCTAAGTGACCTTGCACTTGGAACTTGCACTCAAACACTGCGCTCAAAGGGTCTGCGTTGAAGATCTAGCTTGGAGATACTTCGAGGTCGAAAGAAGTGCCTTCCTCCGAGGTTGAAGCTGAAAGTACGGTGATATCGCTTTGGTGGATAGTGAACTGGGAAGTGAGCTGGAAATAGGGCTCTCCTTTGGTTTTGAAATAGCTGAGCTTGACTTCATTGTTGTTGAGCAGCAATGTGATGCTGAGTTTCTTTCGCTTGATGAGCGGGATCTCTGCTTCAGGGAGCGATTCCTTGGCGAGTTGAACTCGAAGATCTTGGTCGATAATGCAAGAAATGGCATTGTCACTGAACACCATGGCTTTCGAGGAGACCATCGTCTTGCCCGACTCAACCATCTTCAGTCTGCACGCAAGGCCGCCTTCAAGTGGCTTAAGGGAAATAAAGTTCTTGCCGAAGATTAATAGCTGGTTGATGTTAGAAGCTTGCACGTAAGGTGGGTATATCTAGAGCACCTGTGGTGGCAAGTTGACTTGCAGTGTTGAGAGTAGATGGACTTCGCTAGCATACGTATTCTCCATCACAATCTGCAAATGGTAGTTGCCTTTCTTCAGGGAGAAGCTAGGCAGCTCAATCTCAATCTGATCCAATTGCTCATTAGTAAAGAAGCACTGTGTCTTCAGGGCATAGTTGGTCAGTTTGGTGTTAGCGTAGAGCAGACATGTTAGTTCGAGTTGGCCGAACTGGTCGAAATGGTAAGTTGTGTCTTTAGCTACGGTCGCAAAGATCGATTGCTTCTATCCTTGGAACACAACTTGAGGGTTGAAGTTGAATCTTGCTTCCTCGGAAAAGAACATGCTGTCGATGATTATCAGATCGATAGCGTTAGACACTTGGTCACTACTCGCGCTCGCTAGGTTAGTACAGGTGTTGCAGACGGTAAGAGTGACAGAATCTTGACTGGCCCAATGTTTGGTCTGTACAGCGCATTCAACTAGTCCATCCAAGTCATCATCTTCGCGGGTAACCCAGGCAGCCGGAAGCCCATTGAGCAGACAAACAGTCTACCCGGGCACAAAGTTGATCAGATTGAAAAGAATCACATTGTGGTCTTTCTGTTTGATCAGGTAAGCAGACTCCATCTTGCTGATTACTGGAGGCAATACTACAGAAATGCCCGTTTGCTCAGCAAATTTGATAACTTGTTGCGAAGAGTAGTCAATCATGAAGGTAAGGTCGATTTTGATATACGGCGAGGCATCCTACCTGCCCACATGCTTTGGTGTTGTGGACAGGTCTAGCTCACACGAAAGCGTGCTATTACCGTGAATCGTGGCAACCCCAGTTATGACAAAGGTAGCCTCTTAGTCTCTCACATCACATGTGAACGATATTCGAGAGTCTGGCGCAGGAATGTACTCTTCTTCGCTCAGAGTCAAGTTCATTCGTCCGGCGAAGGAAGCTGCAACAGTTTTGCTCAACGGCTCAAATCGCACATTTTGGGTCATGTTCAGGGGCCTGATTACTAGGAAGTCGAGGGATGTAGAAGAGATAGCTCCATACTGTTTCAGTCGTAGAGAGAACCAGCCAGGCTTGAGGCCCTGTGGCATTGTCACTAGAAGAGAGGTCTCATTGAGCACGTTAGAAACGGGGATCAAAATGGCTTGCTAGCCATTACTGAGGGTCAGTCGCAAGTCGCTCGGCTGTACATCAGGGAGTAAGTAGTTTGCATTTACGAACACATGGTGAGCATGTTTGTCGCCATAAAACACGTGTTAGGAGAGCGAGACAAGGCGTGGTTCATCTGTGTCGTAGACTGTGATGTTGGAGTAGCCTTCGAAAACTTGAAGGTCATTCAGCATGAAGGTCAGGTTTGCTACAGATGGAGATGACTGCGTCAAAATTGGGGGAGAGCTGGGCAGAGTTCGTTCGAAGACGAAATCAAAGTCAGTCTCGTTAGTCGCTGCCAAGTCATAACTCCTACCAAGAAGAGTCGCTTTAATCTTCTATTGCTAAAAGACTGCAGCGTCGTCAACTTTCAAGAAGTATCGCTGAGCCACGGTGCCTCTGCTGAGCGTTTGCTTTACCGCATAGGTTGGTTCGAAGCTGAGAACCTTAGGCAAGCGAATGAATTGAATTTCAAGTGTCTAAAGTCTGAATCCACTCGCATCAAAGAAGTCGACACTGAGTGTGTCACTGTGGCTTCTTGAAACGTGCTCGAGAGAGAAGGAGCAGGAGAACTGGCTGTGGCCTACCTGATCAACCTTGGTCAGAGCAAAGACCTGCGTTTGAGTGCTCTAGATGCTGCCTTGGCAGTAAGAGACTTGAACGAGGTCTCTCAAGTTCTTGTTTTTGACAGTGATTTTGAGAGTCAAAGTAGGCATTAAATCTTAGTCGAGCAGCATCACCTCGGATGGATCTGCCTCAAACAGAAGTGACTCCTAGCTCATGTTGTCTACTGATATAGTTGGGTTGAGAATGTGTATCTGTTAGCCACTGTAGGAGATTGAAGCGACCGCGTACTGTGTGGCAGACCTGAGGCGCTTACCGAGGATGCGGCAGAGCAAGTTTTGGTTGTGCATGAATTAGCAGTCGGAACTGGTCACAGGATTGAGGCCAGCTGACTCAAGCTGCACGGATATGTCGTGAGCCGGCACATACATGCTCAAGTCACCAGGCGATGAGTGTGCCTTCAAAAGGAGCAAGGTTTCTGTCTTGGAGAAGAACACCTGCGCTTGCTAGAAAGGTGAAGTGTAGACGAAGGTAAGTATTTGGCCGAGGGGCACGAACTACGAAGTCATCAGTACAAGCGAGCGGGGTCGCCCTATTAGATGCCTCTCCCCCACCTGTAAGTAGCGGCCCTCGAGTAGTTCTGCAAAGTGGTGGGTCTCAGTTGCAGGGTCTTTCAGAATGAGGGTGGTTGAGTTAGTAGGGGCAGTGACTGGCGAGTTAAAGGTCAGCTCGACGATGACGGCTGCAGAGGCAAGTGGGTGCAGCAGCAAGGATTGACTCATGCTTGTCACAGCCAACTTCCAGTCAAAACCATCACAGCTAAGAGGTGGAAGTTAATACTAAGGGGAAAGTGCTTGATAGTTGTTTTGTTTGTAGCCACAGTGGATTGTACTGACGGCCCACTAGCTGGCTTTGACACCGAACACAACCTGCTTAGAATCTTTGTTGGGCATTTGAGAAGACAAGAGAACATTTGTGAAGTCCCCGTTAGCAAAGCAGCCGACAGTTAAATCAGCGTCTCGTTGTTTCAAGCTAACCACGACTGTTGTCTCGCCATCACAGTCCTCTTCCACGTACCGCACTGCTTTTACTTCGAGTAGTTCAGTTAGGTGTAGTGTGAGTTTGATCTAGATCGGAAGTATTGTGACCTTCACTTTAAAGTCTGTCTTCTTGAACCTTGGCACTGCACATGCGTACACATTTGCTTCCTTCAAGTTTCTAAACGCCTAGCTATAGACAGGAGACATACCTGCGGCTGTCGCAAACTAGCAGTACAAGTTAGTTTTCAGATCGGTTGAATCAAGTTGGAACCAAAGTAGCTGGTGATCAGCTCCTTGGATTACAACTTTGGGACTGTAATCAAGAAGACTGACTTCGCTAAGTTGGTCTTCACCTTAGTTTTCAATACTTTCCATAAAGGAGTAGGTGTCATTTGTAATTTCAGATGGCCACTCCAGACTTTGCAGAGTTGAATTCAATGGTTTGACCTGATGATAGTCAACTTTATCATAGGTGTGAGACAGCTACTGTAGATCAGTCTACCTGTACTGACTCTCTATCATGTAGAGTGTAGCGAAGCCATCCGTAAACATCGCCGTGACTTGCTGTGTCTTGTACAGCCAGAAAGTCAACTGCGAAGTCAAACATGGGTGAAGCAGGTCAGCCTCGACTTTCAAAGTCAAGCTGACTAGTGGCACACCGCTTGTCAAATCATAATACTTCTCCACACTGACAATTTCAACCTCAGGCTCATCATGTTCCAGTCCACGACTCGCAACAATGAAGGGTTGTCTCAAGACTGATGGCTTGTCGATTATCTGGTCTAAAGGAACTCGGCTAAGCCATGCAAAGTACAATCCTTGCTCAATCAAGTGATCCCTCGAGTGGCTCCAGTTAGTGGTTGCCTGCGCAGGTATCTCCACTTGCTTCAAGTTGGTAGCACTGTTGAGAAGTAGGGACTGAGCAAAACCAGGCTGGTCAAGTTCGCACGTATGTCTATTGATAGTCTGGGTGAACAGAGAGGCATACGAGTCGATTTATCGAAGTACTAAGTACAAGGGCCGGTCTTGAGACTACCTAAGCTTCTATAAGGGAGAACCTTTTCCGATATATCCCTTTGGAAGCACGACACAACTCGATGTAGCATCTTCGCTTGATTAATCACCATGCCAGTTCAGAAGAACGGACTCTGATTTCAAGTAACCCGACTCCATGTCAACAGCCACTTGTTCCTCATCTTAGAAGGCGTCGTGAGCTTGGAACTTGGCAAGAAATTTACCTTCGTTTAGGTCAATGAGGCTCACGTCTCCAAGTACGCAAACGTGTCGGTCGAGACTGCAGATGTTTGCCTTCATGTCACTTTCTGCCAGCTTAGCATACTGTTTGGCCATCTAGGGAGCCGTCAACTAGATAGACAAGTTGACTCCCACGTAAACAGCCTCTGTATCGAGTGCGTACCTCTTGTCAGCATAGAAGGAAGGCCTTGTAAGCTCGCTTAACTTTACTTCCGCCGGCTCCTTCAGGTCAAAATCGTAAGATAACTAAACTAGAGGCAACGGCTACTGCTCACTCGTCGGCAAATACTTCTTGTTCGTGCTGAGAGTTTAGTTTGCACTGGAAACGTCCTTCAACTCAAACTACTTATCAATGCTTGGCTTAGTAAAGTAGCTGACATGACTCGTGTCATCAGTCAAATTGAACTCATAGATCGCCTCGTCGTCAATTCCACTTGATATCTCAATCAACCTCTACTGAGCTTTTGTTTCCTAGAGTAGCTCGACCATCTGTGAGGAAGCCGTGGAATTTGTAAGTAAGGTCTTCTCTTATTGCGTGATCTAGTCGAGAAGCTTCTCCTTGCTTGTTTCGACAAGATCCTATAAGCTGAAGTGGGATTGGGCTAGAGTTTCCTGCGAAAACTCGCTTATGCCAAGAAGCAGATTATTGTCTGACGCGGTGGGATAATAGTTTGCAGACACTGCTGGCACTTGGGAATCTGTGGGCCTTTCGGCCAGTTACTCTACAAATCGAGCAAGTCCCATGTCTTCATCTTGGTGCATGTATTCGGTGACGTTGAGCCGATTAACGTCTGTCGGTCCCGGTTGTAATTGTTGATCAAAGGCTTCTAGGCTGATTCCAAGGGGTGGAAGTTTTAGGACACATCTTGAACTCAAGAGACGCAGCGTCAAATCAGTGGTCGATTCATTGATTAATGGACGGTACGTGATCTCGAATACGTTGGCGGTCTTCCTCCAAGAAAATAAAATGTTTGCTGTACCACTCTGAATCAACTCAAGCTTGCCTAAGTCACTCTCCCCGCCAGCAACACTGAACGTCATCTGGTACTCGTTAGCAGCCTGCCTTCCAAGTGTCTACTCGTAAGCCACGTTAGAAAGGGTTGATACTGGGATGTGGATTTGGTTCGATGTCTTGTGTTCACCGATAATCACCTGGAGCTAAAAGTCCATTTCAACCTCAATGTCGGTTAGATCACAGCTCTTAGTAAGTGGCGCATATGGCTAGCGGTGAGAGACACCACCAGATAGAGTTACAACACAGTGGGACTCTTGCCAGCTCAACAGAAAATCCACGTAGTCAGAAGGATGTACGGTCAATGAAACGAAGTCTCCGTTTTCTTAGACCTCGAAGTCAGTGATCGACAAAGATGGACGGAGATGCACCTTGTTTGGTGCCAACAAAGTAGTTGAGACAGAAGGTTGGTCTTTGTAGCTGAAGGTGATTTCGAGGGAATAATCATAGAGTCCGGGTCGAGGGACAGATTGCATCTCGATGAATAGGCTGTCACCCGTTTACTCATGCAGGGTATCGATTGAAACCGTGCCGTTGCGTAGCACAACGCTGTCAACAATTACATCCATGCTGCTCAACCTCAGCTCAAGGCGCTCGTCAGCACTTGAAATGAAAATCTCAGTGGGACTCACATTAACGGGCTTCGAGAACGGCACTGTCACGTTTTGACGTAGCAGCACATGGTTTGTTTCCTGTTCAAACGGGTCGAGCATCGTCAAGTGGCCTTCAACCAATATCGATTAGTGCCCTTCAACGGCTAGTCGAGGGATTAGCAGGTCAAATTGGTTCAGTTGCTCAAGGTCTCGCATCGGGTTAACAACTGTTCTCGTGACAGCTACGTCTTTAGCATGCGGTGATTCCGACACGAGCCACACATAGAACACGAGCTGGAACAAGTGTTTCTTGTCGTCCAACAACTCGTGCACCTACAGTCTCACCTTGTTTGTCGTGTACGGATTCAGCTTTACTTCCTTAGTCACCAGCGAGAGGGAAGGTATTTATCTACTCACCGTCGGAATAAGCGCCACGTGGGTCGCTTCCACTGCGGTCTGTCGATTGCTTTGCAAAACCTTGACTTGAAGGGGCTGATTAGAAGCAAGCGACTTCAAGGTGTAAGTGTCGATTTTGCACAGGGCAGTCACCGCGTCCCCATTCTCATACACTAGTGCTAGCTTGTGAGAACTTGGGCGACCATTAAGTAAGCAAGAGAATGGCCCCTTTTCTGAGTAAAGAGGCCTACTAAGGCTAATCTTGAGTGTGGCTGTCTAGTCAGAGCTGCTTCCAAGCATGATAAGTTTCGGCTCAATGTCAAGAACCAGAATCGGATTCATGCAGAAAGACAGTCTGTTAGAGATGCTCACATAGACATCGGGTGCGGGCGTCTGCACTCGCAGTTTCTTGATGCTGTAGCACTGATCTTCTTGTAGAGACTGCAGCTGTTCGACGGCATAGGGGAACTGGCAACTGACACTTGAGTAGGTGAAGTCACTTCTTACTTCTTCACCCTCAATTTCAAAGACGCACTCAGTCTTTAAGTCCGAGCCATCTAGTCCTTTCAGAGCGTCAAGCTCGGTGACTCCCTCGAACTCAAGCATGTCGCCCAGCTCTAAGGCAGAGAACAGGTGCGACCCGTAGAGTGTCTTAAACTTCAGGAATACCACTTTGACTGGGTCCTGGCTCACATCGAGGCTAATGAGAGGGGAGAAGTGGACTTGGTGCAGGAAAAACACATGGGAGTGTGCGCGTCGCTGGGTTGTGTGCGGCAGCAAGCACTGCAGCTGGGCCAAATCATTCGAGAAACCTTTGCTTTGCAGCTTGCCCATTGTAATCTCCTCTTCAAAGACACAACGTACTTCTTAGAAGGCTGCGGACATGGCTTCAGGGACCGGGTCAATCAGGTCAAAGGTAAGTGAGTGTGCGCTGACCACGATGATCTCGCGTTGCTCAATTTGAGGTTGCTTGATCACTCCAAACGAGGCCAATGTCTGTGCTTCGAGTTGAAGCGAATAAAGGGCGTGTTTGGGGGCAAGCTGGGGCACATCACACTGACTCATGGTCCTGTTTAGTATCAACAGATGCGATTGCGCCGACAGCTTCAAATCGTGTTCATTCGAGGTAAACGAACACACCTTGGCAGCAGCTGGCGATAATGTAAAGCTAACTTGAGCGTAAGTATTTTCAGAAAGCACAAACGAGGCCAAATTGGTATTCGAATTGACGGTGGTTGCAAAGCTGTTTATGTAGAGAATCCGCACAGGTGGTGACATCGACTCTTAAACTGGCTTTGCAGTCTTGCTTGGGCACGAATTAAATCTGATTTGCAGCCCAAACTCAGAAGAAGTGGAGGATGTGAGAATGTAAAGTGTGGCAGTAGTATTGGTGGAGAATGAGGGCAGTGTGCAACTGAGGGTGTTCTCCGACGTGAGGGTTGCATTTAAGTGCCACTTCTTGAGCGAGGATTCTTAGAGCACACACTAGTACTGGCCCTTGGAGTGCAAGTGGGACACTGTCACTTCGATCAAGTTTGACTGCAGCAAGCACAGCGAGAGAGTGGAGGCGTCACTCTTGGCAGGTTGCAGCTGATTACTGTTGAGATTAAAGCCCTGCACTTAGATCTGTTGCTTAAAATAGAATGTGACGTCGCTCCTGATGAAACTGTGCCCGTCCATTGAAAACTCGATCACCTTAGATAGGTTGAGAATTTTGGGTTGATCTGAAGACGCCAGAGAATTGATGAGCTGCTCGATCGAAGCCACAGCCACGTACTAAGCAGATTTCTGATCAGCCAAGAACGCCAACAGTTAGTTTGTAGTGTTGGCAAACCTGAACCAGATCTGTTCGGGTAGAGTCATCTTGTTATGCTTTTGGAAAGTGAGCGTCAAGACTTGCGGCTTGAGGTAGGATGAACTTGGGGAGGTGGGCACATGAATGAGTTAGGGAGAAATGGAATCCAGGCGGTCGTGGTAGTCCAGACTGAGGGTAACAAAAGAACTGAAAGTGGCAGCAGCTTCTGAATTTTGCTGAGCATCCTAGTGCTTAATTGACACTGCGAGGCTGTTGGGCACGCCCATGCTTCTAAGCACACTTGCAGGCAAGTGGCAGATGAGACCTTAAGTGGGATGGTTGCCGTTGGATTAAAGTCGAAGTTTAGCGGGAGTGGTAAATTCAGTTTTACCGTCAAGAGTGCTCACATAACACTGGGTCCGCACTCCAGGGTGCAGGGGGGTCCAGTCAGACACGTACACAGTAAATGCAAGATTGCTCTCCTCACCTGAGACCGCTAAGGCAGGTGGTTCGACTTGCTTGATTTCAAAGGGAGGAGGGCCTGCCTGGGACAGTAGAAACTGGTTAAATGCTTGCACTCTCCAAGGTTTGCCGTGCTGCTGGCTTTGGAGCACCACGATAAAGTAGCCTTCGTGATGATCACAGTTGAGCACCTTAAGTTGGCGCACCACAGCCGAGTCTGCTCCGTGGTCCCCGTCTTCAAACTTGAAAGCCACTTCGCTGTCACTCGTCTTTTGTATCCGTACCGACTCACTGAGTTTGATGTGGTCGATTTGGAGATGTTTTGGGAACACTTAAACACTCATGGAGTGGATGGTGTCGCCAGTAAAGTCTATCTCAGATTGATCAAATGGGTTGTCCAGTTAGATGAATGGACAGTTCTCTTGATCTGAGTGCCTAAGACCAGTTGCTAGCTGGATGGTCAAAATGACCGCCAAGTATAGCAAATGTTTGATCCTGTCACGATTTCTGAGTCTGATCGGAGGCGTGGACCACGTTGTGGGCAGTCGCGCCTCTTGGCATTTATTTCTGATAGCTTTTGCTTTCATTTAAGCGCCAATGAACAAATTAATTATAAAAATACAATTAAACACGCCATTTAATCTCATCCACATTCGGCTCATGGGGTTTTGGGGTTTTGGGG
>Ga0075467_10000935_pt1 | contig 23882 bp, 22 predicted proteins | sample DEB08_DNA_9_FD_75067 | JGI IMG/M metagenome (GOLD analysis project Ga0075467, IMG submission 75067) | Aqueous microbial communities from the Delaware River and Bay under freshwater to marine salinity gradient to study organic matter... | ecosystem: Environmental > Aquatic > Marine > Coastal ... | reverse complement strand
TTCATGGTTCGAACTTTGCAGGTTAAGTGTCGGAAAGTATTTTTTGGAGCGGGCGGCGGGAATCGAACCCGCATCTTCAGTTTGGAAAACTGAGGTCTTAACCATTACACAACGCCCGCGACCGATCTGACCTCTATTTCACCTACGATACGAGGTCAAGAAGTACGTTTTGGATAACTGAATTTTTTTGGAAAACATACACAATTCCGGCGGATTGCAGACCTTCGCTGCAAGTGCAAAATCGAAAGGGCAGTGTGAAGAAAGCGGACGCTCAGGGTATCAGCCAGTTTTTTCTGTTGTGCAAACGCAGCGAACGGCAGCAATGAGCCCATAGTGAAAATTTGCTGTGTCGTAGCGAAGGTCCGGTTTCGGGGACGCTGATAAATTGACCGCATACAGCCGATCCAATTGCGCGATTACGGAACTTGTCGAAACATGGAAATGGAAATTCCTTGTTATAGGCGCCACACCGACCAAAGGGATTTCAGCTAAGATCACGACTTTATCACCTTCAAGTACGCACGGATGTACGCAAGAATTCAAGGGTCACTCTTGTATCGGGACAGTCCGTGTCACCGGTATATTTCGATGACTTTCTCGCAAAACTCAGATGAATTTTCTGAACAATTTCGTCTGATCGAACATATCTTCAAGGGTTTCCATCCGTTCTTTGGTTTCGTCCCAATTCAAACTTTGAACCGACGAAATCATCGTTTCAATCAAGAGCATTGTCGTAGCAGCAGAGTCCCATGCGGAGGGGACAATGATGCGACAACTCAGGCTGATATCGGCCAACTGATGTACCGGTGAGCGCCATTGGTCTGTGAACAGTATAATCTTGGCGCCTCTAGCGCGCGCCATTTCAGCCAGTTTCAGCGTGTTGTTTTCATATCTACGGACATCAAAAATAACAAAGACGTCCCCTTCTTTGGCGTTCAAAAGATAGTGGGGCCATGTGTTTGAGGTGGACTGTACATGGGTCACGTCCACGCGGATGACCTGCATGTGCATGAAGAAATATTCGGCCAAAGTATGCGTGATGCGTCCACCGACAATATACAGATGGCGCGTTTGGGTTGCGACAAGGTCGCAGGCTTCGTCAAAGGCTTTTGGATCAATCTGGCCAAGGGTTAGACGAATGTTATCTATGACTGCATCGGTAAATCGGTTCAGCAGGTGTTCTGATGGTGCCGCTTCTGCCCAAGTGTCGTGTTTGGCGATTGGGTTCTTTACTCTTGCTCGCAGTTCTTCGCGCAGTTCTGCCTGAAAATCAGAATACCCTTTGTACCCTAATTTTTGCACCATTCGGGCAACCGTGGGGGCAGAGACATTTGCCCCCTTTGCCAACGCCGCTAACGGACCAAGACCGGAAGCAGGATAATTTTCTAGAATCGAAAGCGCCAATTGCCGTTCTGCACGCGTCAAGTTGTCTAACTCTTGTTGGATTCGATCAGATATTGTCTGCGACGCTTGGCTCATCTAACTCTCCATTTTGTTGTTTCTATAACAAGAAGTTTGACTCTGTAATATTTTATAACAAAAATATTGACAACCACCCTCCATCAGAAGCAACCTTATATCAAGGAGTTCGCATGAAACACGTAACAACCACATCAACCGAAGGCTACGTTTCAGTCTTCAACCCAACAGGAAAATCTCCTGTTGTTGTGGTTTGCGAACATGCGAGGAATTTCATTCCAAGCGCGTTTAATGATCTTGGATTGACTGGCGATGCTTTGGAAAGTCATGCCGCTTGGGACCCAGGTGCGCTTCCTGTTGCCAAAGGTTTGTCGGATCGTTTGAACGCAAAACTTATAGCGTCCGACGTGTCCCGCCTTGTCTATGACTGCAACCGCGCCCCGTCAGCACCTGACGCAATGCCCCACCAAAGCGAAGCGATTAAGGTCCCGGGGAATGTGGGTCTTACAGCGGCACAACGGCAGGATCGCGTTGATGAATTTTATGAACCGTTTCGGACGACCCTTGCTGAGGCGATTGCCGCAACACCGACGCCGGTGATCGTGACGATACACAGCTTTACGCCAACTTATTACGGCCAAAAAAGAGCCGTCGAAATTGGCGTTTTACACGACACTGACGCGCGGCTTGCTGATGTCATGCTAGAGACGGCATACCAATTTACCGAGACCTTGATCCTACGGAATGAACCCTACGGACCTGAACATGGCGTCACCCATACGCTGAAAGAACACGCCCTTGCGAACGGACATTTGAATGTGATGTTAGAAGTACGCAACGATCTTATTCAAACCGCCCAACAGCAAGATGAGATGGCTGATTGCATTGCCAATTGGCTGGCGGACGCACTTGTCCGCCTAAAAGTCGAAAGGGCAGTATAATGTCAGGCGTGATGCACGGATTTATACGCACGGTTGATGCCGTGAACTACCGCATTGGTCGCGTCGCAATGTACGGTATTTTCGTTCTGATGGGCGTTTTGCTGTGGTCGTCGATCAGCAAGACTTTCTTTTTGCCATCACTGTGGACCCTCGAAATGGCACAGTTTGTCATGGTCGGTTACTACATTCTGGGCGGCCCCTATTCCATACAACTTGGGTCCAACGTGCGGATGGATTTGCTGTACGGCGAGTGGAGCATGCGCAAGAAGGCGTGGTTTGATTTGTTCACCGTGCTGTTCTTGATCTTCTATCTATGCGTGCTGCTTTACGGCGCAGTCAGCTCAACCGCTTATTCGTTGGGGTACTGGGGAACTGAACCGTTCTCATACTTTGGCGGCCTAATCACCGGAGCCGAAGAGGTAGGGCGATTGGAAAGATCACCATCCGCATGGCGTCCGTACATGTGGCCCATCAAAGCAATCATGATTTTAGGAATGTTCCTGATGCTGCTGCAATGCATCTCTGAACTGTTCAAAGACGTGTTACGTCTCAAGGGTGAAATTATCTGATGTCGTATGAATTAATCGCTACTTTGATGTTTTCGTCCATGATGCTGATGCTTTTGACCGGGCAACGGGTGTTCGGGGCCATCGGGTTTATTGCCGTTGTCGCCGCACTGCTGCTTTGGGGTGACACAGGCGGCTTTGATATCGGGTTTTCGGCAGCGATGAAGCTGATGAAATGGTATCCGCTGCTGACGCTCCCGATGTTCATTTTCATGGGCTACGTGCTGTCTGAGAGTAAGATTGCGGACGACCTTTATAAGATGTTCCATGTGTGGATGGGCGGCCTGCGGGGCGGCCTCGCGATTGGTACAATTGGGTTGATGGTTTTGATTTCGGCCATGAACGGGCTGAGTGTTGCGGGCATGGCCATCGGGTCAACCATCGCGCTGCCAGAACTTTTGAAGCGCGGTTACGACAAGCGCATGGTCACGGGCGTGATCCAAGCGGGGTCCAGTTTGGGCATCCTTGTGCCGCCTTCTGTCGTGCTTGTTCTTTATGCGATGATCGCGCGCCAACCCGTTGGCCAGTTGTGGCTTGCAGGGGTCATTCCCGGCCTGATGATGGCAAGTTTGTTCGTTATCTATATCATTGTGCGTTGCCGTATTAACCCGACCCTCGGGCCTGTTCTTCCGCTTGAAGAACGTGATATCCCGCGCGCCGAAAAGCTGCGCCTGTTGCGGGCCGGGTTGCTTCCGGTTGGCATATTTGCCGTCATGATGGTGCCGTTTGTGAACGGTTGGACATCGCTTGTCGAAAGCTCGGCTATTGGTGCGATTGCTGCATTTGTCGCCGCTGTCCTGAAGGGCCGGATGAACCGCGAAGTGTTTGAAAACTCTGTGCGCAATACGCTTGGCATCACGTGTATGTTCATGTGGATTATTCTGGCCGCCCTCGCCTTTGGCGCGGTGTTTGACGGACTGGGCGCCGTTAAAGCAATTGAGACGTTGTTCACAGACAGATTAAGCCTGAGCCCTTGGACGATCCTTATCTTGATGCAGCTTAGCTTCATCCTGATGGGCACATTCCTTGACGACACAGCCATGCTGGTCATCGTAGCCCCACTCTATGTGCCGCTGGTTGGCGAGCTGGGCTTTGACCTGATCTGGTACGGCATCTTGTACACGATCACGACACAGATCGCGTATATGACGCCGCCCTTCGGCTATAATCTGTTCTTGATGCGGGCCATGGCCCCACCTGAAATATCGCTACGCGACATCTATTCTTCCATCACGCCGTTCGTGCTGATCATGATTTTTGCGCTCTCGCTGGTCATGGTGTTCCCCGGCATCGCAACTTGGCTTCCTGATTATGTTTACAATCAACCATAAGAGCGGCCGCTAAGGCGCCAAAAACCCAACCAAGGAGAGAAGACATGACTTCAAGACGTAAGTTTATCCAAGGGGCCGCTGTTTTACCGGCTGCAGCTCTGGCAACACCAGCATTGGCGCAAAACACGATCAGATGGCGGATGCAGACCTATGCGGGTTCCGCACTGGCCGCAGAAGTGATCGTGCCAGCGATTGAAATGTTCAACAAAATTGCGGGCGACCGTATGCAGATTGAACTTTTCTTTGCAGACCAATTGGTCCCAACGGGCGAATTGTTCCAGGCCATGCAGCGCGGCACAATCGATGCGGTTCAGTCTGACGACGATTCCATGGCGTCCCCAACAGACGTCACGGTCTTTGGCGGCTACTTCCCGTTCGGATCGCGCTACTCGCTCGACGTGCCTGTGTTGTTCAACCAATATGGCCTGAACGAAATCTGGGATGAAGAATACTCCAAAGTTGGCGTCAAGCACATCTCCGCTGGTGCTTGGGATCCTTGCCATTTCGCAACCAAAGACCCTATCCGCAGCCTTGCCGACCTTCAGGGCAAGCGCATCTTTACCTTCCCGACAGCTGGTCGTTTCCTGACTCAGTTCGGTGTGGTTCCGGTCACGCTGCCATGGGAAGACATTGAAGTCGCACTTCAGACGGGCGAACTTGATGGCGTTGCATGGTCCGGCATCACTGAGGATTACACTGTTGGCTGGGCTGACGTGACCAACTACTTCCTGACCAACAACATTTCTGGTGCTTGGGCCGGGTCGTTCTTTGCCAACATGGATCGTTGGAACGAACTGCCAGAAGATATGCAAACGCTGTTCCGCGTCTGCTGTGACCAATCACATTACTACCGCCAGTGGTGGTATTGGGGCGGCGAAGCGGCCCTGCGCGTCAATGGTCCAAAGATGGAACTGACATCCATCCCAGACGAAGAGTGGGCAACCGTTGAAGCCGCAGCCGTTGATTTCTGGGAAGAAATCGCAGCTGAGTCTGATGTGAAGCGCCGCGTTGTCGATATCTTCAAGCAATACAACGCGGATATGGTCAAAGCTGGCCGCCCGTATCGCTACTAATATAGCTTTTTTTTTGGAGGCGGTCATCGACTGCCTCCAAAGCCCTTAGATAATTGGAAAAGACATGCCCGCACCGATGACCTTTGACGACCTGAAATCCCGCGTTGCGGACGGATCAATTGATACAGTCCTTGCGTGTTTTGTCGATATGCAGGGCCGTTTGATGGGCAAACGGTTCCATGCACAGGCTTTTGTCGAAAACGGCCATGAAGAAACACATTGCTGCACATATCTGCTTGCCACTGATTTAGAGATGGCCACGCCTGATGGCTATGCCTCGACCAGTTGGGAACAGGGATATGGCGATTACACCATGAAGCCTGATCTCAGCACGTTGCGCCCCGTCCCTTGGCTTGAGGGCACTGCGATGGTGCTGTGCGATATGATGGATCATCACCACAATCCAATCACCCATTCGCCGCGAGCCATGCTACGCAAACAGATCGCGCGCCTTGCCGAAATGGGGTTCACCGCCACAATGGCGACTGAATTAGAATTTTTCCTGTTTGAAAAAAGCTTTAGCGAAATTTCAAAAAGCGGGTTTCGTGATCTGACTCCAATCAGCGCCTACAACGAAGACTATCACATCCTTCAAACCACCAAAGAAGAGCATGTGATGCGCCCGCTGCGCAACCATCTTTACGCAATGGGTATTCCCGTTGAGGGCTCAAAAGGTGAGGCCGAGGCCGGACAAGAAGAGCTGAATATCAAATACGCCGAGGCCTTGGCCTGTGCGGATCATCATTCAATTTCAAAGCACGCCGTAAAAGAGATTGCTTGGCAGCAAGGCCACGCAGCAACGTTTTTGCCCAAGTGGGACAAGGACCGCGTCGGGTCATCCAGCCACGTGCATCAGTCGCTTTGGAAAGACGGTAAGCCTGCGTTTTTTGATGCGGATCGTCCCCATGGAAAGTCCGAACTGATGGATCACTATATGGCGGGTCTGATCAAATATGCCACCGAATACACATATTTCATGGCCCCCTACGTCAACAGCTATAAGCGATTTGCAAAAGGCAGCTTTGCGCCCACACGCATCATTTGGGCCGTTGACAACCGCACTGCCGCCTACCGTTTGTGCGGCGAAGGCAGCAAAGCCATTCGCGTTGAATGCCGGATACCGGGGTCTGATATGAACCCGTATCTTGCGCAGGCCGCAATGCTGGCGGCTGGTATCAAAGGCATCGAAGAGAAATTGGCCCTGCCGCCCGTTTTTGCAGGCGATGCCTATGAGGACAAAACGTCAGAGCATATTCCACGGAATTTGCGCGATGCAAAAGATGCATTGCGAGGATCAGACATGCTGCGCGAGGCCTTTGGCGACGACGTTGTCGATCACTACACCCGCGCCGCAGAATGGGAACAAGAAGAATTTGACCGTGTGGTGACCGATTGGGAAATCGCACGCGGTTTTGAAAGGGCTTAAATTCAATGACTATCAACTGTATCTCCCCTATTGACGGGTCGGTTTATGCCACGCGTGAGGTTCTATCCCGCACAGACGCGGACGCCGCAGTCACACGGGCAAAAACCGCCCAATCCGAATGGGCAGCGCGCCCCTTGGCTGAACGGATCACACTGGTGCAAGCTGGTGTTGCAGCAGTGGGCGCCATGAACGACGACATCGTGCCAGAGATCGCATGGCAAATGGGCCGTCCCGTCCGGTATGGCGGCGAATTTGGCGGTTTCAACGAACGCGCCAGCTACATGGCTGACATCGCAGTCGAGGCATTGGCCCCGATTGTCGTTGAAGACAGCGACGCCTTTCGCCGCGTGATCAAACATGTGCCACACGGGTTGGTCTTGGTCGTCGCACCCTGGAACTATCCTTATATGACAGCCATCAACACCGTGGCCCCCGCATTGATCGCGGGCAACGCGGTAATGCTGAAACACGCCTCGCAAACGCCGCTTGTTGGCGAACGTATGGCGGCGGCGTTCCATTCCGTTGGCATCCCTGAAGACGTGTTCCAAAACGTGTTTCTTGACCACGCGACAACATCCAGCCTGATCGCTGATCGCGCCTTTGGTTTTGTGAATTTCACCGGCTCTGTTGGCGGTGGCAAAGCGATGGAGGCTGCGGCCTCTGGCACATTCACCGGCATCGGGCTTGAGCTTGGCGGTAAAGACCCTGGCTATGTTATGGAAGACGCCAATTTGGACGCGGCGGTTGATACGTTGATTGATGGTGCCATGTTCAACTCTGGTCAATGCTGCTGTGGGATCGAACGGATTTATGTCCATGAAAGCCTGTTCGACGCCTTTGTTGAAAAAGCCGTGGCGATTGTGAACGGTTACAAGCTTGGCAACCCGTTGGACGCAGAAACGACGATTGGCCCAATGGCGCATGTCCGTTTCGCAGATGAAGTGCGCGCACAAACAGCCGAAGCGATTGCAGATGGTGCCAAGGCCCACATCGACCCGGCCAATTTTCCAGAAGACAGCGGTGCCTACCTCATGCCGCAGATTCTGACAAACGTGACCCACGACATGCGCGTCATGCGAGAGGAGAGCTTTGGTCCCGTTGTTGGCATTATGTCAGTCAAATCTGACGCCGAAGCCATCGCCTTGATGAACGACAGTGATTTCGGTCTGACCGCATCGCTGTGGACCCAAGATAGCGCGCGCGCCGAAGCCATCGCTGATCAGATCGAAACGGGCACCGTGTTTATGAACCGTGCCGATTACCTTGATCCGGGCCTGTGCTGGACTGGGTGCAAAGACACCGGTCGCGGTGGTGGTCTGTCTGTCATCGGCTATCACAATCTGACACGTCCTAAATCCTATCACATGAAGAAAGCTTAAACCCATGAGCATCACAGCAAACTGGTCCTACCCTACCTCAATCCGTTTTGGCGCTGGTCGTATTTCCGAAATCGCAGAGGCATGCGCGAGTGCTGGGATCAAAAAGCCGTTGCTTGTGACGGACCGTGGCTTGGCCAGCATGGACATCACAACCAAGACGCTTGATCTGCTTGAGGCTGCGGGTCTTGGCCGTGCGATATTCGCAGATGTTGACCCTAACCCGAACGAAAAGAACGCGGCTGCGGGTGTAAAAGCCTTTAACGATGGCGGGCATGACGGCGTTGTAGCCTTTGGCGGCGGTTCCGGCCTCGACCTTGGCAAGTTGGTTGCATTTTTGGCAGGTCAAACGCGCCCGCTTTGGGATTTTGAAGACATCGGCGATTGGTGGACCCGTGCAGATGCAGATGCGATTGCCCCGATTGTTGCTGTACCAACAACTGCGGGCACAGGGTCCGAAGTGGGCCGTGCATCGGTCATCACGAACTCGGTTACGGAAGAGAAAAAGATCATCTTCCACCCAAAATTCCTGCCAGCGGTTGTGATCTGCGATCCCGAACTCACAGTGGGCATGCCAAACTTCATCACCGCAGGCACGGGCCTTGATGCCTTTGCGCATTGTGTCGAGGCATTCTGTTCACCGCATTACCACCCGATGTCGCAGGGTATGGCGCTTGAAGGCATGCGTTTGGTTAAGGAATATCTGCCCCGTGCGTATGCCGACGGCACAGATATTGAAGCGCGCGCGCATATGATGTCTGCCGCGATCATGGGTGCAACGGCGTTCCAAAAAGGCTTGGGCGCGATCCATGCTTTGTCACACCCAATTGGCGCGATGTATCACACGCACCACGGCACGACGAACGCGGTCTGCATGCCCGCAGTATTGCAGTTTAATAAGCCAGCGATTGAAGGCGTGATCGAACAAGCTGCTAAATATTTGGACATTTCTGGCGGGTTCGACGGGTTCTGCGCCTATGTGGACGCATTGAACGCGTCCCTTGGTGTTCCCAAAAACTTGTCTGGCCTTGGCATTGAAAGCCCAGACATCGACCGGATCGTTGCTGGCGCGTTGACAGACCCTAGCACCGGTGGAAACCCGATCGAGATGACAAAAGAGAACACAACAAAACTCTTGCTTGAAATCATCGGGTAAGCCTCTGATTAGACGGTCGCCATTGTTGGGAGAACCCGTTTTCAGGTGGCTTTGGTCATTTCACACGCAAACATCTTGCTGGGGTTGTCGTGCCTCTTGATCATGCGATGGATAGAACTAAGCTCAACGTGAAATTCTCGACGAGCGCTACGATGCCGTCGTCATCCCAGAAAGTCCGCATGACACTGAAAACCTATGTGCACGAGCGTGAAATATGACCACGTCCGGCAATGATTTTGATCTCGTCGTCATAGGTGCAGGCATTGTCGGAATGTCGACCGCGCTTTGGGCACAAAAAGAAGGGCTGAAAACTCTGATCTGTGATCCGAACCCACCGGGGTCCGGCACAACGTTTGGGTCGGCGTGTACAATTGCCACATACGCCTGCGTCCCTGTGAATAACCCGTCAATTTTTGGCGCACTGCCATACTTGTTGACGAGTCGTGAAAGCCCGCTCAGTTTTAACATCTTGCACGGGCTTAGAAACCCGCGTTGGATGCTGTCGTTTTTGAATAATTGCCGCGCTTCCCGCGTCAAAAACATCAGCGAAGCGCTCGGTCGATTTCTAATGCATGCGGACGCCGGACTTGATCCCCTCATCGCGGAGGCAAAGGCCGAAGAACTAATGGTCAGCAATGACTGCCTATACGTTTGGTCAAGCCAATCCGGCTTTGAGAGCGCAGAAGAAAGTAACGCAATGCGGCGGGCTCAGGGGGTCAATTTTGATGAGTTGTCGCCTGATCAGGTACGCCACCTTGAGCCCAACCTAAGACAACCCATCCACCGCGGCCTACATTTCAAGGGCGCTCGTCACGTAACCGATCCGCAAGAACTCGTTCATCGGATGCAAACCCGTTTCGAAACACTTGGTGGGCGTTACTGCGATCATAGCGTCCGGCAAGTCCAACCTGACGACCAGGGGGTCACAGTCTATATTGATGATGGCACGGAAATACGAGCGGACCGAATGGCACTCACTGCAGGTGCCCGTTCGCGCCATATCAAAGGTACCGGAGCTGAAAAATTGCCGTTGGGTACTGAGCGCGGCTACCATATCCTCTACCGTAACTCCGCAAGCCTCGTTTCGCGGCCCGTTGGTTGGGCAGAAGCAGGGTTTTATGCAACTCCCATGGCGCAGGGTTTACGCATTGCAGGCACAGTCGAAATCAATGCAGTCGATGCCCCTCCGAATGGGAAATGTACCGCTTACCTCAAGCGAAAGTCGCACGAAATGTTTGGTGAGCTTGGCGAGCACGATGAGACTTGGATGGGTCATCGCCCGACTATGCCTGATTCACTTCCGGTCATCGGATACTCCCCAAAGTCTGACCGTGTCGTCTTCGCATTTGGACACCAGCACATTGGTTTGACCCTAGGTGGGATTACCGGAAAAATTGTGACCGATCTGGCGCAAGGGAAACCTGCGCAACTTGATGTTTCCGACTTCGCACCACAACGGTTTTTTCAATGACCAAGAGGCCGTAATTGGAGCGCTCTTGAACTTTTCGCCCTAAAGCGGACTCTAGCACAAGTGCCGCACAAGTCCGCTTTGTCCGCATAGCAGACCTTACCCATAGCTGCAGCGAACGTCAGCTCCTCACCCTTAGTGTCGAAGACACAAACGGCCCAATCCGGACCTTCATGACTTCCGCAGCGAATGCCAGCAGAGAGCCCACTTTGCCGATTTTCTGTATCGCAGCGAACGCCCGCTTCAGGGGAACAGAGGGAACCATCGATCAAAATCCCCAACCATATTTTGTGATTTTAGCCGTTACGCACAAACTTAGGTGCACGTCTTGTGAAGCATTCCCTGACTATGGAAAAGTGGTCACTGCGCAGTATAGCCTCCGTCAACCAAGTGGTAACTTCCGGTGATAAAGCTCGCTTGATCAGAGAGCAAAAAGCAAGTCAGAGCAGAAACTTCTTTGGCTGTTCCTAACCGACCGACAGGGTGCATGTTGGCAATGACACCCAAGGTGGCCTCGTCGAGGTTATTGTCCAGCAGCGGTGTCGCGATGAACCTTGGGCCAACTGCATTCACACGCACATTCGCTTTAGCGTATTCCAATGCGGCTGCTTTTGTGAGGCCAACGACGGCATGTTTCGCCGCGACATAGGCACTTGCGGTAGCAAAACCTACGGTGCCCAAGATAGATGCCATATTAACGATGGCGCCACCACCCGCCTTGACCATTTCAGGGAGACCGTAGCGCATACCATAAAAGACCCCATTTAAATTGACATCGATAACCTTGTGCCAACCATCAATTGGATACTCTCCCACGGGCGCCGCTGGGCCGCCAATGCCCGCGTTATTCACAAGAAGATGCAATCCGCCTGTCTGCGAGACGGCAAATGACACGAGCTTATCCACATCCTCCGCGACGCTTGTATCTGTCTTGCATTTAAAAGCGACGCCGCCAGCTTTATCAATGTCGGAAGCAACCTTAGCCATTCCTGCGTCGTCCAAATCAGCAAGAACAACCTTTGCTCCAAAGCGTGCGAGATCACGCGCGATGGCCGCGCCAATACCAGATGCTGCGCCTGTCACGATTGCGGTTTTGTTGTTAAAATCGAACTGCATGACTAACTCCTTTTGATGAGCCGATTGTGTATGCACCGCAAACCAGCGCTCGGCAAAAATGGTCTGCGTGATTGATGAGGCGAAATGCGGCGAGTGTTGCGCTTAACTTGCTAAATGGTCTTTGGTTTTTTCAGCGGCGCAATCAAAACGTCGCAAGGCGGATAGGAGAGAAGCTCATAGGCTGTGCTGCCCAGAAGCGCCTCTACCAACCAAGGCTTAGCGTTCGTTCCGACGCAGACCAAATCAGCCTTCAAGCTACGTGCAAGGGTATTCAAAACCACAACGGGACCACCTTCAACCAACTTCACTTTGGTCTCCCCAACTGGGCTCTGCAAAGACGCCAAGAATATTTTCATCTGTGGATCAATCTCACCCTCAATACGCACTTTTTCGTGCAATGCGATATCACCATTTACGTCCGTTCTGGTCGTCAGTCCCTTGAAGGGGATATGATAGGCATGGACCATCGTCGGCGGTGCTTGAGGCGCGATAGCTGTGGCCAAATCCGCAGCGTGACGCGCGCATTCCGAAAAATCGACGCCAACAAGCACGTTCTTATAGTCTGCAAGCGCCCGTTCGACCGCAATAAGCATCGGCTGCGAACAGGACTTTGCTATGCGGTGCAGGGTTGTGCCGCCAAATAGCTCTCGAAATCCGCGATTGCGATGGGCACCCATAACGACCAAATCAGCTTCAAATGCATGTGCAATCTCAACGATCTTTTTCCAGGGGTCGCCGAACACGACGGAAATAACGCATTTCAGGTCTTTAAAGAATGGATCGGATTTCACCTGTCGCTGCAACTCGGCTTTTGCGTTTTTCTCAACAGCCCTTGCGATCACGTCTGAGACCTCGTCATCAACCACATGAATAACATGCAGCGCGGCACCTGTTTGCTTGGCCAACAGCGCCGCTCGGTCCATTGCGCGGTCAGAGCGCTCTGTCAAATCGGTCGCAACAAGAATGGTCTTCATGGTTCGTCCCCACTGCATACTAAGTCTAAATCCTGCGCCTCAAACCCACGCAAAACACATGAGGCGCTGAGACGCCTTTAAGTTACCCCACGCGCCGACAGTGACCTTGATCTAAGTCATCCTTGCACCCAAATGGCGGTAAAAATCCTATTCGGTTTCATCTATTGCCAACGATCTTTTGAGCTGACGCACATAAGCGGCACGCGCCTTTTCGTCTGCCGCAGCATGAAAGCCGTCCCTGACCGCGTTGACCAATTCCGCGAGATCATTATCCCAATCGGGAGACTTCGGCTTTTCGGGTTTAACGCGCTGTTCTGTGGCGGAAATCAAGGTAAGGCTACCCGACGCTGACAAGACAATCTCGTCATCCAATGCAGGTGTCACGATCAGACTGCCTTCAATCCCAAGTGCCACGACCTTGTCGCGCAATGCCGCCATCTGATCTTCTTCGCCGTGCGTAAGAAAAGAGCCTTACGGATCGGTTTGCGCTCTGAAATCCAACTTGCCAACTCAGCGCCATCTGCATGACCTGAATAGGCATCCAGTTTGCGGATATTCGCATTCACCTTGATGTCTTCACCTTGGATCGTGACGTGTTTTGCCCCCTCGCTAATCAAGCGCCCCATGCTGCCCGTGGCTTGATATCCAACGAACAGAACTGTCGCCTTTTTCTGCCACAACCATTGCTTGAGGTGGTGCCGGATACGCCCTGCATCGCACATGCCACTCTCTGCAAGAATGATCGCCCCGCCGGAAATTTTGGATATACGTTTGCTTTCATCCGTTGTTTCCGTCGGGTGGATCAGCGGGCTATTCAAGAGCTGTGGATTTGCGCTGAGATTTTCTAAGTCACCCGCATGTTTTTGGAACACTTTTGTGACGCGTATAGCCAGTGGTGAGTCGAGGAACACAGGCGCGCTTGGGATTTCACCTGAGTCTTGAAGCGCCAAAATATCGGTAATCAACTCTTGCGTCCGCTCGACCGCAAACACGGGGATCAGCAACATGCCATCGTCAGCCAATGCTTCTGCGACTTCTGCTTGCAGCGCCGCGCGGCGCAATGCGACCGAGGTTTCTGGCCGCTCACGGTCGCCGTAGGTAGATTCGGAAATAACATAGTCAAAACCGGCTGGCGCATCGGGGTCTGGATGAAACAATTTATTGTCGGGTCCAATATCACCGGAAAAGAGAAGCCGCAGCGGTTCACCACCTTCCTGATCGATTTCAACCTCAATCGAAGCGGACCCAAGAATATGACCTGCGTTCCAGAAACGCGCACGCACGTCTGGACCAACCTGAACCCAGTCCTCGTAATCCAAAGCCACAATGTGCGACAAACAGGCCTCAGCGTCCTTGCGAGTATAGATGGGTGCGACTTCGGCTTTACCACGCCGCTGGCTTCGACGATTACGATGCTCCACTTCCATCTCTTGGATATAGCCGCTGTCGGGCAGCATGAATGTCAGTAAATCCTTCGTGCCTTCGGTAGCAAATATCTTGCCTCTGAAACCCGTCGTGGTCAACTTTGGTAGTAACCCAGAATGGTCAATATGCGCATGGGTTTGCAGCACAAAATCAACATCCTCAGGCCGAAAAGGAAAAGGTTCATAGTTCAGCGCCCTAACTCTTTTGGGCCCCTGAAACAGACCGCAATCGACCAAGAACCTACTCTGGGGGGTTGTTAAAAGGTAACAAGACCCAGTGACCTGTTTTGCCGCGCCGCAAAATTTCAGTCTGATATCCATAATTTGGCATCCCCTGTCAGAGCTTTCTGCCCACGCTGCAAGCCAAGCATATGCTCACCATTCTGACTTTGACCCAGATCAATCGTTGAGTGTGGAAGCCCTGCTAGGCTAACCTCAAGCTGCAAAAATTGCTGGAGGTCCCACCATGTCGAAGAGAATTCTGTCTTCAATGCTGTTATCAATCGGGGTGGCTATCGCGCTCCCGCTTGCTGCTCAGGAAAAGCCGACCGACCTTGAAGTTCTGGATGCTTGGCTGTCCTCGCCACATGCGGATTCAACATCCGAAGCGTTTCGGCATTGGGACACCGAAGGCGAAATTCCAGGCACTTGCGCGGTTTGCCATTCGACCACTGGTATCATTGATTACCTCGGCACGCCCACAACGACTGCAGGCGTCATTGATCATAGTGTCCCTATCGGAACATCTGTGGAATGCGCGGCCTGCCACAATAGTAACGCGGAAGATTTAGACAGCGTTCTGTTCCCCTACGGCCAAACCGTCAGGATGTCAGATAGCTCTGCAATTTGCTCTGTCTGCCACCAAGGTCGCAGCTCAATGGATCAAGTTGACGCGCGCGTTGTCGACCTTGAAGAAGACACCATCTATCCCGACATGGCGTTTATCAACATTCACTATGCGGCCGCAGCATCGACCCAATTGGGTGGAACCGTTCGCGGTGGCTATCAATACGAAGGTCGCACCTATGCAGGCCCCTTCACCCATGTCGAAGGTCTCAATACATGCGTCAGCTGCCATGATCCCCATAAAACAGAAGTTGCGTTAGAAAGCTGCACAAGCTGCCACGCAGGCGTGACCGAGTTCCGCGCCATCCGCACAACTCAACTAGATATCCTCTTGAATGGCGAAACCGCAGCGGGGATTGGCTACGTCATCGAAGATGTGCACAAGGCATTAGAAGCTGCAATCGTGGCCTACGCCAAACAGGTGAACAATAGCCCTATTGCCTACTCCAAGGTTGCCTACCCTTACTTCTTTAGTGACCTCAACGAAGATGGCGAGGCCGATAGTATCGAGGCGGTTTTCCCAAATCGGTATCAATCATGGACCCCGCGTCTTTTGAAGGCGGCCTATAATTATCAGTTTGTTGCCAAGGACAGCGGTGCGTTTGCGCATAACCCGCACTATGTCATTCAACTGATGATCGACAGTATCGAGAACCTTTCTGAGGTTGCAGAAATCGACACATCCGGATTTCAGCGTCCTTAAAGGAGCGGCCATGCACTTTGACATCCGTCGCGGTATAGTGGCTCCCCGTGGGCCCTCGACCAAGGACGCGCCTTTCGGGACGCTTACGGCAAAGATGATCGCGATGATGGGTGACGACTATCCTAATGTTGTCTTCGATTTGCATATCAAAGAGGGTGACACGGTCCGCGCAGGGCAAACGCTTTGCGTGGATCGTCATCGCCCCGAAATCTGTTTTGTAGCAAACGCGAGTGGGCGTGTCAGCAAGATCAGGCTTGGTCCACGGCGCAGGTTAGAGCTTCTAGAGATCGCAGTTGGTGGCGACGGCAGCGTTACATTTGACACTGATGATCTCAGCAAGTTGCTGTTGAAGTCTGGCGCTTGGACCAGCTTTCGCACGCGCCCCTTTGGCCTGATCCCTGATCCAACAGCCACGCCTGCCGCCATCTTTGTGACCGCAACAAATGCGACCCCGCAAGCCCCCGATCCACTCAGGGTCATTGCCGCTAAAGCTGAGAATTTTGAACGTGGTGCGAAGGCGCTCTTACAGCTCACTACGGGTCCTGTTTTTGTCTGCCAAAGAAAGGGCGCATCGTTACTAACGCCATACGACAGGCTGAAAATCGCGACGTTCTCTGGCCCTTTTCCATCTGGCAATGCTGGTCCGCAAATACACCGTCTTTTACCCGTGTCACGTCAACGCAAGGTATGGGAAATCGGGTATCAGGATGTCATGGCAATCGGCCACCTCTTGGCAACGGGGCAGATCAAAACCTCTCGGGTCGTGTCTGTATCTGGGACAACGCATACCAAGGTCGTGGTTGCTCCGCTCGGCATAAAGCTTGCCGATGTTGCGCAGACGATAGATCATTTTGATGGCGATCAGCTTCGCTCAGGATCTCGTTTGACTGGCCGCAAGAGCCATTACTTGAGCCGTAGGGATTTGCAGATTTCGACGGGTAAAACAGAAGCATTACCACGACCATTCTGGCATCGTGTATTTGACGCACTTCCTGTGGTCTCGATGGGCGCCACGCTTCCAATGGAAGCCTTCGAGCGTGCGTTTCCGTTCGACATTTTGCCTACCCCACTCATGCGGGCATTGGCGATTGGTGATGTTGAAACCGCAGAACGACTGGGCTGCTTGGAACTCGTGGAAGAGGATATGGCAGTGTTAACGCAGCTATGCACGTCAGGTTACGACTATGGCCACCTTTTGCGCCACTCCCTGAACCTCTTACTCAGAGAGCGTGCAGGATGATCCAACGCACGCCATACAGCTGGAATTCGCATCAGATATCGGCCGCGACTTTTTCGGCACTTTTGCTGCCATTGATTACCACCGTTACTCTGCGTGGCCCATCGATGGTTCTTACTATGGTGATTGCTCTGGGTGCTAGCCTTCTGTGGTCATTCCTATTCTCAGCATTGCGAAAATCGGCATTCAACTGGCACAGCCCAATTAGCGCCCTGATCTTTGTCCTTCTCTTGCCAGTCGCAACTCCCATTTGGCAGCTTGTCATTTCGCTGTCGTTTGGCCTCGTCTTTGGTGACTTGATCTTTGGAAGCAGAGGACGGGGCTTTCTCAATGCGGCTGTTGTTGGTTTGGCCTTCCTGTTGTTCTCATTTCCCGCCACGCCCCCCGACACAGCGTTACCGCAGACTGCAATTGCCGCTGCGCTCAGCGGTTTGATCCTGCTTGCACTCGGATTGATATCTTGGCGCATCATTGCCGCGTTCGGTATCTGCCTCGCCGCGCTGATCCCTGTCTTGCCTGCCTCCGCGAACTGGCAAGACCTGCAAAGCGCGACCGTCATACTCGGCCTCATCTTCCTTATCGGCGATCCCGTTGCTGGCGCAAACACGCATCTGGGGCGCTGGCTCTATGGCGCGCTCGCTGCCGCGTTAGTCCTTCTTTTAGGCCAAACAGGAGTTGGAATTGGGTCTTTATCCTCAATGGTCTTTGGCGCACTTCTTGCCAGTATCTTCGCACCCTTGCTCGACCAAATTGCGATCTATGACAACGTGCGGCGAAGGATGAAAAGGCAATCATATGAGCCGTAATTCACCCCTCGCACTTTGGCGCAGGTTTTTGGCGCTTCCTAACGACAGCCGCACGAAAACCCTCGGTGTTGCGTTCCTTGTGTCACTGGTGGCAGCCATTGCGGTATCGACAACATCCGTGGCCCTCAAACCACGTCAAGAGGCACAAGTCCAAGCCGCACGCGAAGCAAACCTAGCAGAGATGGTCGCAACATTGCCGGGATTGGCCGAGGTCATGCGCGAGACAGGCGCAGAGTCGTTGGAAACCGTCGTCGTCGCACTGGAAACGGGACAGATTGATCCGACAATAGATGCCGCAACATATGATTTCCTGAACGCGCAATCGGACCCGACACTCAGCCAACCGCTTGCCGCGTTCGAAGACACAGCAAAGATCGGTCAACGCCCGAATTTTGCGCCTGTATATATCCTGCGCGGGACGCAGGGTTTGGCGCTGGTCGTCTTGCCAGTCTATGGCACGGGCTATCAATCAACGATCCGCGCCTACCTCGCTTTACATGGTGACCTGACCACAATTGCCGCCCTCAGCATCTATGAACAGGGCGAGACACCAGGGCTAGGCACGCGGATCACCGACCCCTCATGGCAGGCGCTTTGGTCTGGCAAACAGGCCACCGACGATGCTGGTGAAGTCACGATCACTGTCGTGCGCGGCACTGCAAACACGGCGACAGAAGTGGATGGCATCACGGGTGCGACACGCTCGACAACAGGGGTGACAAACCTCGTGCAGTTCTGGCTGGGCGATCTGGGCTACGGCACATTTCTCGCAGCTCTAAAAGCGGAGGAATTTTGAAAATGCGCAAGTCGCAGTTGCACCACCTCACCGCGCCTTTAATCGACAATAACCCTGTCACTCTACAAATGCTTGGCATCTGTTCGGCTTTGGCCGTCACAACGGCGCTCGACACTGCGTTGATCATGAGCCTCGCGCTGCTGACAGTTCTTGCAACAGCCAGCACGCTCATCAGCTTAATCAGGGCACATCTGCCGTCGTCCATTCGGCTTGTTGTGCAGATCACGATTATCGCGTCTTTGGTTATTGTGACCGACCAAATGCTGCGGGCTTATGCGTTTGAAATCAGTCAACGGTTGTCGGTGTTTGTGGGGCTCATTGTTACCAATTGCATCGTGCTCGGGCGCGCGGAGTCTTTTGCGATGCATAACCCCGTCTGGCCAAGCTTCCTTGACGGCGTTGGCAACGGCCTTGGCTATGGGCTGATCCTGATGATCGTGGCGACGATCCGCGAACTGCTCGGGTCAGGTGCGCTATTCGGCGTCACGGTCCTGCCTTTGACAGCGAACGGAGGTTGGTTCGAACCGTTAGGCTTTATGCTTTTAGCGCCTAGCGCATTTTTCATTATCGGGTTGTTGATCTGGGGTATTCTAACACGTCGTCCAGCACAGGTCGAGGCCAATGAATTCCCGATCGTCTCGCGGGCTTTGGCGGAAAAATCATGATCGAAATTCTGCTCAAATCCGTCTTTCAAGAAAACCTCGCGCTGACGTTTTTCCTTGGTATTTGCACATTCTTGGCGGTGTCAAAACGGGTTGAAACGGCGTTGGTTCTAGGCCTGGCGATGATCGTCGTGCAGTCCCTCACAGTGCCGATCAACTATCTGATTTTCCAAGGTCTCTTGGTCGAGGGCGCATGGGCATGGGCGGGGATGCCTGAGGTCGACTTGACCTACCTTAAACTGATCTCGTTCATTGGGGTGATTGCTGCCACCGTCCAAATTTTGGAACTGACGCTAGATCGCTACGCCCCCGTTTTGCACCAAAGCCTTGGCATTTTTTTACCGTTGATCACCGTAAACTGCGCCATTCTTGGCGGAAGCTTGTTTATGGTCGAGCGGCGCTACGATCTGCCTGAGAGCGTGGTTTATGGCATCGGCAGCGGCATCGGCTGGGCGCTTGCGATTGTAGCCTTTGCCGCCATTCGCGAACGCCTTCGCTATGCTGACGTGCCTGAGGGCCTGCGTGGCCTTGGGCTCGCCTTCATCGTCACTGGCCTTATGTCGATGGGGTTTTCGGCCTTCGTCGGGGTGACACTGCCATGATGGACTTTTACCTCGGCATTGCTGTTTTCGTCTCAATTGTCCTACTGTTGGCTGTGTCAGTTTTGATCGCGCGTGCTATGCTGATGCCGTCAAAACCCGTCACAATCACATTGAATCAAGATAAACACATCGCGGCAAAGACAGGGACCAAATTGCTATCGGCACTCGGCGACGCAGGCATCTCGATCCCTTCCGCTTGCGGAAGCGCTGGGACTTGCGGTCAATGCCGTGTGCAAATAGTGGATGGACCACCTGCGGCTGCTCAAACTGAAACCGCAATCCTGTCGCGACGCGATATCGCGCAAGGGATCCGCTTGGCCTGTCAAACGACATTGCGAGACAACATCTCGATCGTTTTGCCTGATACCGTGCTTGCGGCCCAAACTTGGGATTGCCGGGTGAGGTCAAGTCGAACCATCGCACCGCTCATTCGTGAAATCGTTTTGGATCTCCCCGAAGATGCGCCGTTCGCCTTCACCCCTGGAGAGTTCGTGATGGTCACGGCTCCCGCCTATGAGTGTCATTACGCCGACTACGATATCGCGCCTGAACACCAATCAACGTGGGATGAGATGGCGCTTGACGGTTTCACCTCGTCGAGTGCAACGGAGGAAACACGCGCTTATTCTCTCGCCACTCACGCCAACGACAAAGGCCGGCAGATCACCTTGCTGATCCGGCTTGCCTTGCCGCCGCAAGATCAGGCGAATATTCCCCCTGGGGTTGTCTCATCTTGGCTTTTTGGGCGTAAAGAAGGTGACACCGTAACCGTTGAAGGCCCTTTTGGCACTTTCGCTGCGCAAGACAGTGAAAAGGAGATGGTTTTCATCGGCGGCGGTGTTGGCATGGCGCCATTGCGGGCCATAATATCCGACCAACTTGAAACCAAGAAAACGACCCGCAAAATTAGCTTTTGGTTTGGCGCGCGCAGCGAAATCGACCTGTTCTACGAGGACGAGTTTGAACGCTTAGAGAAGGCGCACGCGAACTTTAACTGGACCGCTGCACTGTCTGATCCCTCGCCAAAAGACAATTGGCACGGTGAGACGGGTTTCATCCACGAGGTCGCCCTGCGCTGTGGGCTATCCGCACACCCTGCGCCGCAAAATTGTGAATACTATCTCTGCGGACCGCCATTGATGATCAAAGCTGTTCTCGCGATGCTAGACGATTTGGGCGTCGATCCAGACCAAATTTACAACGATGATTTTGGAGCTTGAATGATGAAACTCACACGCCGCGCCTTCATTGCAGGATCAACCCTCAGCCTCTCGGCCACACAGCTTTGGGCGCAATCAGGTGACATTGTCCAACTGGAAGGCCCCGCTTTTGGGGCGCGTTGGCGGATCAGCCTACCGGAGGGCATAGATGCCAATGTTGTGGCGCAAAAGGTTTCAAATATAATTGCATCCGTCGACGCCCAAATGTCGCCATTCAAACCAACCTCCGAAATCTCGGCATTCAATCGAAGCACGTCAACCCAGTTATACCCCGTTTCAGATGATATTCTGACAACGGTGAAGGAAGCAAAACGTATAGCACAGATCACGCAAGGCGCATTTGATCCGACCTTGGGCGGCGTGGTTGGACAGTTTGGGTTTGGACCAATCCGCAATACACCAGTGGGCAAATTTCAAGACATGTCCGTCAGCGAAAATGGACTGCAAAAATCACACCCCGAACAGACCTTAGACCTCTGCGGGATCGCGAAGGGCTTTGCCTTAGACCAAATATCTATAGCCCTCACAGACCTCCGTCATCATAATTTTTTCGCTGAACTTGGCGGAGAGGTTTTCGCTCATGGACTACATCCCACGGGCCGACCTTGGACCGCTGGGATCGAGCGCCCAGTTGCGGGGGCACACGGCTTTAATCGGACTGTAAGGCTCGACAATGAAGCTTTGGCAACGTCTGGCGACGTGGTGAATAGTTACGTTCACGCAGGACACCGCTATAGCCACATCATCGACCCGCAAAGCCTACGCCCTACGAACAGCACATTGGCGTCAGTATGCGTTTTTGCGACTTGCGCGATGACAGCTGACGCCTTCGCTACCGCACTCTATGCAATGGGGCCGATGAATGGACCTGAATTTGCGCAATCCCATGAAATAGCCGCGATGTTCGTGCTGCGGGATCAGGCAGGGCTTATGGAAACGATGACACATAATTTCTCGACACGGCTGATTGGATAGCAATGACATGACAACTTTCATTTTGACCTTGGGCATAATCACAGTTTCATTTGCCGCGCTATCATTAGGTGTCCTTGTCGGGCGCGCACCGATTAAAGGATCATGTGGCGGGCTCGCTTGCGTTCCGGGCGCAGACTGTGCGGCCTGCCCAAACAAAAACATGCATGACAAAACCTAGAGATGCCTGCTCATTTAGATGATCGGCTTTTAAACCTAATTCTGTCGAAAAATATTAACGCATTAATGATTTTAGGTAAATTTGCTTCGCAACTTACTCCGCATTTATCAGGCTTCAATTCATTTGATCTAAGAATGATGAGGGCCAATTGAAGTGCGTTATTTGCCAATCAAACATTGCCCAAAGTCCAATCCTGTTTTTAAGAACCGGAAATTTGATGCAACGCCCTAAACGAAATCTTTGTCCGCGTAGCCGACCTTAGGCCTCTGTGCAGCTTAAGTAAGGTCGAGCCAAAGCAAACAAATCCAGCACTTCGTGCTCTATACATACTCACTGTTCGTCACTTCGTTGGTTTTTGGCGCAACTGTGCGGCTAATATACGATCGGGCGCGCCCGGATGTATCCGGCGTGACCAGATATAGAAAACCAGCCCAAGCAAAGCCCAACCGCCCACGATCACCCACTCAAACGGCCAGATCAGCGCCGCAGGGCTGAACGGCATGTATAGCAGGATAATGCCCATCGACAGCGCAAGCGCGGTATAACCAACAACCGTTCCATAAGGGACCAAAAAGGGGCGCGGCATGTCGGGCTCGATCTTGCGCAGCACGATGAACGACAAGGTCACAGCCGCATAGGCCACAACGATGCCCAGTCCGCCGGCATTCACGAGCCAAACGAGAGACTTGCGGCCAAAGAACGGCGCAATCACCGACAAGGCCCCCACCATCAAAATCGCATTCACGGGGGTATTGTGAGCGGGGTGCAGTTTGCCCAAAAATTCAGGCAGCATTTTACTATGGGCCATTGCGTAGACAGCCCTGCTGCCGCCGATTAGAAACGCATTCCAACTCGTGATGATGCCGCCGATCCCTGCGATCACCAACAGCTTACCGGCCCAACTACCGCCAAAAAGGATGGTCATCGCATCAGCCGTTGCCAGACCCGACGCACCTGATTGTGCGGCAGGCATTGCCAGCGCCACGGCGAGAATAATCAAGATATACCAAGCCACCGCCATCAGCACCGAAAAGATCAGGATTTTCCCGATGGTGTTGTGCGGCAGGTTGATTTCTTCGGCGGCCTGCGGGATCACGTCAAAACCCACAAACATGAATGGCGTCATAATCAACACCGCCATAACGCCGCCTGCACCGCCGACAAATAGCGGCTCCATATGCGCCGTTTGACCGTTAAAGAGTGATCCGGTTATCAGCATGACACCCACAAAAAGCACCAGAAACGTCACCACCTTTTGCAAAAGCGCCGAAGACTTCACGCCCCGAATGTTGATCCACGTCATCACCATCGCACCAAGCGAGCCAACCATCGCCCAGCTAAGATAAACGTCCGACCCCGCGACGTTCCACAGCAGCCCGACCTTATAATTCGGAAACAGATGCTCGATGACGGTTGGCAAGGCGACGGCCTCGAAGGCCACAACCGAGACATAGCCCAGCACAATCGCCCACGTGCAAAAGAACGATCCGCTCATCCCAAGCGCGCGGTGACTATAGACATGTTCTCCGCCCGTCAGGGGCATCGCCGCCGCAAGTTCTGCGTAGGTCAATCCGATCAGGATTACCG